>Ga0315910_10000571_pt1 | contig 36281 bp, 30 predicted proteins | sample EdamamesoilMG_FD_204470 | JGI IMG/M metagenome (GOLD analysis project Ga0315910, IMG submission 204470) | Garden soil microbial communities collected in Santa Monica, California, United States - Edamame soil | ecosystem: Environmental > Terrestrial > Soil > Garden | place: USA: California...
AGTTGCGAATCATCTCCGCATCGCCGAGCCGGCCGTGCGCGGGCACGACCACGGTCGGGGATAGCGCGGCGAACGCCGCCATGTTGTCGATCCATTTGTTCACGCTGCCCGACTGTGCGCTCGCGGCCGGGAACACCGACATCACGACGTCGCCCGTGAACAGCACGCGATCTTCCTCGACGAACATGACCGTGTCGCCGAGCGTGTGGTTCGGCCCGACCCCTATCACGCGCACGCGCACGCCGCCGAGATCGATCGTGACCTCGTCGTCGAACAGCGTATCGACAGGACGAAAACGTGCGCCGTTCAAGAGCTCTGCGACGGCCGGCGAAAACTGCTTGAAGCGCTCGATCGTTTGCGCACCGACGTCGTCGGCTTCGGCCTGCTGCGCGCGCCAGCGCACCATCTTCGCGTCCTGGGGGAATGCCGTGGCGCCCAGGTCGTGCTCGGGATGGAAGTGCGTGGCCGTCAGATAGAACTCGGTGTTGTCGCCGAGCTTGCGCGCTTCGGCGAGCACGGTTGCACCGTTCCTGTCGCCGAGCCCCGTGTCGACGATCAGCGTAGCGCGCTCGCCGACGACGATGCCTACGTTCGGCACGAACCCGACGTTGTCGTCGAGGATCACGTACGAGTGTTCCGACACCTTGATCGCGGCATCCTGCTTGATCATCGGCGGCGGACCGGCGGCGGGTTGCGCGAGCGCCGCCGATGCGGCACCGAGGGCCAAGAGCAGCGAGCAGGCGGCCGGCGCCGCGCGGCGAACGAGGGCAGTCATGTGACGCTCCGAGCTTGGTTTTCGGCCGAGTCTAGCATCGGCGCGTCAACGCACGACCGCTCGAGCGTATGATCCGCGGAGGAGTGTCAATGGGGGCAACGCATGCGCGCGATGTCGCTACTCTCCGCCGCACTGGTCCTGTCGATCGCCGCACCGGGCGCTTCGCAGCAGTGGATCGAGTTCGCGAGCACCGACGACCGCTTCACGATCAACTTCCCGCACGAGCCGCGAGTCGAGGCGACGACGTACACCTCCGAGTTCGGTGCCGTATTACCCGCGCGCGTCTATCGCGCAGAGGACGGCCCGAGACGCTATTCGCTCACGGTCGTCGACTATCGATCGCTCGAACGTCAGCTCACCGAAAAATCCGAGGCGTGTCCACCTGGCGCGGAGACGTGCAGCGGCACCCTGGCCACGAGCGGACGCGGCCAGTGGAAGATCGACCTGCGCGGCGCACTCGTTTACGCCAGCTGGCAGCTCATGCAGCGCGATGCCAAGGTCACGAGCTACATCTGGGCGTTCGTCGATCTCGTCGAAGGGCATCGGTTGCAGATGACGAGCAACGCGGATCAATCGCGAACGTTCGCGTCGGTCCACATGCACGAAAACAAGCTCTACGTTCTCGAAGCCACGGCGCCGCGCGGCATGCACGGCCAGGAACAATTCCAGCAGTCGCTCGGTTGGCTCGACGAGAACGGGATCGCGCTGCGTTACGTCGATGTGTACAGCAACGCGGATATTTACTTGAGCGGCCATTCGCCCCCGGGGCGTGTGAACCGCGCCGGCACGGACGCGAATTCCGGTCAAGGACGCATCGACGCCCCGCGATAACGACACACTCCGTGCAGAGGAGCGACGGCATGTCACAGAGGCACACTGCTCTTGGCCTTCTCGCCGCAGCGGCGCTCGCGCTGCCCGCCACGGCGCACCACTCGCACGGCAACTATCAGCAAGTCTTCGTCGATCTCGAGGGCACCGTGACGGAGGTGCAGCTCATCAACCCGCATTCGTGGATCTACCTGGACGTGGTGGGCGCGAACGGCGAGACGGTGTCTTGGGCGCTCGAAGCGACGGGGACCGGAGGTCTTGCCAGGCTCGGCGTCGTAGGTGGCTACGTGAAACCCGGCGATACGATCAAGGTGCGCTGCCACCCGCTCAGGGATGGAACTGAGGGCTGCTTGCTCGGCTTCGTCCAGGCCGCCGACGGCTCGATCAAGGATTGGGACGGCGGCCAGGCCTTGCCGGTCGACGACGGGTTCTTCGACCTGAAGAAGTAGGTCGCGGCTTCGTGCCGACTCAGCGCACGTGCTGCGTGCGAAACGGCTTGTTCTTGCCTCGTCGCGTGCGATCGTCCGCCGGGCCTGTTCCCTTTGGCTGGAATCGCGGCACGAGCTGATGCTTGCCGTTGCCGATCAGGTCCGCGCGACCCATGTGCTTGAGCGCCGTCCGGAGCAGCGGCCAGTTGTTCGGGTCGTGGTAACGCAGGAAGGCTTTGTGCAGGCGCCGCACCTTGATGCCCTTCGGAATCTTGACGTCCTCGGACGTTCGCGTAACGCGCCGCAGCGGATTCTTGCCCGAGTGATACATCGCCGTGGCCGTGGCCATCGGCCCCGGCAAGAACGCTTGAACCTGGTCGGCTCGATAGCCGTTCTTCTTGAGCCAGAGAGCGAGCTCGAGCATGTCTTGGTCGGTCGTGCCGGGGTGCGCCGCGATGAAGTACGGGATCAAGTACTGCTCTTTGCCGGCGGATTGCGAATAGCGGTCGAACATTTCCTTGAACTTGTAGTACGTGCCGACGCCGGGTTTCATCATCTTCGACAACGGCCCTTCGCCGATCGCCTCGGGCGCGATCTTCAAGTAGCCGCCGGTGTGATGCTGAGCGAGCTCCTTCACGTACTCGGGCGACTCGATCGCGAGGTCGTAACGCACACCGGACGCGATCAACACTTTCTTGACACCGGACAGCTCGCGCGCCTTGCGATAGAGCTGAATCAGCGGGGTGTGATTCGTGTTCAGATTCGGGCACACGGCCGGATACACGCACGACGGCCGCCGACACGCGGATTCGATCTCGCGGCTCTTGCACGCGAGCCGGTACATGTTCGCGGTTGGGCCGCCGAGATCGGAGATCACACCCGTGAACCCAGGCACGGAGTCGCGAATCGTCTCGATCTCGCGCAGGATCGAGCCCTCGCTGCGATTCTGAATGATTCGGCCCTCATGTTCCGTGATCGAGCAGAACGTGCAGCCGCCGAAACAGCCGCGCTGAATCGTCACGGAGAAACGAATCATCTCGTACGCCGGGATCTTGGCTTTGCCGTAAAACGGATGCGGCACGCGCGCGTACGGCAGCTCGTAGATTCGATCCATCTCCGGGATCGTCAACGGCAGCGGGGGCGGGTTCAGCCAGACGTCGCTGACGCCGTGGCGCTGCACGAGCGCGCGCGCGTTGCCGGGGTTCGACTCCATGTGCAGGATCCGCGACGCGTGCGCATACAGCACCGGGTCGTCGCGGACTTGCTCGAAGCTCGGCAAACGGATGTAGCTCTTGGCGCGGTCGGCGGTCGGCACGCGCCGCGTGAAGCGCACGACGTGGACGCCGGGCTCCGCGTTCTCCTTCGCGGCAGCCGCGATCTCTGCTTCCGTCGCGTAGGGATCGGGATGACGTTCGACCGGACCCGGCGTGTCGAGATGCGTCGAGTCGATCTCGGTCCAGCCATCGGCCGCCGCGCTCGCGAGACGCGCCGTGCCGCGGATGTCGCCAATCTCGCTCGGGCGCTCGCCGGCTGCGACTCGATGCGCGATCTCGGCGATCTGGCGCTCGCCGTTGCCGAATACGAGCAGATCCGCACGCGCATCGAGCAAGATCGAGCGGCGAACCTTTTCCTGCCAATAATCGTAATGCGCGATTCGGCGCAGGCTCGCCTCGATGCCGCCGATCACGATCGGTGCGTCGGGGAACGCTTCGCGCACGCGCTGCGAATAGACGATCACGCTGCGGTCGGGTCGACTACCCGCGGCGCCGCCGGGCGTGTACGCGTCGTCGCTGCGCACGCGCTTGTCCGCGGTGTAGCGATTGACCATCGAGTCCATGTTCCCGGCCGTGATGCCGAAGAACAGCGACGGTGCGCCGAGCGCTTCGAACGCAGCCGTCGAACGCCAATCGGGCTGCGCGATGATGCCGACACGAAACCCTTGTGCCTCGAGCACGCGGCCCACGATCGCCATGCCGAAGCTCGGGTGATCGACGTACGCGTCGCCGGTCACGAGGATGACGTCGCACTGGTCCCAGCCGAGCGCATCCATCTCCTCGCGCGACATCGGCAGGAACGGCGCCGGCGTGAGCCGGTGCGCCCAATACTTGCGGTGCCCGAATAGATCGGGCGCCGTGTTGCGGGCGAGGGCGGCTGGGGCGCTCATGGTGGCGAGGTGGTTGAATTCAGAGAGCTTTCGGCCCTCTAGATTACCACTCCGGCCCGGCCTGCCACCGGACGGGCCGATGGAGGGCGGCGGAAGGCGCGCCCAGCCTAGCTGCGGGGCCTAAGGCTTGTACCAGATCGCGCGTCGCGTCGTCTCGAGCGTGCGGCTCGTCTCGCCCCAGATTATTCTTGGCCCTTGTCGATGCCGCCAGGGGCGGCTGGTTGGGGAACAGAAATGAGGATCGGATTTGCAGCCCTCTTGGGGTCATGTGCGGTGCTGACCGCGGTGCGCGTAGACGCGCATCACGGGTTCGGCAACTTCGCGATGGACGAGGACATCACGATCTCCGGTGTCGTCACGAAGATGGATTTCGTGAACCCGCATTCGTGGGTGCACTTCGAAGTCACCGCCCCGGACGGCACGAAGTCGCAACACCGCTGCGAGCTTCGCTCGGCAACGACGCTGCGCCGCTCGGGGTGGACACCCGAGATGTTCGCGGCCGGCCAGACCATTACGATCCAGGGCTCGCCCGATCGCGCCGAAAAAGGCGCTTGCTACACCAGCACGATCACGTTCGGCGACGGCACCGTGCTCGACCGCTACGGCCAGCGTATCGAAGCGCAACCGGCGACCGTGCGCGCGGCGCGCCTGCCGAGCGGCGAGCCCAATCTCTCCGGCGACTGGGCCGTCGAGCAGCTCGTGATGACGGACCCCGCAGGCCGCGACGGCACGCTCGTGCCGTTGAGCCGCGTCGGCACATTCGAGCGCGGCGGCGTGCCCGAAGGGCAGCGCGAAATTCCCGGTGCGCGCGGCACGCCGGAAGCGCAAGCGCCGCGCACGGCGCCGCCCGGAGGCGGAGGCCCGCCCGGTGCATTCGGCAGGCCTGCCGTGGAGCTCACGGCCGCGGGTCAGGCAGCCGTGGCCGCGTTGCCGCAGCTATCGCGCGCAGAGCGCGCGTGCGCGCCGGGCAGCATCGTCTCCGATTGGGGTGGTGAGCCGGTCAATCGCATCACACAAGGCGCGGGCACGATCACGATCGAGTACGGCCGCAACGGCCGCAAACGAACCGTTCATATGGTCGCGGCGCATCCCGCGAACGTTACGCCGAGCGCCGATGGGCATTCGATCGGCAAGTGGGAAAACGACGTGCTCGTCGTCGACACGATCGGCTTCGTGCCCGGCACGCTGGTGGGCGCGACGCCGCACAGTGCGCAGCTCCATGTCGTCGAGCGTTTCTCGGTCGACCCGGCGACCACGACATTGAAGCGTGACGTGAACGCCGACGATCCGGCCTTTTGGACCGCGAGCTACACGCGCAGCGATTCGATGATCGTGTCGACGGTCCCGTACGCCCCCGAGCCGTGCGCGGATCTGACGCCTGCCGTACCGCCGGCGCCAGCGCGTTAGGGGCCCGACGCTTCGGGTCGACTCATCGCCAGCAGCGCTTCGCCCTTCGGCGTCAGCCGATAACCGATCTCGAGGCTGAACGTAAGCCCGAGGTTCTTGAGCTTGCGCACGTCGCGCTTGAACTCGTCGCGCGGCCGCCCCAGCGAGCGCGCCAGCTTCGCCGCGAGCACTCCGGGACGCCTATCGATCGCGCGCAGGGTGGCGAGTGTCCAAGCGCCGATCTTCGATCGCCGGTCCATCGCCTCGAGGCGGGGTACGAGCTCCGCGATCTCCAGCGCGGAAAACGCATCGGTATTGGGGATCGAACGCGCAGCGGCTTTTCCGTCGTAGTGAAAGTCGATCACGAAGACGCGCTCACCGGGGCCATGCTTCGCAGTCTTCAGTAGATCCGCGAGAGACGGGAAACCACAACGTTTGGCCAGCGCCGGTGTGATCTCGTCGAGGCGCGTCTCCTTGATCTTGTCGACGACGATTGCTCCGCCACCGAGGGCATAGCGCCCGCCGATCTTGACGTGCGTGCGCTGCCAGATCCGCACCGTGCAACGGATGTCGCCGCTGCGGATGCGCTCATGAAATCGCCGTTGGAACAGCACGCCGCATTACAGCACGGCGCGGCCGGGCTCGCGCTCCGTGTTAGCGAGGTCCGCGCAGCGCGACGAGGAAGTTCTCGTAGCTGTCGAGCACCTTCGGGTCGTCCTTGACGATTCCGACCATCTCGCGCGGTATCGCCTTCAAATGATCGATCATGCCGTCGGGATTCATGCCGAGCGACTCGGCGAACGCGCGAAAGATTTCATATGACCGTTGCTCGTAGGCCGCCGCATCCACACGGCGCGCGGCGCGCAGCATCTCGACGCTGAGCGCGTAGAACTCGACCATGTGCGGGTTCTGAAACCACTCGGGGTAATCGCCGCCTTGGGCGTCCAGCGTCACGGTCTCGCCGGCGGCCGACTCGGCCGCGTGTTGCGCGATCACGGCGCAGTGGGACAAGGATGCGAGGGTCACCAAGGCCAGCAATGTCTTCTTGGGGAGCATGCTTTTCTCCAGTGTGGGGGTTATGGGCGGCGGGGTCGGGCGTCTCAAACGACGGCTTCAATGTAAAGTAAATAGGACACGATGTAAATAACTATGTACTCAGAGAACGATAAAACATACACTGCGTCGCGATAACTAGACGTGCTTGGGAGGCGCGCCAATGTCGTTCCGCGAAAAATCGTTCCGCGAAAAAAGCGCGTGGATCACCTTGATCACGCTCGTGCTCCTATTGGCGTTCTACCTCACGCATCTGCCGCCGCCGTGGTGGCTGCGCGCAGAAACGGGCGGATTCCTGTTTCACGTGCTCACGCTCGGCATGATTGCGTTCGTCGTGATCGAGCTGATCGCTCATGGCATCGTGGTTCTTCGCGCGCCGCGTGACGCTCGCGCGCCCCGCGACGAGCGCGAGCATCTGATCGCGCTGAAGGCGAGGAGCATCGCGGGGCGCGTGTATGCGATTCTGAGCTTGGGATCCGTACTCTTGGTCATCCACCTCGGCGCGAACGATGGCGGAATCCTCTACTGTCTGTTCCTGTCGTTCGTCGTTTCACAGATCGTGAATTACGCGGCGCGCGTCGTGTACTACGGGCGAGGAGCTTGAGGTGAGCACCGCCATCACCAACACGATTCGCAAGCTGCGTTTCGAGCGCAACGAGATGACGCAGCAAGATCTCGCAGAGAGAGTGGGTGTAACGCGCCAGACGATCAATGCGATCGAGCTCGGCAAGTATTCACCGTCGCTCGAGGTAGCGTTTCGAATCGCGGTAGCGCTCGGAGTTCGACTCGAGGAAGTGTTCTCCTACGGCGCCTCACAAACGCCGAGTGAGTCGACGCGATGAATCGCAGGCTGGTGCTCTGATGAAGATGAATCGTTTGATTCCGATGTTACCCGTGCGCAGCATGGCCGCTAGCGTCGAGTTTTATCGCAAGCTCGGTTTCGTCGTCGAGCAGCGAAACGACGGCTGGGGTTGGGCCATGCTGCGCTTCGACGAGTGTCGGCTCATGGTGGACCAATCCATCAACGTGCAGCCGCGCGCACCACGCACGGCGGTGATTTATCTTTATCCGGAAGACATCGTCGAGTATCACCGGCAGCTACGCGACAACGGGCTCAGCGTCCCCGACTTGGACATCACGTTCTACGGCATGACGGAATTTCGCGTCGACGATCCCGACGGCAACCGTTTGTGGATCGGGCAAAATACGGGCGCGAGACCGGAGGGTGCATGACCGTATACGTGTCGATGCTGCGGGCAGTCAATGTCGGCGGCACCAGCGTGCTCAAAATGGACGCGCTACGCGCGCTCTACGAATCCATGGGCTTCAAGGACGTCCGCACGTTGCTCGCGAGCGGCAACGTAGTGTTTCGCAGTGGGCTCAAGGATCGCGGGCAGCTCGTCAAACGCATCATGCAGGAGATCGATCGGAAGCTGTCGCTGCACGTCGAGGTGATCGTGCGGTCCCTGGCCGAGGTCGACAGCATCATCGAACGCGGCCCCGTGCTCTCGCCGGACGCCGACATGGCGAAGTTGCACGTGATGTTTCTCGCGGAAATGCCCGAAGCCGGCGCGCAGGCCAAGCTCGCGAAGTGGCACAAGGAATCCAAGTTGCCCGAGATGCTCGAGATGCGCGGGCCCGAGATCTATCTCTACTACCCCAACGGCGTGGGGCGTTCGAAACTCTCGGGCGCCGTCATGGAGAACAAGCTCGGTGTGTCCGGCACCGCGCGCAACTGGAACACGTTGATCAAGCTTCGCGACGCGGGCCGCGCGATCGAGGGCGCGGGGGCGTCGACGCGTCGCTAGCGCTCACAGTCGGTCGAGCAATTTGCCCGTCAAGGTCTCGCGCTCCGGCGCGAAAGCGCCGAGCGCCGCTTGCGTGTACGGCGTGAGCTGCCGCACGCCGTAGCGTACGAAGCCCACGGCGCGCATTTCTTTCAGCGATTCTCGGTAGTGCTCGAGCAGTGGGCCGGCCAGTGCCGCGCCGCTGCGCTGCAGCACGATCGCGGTCGACTTCGAGAGCACGCGCGCGCGTTCCGGCAGCTCGCTGACGGCCGACAGTGCGAGCACCGACGACACTTCGAATATCGACCGTTCCTCACGGGCCGCCGTGGCCCGCAGGTCTTGCCACACGGACGTGACGGCGTTTGGGGAGGGTAACTGCGGCGCGGGCAGCGTACGCGCCTCCGTGACGAACCTCTCCCATTCGCGGCGCAACCCGGCGACGTCGAGCGGCGGCGCGTTCACGGTATCGGCGAGATGAGCGGAGCTGCGCTCGAGGCCTTGCAGCAATTGGTCCATCGTCGCGAATCGCTCGCCGGGTGTCAGCAGCCCTTCCTTCTCCAGAGCGGCAGCGATTTCCGGAATGAGCTGGCGCCCGAATCCTGCGACGTCCGCGAGTGCCGCAAGCACCCAAACGGGAGAAGCGCGAAACGCCACGATCCCCATGAGCTCGATACCGTTTCCGGCCGCGCGCCGCAGTAGAAAATCCTCGCCGAGCTTTTGCTCGTTGCCCGGAGTAGGTGGGACGCCGCCGACGTCCTCGATCAGAAACTGCAGCGCAACGTCCACGAGGCTGCGATACAGGTGCCCGCGACGCAGGCCGATCGGCAGCGCCACGGCGGCGACTTCGCGCAACGTGCCGGCCGCGAGCGCCGACGCGGAGCGCACGATTCGTTCCGGCAGAGAAGCCGCGTAGCGCACGGTGCGACGCTTCCCGAGCGCGCGTAGCTTGTCCTTCACACCCACGTGTGAAACGTATCACGGAGTGCGCACGCGGGACGCACTTGCGTTTTGGCCGGCGTTTAGGCGACGCTTAAGCCTGGTTCAACAGCCCAAAGGAGGTGATCCCATGTCTAGTGAGATTGTTGGGGTTTCAATGCGTTGTGAGCGTTCCTGCCTGCAAGGGCGAGGCGCTTAGCAACACAAACCTTTTTTGGGTTAGAGACCCCGTCTCACGGAGGGCCGCCGCAAGCGGCCCTCTTTGCTTCTTGGCGCCGCTAAAGAAGGAATGTCACGGCGAGAAAACCCGTCACCGTCACGGTGATCGTGTACGGCAGCGCCATCTTGAGCATGCGTACATACGAGAGCCGAATCAGCGGCGCCAGCGCCGACGTCAGCAAGAACAAGAACGCCGCTTGACCGTTCGGCGTGGCGATGCTGGGCAGGTTCGTGCCCGTATTGATCGCGATCGCGAGCGCATCGAAGTGCGCGCGGTCGATTTTCCCGGCCTCGAGTGCCGCAGCCACTTCGCTGATATAGACCGTCGCCACGAACACGTTGTCGCTGATCGACGAGAGCACTCCGTTCGCCAAATAGAACATTGCGGGCTGCACATCCCGCGGCAACGCGAGCACGGCGGTGATGACAGGGCCGATCAGACGCTGCTCGTGGATGACCGCGACGATCGCGAAAAACACCACGAGCAATGCCGTGAACGGCAGCGCGTCGAGGAAGGCGCGCCCGATTCGGTGTTCCTCAGTGACGCCCGTGAAGGCAGTCGTGATCACGATCAACGCGAGCCCGACCAGGCCGACGGCCGCAACGTGTAACGCGAGTGCCGCAACGAGCAGGATTGCGGCAACGGCCTGGACTGCGAGAACTGCCCGATCGTGCGGCGTGCGTTTGCTGTCTTCCGTGCGTGCGTAGGCCTCCAAGACAGTGCGTACGGCATGCGGTATTTCGGTGCCGTAGCCGAACCACTTGAGCTTCTCGACCGCCGCGCAGGTCGCAAGGCCCACAATCAGAGCGGGCAGCGAGACGGGCAGCATGTGACGAAAAAACTCGGCGAAGTCCCAACCGGCTGTGTTGCCGATCAAGAGATTTTGCGGCTCACCCACGAGTGTCGTCACGCCGCCGAGTGCGGTACCGACCGCCGCGTGCATCACGAGGCTACGCAGGAAAGCGCGAAACTGATCGAGATCCTCGCGATGCGAGTGCTCGACTTCGTCGTCCTGCGTTACGTCATGGTCGGGGTGAGAGTGCTTGCCGGAAGCGACCTTGTGATAGACGCCGTAAAAGCCCACGGCGGCCGTAATCACGACAGCAGTGACGGTGAGGGCATCCAGGAACGCGGACAAGAACGCGGCGAGGCCGCTGAACAACAGCGATAGCCAGACCTTCGACCTCACCTTCACGAGCACGGTCGTGAACGTGAACAGCAACAGCTGCTTCATGAAGTAGATGGCCGCCACCATGAAGACGAGCAGCAGCACGACGTCGATGCCGGCGAGCGTCTCGTCGTAGACGGCCGCCGGCGACGCCATCCCGATCGCGACGGCCTCGAGCGTCAGCAGGCCGCCGGGCTGCAGCGGATAGCAGCGCAGCGACATCGCCAGCGTGAAGATGAACTCGAGCACGAGCGCCCAGCCCGCCAAGTACGGGCTCACGACGAACAGCAACGGGTTCAGGATCAGGAACGCAACGATCGTGCGCTTGTACCAGCGCGGCGCGGAGCCGAGAAAGTTGGCTGCGAGTGCCGCGGCGATCGTCGACGGCGGATTGGCGTTCAACGATGCACCCGCTCGTTACAGGAGAAGTGTGAACAGTAGCGCGCCGAGCGCGAGGCGATACACCACGTACGGCAGCATGCCGAAACGCGTGAGCCATTTCATGAAGTAGTGAATGCAGGCGAAGCCGGCGATTGCCGAGATCACGAGCCCGAGCACGAGCGCACGCGTGTCGACCGGTGCGGTGTTGTCCGCGTAGCCCGCGAGCTCGGCCAGACCGGCCGCCGTCATCACGGGTACTGCGAGCAGGAACGAGAAACGAGCGGCGCCTTCGCGCGACAAACCGCGGAATAATCCGGCAGTCATCGTGATTCCCGAGCGCGACGTGCCGGGAACGAGCGCGAGCGCTTGCGCGCAACCGATGGTGACGACGTCGAGCCAACCGATCGACGTTTCTTTGCGTTCGCCGCGCATGCGGTCTGCAAAAAACAGCAGCACCGCGTACCCAGTCGTCGTGAACGCCACGACGATCGGCTCGCGCAACGTCGTCTCGATGTCGTGCCGGAACAAGAGACCTGCGATGCCGGCCGGAATCGTGCCGAACAACACGGCCCACGCGAGCCGGCTCTCGCCGACCTCGCGCCGCTGCGCGATCGAGAATGTCCAATCGCGCGCCATCGCAAACAATGTTTTTCTGAAGTAGGCGACGATGGCCGTCAGCGTGCCGATGTGGACGGCGAGGTCGAACTCGAGGCCTTGGTCCGGCCAGTTCGTGAAATAGGGCACGAGTATCAGGTGCCCGGAGCTCGAGATCGGCAGGAATTCCGTGAGCCCTTGGATGATGGCGAGAACGACGATTTGTAGCGTATCCATGGGCTCCGACGGGTCCGCGGCAGAAACCCGCGTATGTTAGCGGTGAAACGGCGGTATGGACCGTGAACTAGCTGACTTCGGGCGCGGTCAATATGTCGCATGACGGCGGGGTGTGCGCTGCCGCACGGGATTTGGGCCTTGGTTGGCTTTTCGCGGCCGCGACGAGCAAAATGACGGTTCTCGACCCGCTCTCGGCGGTGTCGAACGGAGACGGTACATGGGTCTTGCAATGAGCGTTCCTCAGCTGCTGATCATCTTGGTGATCGTGGCTTTGATTTTCGGCACCAAGCGTTTGAAGGAGGTCGGCGGCGACCTCGGCAGCGCCGTGAAGAGCTTTCGCAAGGCCATGAATGTCACCGGTGACGAGCCAGACAGCACTGAGCCGCCCAAGCAGCTGACTCGCGACGAGCAAGAAAAGAAGTAAACTCCCGTCCCTGAGCAAGCCTGCGCGAGCCCGCGCCGGGCTTTTTCGGCTGTGAACCCATGCAGTTTCTGACAGGCACTCCTAATTTCAATTTCGTGAAGTGGCGTCGGGTGGCGATGATCGGGTCGTCCGTGATGTCCGTGGTCGCGCTGATCACGATCTTTTATCCCGGCCTCAACTACGGCTTGGATTTCACCGGCGGCGTCATCGTCGAGGCGCAGTACACGGAGGCGCCGGACCTGGACTCGATTCGAAATGGGCTCACGGACGCCGGCTTCGAATCCGCACAAGTTCAGAATTTCGGTTCGAGCTCAGATGTGTTGATTCGCTTGCCGCCGAGCGACGAGTCCGAGAGCGTGAGCACGGTGCAGGATCGTGTGCTCAGTGTGCTGCGCGCGCAGGGCGAAGGCGTCCAGATATTGCGCCTCGAGTCGGTCGGCTCGCAGGTCGGCGCCGACCTCGCCGAGCAGGGTGCTCTCGCGATGTTGTTCGCGCTGCTGATGGTTTTCGTCTACGTGATGTTGCGCTTCCGCTGGAAACTCGCCGTCGGTGCGATCGTCGCCACGGTGCACGACGTGCTCGTGACCACCGGTGTGTTCGCGGTGCTCGGCTGGCAGTTCGACCTCACCGTGCTGGGATCGATCCTGGCCGTGCTCGGCTACTCGATCAACGACACGATCGTCGTGTACGACCGAATCCGCGACAATTTCCGCCTGATGCGACGCGGAACGGCGGAACAGATCGTCAACGCGTCCGTCAACCAAACTTTGGCGCGTACTTTGGTCACGGGCGTCACGAGCCTGCTCGTGCTGTTTGCATTGCTGCTGATCGGCGGCGACACGCTGTGGGGCTTCGCTGTCGCGCTGATCGTTGGCATCCTGGTCGGCACTTACTCGTCGATCTATATCGCAAGCTCGATGGCGCTTGCGCTGAAGGTCTCCCCCGCGGACTTCACCGTCACGAAGCAAGAAAAGGTCGACGAGCTGCCCTAGGGTCGACACCAGGGTGAGCCGAGTCCACCTCGAACGCCCCAGCGCGCTTCGCGAGCGCGACTTCATCGACGCGGCGCTTCGCAGCCGTACTCTTCATCGGGGGCTCGTGACCGCGCCGGCGAACGCTGCCGACTATCGCGAGTATCTCGAGCGTACGGGTCGCGACGATCGCGCTTCGTTCTTCGTCGTCGCCGAGGATTCGGATGCGCTTGCCGGAGTGGTCGAGATCAGCGACATCGTCCGCGCGCCGGAAGCCGCCGGTAGCCTCGCGTACTACGCGTTCACGCCGTACGCCGGGAGCGGCCTGATGCGCGAAGGCTTGATGCTCGCGATCGAAGTCGCGTTTGGCCAGCTCGCTCTCGATCGGCTCGACGCGAACGTTCAACCCGCAAACCGCCGCTCGGCCGCCTTACTCGAACGACTGGGCTTCGAGCGCGAAGGCATTGAGCGCCGTTACAAGATAGGCACGCGATGGCGTAACCACGAGCGCTGGACGCTGCGCTCGCGCTAGTCCGCGCCTGGCGAGCGCGCATAACCGAGAGGCAGCGCCGTCGTATCGATCGCCTTGCGCAACACGAACGACGAGTGCACGCCGATCACGCCTTCGATGCGCGTGATCTTCGTGAGCAGGAACCGTTGGTACTCGTCCATGTTCGGCACGCTGATCTTGAGCTGATAGTCCGCCTCTTGGCCCGTGATCAGGTAGCACTCCTGCACCTCCGGGTAGCCGCGCACGGCGCTCTCGAACTGCGCGAAGCGCTCCGGCGTGTGTCGATCCATCCGGATGTGGATCAAGACGGTGAGGTCGAGACCGATCGCGCGCGGCTCGAGCCGTACCACGCGCTCGCGGATGACGCCGGTTCGCTCGAGTTGATGGATGCGCCGCGAACAAGGCGACGCCGACAGGCCGACGCGCTCGGCGACGTCTTGATTGCTCAACCCGCCGTTTTTCTGTAGCTCGGCCAGGATCTTCAGGTCGAAAGTGTCTAGTTTTTGGTCCATTCAGCAAGAATACGTCTAGAAACGTACAGAAGGTGAACTAAAAGTGCGGAAAGCCTAGAGAATCTGGCGAAAATAGCTGTTTAATAGCTTGGCCCAGGCTCTAGAATGGCGGCTGACCCCGTACTCGCGGCCGTATGGCCGCCCGAAGGACCGTCATGAGCCAGTTCGACTACCGCAAATACCGGCCGTATCGGCCGCTGTCGCTGTCCGATCGGCAATGGCCGAATCGCACGATCGAGCGCGCACCCGACTGGTGCTCCGTCGATCTGCGCGACGGCAACCAGGCGCTCGTGCAGCCGATGTCGGTCGCGAAGAAGCTCGAAATGTTTGCGCTGCTCACGGAGATCGGGTTCAAGCAGATCGAAATCGGATTCCCGTCGGCATCGCAGACCGAGTACGACTTCGCACGTCGGCTCATCGACAAGGGCCTGATCCCGGACGACGTCACGGTTCAGGTGTTGACCCAGGCGCGACGCGAGCTCATCGAACGCACGTTCGAAGCGCTGCGCGGAGTGAAACGCGCGGTCGTGCACGTCTACAACTCCACGTCGCCCGTGCAGCGCGAGCAGGTGTTCAAGGCCGCCAAGCAAGAAATCGTCGGCATCGCCGTGAATGGCGCGCGATTGCTGCAGGAAGGCGCGGCGCGGCATCGCGGCGTCGACTGGACGTTCGAGTATTCGCCCGAGAGCTTCTCCGGCACCGAGCCCGATTTCGCGGTCGACGTCTGCAACGCCGTGATCGACGTATGGCAGCCGCAACGCGGTCAGAAGGTGGTGATCAACCTTCCCGCAACCGTCGAGATGACGACCGCGAACGTGTTCGCGGATCAGATCGAGCATTTCTGCCGCCACGTCGCACAACGCGAGCACATCAGCGTGAGCTTGCACACGCACAACGACCGCGGCTGTGCGGTTGCCGCTTCCGAGCTCGGCTTGCTCGCGGGCGCCGATCGAATCGAAGGCACGCTGTTCGGCAACGGCGAGCGCACGGGCAACATGGACATCGTCACGATGGCCATGAATCTGTACTCGCAGGGCATCGACCCGAAGCTCGATCTCGGCGACATGAGCCGGATCATCGAGGTGTACAAGCGCTGCACCGACATGCCCGTGCATCCGCGTCATCCGTGGGCCGGCGATCTCGTGTACGCGGCGTTCTCTGGCAGTCACCAAGACGCGATCCGCAAGTCGATGGCGTTCCATCGCGACAACGGCTTGCCGCATTGGGCCGTCGCCTATCTGCCCATCGATCCCAAGGATCTCGGGCGCCGTTACGAAGAGGTCGTGCGCATCAACAGCCAGTCCGGCAAGGGCGGAGTCGCGCTCGTGCTGGAACGCGATCACGGCATCACGCTGCCGAAATGGTTGCATCCGGCCGTGAGCCGGGTCGTACAGGCCGAAGCCGATGCGACCGGCGAGGAGATCTCGTCGCGGCAGATCAGCGCGCTGTTCGACAAGCATTTCTTGAGCGTGCCCGAGGGCTGGCGTCTCGATGGCTACGACCTGCATTCGGAAGCGCAACGCACGCACGGCCGGTTCCGCCTGGCCGCAGCGGCCGCCGAGATCGTCCTCACGGGCGACGGCCAGGGTCTGATCGAGGCGCTGATCGACGCCGTGAACCGCCGCTTTGGCGCGAGCGTCGAGGTCGTCGAGTTCGACGAGCACGCGATGTCCGCGGGCACGGAGGCCAAGGCGCTCGCATCGGTCACCGTCGAGATCGCCGGCATCAAGGCAAGCGCGTGCTGCATCCACGAGGACACTTCGCTCGCATCGCTGCAGGCCACGCTATCGGCGATCGGCCGCGCGCTCGCGGCTCAGAGCTTGCGCCAGGCAATCTAGCTCGCGCGCTTCGCGGCAGCCGCTAGTGACCAACGCACAGCCTGCGCCGCTCGTGTTTGCGCCGGCTCGCGAGCTCGCCGCCCGGCTGGCGAGCCGCGACGTTTCCGCCGTCGAAGTCATGCGCGCTTTCCTCGCGCAGATCGAGCGCGTGAACCCGCTAGTGAACGCGATCGTGACGCTGCGGCCTACCGATGCGTTGCTTGCCGAAGCCGAGAGCGCGGATCGACGGCTCGCGTCCGGAGAGACACCGGGTCCGCTTCACGGTCTGCCGATCGCGATCAAAGACCTGAGCCTTACGCGCGGATTGCGCACGACTTTCGGCTCGACGCTGTATCGAAATTTCGTGCCGACGTCCGACGACCTTTACGTCGAGCGCGTGCGTCGCGCCGGCGCGATCGTGATCGGCAAGACCAACACGCCGGAGTTCGGCGCGGGCTCGCAGACGTTCAACGCGCTGTTCGGCGCGACACGCAACCCTTATGACTCGACGAAGACGTGCGGCGGCAGCAGCGGCGGTGCGGCGGTCGCGCTCGCGTGCGGCATGCTGCCGCTCGCCGACGGCACGGACTTGGGCGGCTCGCTGCGCAATCCGGCCAGCTTCTGCAACGTCGTCGGATTCCGGCCGTCGCCGGGCCGTGTCGCGCGCCTGCATGCGCGGCCGGACGACACGCTCGGTGTGCACGGTCCGATGGCGCGCAGCGTCGACGATCTTGCACTTCTGCTGTCAGTGATGGCCGGGCCCGACCCGCGAGATCCTAGGTCGCTGCCCGAGGCCGGCGCGGAGTTCCGCGATCTGCCTGCGCGCGACTTCACGGGCGTACCGATCGCGTGGAGCGAGCGGCTCCGCCGTTACCCTGTTGAGCGCGCAGTTACCGCTGTTTGCAACACGGTACGCTCGGTGTTCACGACGCTCGGCTGCGAGGTCGTCGACGGCGAGCCCGATCTCGACGGCGTCGACGAGCTGTTCCAAACGCTGCGAGCGGCCGGCTATGCCGCCGCGCTGGGTCGCGATCTCGAGCGCGGCAGAGCACAGCTCAAGGACACCGTCGTCTGGAACATCGAGCAGGGCTTGAAGCTCGCGCCTGCCGATCTCGAGCGAGCGGAACGAATCCAGGCGGCGCTCGACGCGCGCGTCTCGACGTTTTTCGCAGTGCACGAGTTTCTCGTGCTGCCGACCGTGCAGGTGCTGCCGTTTCCGGTCGAGACCGAATGGCCGCGCGAGATCGCGGGTGTGTCGATGCACACCTATATCGATTGGATGGCGACGTGCTACGCGATCAGCTGCTTGGGTGCGCCTGCGATCAGTGTGCCGTGTGGGTTCTCGTCGGAAGGCTTACCCGTGGGCCTACAGATCGTCGGCCGCCGGGGCCGTGATCTCGACGTGCTCGCGCTCGCACGAGCGTTCGAGCGGGCCACGCAGCATGCTCTCCGTCGGCCGCCGGTCTCATAGCGCGCTGTTGTGGGCCCTCGATTTCGTGCAATCTACGCCGCGTGGGGAGCGTGGGGCGATTTCTCGCGGAGCTAAAGCGTCGGCACATCTATCGGGTGGCGGCGGTGTATGCCGTCGTCGCGTGGCTTGCGATTCAAGTTGTCAGCAACCTGACGCCGATGCTACGGCTGCCGGAGTGGGCCGGGGCGCTCGTGCTGGTGCTGCTGGTCGTGTGCTTCCCGCTCGCGCTCCTATTCGCGTGGATCCACGAGCTGCCTGGCGCGGCTGGCGTGGCGACGGATGTTGCGCCGCCTGCGTCGACGAAGCTCGATTGGGCCCTCGCAGCCGGCCTGGTTGTGGTGATCGCGGGTCTCGTCTATCAGGTGCTCTCGACGCCACCGGGTGCCGATGCGGCGCCTGCCGCAGGTGTCGTATTACCGACCGACGGCATCTCGATCGCGGTGCTTCCGCTGGTGAATCTCTCGGGTGACTCGACGCAGGAGTTTCTCTCCGACGGCGTGACCGACGAGATCAACTCGGCGCTGGCAAAGGTGCCCAATCTGCGCGTAGTAGGGCGCTCCTCCGCATATCAGTACAAAGGGCAGGGGAAGGACCTGCGCGCGATCGGCGAGGCGCTCGGCGCGACGCACCTGATCGACGGCTCGCTGCGCCGCTCGGGCGATCGCGTGCGCGTCACGGCGCAACTGGTTCGTGCAGCTGACGGCTTCGAGCTCTGGACCGAAACCTACAATCACGAGTTGACCGACATCTTCGGGCTCCAGGAACAGATCGCCGTGGCGATTGCGGCGGCGCTGCGCTCGCCGCTCGGGTTGGCGGAAGGTGAGCGTTTGCTATCGAGTCGCACCACCGACGTCGAGGCTTATGAAAACTTCCTGCGTGGCCGCGCTTTGGTGCGCAACCGCGAGCTGACGCCAGCAATCGGGGCGCTCGAAGCCGCCGTCGCTCGCGACCCCAATTTCGCGCCGGCGTGGGCCATGCTCGCGCAGGCTCACCGAACGACAATGGAGTACAGCACGGTCGCGCGCCGTCCGGATGTGCCGGTTGCGGACGCGCGCGAGTTCATCCAAACGGCGCTCGAAAGAGCGGAGCGCGCGGCGCGACGTGCTATCGAGCTGGATCCGGCGCACGACGGCGGCTACGCGGCGCTTGGATACGTCGAAGCCACTCGCGGTCACTTCGCGGAGGCCGAAGATCTCTTCGCGCGCGCCCTCGAGATCGATCCGAACAACCCGGAATCGCTATACCGCTACGGTCAAAATCTGGCGGTCACCGGGCGCATTGCGGAGTCGACGCGCGTGTATCAAAGATTGATCGTGCTCGAACCGCTCGTGCCGATCTATCGGATCCAGATGGGTAATACGCTGTACTTGAACGGGCGTAACCACCAGAGCATCGCGATGCTCGAAGCGATACCCGACGATACCCCGGCTCGCTACTACCGGAACCTGTATCTCGCCCACGCTTTGTCGGCAACGGGCCGGTACGCCGACGCGGCGGCGGCGCTCCAAGCCGTGCGCGACGAGCCGCAAATGGGCCCGGAGATCACCGACGTCGTCGCGGACCTGCTGCGACGGCTGCCGCTGCGTGAGGAGCCCGCGAGCTTGCCGTATTTCGGTGACTACGCCTTCGTCTACCTGTACGTCGGCGCCGACGAACGCGTGCTCGAGCCGTCCGAGCGCGCGTTGCAACTCGGCAACGCTGTTTCGCTCCTGACCAACGCCTGGAGCCCGGTTGTTCACGCGCTTCGCGGTACGGAGCGGTTCAAGCAGGTCGTGCGTGACGCCGGTCTGGTTGATTACTGGCGCGCGCACGGCTGGCCCGATCTCTGCGTGCCGCAGGGAGAAACCGACTTCGTCTGCGATTGACGAAACGCGCAAAAAAAAAGCCCGGCGCAAGGCCGGGCGAGTTCAGGGGGAAACCGTCAGGAGCAAGAATCTCCGAAACTTGGTGACAGTATCCGCCTGAGCTCCTGAACGACCTGTGAACGCCGTCACAGGGTTGACATAACAATGGGTGAAGCGCGTCGAATCTTCGCGCAGTTACTCGACCGCGTAGGGCTTCGCCAGTCGGTGCTGCGGGTTCTTCGCGAGCCAGGCTGCTAGGCGGTCCTTGCGTGCAACGGCTTTCGGGATGAAGTCGAGCGCCTGCTGCAACCGTTCGTTCGACTCCGCGCAGCTGAAGCGCAGAAAGCCCGCGCCGGCTTGGCCGAAGCACTCGCCGCCCAAGCACGCAATCCCGAACTCGTCGTCGGCGCCTTGCAGCATGTACAGCGCGAAGCCGTGGCTCGTGACGCCGAGCTCGTTGCACACGCGCGCGACGTTCGGGAATACGTAGAACGTCGCCGTCGGATCCAGCGCTCGGAAACCGTCAATGCGGTTCAAGCCTTCGGTCAGCAGCACGACCTTCTCGCGGAATTTCAGCATCACCTCGTCGCGCTCTTTCCTGTCGCGCTTCAACGCCGCGGTGCCCGCGAGCTGCACGATCGGCGGCGTGCACGACAGCGTCGTGTTGATCATCTTGCCGATCACGTCCGCGACCTCCACCGAGGCAACGGCGAAGCCCAGGCGCCAGCCGCTCATGCTGTACGACTTGCTGAAGGTGTAGGCGCCGACACACTGCGCGAGCATTCCGGGCTGGCTCAAGATCGACTGATGGCTACCGCGCCAAACCATGTGGCAGTAGGGCTCGTCGCTGAACACCGCAATGTCGCGCCCGCGAACGACGTCGGCGATGCGCTTCAGATCGTCCTCGGTCGTGACGCCGCCCGTCGGGTTGTGCGGCGAGTTCAGAAAGATGGCGCGCGGGCTCGGGTCGTCCTTCAAGAACCGCTCCACGTCGGCGATCGTGGGCCGGAAGCCGTTCGCTTGCTTGAGCGGCGTGAGCACGGCACGCGCGCCGCGCCGCTCGATGTTCGGCAAGAACGTCGGGAAGTACGGGCTGAAGACGAGCACGCCGTCGCCGGGATTCAAGAACGCTTCGCAGAAGAACTGCTGGAACACTTTGGCACCGGCGCCCGCAACGATGTTGTTGGCTTCGGCGGGGATGCGAAATTCCTCGCGCACGAACTCGGCGGCCGCCGCGCGAAACTCCGGAATTCCTGGCGACGGGCAGTAATGCGACTGGTTGTTCTTGATGGCGTCCATGCCGCCTGCGCGCGCAGCGGCCGTGCTGTCGAACGGGCTGTCGCCGATCTCGAGCTCGACGATGTCCTTGCCCGCAGCCTTCAGCGAACGCGCGATCGCGAGCACGGTGAATGCCGTCTCGACGGACAGCGAACGGGCGAAGCTGCTCAGTTGTGCGGACACGAGTACACCTTTCGGGGTCGCGCGGGCTTTGGGGGGTGTGGCCCGCGCGGGCGCGCAGCATAGCACCGCGGCGAAGCGGCTTCACCGGCCGCTTATGCGGCATAATGCGCACCGGTGCCGGTGTTACGGTTTCGGTTGAACCGAACCGTAACACCGGCACCTCTTGCGAAGCACAGGACGCCTTCAAGCCACCCCATGCGGCTCATAGTCATCATCCGCACGCTCGGCGTCCTGTTCTTGTTGTTCAGCACCACGTTGCTGCCGCCGATCGGGATTTCTCTGTTCTACGACGACGGTGGATTCCAGCACTTGGCCGTGCCGTTCGCGCTCGCGCTCGCGGTCGGCCTCGTGCTATGGCTGCCGTTCCGCCGCGACGCGCACGCGATCCGGAGCCGCGACGGTTTTTTGATCGTCGCGCTGATGTGGTCCGCGATGAGCTTGCTCGGAGCGGTGCCGTTCATGCTCGCGCTCGATCTCGGCTTCGCCGATGCATTTTTCGAATCCGCGTCGGGCTACACCACGACCGGCGCGACGGTGCTCGAGGGACTCGACACGATGGCGCCGTCGATCCTGTTCTACCGCCAGGAGATCCAGTGGCTCGGCGGCATCGGCGTGATTGTGCTCGCCGTCGCGCTACTGCCGATGCTCGGCATCGGCGGCATGCAGCTCTACAAGGCCGAGACCGCGGGCCCGCTCAAGGACGAGCGTTTCACGCCGCGGCTCGCGCGCACCGCGCGAGGCTTGGTCGTCGTCTACGCCGTGCTCACGGCCGCCTGCATCGTGGCTTATTGGCTTGCCGGCATGAGCGTGTTCGACGCGGTCGCTCACGGCCTGTCCACGCTCTCGACGGCCGGCTACTCGACGCACGATGCGAGCCTCGGTTACTTCGACAGCGTGCCGATCGAGGTCGTGGCGACTGTGTTCACGCTGATCGCGAGCATCAGCTACAACGAGCACTTCATCGCGTGGCGCACCCTGCAGCTGAACCGTTACGCCAGGGACACACAGACGCGTGCGTTCCTGTTGATCGTGGTCGTGTTGATCGCGATCACGACGCTCGTGCTGTACGCGACCCGCTACTACGACTCGTTGGCCGAGGCGCTGCGTTACGCGTCGTTCGAGGTCGTCAGCGTGATCAGCACGAACGGCTACATGATCGCGGACTTTTCGTTGTGGCCGCTCGCGCTGCCAGTTCTGCTGATCTTCTCCGGCTTCATCGGCGGTTGCGCGGGCTCGAGCTCGGGCGGGATCAAGGTGATCCGCTTCGTCGTGTTGTTCAAGCAGGTCGGCATCCACATTCACCGCCTCGTGCATCCGCAGGCAATCCGGCGCATGAAGCTCGACGGCCATCCGCTGCCCGACACCGTCGTCGAGGCGGTCGGCGGGTTCTTCGCGGTCTACGTCGTGGTGTTCTTCATCTTCATGGCGCTGGCCATGATGGATGGCATGGACCAGGTCACGGCGTTCGGTGCGGTCGCCGCGACGATCAACAACGTGGGTCCGGGGTTGGGCGAGGTCGCGATCACGTTCGCCGACGTGAGCCCGCACAGCAAGATCATGTTCTCGCTCGCGATGCTGTTCGGGCGGCTCGAGATCTATACGTTCCTCGTGCTGCTGACGCCGGCCTTCTGGCGACGCTGAGTGCTCGCCGTGCGCGGGCGCGCGTCGACGATGTGCGCATCGACGAACTCATTGTCCTCGTCGAGCGCCGCGATACTGCGGCGCAGGTAATTCGCGAACGCTGCAACCTCGTCGTCCCCGAACGAGCCGAGCATGCGGCCGAATACGGTCGCGCCGACGGTGCGCGCGCGCTCGAGCCCCGCGAGCCCCTTTTCCGTCAGCGACCAGCTGTCGGCACGCCGGCTATCGGGGTGGGGGCCCCGCTCCAGGTAGCCGTCGGTCTCGAGCGCGTGCAGGGCCGCGTTCATCGTTTGCGCCGACACCATGGCGCGGCGCGCGATCTGGGCTCCGGAGATGCCGGGCTCGAAGTGCAGGTTGAACAAGCAGGCGAGCTGCGCGAACGAGAGCTCAACCTCTTGTTTTCGCAGCAGTTCGTCGAGATTTTGGCGCAGGATGTGTTGCAGCGACTTCAATAGAAAGCCGATCTGCTCGGCATCCGGCAGCTCGCGCCAAGTCGGTGCTTTAGGATTCTTCGCCATGGATCCCCGTTGGCCGCGTTATCAGATAGCTGATATCATATCAGCAAGCTGATAGTTAGCAAGGACGACCCCCAATGCTCGTTTCGCAGTCAGGCGCGCGCGTGCGTGCCATTGCGTCGTTCGGAATCTTCGTCGCGACCGCCGCGTTATTGACGGCGTGCCGCGGCAGACCCGACTCCGAAGAGACGGGCACGGCCGCGCGCGACGCGGTCATGACCGTCACCGCGACACCCGTCGAGCTCGTCGAGCTCACTCGCACGATCTCTATGAACGGCACGGTGCAAGCGTGGCAAGACGTGATCATTTCGTCGGAAGTCGGCGGATACCGCGTGGCCGAAGTGCTGGTCGATGTTGGCGACCGCGTGCGCAAAGGGCAGCGACTCGTCTCGCTGTCGACGGCATTGCTCACGGCAGAGGTCGCGACGAAGCAAGCGACGACGAATCAACGCGATGCCGAGCTCATGAACGCGCAGCTCGCGCTCGAGCGCGGTGAGTCACTGGCCTCGACGAACCTGCTGTCGAGGGCTGATCTCGACCGCCTCAAATCCGAGCAACTGGCCTCGCTGTCGCGGCTCGAAGCGGCGCGGGCGGATCTCGAAACGTCCAAGCTTCGTCTGCAGTTCACGAATGTCGTCGCGCCCGACGACGGCGTCATCACGTCGCGGACCGTCACGGTCGGCCAGATCGCGCAAGCCGGCAACGAGATGCTGCGTCTGCTGCGTGACGGCCGCATCGAATGGCGCGGTGAAGCACCCGAGACTCGGCTCACCAATTTGGCGCCGGGGCAGGGTGTCACCGTGGTCACCGCCGACGGCACGCCGTTTCACGGCACGATCCGCGTCGTAGCGCCGACGATCTCGGTAAACGATCGTACTGCGATCGTGTACGTCGACCTCCCATCCGACGACCGATTGCGGCCGGGCATGTTCGCGAACGGCCAGATTGCGATTGGCACCGGGCCCGCTCATATGGTGCCGCTCCAGAGCGTCGTGAGCTCCGACGGCTACAGCTATGTGTTCGTGCTCAGCGAGGACAACATCGTCGCTCGGCGCCGCATCGAGACGGGCGCCGTGCACGAGAGCTCGATCGAGGTCGTCGACGGTCTCAAGGACGGTGAGCGAATCGTGATCGAGGGTGCGGGCTTCTTGAAAGACGGGGATCGCGTCAGCGTCGCCGACGCGGTGGGTGGCTCATGAACTTCGTCACCTGGTCGATCCGCAATCCCGTTCCCGTCATCGTCCTCTTCATCGGGCTCACGGTCGCGGGCCTCATCAGCTTCCCGAAGCTCGGCGTGCTCGACCGGCCGGACATCGAGTTCCCGGCCGTCATCGTCACGATCACGTATCCCGGCGTCGCGCCGACGCAGATGGAGAGCGAGATCACGCGCAAGGTCGAGGACGCAGTAGCGACCATTGCCGGCATAGAGCAGATGACCTCGACCGTCGACGAGGGCGCGTCGACGACGAGCATCGAATTCCGCTTCGGCACGGATCTCTCGGCCGCGCTCGACGACGTGCGCGACGCGGTGACACGCATCCGCTCGGATCTGCCTCCCGATGCGAACGAGCCGATCATCTCGCGCACCACGACGGCCGGCGGCGCGATCGTCACGTGGAGCGTCGCCTCCGACAGCATGTCGGACACCGAGCTGTCGTGGTTCGTCGACCTCACTGTCACGCGCGAGCTTTCGGCCGTGCCTGGCATGGGTCGCGTGACGCGCGTGGGCGGAGTCGCGCGCGAAATCCGCGTCGATCTCGATCCGGACCGCATGGCGGCGCTGGGCGCCACCGCGAGCGACGTCTCGCGGCAGCTGCGCCGCATTCAGGCCGAGTATCCCGGCGGCGAAGGCCGGTTGGGCGGCCTCGAGCAGACCGTGCGCACCACCGGAATCATCAGTAACGTCTATGACCTGCGCAGCCTGCCGATCGCCCTTCCCGACGGCCGCAGCGTGCGGCTCGACACGATCGCCGAAGTCCGCGATCAGGCCGGCGAGCAACGCTCGGCGGCGCTGCTGGACGGCAGACCCGTCATCGGCTTCGAGATCGTGCGCTCGTGGGGCGCGAGCGCGCTCGACGTCGCGAAGGAAGCGCAAGGCGTCGTCGCGCGGCTGCAAGAGGAATACCCGCAGGTGAAGTTCGCCGAGGCGAGCTCGCAGGTCGGCTACATCCAAGAATCGTTCGACGCCTCGATGGAAATGCTGATCGAAGGCGCGATCCTCGCGATCATCGTCGTCTGGCTGTTCTTGCGCGACTGGCGCGCGACCGCCGTGTCCGCCATCGCGTTGCCGTTGTCGATCATCCCGACGTTCTGGGCCGTCTGGGCGCTCGGCTACTCGCTGAACATCCTGACCCTGCTCGCGCTGTCGCTCGTCGTCGGCATCTTGGTCGACGATGCGATCGTCGAGGTCGAAAATATCGTGCGGCACTTGCGTATGGGCAAGAAGCCGAAGGAAGCGGCAATGGACGCCGCAATCGAGATCGGCCTCGCCGTCGTCGCGACGACGCTGACGATCTGCGCCGTGTTCATTCCCGTCGCGTTCATGAGTGGTATCGCCGGCGAGTTCTTCGGGCCGTTCAGCTTCACGGTCGTCGTGGCCGTTCTGACCTCGTTGCTCGTCGCGCGGACGCTGACGCCGATGATGGCCGCGTATTTCCTGAAGCCGCACGACCGGCCGGAGCGCCCGGCGCGCATCATGGGGTGGTATCTCGAGCGCGTCCGCTGGTGCCTCGCACATCGTTGGACCACGCTCGCTGTCGCCAGCGTCGCGATCGGCTCGATGCTCGCCCTCGGTCCGTTCTTGTCGACGGCTTTCTCGCCGGCCGGCAGCAATGGCTTCACGACGTTGAGCGTCGAGCTCGCGCCGGGCGCGTCGCTCGAGGACACGCTGGCTGTGGCCGAGACCGCGCGCAAGCGTTTGGATCCGCTGCCCGAGGTTCGCAGCGTCTACACGACGGTCGGCGCGCAAGGCGGCGGAGGCAACCGCGGTCCCACCAGCGGAGGCTCCGCAGGCAACGTGCGCCGCGGCTCGATGGTCATTCAACTCGACAACCCCGACGGCACGCGAGGAGCTCAGCAAGCCTTCGAGCGCAAAGCCACGGAGATGCTGCGCGACATTCCCGGAGCGCGCTTCAACTTCCAGGGCGGCGGCGGCAGCTCGCTCGAGGTCACGTTGGTCGGCGACGAGCCGAACCGCCTGAATCTAGCGGCGGCGAATGTCGAACGCGAAATTCGCTCGATGCCGGGGCTCGGCATGATCACGAGCAGTGCCTCGCTGCAGAAACCCGAGATCGTGGTTCGGCCGCACCCCGAGCGCGCGGCCGAGCTCGGCGTGACGACGGAGACCCTGAGCCTCGTCACGCGCATCGCGACGAGCGGCGACGTCAACATGAGCCTCTCGAAGTTCAACCTCGACAATCGGCAGATTCCGATCCTCGTGCGCTTGAACGACAAATCGCGCAGCGACTTGGAGCGGCTGCAGAACCTGTCCGTGCCCGGCCGCAGCGGGCCCGTGCCTCTGGCTAACGTCGCGGACGTCTCGCTCGGCTCCGGCCCGGCGCAGATCACGCGCGTCGATCGCAGCCGCAAGATCACGCTGAACGTGAACCTGAACGGCCAGGCGCTCGGCGACACGCTCGGCGCTATCGAGGCGCTGCCGGCAATGCGCAACCTGCCGGATGGCGTGCGCCTCGTGCCGACCGGCGACGCACGCTGGATCGCCGAAATCTTCGGCGAGTTCGCGCTCGCGATGGCGATCGGCGTGCTGGCGATCTACGCCGTGCTCGTCATGCTGTTCCACAAGTTCATCCAGCCCGTGACGATTCTGGCCGCGTTGCCGCCGTCGGCTGCCGGCGCCGTCTTGGCACTGTTTCTGTCCGGTAGTGACCTCGCGATCAACACGCTGATCGGCCTGCTGATGCTCATGGGAATCGTGTCGAAGAACTCCATCCTGATCGTCGAGTACGCCATCATGGCTCAGCGCGATCAGGGCCTGTCGCGCTTCGATTCGCTCATTGACTCCTGCTCGAAGCGCGCGCGGCCAATCGTCATGACGACGATCGCTATGATCGCGGGTATGACGCCGATCGCGATGGGTTGGGCGGGCGACCCGAGCTTCCGCGCGCCGATGGGTATCGCGGTCATCGGCGGCTTGGTCGTCTCGACGGTCATGAGCTTGTTCATCGTGCCCGTCGTGTTCACGGTCGTCGACGATTTCCAGCAATGGTTGTCGCGTATCACCGGCCGTGGTGCGGCGTCCGAGGAGCTGAGCGCGACACCGGCACCGGGCGCCGTCGGCTGATCGTCGCGGGCGGTGTTCGATCGGTCCTGATACGCTCGGAACGTGTCGCCCCGCTTCTCGCTGATCGTCGTCCTCTCGGTCGTCTACATCGACATGCTCGGCATCGGGCTCGCGTTCCCGGTGTTGCCGCGGCTCATCGAGGAATTTCAGGGCGGCGACGTCTCGCGCGCGTCGTACATCTACGGCCTGCTCGCGGCCGCATACTCGCTGGTGCAATTCCTGCTCGCGCCGCTGCTCGGCGCGTTGTCGGACCGCTTCGGCCGCCGTCCCGTGATCCTGCTGGCGCTCGTCGGCATGGGCATCAACTACGTGCTGCTCGCGTTCGCACCCACGCTCGCGCTGTTCGCGGTCGGGCGCATGATCGCGGGCGCGTTCGGCGCCACGTTCACGGCGGCAGGCGCTTATCTCGCCGACATCACGCCGCCCGAGAAGCGCGCTCAGAGCTTCGGGCTGATCGGCGCGGCGTTCGGTTTCGGTTTCATCACGGGACCGGCGCTCGGTGGCTTGCTCGGCGACGTCGACCTGCGCTTGCCGTTTCTCGTTGCCGCCATTCTGAGCCTCGCCGATTTCGCGTTCGCGTACTTCGCGCTTCCGGAGTCGTTGTCGCCGGAGAATCGCAAGCCGGTCGATTGGCGGCGCGCGAATCCGATCGGCGCCGTGCGCGCGGTCGGTCGTTATGGTTCGGTGCTCGGGCTCATCGTGGTCTTCGTGCTCGCGGCGTTCGCGAATCGCGTTGCCGAGATGACGTGGGTGCTGTTCACGGGCTACCGCTTCGGCTGGGGTCCGACCGAGACGGGGCTATCGCTCGCGATGGTCGGCGTGATGTTCGTGGTGGGACAGGGCGGTCTTGTGCGCGTGATCGTGCCGCGGCTCGGCGAGCGGCGCGCGATTCTGCTCGGGCTCGCCGTCAGCGCCGTCACGTGTGTCCTGTACGGCGTGGTGCCGCAAGGCTGGATGGTTTTTCCCGTGATGGCGCTCGCGATCTTCGGCTGGACGATCGCGCAGCCGGCCGTGCAGGCGCTGATGTCGCGTGCGGTGCCGCCGAACGAGCAAGGCCTGCTTCAGGGTGCGCTCGCGAGCATGCTCAATCTCACGTCGATCGCGGGGCCGCCGATCTGGACCGGTCTGTTCGGATTCTTCGTATCGGCCGCAGCGCCGGTCGTCGTGCCGGGGGCCGCATTCTTCGCGGCCGCGCTCGTGTTTACCGTTGCGCTCGTGCTGGCTTCGCGCTGGTTTCGTACCGGAACCTGACAATACCTGTCAGGTTACGAGCCTCATGCTGATCCCAGGATGTCTCGTATCCCGGAAGCGATGGCTTTATCATTGGCGCTGTCACCGGCGCAGTTTGTGTCGCCTTTTGACGCCGATCGCTTCGCGGTCGCGCAAGAGGCGCAGCGCCGTCCTCTCCTGAAAGGAGTCAGTTAAGTGCTAACACGACAACGCTGCCGCTCCGCGCGGCGCGGGCTGGGTCTTTTCACCCTGTTTGCGGGCCTCGCGATCGTCGGATGCGACGCGCCGCAGCCCATGCAGCAGCCCCCACCCGTCGTCGTCGGAGTCGTCGACGTGCAGCCGCGTGCGCTTGCGCTGGATCTCGAGTATCCGGCGCAGCTGCGCGGTGCCCGTGAGGTCGAGGTCCGTGCGCGCGTATCGGGCATCTTGCTCGAGCGTCGCTACGAAGAGGGCGCCCGCGTCGCGGCCGGCGACATTCTGTTTCGCATCGACCCGGAGCCGTTTCGCGCCGCCGCGGCGCGCGCGCGCGCCGAGGTCCAAGTGCAGGAAGCGAATTTGGGTCAGGCCCGCCGTGAGCGCGACCGAATAGAGCCGCTGCTCGAGCGGAACCTCGCGAGCCTGCGCGACCGCGACAACGCGCTCGCTGCATTCGAGGGCGCCGAGGCCGCGGTCGCAGCGGCGCGTGCGGCGCTGCGCACCGCGGAGCTCGATCTCTCGTATACCGACGTGCGTGCGCCGATCGCGGGGCTCACGAGCCGCGAGGTGCGGTCCGAAGGCAGCCTCGTCACGGCCGGCGACGATTCGAGCCTGCTCACATACATCGTCCAGGAGGATCGGCTCTACGTGGATCTGTCGGTGTCCGACACGGAGGCCGACCTCGTGCGTGCGGCCGTGGATGGCGGCGGCTCCGTCGCAGTGAACGTCACCAACGCCGAGGGCCACCCGATCGGTGCGCCGGCGCCGATCGAGTTCATCTCTCCGCGCATCGACGACGCGACGGGCACGGTCGGGATCCGCGCCGTGCTCGAGAATCCGGGCGGCGTGGTACCGGGCCGAATCGTGCGCGCCCACGTCACGGGCGTCGAGGTCGCGAACGCGCTCGTGATTCCGAAGCGCGCCGTCGTGTATGGCGCGATGGGCCCGTACGTCTGGACCGTCGACGGCGGCGGAATGGTCACGCCGACGCCGGTCACGCTCGGCGCGTTCGTGGGCAACGACGTCGTGGTCGCACGCGGCCTCGCGGCCGGTAATCGCGTCGTCGTCGAAGGCGTGCTCAAGGTCATTCCGGGATTCCCGGTCAAGGCCGAGCCCATGGCGGCCGAACCGGCCCAGGGCTCCGCGCCGTGATATCGAATTTCTTCATCGACCGGCCGTTGTTCGCGACGGTCGTGTCGGCGTTCATCGTGATCGCGGGGCTCGCCGCATTCCGCGAGCTGCCGGTCGCGATGTATCCGAACGTTGCGCCGCCGCAGATCGCCGTCACGACGGTTTATCCCGGCGCGAGCGCGGAGGTCATCGCGGAGACCGTCGCGGCGCCGCTCGAGCAAGCGCTGAACGGCACCGAAGACATGCTCTACATGCTGTCGGGCAACTCGTCGACGGCGAGCTCGCTCACGATCGCAATGACATTCGCGGTCGGCACGGATCCCGACATCGCGCTCATCAACGTGCAGAACCGCGTGCAGAGCGCGATCCAGTTGCTGCCCGAGGAAGTCAGGAGACAAGGCGTCTCGATTCAGAAGGCACTGCCGAGCTTCTTGATGATACTGTCGTTCGACTCGCCGGACGGCCGTTACGACGATCTGTTCGTCTCGAACTACGCGACGTTGAACGTCATCGACGAGCTGCGCCGAATCCCGGGCATGGGTAACGTGCAGGTATTCGGTGCGCGCGATTACTCGATTCGAATCTGGCTCCAGCCGGACAAGCTCTCTGAGCTGGGGCTCACTCCGGCCGACGTCGCGGCCGCCGTGCGTGAGCAGAACGCCCAATCGGCGGCCGGCCGGCTCGGCGACGAGCCGATCGACGAGCGCGTGGATCTAACTCTGTCCGTCACGACGCAGTCGCGGTTGACGAACCCCGAGCAGTTCGAGCGCATCGTGCTGCGTGTCGGCAACGACGGCCAGGTGGTCCGTCTCAAGGATGTCGCGCGTGTCGAGCTCGGGGCCCGCGACTATGGCTTCGCGCTCTCGCGCCTGGGAAGGCCCGTCATCGGTGCGGCGCTGCAACTCGCACCCGACGCGAACGCGCTCGAGGCTGCCGAAGCCGTCTACGCGAAGATGGCGGAGCTCGAGCAGGATTTTCCGGAGGGGCTCGCTTGGTCGATCCCCTATGACACGAGCAAGTACGTCCGCACGTCGATGCGCGAGGTGGCCTTTACGTTCGCCGAGGCGCTCGTGCTGGTGTTCCTCGTCGTCTGGGTGTTCCTCTATAACCTGCGCGCTACCGTCATTCCGTCGGTGGCCGTGCCCGTCTCGCTCGTCGGCACGTTCGCGGGCATGTACTTGCTCGGTTTCTCGATCAACTCGCTAACGTTGTTCGGCATGGTGCTTGCGATCGGCATCGTCGTGGACGACGCGATCGTCGTGCTCGAGAACGTCGAGCGGCACATGCGCGAAGAGCATACGAGTGCACGAGAGGCGACGCGCCGGGCGATGAGCGAGGTCAGCCGACCCGTGATCGCGATCGTGCTGGTGCTGAACGCGGTGTTCCTACCCGTTGCATTCTTGGGTGGGCTCGTAGGCGAGATGTACCGGCAGTTCGCAATCACGATTGCGGTATCGGTCACGATCTCGGGTTTCGTCGCGTTGACGCTGACGCCCGCAATGTGCGCGGCGCTGCTGCAGACGGGCGAGGTCGAGCCGAAGGGTCTGCTGGCGCGCTTCGATGCAGGGTTCCTGAAGCTCACGCGCTGGTACACCTCCGGCGTGCGCTGGACGATGCAGCACGCGTACGTCGCCGCGGCGACGATGCTGCTGATGTTCGCGGCGATCGTGTACCTCGAGCGCTCCGTGCCGAGCGCGCTCGCGCCGAACGAGGACCAAGGCTACGTGCTCGTGCTCGCCGGCTTGCCGCCCGCGGCGTCGATGCAGCGCACGCAGGCTGCGCTCGACGCAGTCGACGAGGCGGCGTTCGCGCACCCTGCCTTCTTCGACAACATCACGGTCGTTGGCTTCGACGTGCAGACGGGCGGCCAGCGCAGCAATGCAGGCGTGAGCTTCGTGCTGCTCAAGGATTGGTCGGAGCGCCACGACCCCGCGCTCGCGGCGGACGCCGTGGCGGGCGCGTTGATGGGAGCCGGGGCGGCGATCCGCGACGCGTTCGTCTTCTCGCGGTCGCCGCCCGCGGTCGAAGGTATGTCGAACGTGGGCGGATTGGAGGGCTTCGTGCAGTCGCGCTCCAACGACTACGCGGCGCTCGAGCAAGTGACGCAGACGTTGATTGCAGCCGCTGCCGCGCGTCCCGAGTTCAGGAACGAGGACGGCAGCTACAACGTCGCCACGACCTACTCGGCCCAGGTGCCGCGCATCAATGTCGCCATCGACATCGAGAAAGCCAAGTTGCTGCGCGTGAGCCTCGACGACGTCAACGTCACGCTGCAAAGCACGTTCGGCGCGCTTTACGTCAACGATTTCAATCGCGATGGCCGCGTGTTCCGCGTGCAGATGCAATCGGATGCGAAGTTCCGTGCTCATCCCGAGGACCTTCGCGACGTCTCGGTGCGCTCGGCCGACGGCGCCATGATTCCGTTGACGGCGATCGCTACGGTCAACCAAGTCACGGGACCGGATTTCATCGAGCGCTTCAACTTGTTTCCGTCCGCGCGGCTGTCCGGCGAGCCGGCGCGAGGCTACAGCTCAGGTGAAGCGCTCGCGGCGATGGAGCAAGTGGCGGCCGAAGTGCTGCCGGACGGCTACACGCTCGCGTGGTCGGGCCAGTCGTATCAGGAGAAGGCGAGCGGCCAGAACACACTCGCGATTTTCGCGCTCGCCGTGCTCATGGTGTTCTTGATTCTCGCGGCCCAGTACGAGCGTCTGACGCTACCCTTTGCGGTGATCCTCGCGGTGCCATTCGCCGTGTTCGGTGCGTTTCTCGCGGTGTGGCTACGCGGTCTCTACAACGATCTGTATCTGCAGGTAGGGCTGGTAACCCTCGTGGGCTTGGCCGCGAAGAACGCGATCTTGATCGTCGAGTTCGCGGCTCACCTGCATCGCGAAGGCATGGCGCTCAAGGAAGCCGCCGTCGAAGCGGCGCGGTTGCGCTTCCGGCCGATTGTCATGACGTCGCTCGCGTTCATCTTGGGCGTGTTGCCGCTCGCGCTGTCGACCGGCGCCGGCGCCGGCAGCCGCCACTCAATCGGCACCGGTGTGATCGGCGGCATGCTCGCGGCGACGTTCATCGCCGTGCTGTTCATCCCGCAGTTCTTCGTCTGGACCATGCGCGCCGGCAACTCCGTGCGGCGCGCGTTCGGTTGGCCGGAGCAGTCGGCGCCGCGGCCCTGACCGCGAAGGCTCCTACCGCTCGAACATGACGACCGGGGCCGTCTTGTAAGCGCTGCGAGCGAATTCGCGGTAGCCGAGCTTCTCCGCGACGTTCACCGACGCACGGTTGTCGTTCGCGATGATGCAGACCGTGCGTCGCGGGCCAAGCGTGCTCTCGAGCCACGCGATGGCCGCGCCTGCCGCCTCGGTCGCGTAGCCCTTTCCGTGCGCCCAACTCGCGAGCACCCAGCCGATCTCCGGCACGCCTTTGAGCGACGGCTCGATCTCGCGCTTGAAATCCGCGAAGCCAACGTCGCCGACGAAGCGGCCCGTGGTCTTCTCGGTCGCGGCCCAGTAGCCGTAGCCCAGCATCGGCCAGAGCGCAATGTTGCGTAGGAAACGCGCCCACGATTCCTCTTCCGTGAACGGGCGTCCCCCGCTGATGTGGCGCACGACTTGCGGATCGGCCCACGCCGCGGCGACGTGTGGGAAATCCTCGACGACGTAGCCGCGCAGGATCAGGCGCGGCGTCTGCACGACCGGCGCTTCGCGGATGGCGGTCATGATGAAAGCTCCCTACGAAATCCCTCCGCGGAGGGATTCTCGGCCTCGTCGACGAAATCTTCCAGCCGATACCCTGCGCGCGGAATCGTGCGCCCGTCCGCGGTCACGAAGCGTAACGTGTCGTCGGCTTCGCGCGCGATGCGATAGCCGCCCTCGTGCAACAGGCGGTGATGCTGCGTGCACAGCAACGTCATGTTGTCGGCGCTCGTTTCGCCACCGTGGATCCAATGCTCGACGTGGTGCCCGTCAAGGTACCGCGTGCGGTGGCAACCCGGGAACGTGCAGCCGCGATCACGCGCGTACAACGCTCTCCTTAGAGGTGTCGACGCCGTACGCTGCTTGCGGCCAACGTCGAGTGGATCGCCGTTCGGTCCCTCGACGAGGGTCACTAGGCTGCAATCGCACAACAAACGTTTCACGGTCTCGATCGGCAGATCCGAGCGCCCAATCCCTCCGCGGAGGGATTTCTCGTCGACGTGCACGACGACTTGGTAATGATCGGCCGTCGAAGCTTCGCGATCGTCACCGCCGTCGAGATACGACTTCGCGACGACGACGAGCGCGTCGGCCTGTTGCGCCTGCCATGCCGTGCCCTTCGCCTCAGCGATCACGTCGGGGTCGACGTCATTACTGACCTCACCGGCAGCCAAGGCGCAATCCAGTGCGCGCATGATCAGCTCACCGTCCTCGATCGGTAGCTCAACAGTCAATCGCATCGTGCCGTGCACGTCGTCGCGCCAAACCGACAACGCGCGTCGCTCCCACACGCGCCGAGCCGAATGAACCGATTCCGGCTGCGCATTGCGAATTTGCCGACACCGCTCCTCGACGCGCGCCGCGGGCGCATCGAGCGCGTACGCCAGCAGCAGATCCTCGTCGTGCTCGCGTGCGACGCGCGTCAGCGCGCGCACCTTGGTATACGACAGCCGCCCGTCCGCAAACGCCGCCGAGATCGCCGGCAGCACGCGCAATGCTTGCGCCGTCCTCACCTTCTCGCGCGCGGCCGACAACGAGATCCCACTGCGCCACGCGAGCCACTCCGCACACGTCTTGAACGACCACTTGGCGTAACCGAAGCGATCGTCGAAGTCCCGAACGAGCACGAGCATTCGATAGGTCTCGGCATTCATCTGTCGAACGAGCCGGCCGATCGCAGCATCGATCTCGTCGATCGAAGGCTCGGCGCGGACGGATGAAATAGTCGACGAAGACTCAAGGACGGAACGCGACAGCACGGCGCTCATGACGGCTCCTGAGTAAGGGTGGCTGGGATACTGATTGTATATCCAGCTACACGTCAGAATGCCAATAACAATCAGTTATTTACGACGGTTTTTGCGCCGCGCTCGCCGGACCCACTTCGAGCTACTCCGCCCGCAACGTCTCCATCGGACCCGCGGCGACGAACGTGACCGCGTCGAGCGGCGCGACGCCAAACAGTGCGTGCTAGCATCCTGAAAAAGACCGCGCCTCGGCGAGACAACAACGACCACACGCTCGGGAGCACACCATGATCGGCGGACGCCCTTACTCGGATCGCACCACGCTCATCAAAGGCGGCTACGTTTTGTCGCTCGACCCCGAGCTCGGTGACCTACCGCTCACCGATGTGCTCATCGACGGCGACAAGATCGCGGCGATCGGCCGCAACCTGCAGGTCAGCCCCAACGCGAACGTGATCGACGCCACGAATCGCATCGTGATGCCGGGTTTCGTCGACACGCACCGGCACACGTGGCAGACGCCGGTACGCGGCGTGCTGCCGAGCTGCACGCTGGATCAGTACTTCTCGGGCATGCTCGACAACATCGGCATCCAATACCGCGCCCAGGACGTGTACATCGCGAACCTCATGGGTGCGCTCGAGTGCCTGAACGGCGGCATCACGACGCTGCTCGATTGGTCGCACGTCAACAACACGCCCGAGCACTCGGATGCCGCGATCGCGGGTCTCCAGGAGGCCGGTATTCGGGCCATCTACGCGCATGGGCCGCCGGTCGGCGCGTCGAAGTGGTGGGCCTACAGCTCGGCCGAGCACCCCGAGGATGTGCGCCGGCTTCGCAAGCAGTACTTCAATTCGGACGACCAGCTGCTCACGCTCGCGCTCGCGGCGCGCGCGCCCGGCAACACGACGCCCGACGTCGCGAAGCACGACTGGCTGCTTGCACGCGACCTCGGTATCCGCATCAGCGTCCACGTCGGCATGCGCTTGACCGGCGTGCACGTGAACCACGTCAAGACGCTGCACGAGCTCGGCCTCATGGGCCCGGACACCACGTACATCCACTGCACGGACTCGACGGACGAGGAGCTCGACCTGATCGCGAAGTCAGGCGGCACGGCTTCGGTTGCGCCGTACGTCGAGATGCTGATGGGTCACGGAGTGCCGCCGACAGGCAGGCTCGTCGCGCGCGGCGTGCGGCCGTCGCTGTCGATCGACGTCGTGTCGAGCGTGCCCGGCGACATGTTCACGCAGATGCGCACGGCGCTCGTGCAGGAGCGCATCCTCGCGTTCACGGACACGCCGGATACCGCGTTCGCGCCGACGCTGACCCACCGCGACGTGCTCGAGTTCGCGACGA
>Ga0315910_10000572_pt1 | contig 36238 bp, 19 predicted proteins | sample EdamamesoilMG_FD_204470 | JGI IMG/M metagenome (GOLD analysis project Ga0315910, IMG submission 204470) | Garden soil microbial communities collected in Santa Monica, California, United States - Edamame soil | ecosystem: Environmental > Terrestrial > Soil > Garden | place: USA: California...
GCGAGGGCCTCGACCGAGGAGTAGCGCCGCTCGGGATCCTTCTCCAGCGCACGCCCGAGCAGGGCCGCGAGCTCGCCGTCGCCGGGCGGGAGCGGGCGCGGCGGCGCGGACAGCACGCGCTCGACCACCTGCGACAGGCTGCCGCCCACGTCGAAGGGCAGCGCGTCGGCGACGAGCTCGTACAGCACGACCCCCAGCGAGTACACGTCGGTGCGCGTGTCGAGCGGCGCGCCGCCGACCTGCTCGGGCGAGGCGTAGGCGAGCGTGCCCAGGAACTCGCCCGGCGCCGTGGCCCGGCCGCGCAGGCCGCCTTCGAGGGCGAGGGCGGTGCCGAAGTCGAGCACGCGCACGCGGCCCTCGCCGTCGACCAGCACGTTGCCCGGCTTCAGGTCGCGGTGCAGCACGCCGGCGCGGTGCGCGTGGGCGACGGCCGCGCACAGCTCGAGGAAGAGGCGCAGGCGCGCCGCGCGCTCCGGCCGCGCGCGCGCGACGTACTGGTCCAGCGTCTCGCCCTGCACGAGCTCCATCGCGTACCAGGGCGCGCCCTCGGCCACGCCGCTGTCGAACACGGTCACGATCCCGGGGTGGGCCAGGCGCGAGGCCAGCTCGACCTCGCGCTCGAAACGCCGGCGCTCGCGCGCCGAGCCGGCCGCGCCGTGGGCCAGCACCTTGAGCGCCACCTCGCGGTGCGTGGCCTCCTGCGTGGCGCGATACACGACGCCCTGGCCGCCGCGCGAGAGCTCGCCCGCGATGCGGTAGCCGGGGATGAGCGGCGTTCCCTGCGCGCGCCGCGCCACGCCGCGCAGCTCGTCGAACAGCGAGGCGTCGCGGCGCAGGGTCGCGAGACGCGCGCGGCAGCTCGCGCAGCGGGCGAGGTGCGCGGCCGCGCCGGCTTCGATCTCGGAATCGGGACGCGCGGCCAGCTCCTCGAGCTCGTCCGGCGAAGGGCAGCGCTCGGGCATCCGCGCCGATTCTAGACGCCGGCGCGTCGGCCGTAACCGCGCCCGTACCGCGACCGACTCCGGCTGCTGCTGCGCTCGTGTCGACATTGTTAGGGTATGCCCTCCATGCCCCCGGCGGAGAAGACCTTGCGAGCGCGCGAGCTGCCGCGCCTGACGGCGCCCGTGGACGGGACGCGCTTCGTCGAGGCCACGGGCGAGCGCGCGGCCTTGCTCGGGCGCGAGGACGGGCCGTTCGAGTGCTGGATCTGGCCGCTCAAGGTGCTGTCCGAGCTGCGCTTCGGCCTGCTGCGCGCGGGCCGGCCGGTGGCGCTCGACGACCGCACGGTCACCGTCGAGCCGGGCGAGTTCACGCTGGTGTGGAAGGGCGAGGGCGTGCAGCTGCGCGTCGAGGCCTTCGCCTGCCGGCTGCGCCCGGGCCTCGCGCTCGGGTTCGCGCTCGACAGCACGGAGCCGCTCGAGCTCGAGCTGCGCTTCCACTGCGACTACCGCCCGATGTGGCCGGCCGGGCTGGGCGGCCAGGTCGCGCGCGTCGACCGCGTGACGGGCGCCTTCGCGCTGTCCGAGGAGCTCGGGCGCTTCGCGGCCCTGATCGGCTCCGAGCAGTCGCGCGTCGAGCACGAGCCCTGCGACCACGGGCTGCCCGGCGGCGAGGTGCGCATCTTCGTCCCCATGGCGGCCGGCGGCTCGTCGACCGTGCTGGCCGTGGCCGGCGCCGAGGTCGAGCCCGAGCCGCTCTCGGAGGGCGCGCGCCGCGGGGCCGAGCAGGCCGCCACGGGCTTCACGCGCGCCGAGCGCGCGATCACCGCCACGCGTGAGCTGTGGTGGCGCCTGGTGTCCGACTTCTCGGAGGAGCGCGAGGCCGTGCGCGCGCACTGGGCCGCGCACCTGGCGCGCACCGTGCGCCTGGTCACGCCCGCGCCGGCGCTGGACGAGGCCTTCCTGTGGTCGAAGATCGCGCTCGAGCGCGCCTGGACGCGCGTCGACGGCGTCGGGCGCGGCCTTGTGGCCGGGCTCGCGCCCAGCGGCACGGGCGAGCGCCCGGGCTACGGCTGGTTCTTCGACGGCGACGCGCTCTGTGCCGCCCGCGCGCAGTCCGCCAGCGGCGACTTCGCCGGCGCGCGCGAGGTGCTGCGCTTCGCGGCCGCGCACCAGCGTGAGGACGGCAAGCTCATGCACGAGCTCACGCTCTCGGCCAGGCTGTGCCGCTGGGTCGAGGACTATCCCTACGCCTACTACAAGGGCCTGAACAGCGCCGACTTCGTGGCCGCGCTCGAGCACCACGTGCGCCTGTCGGGCGACCTCGAGCTCGCGCGCGAGCTGTGGCCGGCGGCGCAGCGCGCGCTCGACTGGGCCGCGCGCGCGGTCGACGAGGGCGGGCGCCTCTCCAACGCGCTGGCCGGCATCGCCGCGGTCGAGGCCGGAAAGCTCGCCGACAAGATCGAGAGCGAGGTGTTCCTGCAGGGCGCCTGGATCTCGGCCCTGACCGCGGGCGTGCGCCTGGCGCAGCTCCTGGGTGCGGATCCCGCGTCCTACCGCGCGCTCGAGGAGCGCGCGCGCAAGGGCTTCGAGGCCTACTGGAGCGAGGAGCGCGGGCACTACGGCTTCGCGCTGCTGAAGGACGGCGCGCGTTGCGACGACCTGACGGCCTACCTCGGCTACGCGCTGGCGCGCGGCCTGGGCGAGCGCTCGCGCGCGTGGGCCTCGGTGCAGGCGCTCAATCGCCCGAGCGTGACCGCCGACTGGGGCGCGCGCATGTTCGCGAGCGACTCGGCCCTGTACGACCCGCGCGCCTACAACTACGGCGCCGTCTTCCCGTACCTGACCAACTTCGTGACCCTGGCGCACTTCGCGCACGGGCACGCCTTCGCCGCGCACCAGGTGCTGTTCTCGCAGGCGGCGCTGTGCCACTTCGGTGGCCTGGGCTTCCTCGAGGAGCACCTGGAGGGCGAGCGCGCGCGCGTGCCGGCGCGCGGCGTGCCGCACCAGATCTTCTCCTCGGCCGCGCTGGTGGAGTCGGTCCTGGCGGGGCTGTTCGGCGTGGAGGCCAGCGCGGGCGAGCGGCGCGTCGCCTTCCGCCCCTCGCTGCCGCCCGGCTGGGACGAGGCGCGGCTCCTCGGTCTCTCGGTGGGCGAGACGCGCATGGACGTGCGCTTCTACCGCCGGCGCGAGGGGCGCGAGACGATCGTGGGCCTGGAGGTCGAGCGCGGCGAGGGGCCGGCCCTGCAGATCGGCTTCGCGCCCGTGCTGCCGCCGCTCACGCGCCTGATCGACGGCCCGGGCTGGCTGCGCCCGAGCGGCGCCGTCGTGCCGCGCCGCCTGCACCGCTCGAACGGCGAGCCGCTGCGCCTGGAGGCGCACGTGCAGGAGGGCCCGGCCGTCGCGCTGCCGTGCGATCTCCCCGAGCGCGGCGAGCCGAGTCGCGCCGTGCGCCTGGTCGCGCAGCGCCTCGAGGGCGAGCGCCTGCACTGGACCTTCGCCGGGCCGGCCGGGACGCGCGCCGAGCTCGCCTTCACCTGCGATTTCCCCGTGACGGTCGCGGGCGGCGCCCTGCACGGCGAGCGCCTGCAGCTCGACTTCCCGGCCGGCACGCCGGGCTCCTGGAGCGAGCTCGAGGTCGAGGTCCGCCCGCGTTGAGCGCGGAGCGGCTGCAGGCGAGTCTGTTCGAGGCGCGCCTGCGCGCGGCCGGCGCGGCGCGCATCACGCTCTTCGCGCCGGGTCTCCCCGGCGGCGCCACGCCCGCGCGGCCGTCGCTCGTCCTGCCGGAGATGCCCGAGCTCGTCCCGCTCACCGCCGCGTCCGAGCCCGTGCCGCGCTTCGAGCTCGACGGGAAGAGCGTGCGCGCGACGCTGGTCTTCCCGCCCGGCACGTCCTTCTACGGCACGGGCGAGGTGGCCGGGCCGCTGGAGCGCTCGGGCCGCACGGTCACGCTCTGGAACACGGACGCGATGCCGTACGACGAGGACAGCACGCTGTACCAGTCGCAGCCCTACGTGCTGGCACTGCTGCCCGACGGGCGCGCCCTCGGGTGCCTCGCCGACACGATCCGGCGCGGGACGATCGCGATCGACGCGTGCACGGTGACCTTCGCCTTCGAGGAGGAGCCCTACGACCTCTACCGCATCGAGGGCCTGCACCCGCGCGCGGTCAGCCAGGCCCTGGGCGCGCTCGTGGGTCGCATCGCGCTGCCGCCGCTGTGGGCGCTCGGCTACCACCAGTGCCGCTGGTCGTACATGGACGCGGCCGAGTTCCGCGTGCTGGCGGCCGAGTTCCGCCGGCGCGGCATCCCCTGCGACGCCCTGTGGCTCGACATCGACTACATGGACCGCTTCCGCGTGTTCACGACCGACGCGCGCGCGTTCCCGGACCTGGGCGGGCTGACGGACGAGCTGCGCGCGCAGGGCTTCCGCTCGGTGGCCATCCTCGACCCGGGCGTGGCGCTCGACTCCGAGCTCGCGCGCGAGGGCCTCGAGCAGGGCCTGTTCGTGCGCGACGCCGCGGGCGTACCGGCGATCGGCAAGGTGTGGCCGGGGCTGTGCCACTTCCCCGACTTCACGGATGCGCGCGCACGGGACTGGTGGTCCGGGCACGTGCGCGAGTTCCTGGCGCGCACGCGGCTCGACGGCCTGTGGAACGACATGAACGAGCCCTCGCTGTTCGACGTGCCCGGTCGCACGCTGCCCGAGGACGCGCGCCACGCCGGCACGGACGGCTCGGGCGGCACGCACGCGCGCTGGCACAACCTCTACGGCCAGCTCATGGTCGAGGCTTCGCGCGCGGGCTTCGAGGCCGCGCACCCGGAGCGCAGGCCGTTCCTGCTCACGCGCGCGAACCACGTCAGCGGCGCGCGCCTGGGCGCCACCTGGACGGGCGACAACCGCGCGCGCTGGGAGGACCTGCGCTGGTCGATCGCGATGATCCTGAACCTGGGGCTCTCCGGCCAGCCGCTCTCCGGTCCCGACGCGGGCGGCTTCAGCGACAACCCGAGCCACGAGCTCTTCGCGCGCTGGTTCGAGCTGGCCGCCTTCCTGCCCTTCTTCCGCGGCCACGCCGAGAAGTCCTCGCGCCGCAAGGAGCCCTGGGCCTTCGACGCCGCCACCGAGGCGCACGTGCGCACGGCCATCGAGCGCCGCATGCGCTTCCTGCCCACGCTGTACACGCTCGTGCGCGAGGCCATGGAGAGCGGCGTCCCCGTCGCGCGCCCGCTCTTCTGGGCCGATCCGGCCGACGCCGAGCTGCGCGCCCTCGACGACGCCTTCCTGGTGGGGGATGCCCTGCTCGTCGCGCCGGTCGTGCACGAGCGCGCGCACGAGCGGCGCGTGCTCTTCCCGCGCGTCCCGGGTGGCTGGTACGCCTTCCCCGCCGGCGGCGCGCCGATCACCGAGCGCGAGCGCGACGTGCCCGCACCGCTCGGCACCCTGCCCCTGTTCGCGCGCGCGGGCTCGATCCTGTTCGAGAGCGAGCCGCGTCCGAGCACGGCCACGCCCGCGCGGCTCCTGGTCGTGCACGTCTTCTGCGACGCCGACGGGCGTGCCGCGGGGCGCCTGTACGAGGACGAGGGCGAGGGCCACGCGCACGCGCGCGGGGTCTTCCGCGACGCCTCCTTCACGGCCCGGGCCGAGGCGGGCGAGGTCGTGGTCGAGGAGCGCGCGGCGGGGAGCTTCGACCCGAGCACGCGCGAGCGCCTGTTCCTCGTGCACGTGGGTGGGAAGACGCTCGTGGCCTCGGCGCGACGCGCCGAGCGCTACCGCGTGCCGCGCCCCTGACGCGGCCCCCGTCGCCCCGTGTCCTGTCGGCCCGTGTCACGTCGTCCCTTGTCATGGGGCGGGCGACGCAACCCTTATCCAAGGACGCGCCGTACGGCCCTTGCGCGCCCCCCGGGCGGCGCGTTCTCCTGTTCTGCCCCGCAAGTCCCCGAGATCCGTCATGCCCCTCCTCCCCCTGCCGTGGGCGCTGTCGGTCGCGGTCGCGGCGCAGGCTTCGCCGCCTGCGCCCGAGCTCGTCGATCACGCGCACCTCTCGAGCGAGATCGCGGCCATCGCCGCCGCCCATCCCGACCTGGTCCAGCGGAACAAGCTGGGCGAGTCGCGCTCCGGGCGCGCGCTCGAGGTGCTGCGCATCACGGGCCCCGCGCCCGAAAAGGACGGCAAGCGCCCGGCCCTCCTGCTCGTGGCCAACCTGGACGGGCCGCGCGTGTTCGCCAGCGCGGTGGCGCTGCAGCACGCGCGCGCGCTGGCCGACGGCTACGCCACGAACGAGGCGGTCAAGGCCCTGCTCGACAGCACCGTCGTGTACGTCGTGCCGCGCGCCAACCCCGACGCGGCCGAGGCGCGCTTCCTCACGCCGCGCCAGGAGCAGCACGCCAGCGGAACGGGCGTCGACGACGACCGCGACGGGCGCGCGGGCGAGGACGCGCCCGCCGACCTCGACGGCGACGGCGTCGTGGCCTGGCTGCGCGTGAAGGATCCGGATGGCGAGTGGCGCGAGGACCCGACCGATCCGCGCGCGCTGGTCAAGGCCGACCGCAACAAGGGCGAGGCGGGCGTGTACGTCCTGTGGCCCGAGGGCCGCGACGCCGACGGCGACGAGAAGGTGGCCGAGGACGCGCCGCTCGACGCGCGCGTCGACAAGAACTTCGCCGCCGGCTGGGAGCAGCACACCCCGTCGGCCGGGCTCTTCCCGACCGACGAGCCCGAGACGCGCGCGCTGTGCGACTTCGTGCTGGGACACCCCGAGCTCGCGCTCGTGCTCGTGTACGACGCGCAGGACTCCCTGGTGGGGGAGGTGAAGAGCGTGGGCGACGACGCCCCGGCCGTGAAGCGCGTGCCGCCCGAGGGCGTGCTCGAGTCGGACGCGAAGCTGCTGGGCGAGCTCGCGCGCCGCTACAAGAAGGCCACCGAGAGCACGGCCAAGGGCGAGGGCGGCGAGCGCGGCACCTTCTCGCGCTGGTGCTACGAGCAGCGCGGCCTGTTCACGCTCTCGGCCACGCTGTGGGACATCCCGCTCGAGGAGAAGAAGAAGGAGGAGAAGAAGGACGAGCCGGCCAAGGACGCCGCCGCCGGCGCGGAGAAGCCCGGCGAGGCGCCGCCGCCCGCGGCCGCCGAGAAGCCCGCGGCCGACGAGAAGAAGCCCGAGGCCGCCGAGATGAAGCCCGAGGCCGCCGAGATGAAGGAGGAGCCCAAGGAGGCCGAGCCCAAGCCGGAGGGCGAGGCCGGCGAGAAGAAGGGCGACAAGGACGACAAGAAGGGCGGCAAGAAGGACGACGAGCCCAAGCCCTCGGACGACGCCAAGCGCCTGAAGTGGATCGACGGCGCCGGGGCCGAGGAGGCCTGGCGCTTCCGGCCCTGGACGGCCTTCCAGCACCCCGAGCTCGGCCCGGTCGAGATCGGCGGCCTGACGCCCTACGCGCGCCTCGAGCCGCCGGCGGGCGAGGGCGCGACGATCGCGCAGAAGCACTTCGAGTTCCTGCTGACGCTGGGGGCGCTCCTGCCCAGGGTGCGCGTGTCCGAGTGCACGCGCGAGACGCTGGGCCAGGGCGTGATCCGCGTCACGGCCGTCGTGCAGAACGACTCGTTCCTGCCGCTGCTCTCGCGCTCGGCGCGGCGCACGGACACGGTCCGGCCGGCCAAGGTGCGCCTGGTGCTGCCCGCGGCCGGGAAGCTGCTGGGCGGCAACGTGCAGGAGCTCCTGTCCGAGCTCCCGGGCAGCGGCGGGCGCAAGGAGTACAAGTGGCTCGTGCAGGGGCCGGACGCCATGGAGCTCGGCGTCGCCGTCGAGACCGACCACGCCGGAGTCGCGTTCCAGAAGGCCGAGGTGAAGCCGTGATGCTCGTTCCCAGTCTCGCCGCGCTGGCGCTCGCCCTCCCGCAGCAGGAGCCCAAGGCGCTCGCGGGTTTCCCCGGTCTCGCCGCGGGGCGGGCACCGCAAGTCGAGATCGCCTGGAACCGTCTGTACGACTGGGACCAGCTCTACGCGCACATGGACCGCCTGGCCGCGCGCTGGCCGCAGCTCCTCACGATGCAGGTGATCGGCCACTCGGTCGAGAACCGCGAGATGCGCGTGTACACGCTCAACAACCCGGCCACGGGCAAGGACGGCGAGAAGCCCGGCATGTGGGTGGACGGCAACATCCACGGCAACGAGGTGCAGGGCGGCGAGGCGGTCGTGTATCTCGCCTGGTACCTGCTCGAGAACTACGGCTCGAACGAGCGCGTGACCGAGCTCGTGGACGGGAACGCCTTCTACCTCCTGCCCATGGTCAACATCGACGGGCGCGCGCACTGGTTCGCCGGCCCGCACGACGCCAGCTCCTCGCGCACGGGCGTCATGCCGATCGACGACGACCACGACGGCCTGTTCGACGAGGACCCGCCCGACGACCTCGACGGCGACGGCAACATCACGCGCATGCGCAAGCGCGTGCCCGGCGAGGGCACGCACCGCCTCGATCCCGACGATCCGCGCCTGATGGTGCCCGTGCCGCAGAACGACAAGGGCATCCGCGGCGACTGGATCTTCGTGGGCGAGGAGGGCATCGACAACGACGGCGACGGGCGCGTGAACGAGGACGAGGTGGGCGGCTACGACATGAACCGCTCCTGGCCCGCCCTGTGGCAGCCCGAGCACGTCCAGTTCGGCGCCGGGCCCTACCCGCTCTACTGGCCCGAGACGCGCGCCATCGCGCGCTTCATCCTGGCGCACCCGAACCTGGCGGCCGTGCAGTCGTTCCACAACTCGGGCGGCATGATCCTGCGCGGCCCGGGCGCGGAGATCTACGGCGAGTACCCGCAGCAGGACCTGCGCGTGTACGACGAGATCGGCAAGGACGGCGAGAAGATGCTGCCGTTCTACCGCTACATGATCATCTGGAAGGATCTGTACTCGGTCTTCGGCGGCTTCGTGAACTGGACCTACGAGGGCCTGGGCATCTTCAGCTTCACGAACGAGCTGTGGGCCGACGAGCAGAACTCGCCCGACAAGCGCGTGACCGACGACCAGGCCGGGCGCCTGTTCCTGGACGACCACCTGCTCATGGGCGCGGGCTACGTCGACTGGCACGCCTACGAGCACCCGCTCTTCGGCCCGGTCGAGATCGGCGGCTTCGCCAAGGACGTCGGGCGCGTGCCGCCCTCGTTCCTCGAGGAGGAGATGCTGCACAGGAACGCCCTCTTCTGCGTGCGCCACGCCGAGGCCATGCCGCGCGTCGCCGTGCGCGAGCCGGTCGTCACCGACCTCGGTGGCGGCGTCAAGGCCATCGACGTGATCGTGGCCAACGAGCACCTGATCTCCACGCGCTCGGCCGTGGCGCGCGAGAAAAAGATCGGCTCGCCCGACGTGATCGAGCTCTCCGGCTCCGGCATCGAGGTCCTGGCCGGCGGCTTCCGCCAGGACCGCTTCCGCCCCGAGCGCATCCAGCTCCAGGAGCGCGACCCCGCCCGCCTGCTGCGCGAGGCCGGCCTCGGCCCACGCGAGGAGCTGCGCGTGCGCTGGATCGTGCGCGGCTCGGGCGCGGCCACGATCCGCGTCCGCGCCGAGAAGGCGCGCGCGGCGGAGCGTTCGATCCAGGTGCCCTGACCGATCTACGGGGCCTCGCTTCGAGGACTTCGACCCCGGGAGGCGCCTGGAACGGCCTTCCGCCCCGCTCAAGTCGCCGCCCCTTCCGTCCGATGGAGGCGGTTCCCCCGTCCCCCCCATGACCGCGGCGGCCATCACGAGTCTCGCCCAGAGGCTCGAGCGTTCGAATCCCGAGGACTCCCACGACCAGCGGGAGATCTTCGAGCGCATCCGCGAGATGCGCTCGGCCTTCGACGGCCCGCTCGATCCGCAGAGCCAGCGCTGTCTCGAGGCGGCCAGCATGCTGGTGGCCTACCTGGCGCGCATGGGGGCCCTGGCCGGCGAGGACGTGCAGACGATCGCCGTGCGGCTCCTGCGCTCGGCCGCCGACGCCGAGGCCGCCGCCTCGGCCCCGCCGCCGCAGCCGCAGCCGAGCTATCCGGCCTTGCCGCCCGAGCCGACGGTGCTCGAGAAGGCGCGCGGGCCCGCGCCCGAGCCGGCGCCCACTCCGGCCGAGCCGCGCGCCGCGGGCACGGCCGAGGAGGGTGAGGCCGAGAAGCCCAGCGCCACCGACCTGATGGGCGACATGATGCTGGGCCAGATCCTGCTGCAGCGCGGGCACATCCTGGAGGAGCACATCCACCAGGCCATGAAGGTGCAGCGCACGGCGCCCCTGCGCATCGGCGACATCCTGGTGAAGATCGGCGCCTGCACGCGCGTGCAGATCGAGGAGGCCCTGCGCCACCAGTCCAGCTTCCGCCGCATCCGCGGCTCGCTGGCCGAGTCCGATGCGCCCGCGAGCACGCAGCGCGTGCTCAAGCTCGACTCGCCCGAGACGCGCGGCACGGGCTTGAAGCTCGTGGGCGAGATCATGCTGGGCGAGATCCTGATCGAGCGCAACGTGATCACGCGCCGCCAGCTCGAGCGCGCCCTCGAGGTCCAGAAGGCCACCGGCGCGCGCATCGGCGAGGCGCTGGTCAAGATGGGCGCCACGACCCACGAGCACATCGAGCACGCCCTGCGCCTGCAGGGCGCGAATCGCAAGTTCACGGGCAAGCCCGGCAAGAACTGAGCTCGGGCGCGCCAAGCATGGCTAGACTGAGCGCCCCTGCGCGCTCCGTTCATGCTCCGAAGCGGTCCCGTCGTCCTCGTCCTGCTCGCCGCCTGTTCCTCCTCCGGGGAAGAGCGCGCGCCGACGCCCGAGCTCGTGGCGCGCGGGCTCGAGCTCGGCGAGCGCCTCGGCTGCGCGAGCTGCCACGCGGACGCGCCCTTCGCGCCCGCGCCTCCGGCGGCACTCCTGACCGGGATCGGCGCCCGCCGGCCGGCGGCCGCGATCACCGTAGCCCTCGAGCGGCACGCGCCCGTCCTGTCGAGCGCGGACGAGCGCACGGCGCTGGCGGCGTTCCTGGTCCAGCAGGGCGGGCCCGCCCTGGGCGCGGCGCGCGCCCTCGAGTCGGGAGCGCTCGAGCGCGGGCGGCAGCTCTACCACGGCATCGGCTGCGTCGCCTGCCACGCGCCGTTCGAGGAGCCGGCCACCCTGGCGCGGCCGCTGTGGGACTTCCCCGAGGCCTACGAGGCGGGCGGGCGCTCGGAGCGCGCGCACGACCTCGCCGGCGTCGGTGGGCGCTGGACCCTCGCGGCGCTGGCCGACTACCTGGTCGATCCGCTGCGACTGCAGCCGGACGGGCGCATGCCCTCGCTCGCGCTCACGCCGCGCGAGGCGGCCGACCTGGCGGCCTACCTCGTCTACGAGGACGCCGCCGACGCGGGCGCACACCTCACGCGCGCGCCCGGGCTCGTGCTCGAGTACTTCGAGGCGAGCTTCCCCGGCGACACGGCCGACTTCGACGCCTTGGCGCCCGTGCGCAGCGAGATCGCCACGAGCTTCTACGAGGGTGTCGCACACCGCGAGGACGAGTACGGCTTCCGCTTCCGCGGCACGATCGCCGTGCCGGCGACGGGCGCGTACACCTTCGCGACGAAATCGGACGACGGCTCGATGCTGTACGTCGACGGCGAGCTCGTGGTCGACAACCGCGGGCAGCACGCGCCCTGGGAGCAGTCGGGCGAGGTGCGTCTCACGGTCGGGCGGCACGCGCTCGAGGTGACGTACTTCGAGCACCTGGGCGGCGACGAGCTCTCCGTGTCCTGGGCCGGGCCGGGCTTCGCGATGCGCCCGCTCGGCTTCGACGGGCTCGAGCACGACGAGCTCTTGCTGCCGGCGCCGCGCGTGGAGCCGCAGGCGGAGGCGGCGCTGGTCGCACGTGGGGAGCGTCTGTTCGCGGAGCAGCGCTGCGGCGCGTGCCATGCGCTCGCGGGTGGCGCGCCGGCGGCTGCCGCGCCCGCGGCTCGGGACGCGAGCCGCGGGTGCCTGGCGACCCACGCGGGGAAGCGCGCACCACGCTACGCGCTCGCGGAGGGCGAGCGTGACGCGCTGCGCGCGGCCGTGCGTGCGCCCGGCATGGCGGCGCCGCGCAGCGGCGCCGAGCGCCTGGCGCACGAGCTCGCGCGCCTGGACTGCGGCGCCTGCCACGCGCGCGGCGCCGAGCTCGCCGGGCCGGGGGACGCGCGCCGGCCCTACTTCCAGGTCGAGCGCGGCCTCGACCTCGGCGACGAGGGCCGGCTCCCGCCGCCCCTCGACGGCGTGGGCGGCAAGCTCAAGCCCGGCTGGTTCGCGGAGGTGCTCGAGCGTGGCGGCCGCGCGCGTCCGTACATGAAGACGCGCATGCCGCAGTTCGGCGCGGCCAACGTGGCCGCCCTGCCGGCGCTCTTCGCCGAGGCCGACGCGGCCACGCGCGACGAGCAGGAGCCCGAGTTCACGCCCGAGGCCGTCGAGGCCGGCAAGCGGCTCGCGGGCACGAAGGGCCTGGGCTGCATCCAGTGCCACGAGCTCGCGGGCCATCCCTCGATCGGGATCCCGGCCGTGGACCTCGCGCGCGTGCACGAGCGCATCTACCCGGGCTGGTTCCGCGCGCTCTTGATGGACCCGATCGCGCTGAAGATGAACACGCGCATGCCCGAGTTCTGGGTGCAGGGCAAGAGCCCGGTGCCGGACGTGTGCGGCGGCGAGCCCGCGCGCCAGGTGGACGCGCTGTGGAGCTACCTCTCGCTGGGGAGCTCGATGCCGCTCCCGCAGGGCCTCGTGCCGCTGGAAGGCGAGTACGAGGTCGAGGTCGTCGACGCGCCCGTGTGCCTGGGCGTGTTCATGAAGGGCGTCTCGCCGCGCACCCTCGCGGTCGGTCTGCCCGAGCGCGTGCACTACGCCTTCGACATCGAGCACTCGCGCCTGGCGCTGGCCTGGCGCGGGCGCTTCTTCGACGCGACGGGCACCTGGCGCGGGCGCGCGGGCGAGCTCGAGAAGCCGGCCGGCGAGGACGTGCTCGAGTTCCCGCCGGGCGAGGCGCTGATGATGCTCGACGCGCCCGGCGACCCGTGGCCGGGCGAGATGGGCCGCGCGGCCGGCTATCGCACGCTCGGCCGGCGCCTCGACGCGCAGGGCCGGCCCGTCTTCCGCTACACGGTGTGCGGCGTGCGCGTCGAGGAGAGCCTCTTGCCCGTCCTGCGCGCCGGCGGCGCGGCGCTCGTGCGCCGCCTCACGGCCGACGCGCCGGCGCCCGAGCTCTACCTGCGCGCGGCGACGGGTGCGGCGATCGAGCGCGGGCGCGACGGGGTCTGGACGGTGACCGGCCGAGTCGCGCTGCGCGTGCGCGCGCCGGAGTCGGCCCGCGTCGTGGCCGGGCCCGAGGGCGCCGAGCTACGCATTCCCTTCGACGCGCCGGACGTGGAGGTCGAGTACTCGTGGTGATGGCCCTCTGGCTCGCCCTCGCCCAGGCCGGCGAAGCGGACGTGTATCCGGTCACGACCATCGCAGTGCCCGAGCCGATCGTGCTCGAGGTGGGGGGCTTGGCGCTCCTTCCGAAGGACGAGCTCCTGATCTGCACGCGGCGCGGGGAGATCTGGCGCGTGGAGAACGCCTACGCCGCGGACGGCAAGGGTGCGCGCTTCCACCTCTGGTTCGACGGCCTGCAGGAGCCGCTCGGCCTCTTGCTCGAGGGCGAGTGGGTCTACACCGTGCAGCGCGGCGAGCTCTCGCGCCTGCGCGACGCCGACCACGACGGCCGCGCGGACGAGCTCGAGACCGTGAGCGATCCCTGGAAGATCAGCGGCAACTACCACGAGTACGCCTTCGGGCCCGTGCGCGGGCCCGACCGGCGCCTGTGGCTCACACTCAACCGCCCCTTCGGCGACGAGCCCTTCGGGCACGTCGACTGGCGCGGCTTCGCGCTCGCGATCGATCCGGCGGACGGCGCCTGGCAGCCCGTGTGCGCCGGTCTGCGCTCGCCCTGCGGGATCGAGGCGGCACCCTGGGGCGAGGTCTTCTACACCGACAACCAGGGCGAGTGGTGCGGCACGTCGAAGCTCTCCCTGCTCACGCCCGGCAGCTTCCACGGGCATCCGTGGGGGATCGAGTCGACCCGGCTGCCGGAGTGGAAGTTCGGTGCGGTGCCCATGCCGCCGGACCGGACGCTCATGCCGCTCGTGAAGGCCAGCGTGCCCGCCTTCGAGCTGCCGGCCGTGTGGTTCCCGTACGACGAGATGGGCCGCTCGCCGGCCGGCTTCCTGTGGGACACCGAGGGGCGCTTCGGCCCGTTCTTCCAGGGCCACGTGTTCGTGGGCGATCAGTTCGACGCCTCGCTGATCCGCGTCACGCTCGAGCGCGTGAACGGGCGCTGGCAGGGTGCCTGCTACCCGTTCCGCATGGGCCTGGCGAGCGGCGTCACGCGCGTCGCCTGGGGCGCGGACGGGTCGCTCCTCGTCGGCATGACCAACCGCGGCTGGGGCTCGCGCGGGCGCGACACGCAGGGCCTGCAGCGCGTGCGCTGGAGCGGGGCGACGCCCTTCGAGGTGCGCGAGATGCGCGCCCTGCCGGGCGGCTTCGAGCTCGAGTTCACGGCGCCGGTCGACGCGGCGCGCGCCGCCGATCCGGCCTCGTACCGCATGACGAGCTACACCTACGAGCTGCACGAGGAGTACGGCAGCGCGAAGATGGACGAGCAGCCGCTGGCGCCGCGGCCGAGCGTGGTCGACGGCACGCACGTGCGCCTGACCCTGGACGGGCTGCGCGCGGGCTACGTGCACGAGCTGCACTACGAGGGCCTGCGCTCGGGTGCCGGGGCGGCGCCGCTGCACGACCGGGCGTACTACACGCTGGTCGAGATCCCGACCCCCTGAGGCGCCTCCGCTACGCGGCGGAGTGCTTGCCCTTGACGAGCGAGTCGGCCACGTGCGTGGCGCACCAGGAATCGGGCTTCACCCGCACCTGGAAGCCGTGCCCGAGCACCATGCCCGCCAGCGCGCGCACGTACTGCGAGGACACGTGGCGCAGGTCCTCGTTGGCATCGACGTGCACGATGATGTCGTGGGCGACGAAGTGCGAGAGCACCATGGCCGCGTCGAGCGAGAGCTCGGCCTCGAGGAACAGCTTCTGCGCCAGGGAGTGCTGGCGCGTGATCTGCTTGCGGCGGTAGAAGACGCGCCCGCCGTGGCCCGGGTAGACGACGGCCACCACCGTGACGTAGTTCGTCGCCTGGCCGCTGTGCTGGGAGTCCGTCCCGACGTGGATCACCTCGTCGTCGCCGCGCAGGAGCTCCTTAACGGCGGCGACGATGTCCGCTATTGGCTTGCCCGACAGCGACCTCCACATGCTCGTTGCGTTCTCTTCGGCGGTCCTCAAGCGGGTCTTTAGGGTAGGGACGAGCGCCGGAAAAGCGACCCGTGCCGCGGTCTTTTCTTGGCCGCCACCGCGGTCCGCGCGCGTCCGCGTCGCGCCTCAGGGGCGGCGCGACCCGGCGGTGGAGGCCGTGCGCGGGGCGCGCGGGCGCAGGAGGTGCACCGCGCAGCGGTGCACGACGTCCTCCGCGACGAGCTCGAATTCGGCCGGGAGCTCGCTCTCCAGCTTGGCCGGATCGACCCACATGAGGCCGTCGGGATGGGCCGTGGCCCAGGCGAGGAGCGCCTCCTCGTCGTCGACCTTGGCCAGGGGGCGCGGGGTGGTGAGGAGCTCGACCAGCCCCTGATGGGACGTTCCCAGGAAGGCCATCGGCCGCGCGGGCTCGGCCGCCAGGGCCGTGGCGAGCGTGTGCGGGTAGAAGAGCCGGCCGGCCGCGAGGTGCAGCGCGAGCAGCGCACCGCCGGCGCCGAGGACGGCGGTCGCGAGCCGGCCGGCCGGGCTCGTGCGCGCGCGCAGCGTCCATCCCAGAGCGAGGGCCGCGACGGCGGCGCCCGCGAGCAGGGTGGGCCGGGCGCCGTGCGCGACGAAGGCCCGCCCGGCCGGGCCCGTGATCGTGTCCAGGTCGTCGAGGGCGCCGAGCCCGAACGCGGCCGCCGAGAGGAACAGCACCAGCAGCCCGAGCTCGAGGGCGAGCCCGAGCTCGAGCCGTCCCCGCGCGGGGCCCGGACGCTCGACCGCCCGCGCGGCGAGCAGGGCCAGGGCCGGCGCCAGCGGCACCATGTAGTGCGCCTGCTTGCCGCTGAAGAGCGTGAAGGCGACGACGAGGCCGGCTACCGACCACGCCAGGCGCCGCGCCCAGACCTCGCCGCCCCGGACGTCGAAGGACGGGCGACCGAGCAGGACCAGCGTCGCCGGCAGCGCGCCGACGAGGAGCACGGGCGCGTAGAACCAGAGCGCGCGCCGATGCGCGAAGGAGTCGACCACGCGCCCCGCCCAGCGGTCCCACAGCAAGGCGCGCGCGAATTCCGGCCCGCCGATGCGCGCCGCCGCCAGGGCCCAGGCCGCCAGCGGGACGAGGGCGAGCGCGCTCAGGGCCAGCGTGCGCCGGAGCCCGGGGCCCGCGGCCGGACCCGTGTGCCCCGGGCGCCCGGCTTGCCCGGTGCGCCCCGTACGCAAAGGGGCCGCGCTCCACAGGAACGGGACCAGGAAGAGGAACGCCACCGGGCCCTTGGCGAGCAGCGCGGCCGCGGTCGCCAGCGTGAACGCGCGCTCGCGTCCGCTGGTCCAGGCCAGCACCGCGCCCCAGAGCGCGCAGGCGAGCAGGGGATCGAAGATCAGGAGCTCGCCGGCGAGGAGCGGGAGCAGCAGCGCCGCCTGCATCCAGCCGGCGAGCTCGAGGCCCGCACGCCGGCCGACGCGCGCCGCGAACCAGACGCCCAGGGCCGTGGCCAGCACGGGCACGCTGCGCAGGGCGAGGTCAGAGGGCAGGCCGAGCTCCGTCAGCAGGCGCGCGAGCCAGAAGAGCAGCGGCGGCTTCTCGGCGTAGGGCTCGCCGCACAGGCGCAGGAGCAGCGGGTTCCCGGCCAGGCTCTCGCGGAAGACCTCGAGGTAGCGCGTCTCGTCGACGGGCAGGGGCGGACGCACCGCCAGGATGCCGAATCCGAGCAGCGCCGTGAGCGCGGCCGGGACGAGGTCGCGGCGCGCGCTCACGCGGCCTGGACCGAGCGCCGCGCGAGGCAGAGGTTCCGCACCTGGATCACCGGGCCCGGCACGAAGCCGAGCACGAAGAGCGCGTCGCCGAGGTGCAGCGCGTAGGCGAGCAGGAGCGCGTTGCCGGCCAGGCTCAGCCACCAGAAGGAGGGCGGGAAGTGGCTGAAGCCGGCGCGCTCCGAGCACCACCATTGCACCGGGAAGCGCGCCAGCCACAGGAGCTGGCCCACGGCACACACGGCGAGCCACGCCGCTCCGTTCGGCAGCGCGGACTCCGTGCGCGCCTCGACGAAGAGCAGCGCCAGCAGGGCCGGCAGCGCGAGCCACGTCCAGCGCGGGTCGAGCGCGCGCGCCCCGCGCCCCAGGCGCAGGTTGCGCAGCGCCAGGGCGCCGTTCACGACGTAGCCCAGCAAGAGGAGCGGCTGGTCGCGCTTCAGCGCGTACACGCTCATCAGGGCCGCTCCCGCGCTCGAGAGCCACCAGAACGAGGCCGGCACGACCGAGCGGCGCGCGCGCTCCGAGGCCAGCCATTGCACGAGGAAGCGCGCGAAGAAGCAGGTCTGGCCGACCCAGCCGGCCGCGATGGCCGGGGCGGCGAGCAGGGCCTCAACGCGCACGCTGCACCTCCCGCACCGGCGTGCGCAGCATGCGCTCGCGCATCCAGCGCACGGCCAGGAGGTCACGCGTGCTCTTCCACAGGCGGTTGCGGATGCCGTACTTGCTCACGCCCGCCCGGCGCGCGTGGTGCGAGACCGGCGCCTCGAGCACGCTGCGGCCCCGGTAGCGCAGCAGCGTGGGCAGGAAGCGGTGCATGCCCTCGAACCAGGGCACCTCGCGCAGGGCCTCGGCGCGGAAGACCTTGAGCGAGCAGCCCGTGTCGCGGATGGAGTCGTGGGACAGGCGGTTCCGGACCCAGTTGGCGATGCGCGAGGAGAGCCGGCGCACGGCGCTGTCGTTGCGGCGCTGGCGATAGCCGACCACGGCGTCGTGGCCCGGCAGGAGGGCCAGCAGCGCGGGCAGGTCGCCCGGATCGTTCTGCAGATCGGCGTCCAGGGTGGCGATCACGCGCCCGCGCGCTTCCTGGACGCCGGCCGCGAGCGCGGCCGTCTGGCCGCAGTTCCGGCCCAGGAACACGCCCACTACGCGCGCGTCGCGCTGCACCAGCTCGCGCACCCGATCGGGCGTGCGGTCGCGGCTGCCGTCGTCGACCAGCACGAGCTCCCAGTCGTCGCGTGCGGCGAGCACCTCGCGCACGCGCCGGTACAGGGGCGTGATGTTCTCCTCCTCGTCGAAGGCCGGCACGACCAGGCTGAGCTCCACGCGCGTGCCGCCGGCGTGACCGGCGGCGTTGCCGGGCGCCTGCGCCTCGCGCGCATCGGTCTGGGAGAGCGGTGTCATCGCAGGAAGCGCCGGCAGTCCAGCGCCAGCACGCCCAGCCAGCGCCCCTCGCGCTCGAGCACGTCCTCGTCGTCGAAGATGCGCTGCCAGGCGTGGTCGTAGACGGCGATGCCGGAGCCCCCGTGGGCGGCCATGGGCACCTCCAGGATGGCGCCGTCGACGTGCACGCCCAGCGTGTCCCAGCCGGACACGACGCGCGCGCGTCCCTCGGGCGGATCGAGCAGGCTCGCGCCCAGGGTCCATTCCGTCCGCAGGTCGGGGGCGGCGCCCATGAGTTCCAGCAGCGTGGCCGGAACGTCGATGTGGCACGTGGGGCGCGTCTCTTCACCCGGGCCCACCCCGGGGCCGGCCAGGACGAGCGGCACCTGCACCTGGGCGCGCGTGAAGTCGCTCGTGTGGCCCCACAGGCCGCTCTCGAAGAACTCCTCCCCGTGGTCGCCCGTGACGAGGACGAGCGTGTCCTCGGCGTGACCGTGCGCGGCCAGCGAGTCGAGCACGCGCCCGATGGTCTCGTCGGCGTAGGCGACGGCGTTCTTGTAGCGGTTGAAGAGCGCCGTCCGGAGCTCGGGCGTGGCCCCGTCGGCGAGCTCCGCGTAGGCGACGTCGTCCACGTAGGGCCGGAAGCGCACGCTCTCCTCGGGGAACCAGTAGCGCTGGTGCGGCGCGTCGAGCAGCAGGAAGGAGAAGAACGGCGCCGCGTCGCCCGCGCGCTCGCCCAGCCACTCGTCGAAGCGGCGCGCCACGCCGTCGTCGCGTCCGCCCGGGCGCTCGAAGGGCAGGCGGTCCTCGACGTCGCCCTCGACGCGCACCCAGGCCGTCGAGCGGAACTCGGGGAAGTCCATGGAGGCGCTGGTGAGCACGCGGAAGGCGTAGCCGCGCTCGAGCAGCGCATCGACCAGCGCCGGCGAGCGGTGCTCGTGGTACACCGCGTTCCAGTAGCTGCCGTGCAGGCCGTAGAGGAGGCCGAAGAGCCCGAAGCGCGTGGCGTTGCCGGAGCTCAGGTGGTCGCGGAAGACGCGCCCCTGCTCCGCCAGCGCGCTGGTGCGCGGCATGGTCTCGGGTGCCAGCATGTCGGCCCGCAGGGAATCGACGACGATCAGGAGCACGTTGGGCCGCGCTCCCTCGGGCGGCAGCGCGGGCGCCTGGCGCGGGTAGTCGAGCAGGATGCCGCTCTTGGGCAGGTCGACGCTCGCGCGCGCGGCCATGTCGACGCCCAGCCAGCGGTCGGCGAAGCGCTTGATCGTCAGGCGCGGATAGAGCGGGTAGACCCGCGCGTAGGCCATGACCTGCGGGTCGCGCACGAGGTCGGCCCAGGCGTACACGCCGGCGACGGCCAGCATCACCGGCACGAGCACGTAGCGCCACGCGAGGCCCGGGCGCGCCAGGAGCGGCGTCGCGCGCGCCGCGCTCGCGCGTCCCTCGGCGCGACGCCACAGGAAGGTGAACGCGGCCAGGTGAGCCGCGACGAGCCCCGCCGCCGCGCCGATCAGGAGCGCGAGATCGGCGCGCGAGAGCTGCACGGCCTCGTCGGCCCCGGGGGTCGTGAGCACGTTCCACACCAGGCCGTTGAAGTGGTAGCGGAAGATCCCGTAGATGCGCGTGTCCACGTAGATCGCCAGCAGGTAGACCGACCACAGGAGGGCCGCCAGCGGGCCGAGCACGCGCCGCCGCGCCGTGAGGCTCGCCGCCAGGCACACGAGCAGGCCCGGCACGAGGCTGAGGCTGGCCGCGCACGACAGGCGCCCGCCCTGCACGAACAGCCAGCCGCGCAGCGTCGCCGGCGCGACCGCGTCGAGGTACTCGCCGCACAGGAGCGCGCAGACGAGGACGTCCAGCAGCCACAGCTGGCCGCACAGCTCCAGGCGCGCGCGGCGCTCGAGCCGATTCGCCATCGGCGCCATGATGCTCGGGCGGGTGGGGGGAGACGAGGACATGATCCGCGCCGGCCGGGAAGCTCGGGAGGGTCGGCTGGTGTATGGGCGGCGCGGGGGTGTCTCCGGTTACGACTCTGAAACTGGGCTGGACGGTGCGTGTGTCGATGGGTGGAATCCTGGTAGCTTCGCCCGCCAGGACGGTCGTTCCGCTCGTCCGCGTCGGCGTACAGGCCGCCCCATGCTGCACAGCACCTCGACGACTCTGCCGGCCACGGGCGACGACGCAGGCAAGCTCCCGGAGATCCACTTGAACGTCCTGCTGGTCGACGACGATCCGAAGTTCCGACGCTACATGCGCAAGGGCCTGGAGGAGAGCGGCCTGAGGGTCGAGACCGTCGACAGCGGCGAGGAGGCCGACCGCATGCTGCTCGAGCGCGGGCCGGGCGCCTTCGACCTCTTGCTCCTCGACGTGATGCTGCCGCAGAGCTCGGGCTGGGACCTCCTGCTCACCCTGCGCCGCCGCAGCGACCCGACGCCCGTGATCTTCGTCACCGCGCGCGGCGCGGTCGAGGAGCGCGTCAAGGGTCTGCGCCTGGGGGCCGACGACTACGTCATCAAGCCCTTCGAGTTCTCCGAGCTCCTCGCGCGCATCGAGGCCGTCGACCGGCGGCGCGAGGCGGCGAGCCTGCTCACCGTGGGCGCGCTCACGCTCGACCTCGAGCACCGCACCGTGACCTGCCGCGGCGTGCGCATCGAGATGAGCCCGCGCGAGTTCGAGCTCCTGCTCACCCTGGCGCGCGCGCGCGGCCGCGTGCTGACGCGCGGCGAGCTCCTGAAGCAGGTGTGGGGCATCGACTTCGATCCAGGCACCAACGTCGTCAACGTGCAGGTCGCCCGCCTGCGCCGGCGCCTCGAGGCCTGGGCGCCCGATGCGATCCGCACGGTCGTGGGCGAGGGCTACGTCCTCGGCCAGGTCGAGGCCGAGACGGCCGGAGAGACGGGGCCGACGCCCGCGTCCTGAGCGCGACGCGCATCCGGTGACGCCTGCCGCCCGCCTCGGCGTGCGGAAAAAGCGGCCGCCGGCCATGGCGCGCACCTTGCTGGCGACCCAGATTGGCCCGCTCCCACCGGCTCCGCTCGCTCCGATCCCCGATGACCCTGGCCACCACCCGTGCGCTCCCGCCGACGGCCCTGCTCGGCTTCGTCGCCCTGTGCGTCCCCGTCCGTCAGGAGCCCGTCTCCGCTCCGGAGCCCTACGAACGCGTGATCCTGATCAGCGTCGACGGCCTGCGCAGCGACGCGCTCGACGAGGCGCGGCGCGGCGCCCTGCCCGGCTTCGCGCGCTTCTTCGCGGACGGGGCCACGACCCTCAACGCGCGCACGGACCCGGACTACACGGTCACCTTGCCCAACCACACCTCGATGCTCACGGGTCGACCCGTGGAGGGCGACGAAGGGCACGGCTGGGTCGAGAACGACGATCCCCGGGACGGCGACACGCTGCACAAGCAGAAGGGCGCCTACGTCGCCGGCCTGTTCGACGTGGCCCACGACCACGGCTTGCGCACGGCCCTGCTCACCGGCAAGAGCAAGTTCGAGATCTTCGACACGAGCTGGAACGGCGAGCATGGCGCGCCCGACCGCGTGGGCGAGGACGACGGGCGCGACAAGATCGACGAGTTCGCGTACGAGGAACGCATCGAGGACATCACCGCGGGCGTGCTGGCGGAGCTGCGGGCCAGCGAGCCCCGCGCCCTGATCTTCGTGCACTACCCGCAGACGGACGCCGCCGGCCACTCCAAGGGCTGGGACATGAAGGACGGCTCGGCCTACCGCCGGGCCGTGGCCGCGGTCGACCACGAGCTCGTGCGCCTGTTCGAGGCCCTGGCGGAGGACGAGCGCACGGGCCGCGTGGCGGTCGTGCTGACCACCGACCACGGCGGCGGCGAGCCGTTCAAGGGGCACAACAAGGCGGACAAGCTGGTCGACTACCGCATCCCGTTCCTGGTGTGGACCGGCGACGAGCCCGAGGCGGCCGATCTGTACCGCCTCAACCCGGAGACGCGCGGCGACCCGGGGAAAGATCGCGTCCCGCTCCAGCACGAGGGCCATCCGCCCGTACGAAACGGCGACGCCGCCAACCTGGTGCTGGGCCTCCTGGGCCTGCCCGCGGTGCCCGGCTCCACGCTCAATCCCGACCAAGACCTCCGCGTTCGCTAGCCGCGCCGGCCGGCCCCCTCGCGGGTGGGCTTGGGGGTGGGGGGCGGGCGGGTTACCATCCGGCCACCCATGCTCGATGCCGTCCTGAACCTGCTCCTCGTCGACGACGATCCCAAGTTCCGTTCCTTCATGCGACGGGGCCTGGAGGAGAGCGGCATGCGCGTCGAGGTCGTGGAGAACGGCGCGCGCGCCATGTCGGTCCTGACCGAGAGCGCGCCCGGCTCGTTCGACCTCGTGCTGCTCGACGTGATGCTGCCCGACGGCTCGGGCTGGACCCTGCTCGAGAACCTGCGCGGACGCGGTGACGCCACGCCCGTGATCTTCGTCACCGCGCGCGGCGCGGTGGAGGAGCGCATCAAGGGGCTCAAGCTCGGGGCGGACGACTACGTCATCAAGCCCTTCGAGTTCTCCGAGCTCCTGGCGCGCATCGAGGCCGTGCGCCGGCGCCACGGCAACTCGACCGTGCTCGAGTACGAGGGCCTGCGCCTCGACCTCGTGCGCCACGTCGTCACCTGCCGCGGCCAGCGCATCGACATGAGCCCGCGCGAGTTCGAGCTCCTGCTGGCCCTGGTGCGCGCGCGCGGACGCGTGCTCGAGCGCGGTGAGCTCCTGAAGCAGGTGTGGGGTCTGGACGCCGATCCGGGCACGAACATCGTCAACGTGCTCGTGGCCCGCCTGCGCCGGCGGCTCGAGCCCTGGGTGCCCGATGCCATCCGTACGGTCGTGGGTTCGGGCTATGTCCTGGACCCCTCGGCCTCGGGACGGCCGTGAAACGCTGGTTCCTCCAGCGCCGCATCGCGCTGGCCTTCGGCCTCACCGTCTTCCTGCTCTCGCTGGCCCTGGTGGCCGTCTCGGGCTGGACCGTGCGCAGCACGATCCAGGAGGAGATCGACGCCCTCGCGCGCGAGGAGATGGAGGAGACCGAGGCCTACTTCGCCGACCGCCAGCTCACGCCCGAGGAGTTCGGGAGCATCACGCGCGAGATGCGCGAGAGCCACCGGGACAACCCCCTGGCCTGGATAGTGTGGCGCACGAGCGACGGCTCGTCGTGGGGCGAGTTCGGCGAGCGCGCGCTCCTGCCGCTCGCGCCGGCCGGGCACCCGATGGGGCCGCACGTCCTGACCGAGGAGCACCGCTGGATCGCGGGCACCGTCTCGGACGAGCTCACCGTCGGGATCCTCGTGGACGGCACGTTCCAGGTCGAGCGCGGCCGGCGCTGGATCCTGACCGTGGCCGGCTTCGGCCTGCTGGCCACGGTGCTGGCCGGCCTGGCGGGCACGATCCTCGGCCGGCGCGTGGCCGGCCTCCTGGAGCGCGTGGCCAAGAGCGCGCGCACCGACGACGGCTCGGCCGCCAGCGCGCGCTCGTGGCAGGCCGACGACGCGCCCGAGGAGATCCGCGCCGTGGTCACCGCCATGCAGGACACGCTGCGGCGCGTGCGCGAGGAGACCGAGCACGCCCAGTTCCTGACCTCCGGCCTGGCGCACGAGCTGCGCTCGCCGCTGCAGAACCTGATGGGCGAGACGCAGGTCACGCTGCTGCGCGAGCGCGAGCCGGCCGAGTACCGGCGCGTGCTCGAGAGCCAGCTCGAGGAGCTGGGCGAGCTCTCGCGCCTGGTCGACAACCTGGTGACCCTGTGCGCCGACGGTCAGGGCCTGCCCAAGAAGACGCGCGAGCGCTTCGACCTGGCGGCCGAGGCGCGCCTGCGGCTGGTGCGCGAGTTCGCGCTGGCGGCGCGGCGCGACGTGCGCCTCGATCTCGAGCTCGTCGGCCCGCTGCTGGTGGAGGGCGACCGCGAATCGCTCCTGCTCGCCCTGCGCAACGTGGTCACGAACGCCATCGAGTGGTCGCCGCGCGGCAGCGCGGTCTCCGTGCGCGCGCACGCCGACCAGAGCGGCCTCGAGATCCAGGTGGACGACTCCGGGCCGGGCATCCCGCGCGAGCGGCGCCCGCACCTCTTCCAGCCCTTCCAGCCGGGCGCACCGGCCAACGGCCGGCGCGTGGGCTTCGGCACGGGCCTGGCGCTCACGCAGAGCGCCATCCACTCGCACGGCGGCCGCATCGAGATCGGCGAGTCGCCCCTGGGCGGCGCGCGCTTCTCGCTGTGGGTCCCGGGGCCGACGGCGGACTGAGGGAGATCGAGCGAGAAGGCCTCCGGCCCGTTCTCGCTCCGCCTCGAAGCAACGCGTCGGCGGCGACGCGCGCAGCGAAAGGATTTCCTGCCGGTCGGCGCTGAAGAACGGGGCGATCGCGCCGACCCGCGTGGGAAGGGCGGGCTAGGTTTCGGATCAGAGAGTCCCCCCGAGAAGCTGCGCCATGCGTCGGTCGCGGTGTCTCGGGCAACCTTCCCTGGAGTCCGGTCACATGCAGCCTTCCAAGGGCTGGCGGTGCAGTCCCCTGCTGCGCCCCGCTCGTTCCCTGTTCGTGTTCGCGCTGGCCCTGCCCGCCGCCGCCCAAGATCGCCCGCGCGCCGATTTCGTCACCGCGCCCAATCCGGCCGAGGGCGGTGCGCCCCTGACGGTGCAGTTCCTCGATCGCTCCACGGGGCAGATCACCTCGTGGGCGTGGGAGTTCGGGGACGGGACGATCTCGCCCGAGGCGAGCCCCACGCACGTGTACACGGTGGTCGGTCCCAAGGACGTGACCCTGACCGTGAGCGGGCCGCTGGGCACGAACAGCAAGACCCTGGTGCACGCGGTCGACGTGCTCGAGACGCTCAACGGCGTCGTAGGCGCGCCGCACTCCCTCGCCACCATGCCCGTCCCCATGCCCAAGAACCTGGGCCAGTTCGTCAAGGACATGCCCGCGGCCGTGCGCCTGGGCAAAGCGCTCTTCTGGGACATCCAGGTCGGCAGCGACGGCATGACCGCCTGCGCCTCGTGCCACTACCACGCCGGCGTGGACAACCGTCCGATCAACACCCTGCACCCCGGCGCCGACGGCGTCTTCGACGTGATGGCCTCGGGCGCCGGCGGCGGCCCCAACTACCTGCTCAACGCGGGCGACTTCCCGTTCCGCAAGTACCTCGATCCCAACATCGGCGGCGCGGTCGTGTCCGACTCGGACGACCGCCGCGGCGCGGCCGGCGTGCTCAACAAGACGTTCACCGGCACGAACCCGGGCATCACCTTCGACGCCGGCATGGAGGACGAGGACGGCACGTTCCAGGTGGACGGCGCGCGCACGCTGCAGGTCACGGGCCGCGACGCGCCCACGACGATCGGCGCCATCTTCTTCCACCGCATCTTCTGGGACGGGCGCGCCAACCACTTCTTCAACGGCCGCAACATCTGGGGCAACCAGGATCCGAGCGCGCCGACCGTGCTCGAGATGCAGCCCGACGGCGGCCTGGGCGAGGTCTCGATCCTGCTCGAGAACGCGGCCGCGGCCTCGCAGGCCATCGGCCCGCCGCTCTCGGACGTGGAGATGTCCTGGACCGGCCGCTCGTGGCCCGACCTCGGGCGCAAGATGGTCGGGCGCGCCCCGCTCGCCAACCAGCACGTCGACTCGTCCGACTCCGTGCTGGGCGACCTGGCCGCCCACGGCGACCCGGGCCTCGAGGCCGGGATCGACTACGCGGATCTGATCCGCGCCGCCTTCCACGAGCGCTGGTGGGGCTCGAGCGAGCTCACCCAGGGCTTCAGCCAGATGGAGGCGAACTTCTCGCTCTTCTTCGGGCTGGCCGTGCAGTGCTACGAGGCCACGCTCGTCCCCGACCAGGCGCCCTACGACCTGTGGGCGGCCGGCGACCTGTCGGCCCTGACCGAGCAGGAAGTGCGCGGCCTCTCGTTCTTCACCGGCGCCGGTCGCTGCACGTTGTGCCACGGCACGCCCCTGTTCGCGGGTGGCGTGACCGAGGAGCTCCTGATCCACTCCGAGACCAACGAGGGCGAAGGCATCCTCGAGCGCATGCCCATGGCGAACGCCTTCGCCACGGGCGGCATGAACCTCACCAACCGTCGCGGCCCGGGCAAGCACCAGGGCGTCGACGGCGCGGAGCTCGACTTCACTGACCTCGGCGTGGGCATCTACAACGCCAAGGGCCGGCTCCTGGCCTGGACGATGCTCCCGGCCGGCCTGCCCTGCGTCCCGGCCGGCTCGCTCGACCTCGCGCTCACGCGCACCGCCAACATGCCGGCCCTGGCCGGCTTCCAGGGTAAGCTGCGCGTGACCAGCGACGGCAACTGCGGCATCGACCTCGCCCTCACGGTCGAATGGAACGCCAACGGCCCGGCCGATGGTCGCTTCCAGCTGCGCGCCTGCGGCACGCGCTTCCCCATGAGCGTGCCCCTCACCAGCACGGCCGTGTACGACAACGGCTTCTACAACATCGGCGTGCGCGCCGACACCGAGGACGCCGGCGTGGGCGGGAACGGGCCCTTCGGTCCGCTCTCGATCACCGAGCGCTCGCGCCGCGGCGAGGACATCGGCCAGGACGGCGGCATCGGCCGGGTGAAAGACCGCGAGCGCGCGGCCGTGATCGGCGCCTTCAAGACGCCCACGCTGCGCAACATCGAGCTCACCGGTCCCTACTTCCACAACGGCGGCATGGCCACGCTGGAACAGGTGGTCGAGTTCTACGCCCGCGGCGGGGACTTCCAGGAGACGAACGCGCGCAATGTCGACCCCGACGTCAGCGGCTTCCCCCTGACCGAGCAGAACAAGGCCGACCTGGTGGCCTTCCTGAAGACCCTGACCGACCCGCGCGTGCGCCACGAGGCGGCGCCCTTCGACCATCCCGAGCTCCTGCTCAAGGAAGGTCAGATCGGCGACCACGAGACCGTGCTGGTCGACGGCAACGGCAGCGCCGTGCCGCGCCTGGTGCACAAGGGCGCGCGCGGCGCGTCCGGCGGCCCGTCCCTGCCGCCCTTCGAGGACCGCCTGGCGGCCTCGATCTCCGTGGCGGTGGTCGCCGAGGACTCGAGCGGCGCCGACCTGGCCCTGATCTGCGACAAGCGGCCCGAGGCCAACGTCAGCGTCAGCCTGTGGTTCTCCGACCCGGGCATGGCCACGCTCTCCCAGCACACGGTCACGTTCACGCCCGACGACTGGCGCGTGACGCGGCGCGTGCGCGTCACGACCGTCGATCCGAACTCGGCCGGAGGCACGAGCCTGATCGTCGGCACCAACCCGGCCGTGAGCTCCGACCCGGAGTTCAGCGGCCTCGCGGTGCGCGACGTCGAGCTCGACTTCCTGCCCGACATCCTTCTGAACACGGCCGGCTCGGGGAGCCGGACCGGCGCCACGACTCCGGGGGGGGTCGCGGCGACCGGAAAGCAACCCTAGTCGGCCGTCGTCCCTTCCTCCTGAGGGATGTGGTGGGGGCCCGCCGGCGGGGGGGCCACCGTAATTTTTTTTAAGGGCCCGTTTTATGGGGGGCAGGGCCCCACCCACCGCCCCCCGCCCCTGCCGCGTGCAAGTCTCGCGCGCGCCGATCGGTTTGCACAGCGCGCGAGCGCGGCTCGAACCTGAGATCGAGATGAGAACGCGCTCGGACGCCACCGCGCGCGGTCTCTCTCCGTTTTGTAATCGCACAGCAGAGTCGGCGCGGCGACACTGAATGCGTCTTCCTAGCTTCGCGAGCCAGAAGCCATGCGTCGGCGGCCGGTCGCGAGGGTCCCTGAGGAGTCGATCCCATGAATCCCCGTCGTGTGGGGGCGTGGTCGGAGTCCGTCCCTGCGGTGCTCCGATCCCTGTGCGCCTCCGTCTTCGTGCTCACCGTCCCGACCGCAGCGCAGGACGCGCCGCAGGCCGCCTTCGTCATCAACCCGTCGCCCGCCCACGGCGAGGAACGCCTCATCGTGCAGTTCCTCGACCGCTCGTCGGGATCGATCACGGCCTGGCACTGGGACTTCGGCGATCGCTCGAGCTCGAGCGAGCCGAGCCCGCTGCACACCTTCCTGGTCGGCACCTTCGACGTCACGCTGACCGTGACCGGCCCGGGCGGCTCGGACAGCGTCACGCTCGAGGAAGCGGTGGAAGTGGGAGAGGAGCCGCCCTCGGCGCTCTCGACCCTGCGCGTGCCGCTGCCGCGCGAGCTCGCGACCTACGTGCGCGACATGGACAAGGCGGTCCAGCTCGGCAAGGCGCTCTTCTGGGACGTGCAGGTCGGCAGCGACGGCCTGACGGCCTGCGCCTCGTGCCACTACCACGCCGGGGTCGACAACCGCGCGCGCAACACGCTGCACCCGGGCGCGGACGGCGTGTTCTCGCGCATGCACTCCGGCGGCGCCGGTGGGCCCGACTACGCGCTGTCCTCGGGTGACTTCCCCTTCGCGAAGTTCCTCGATCCGATGGACGGGCTCGAGCCCATCGCCGACACCGACGACCGCCGCGGAGCGGCCGGCGTGCGCGCCAGCGACTTCGACGGCATCGACCCGAAGCTGCCGGGCGACCGCGCCGTGGACCGCGACGACGCGCTGTTCCAGGTGGGCGGCGTCGACACGCTGCAGACCACCGGCCGCGACGCGCCCACGACCATCGGGGCCGTGTTCTTCCACCGCCTGTTCTGGGACGGGCGCGCCAACCACTTCTTCAACGGCAAGAACATCTGGGGCAACGCCGATCCCTCGCGGCCCACGGTGCTGGAGCGCCTGGCCGACGGCTCGCTGGGCGAGGTGGCCGTCCTGCTCGACAACGCGGCCCTGGCCTCGCAGGCCATCGGCCCGCCGCTCTCGGGCGTGGAGATGTCCTGGAGCGGTCGCGAGTGGCGCGACGTGGGGCGGCGCCTGCTGCCCCGCACCCCGCTGGCGCACCAGTTCGTCGATCCCACCGACAGCGTGCTGGGCGACAAGGTGCGCTACGCCGGCCCGGGCCTCGAGCACGGCAACAGCTACGAGCGCATGGTGCGCTCGGCCTTCGACCCGCGCTGGTGGAGCGCCACGGCGCGCACGGCCGCGGGCTACACGCAGATGGAGGAGAACTTCTCGCTGTTCTTCGGCCTGGCGGTGCTGTGCTACGAGTCCACGCTCGTCCCCGACGAGGCCCCCTTCGACCGCTTCCGGCGCGGCCAGGCGAACGCGCTGGACGAGTCGCAGCAGCGCGGCATGTCGCTCTTCCTCGGCCGCGGGCGCTGTATCACGTGCCACGGCTCGCCGCTCTTCGCCGGCTCGCTGCGCGACGAGATCACGCACACGGCGCCCGACGAGGGCGAGGGCATCCTCGAGCGCATGTTCATGCAGAACGCCATCACGACGGCGGCGCTGCTCTTCGCGACCGAGCCCGGCACGGGTGAGCGGCCGCTCAATTTCAATCCGTTCCAGCGCACGGTGGCGCTGCTCGACGCCTCCGGGACCAGCCTGGCCTGGGTGCGCCTTCCCACCGGCCAGCGCTGTCCGCCCGCGGGCGAGCAGCGCTTCGCGCTCGAGCCCACGGCCTTCCTGCCGGCCGGCTCCGACTTCGCCGGCAGCGTGCGCATCACGAGCGACGGGCAGTGCGGCCTGCGGCTGCGCGTCGACGTCGAGTGGGGCGTGAACGGCCCGCCGGGCGGCAGCTACCGCATCGGCATCGGCGGCCTGCGCTTCCCGCTCGAGGTGCCCCCGCCCAGCCAGCAGGCCGTGTACGACAACGGCTTCTACAACATCGGCGTGCGCCCGAGCACGGAGGACCTGGGCGTCGGCGGCGACGGCCCCTTCGGTCCGCTGGCCATCACGCGCCGCGTGCAGAACGGCGAGGACATCGGCCAGAACCCCGGCTTCGTCACGGTCTCGCCGGGCGAGCGCATCGCCGTGAACGGCGCCTTCAAGACGCCCACGCTGCGCAACGTCGAGCTGACCGGCCCCTACATGCACAACGGGGGCATGGCCACGCTCGAGCAGGTGGTCGAGTTCTACACGCGCGCCTCGGACTTCGGGGACGTCAACTCCCGCGACAAGGACATCGACGTCTCCGGCATCGTCGACATGAGCGAGCAGGACAAGGCCGACCTCGTGGCCTTCCTGAAGGCGCTCACCGATCCGAGGGTGCGCCTGGAGATGGCGCCCTTCGACCACCCCGAGCTGCCGCTCAAGGTCGGCCACCTCGGCGACGACGGCGGCGTGATCGACGACGGCACGGGCAACGCCCTGCTCGACATCGAGATCCGCCCGGCCACCGGCCGGCGCGGCGGCACGGCCCTGCGGCCCTTCGCCGACAAGCTGCCGGCCTCGATCACCGTGGTGGTGACGCGCGAGGACGCGGCCGAGGCCGAGGTGGCCTTCGTGTGCGACAGGAAGCCGAGCGTACCCGTGACGCTGCAGCTCACGCTGGCGCCGGCCAACGTGGCCACGCACTTCCCGCTCGAGCTGACCTTCACGCCCGAGGACTGGCGCGTGACCCAGCGCGTGCGCCTGGTGCGCGCGGCCACGACGCCGCTGCCCGCCGGCGGAGCGCCGGTCACGCTCGTGACCTCCGCCGCCGTCAGCGCCGATCCGGCCTTCGCCGGCCTGGCCGTGGACGACGCCGCGCTCGACTTCGTGCCCGGCACGGCCGCGCTGCGGCGCGACGCCGCGCCGCGCGTGCCGGCTCCCGCGCCGTCCGCCTCCGCGATCCGGGAGGTGCGCCGGTGAACCGCCGAAGCCTCTCCCTCCTTCCCGATCTCCTTCCCGCTCCCGTCTCCGCTCCGCAGTCCGAGGAATCTCCCGTCATGCAGCCTCTCCGTACTCTCGCGTCCCTCGCGGCCCTGGCCGCCGCGCTGTTCGCCGCGCCCGCGAGCGCCCAGAGCCCGGCCACGGGCACGCTCGTCACGGGCAAGATCGATCTCCTGAACATCGACCATCCGAACGACCCCTGGTCCTCGGGCCAGATGGTCGTGGGCGGGCAGCTCGTGATCCTGCCGCGCAACCTGCTGATCGACCTGCCGGCCAACCGCCTGTCGCTGCAGCAGCTCTACCAGGACGCGCCGGCCGCGGCCCAGGTCAAGGGCGTCACCGGTCTCGCGGCCCTGGACGGGCCCGAGTTCACGCCCGGCTACGCGACGGTGCTCGGCAACCGCACCTCGTTCGGCAACGTGATCGCCGGCGACGTGTTCATCCAGAAGGGGGTCGAGGCCGTGAACGGCGTCGTGACCTTCGTCGATCACACCGACGGCTTCCTGCGCATCGACGGCAAGGTCGGCGACCCCGCCACCGGCCTGATGATCCGCATCAACGACCCCGAGAGCCGCCATACGATCCAGCAGGGCGCCGGCTGCGACGGCAGCCCGAACTGCAGCGCCGACGTGCGCTTCGGCGTCGATCCCGACAACTACACGGTCGCCTTCACGACCGGCTACCCGGCCGGCATCCCGAGCACGATCCCGGCCGGTCTGCGCGCCGGCTTCCGCGCGGGCGACCCGGCCAGCGCGGCCTCCGACGCCGCCGGCGTGGGCGACCCCTTCTGCCCGAGCACGAACCGGGGCGTGCAGCCCGTGCCCGACTCGACGCGCTTCGCGCCCATCCGCGTGGGCGACACGATCACCGCCGAGGGCAACTTCGAGAAGGTGGGCGGCGTGCGCTTCCTCTCCTGCCATACGCTGACCGTGCTCGACGCGCTCACCACGCAGGACAGCCCGACCCAGCCCGACTACATGACCTTCGCCGAGGTCGAGTGGGACGTGCCGTCCTTCGAGAACCTGCGCGTGAGAATGCTCATGATCGGCTTCACCACGCTGAACGACTCGCAGCTCGACATCTTCCGGCTGCACATCAGCCCGCGCGACAACGTGAACCACGAGGTCATCCTGGCCTCGACCGTCAACAACCCGGCCACGATCAACCAGGGCATCGTCCCGGGCACCGGCGGCATCTTCAAGATCGGCTACGACGTCGACTTCGTGGCCTTGCTCGCGGCCGGGCACTCGCCCTGCCAGAATCTGATCAACGCCGGCTTCGGCGCGCAGTGTCCGCGCGGCGGCACGCTGGCCGAGAACGTGGCCATCATGGCGCCCATCACGCGCGAGGTCATCGGGCGCACGCGCCACAAGGCGAAGCTCCTGCCGGGCGTGATCACGCGCGACATCAACGGAGCGCGCGCCTCGAACGGCGAGTACCTGACCCCGGTCGGCGTGGGCCACCCCGAGTTCGTGGAGATCAACCTGCAGGCGCTGCAGACGCCGTTCTCCTTCGACGGCGTGCCCTGGAACCTCGACCGGCGCCTCTCGCCCGACGGCTGCAACGGCAACTGCGAGTCGAGCCCGCAGCCGCTCGACCCGTTCCCCTGGTCGGGCCGCGATCCGGGCGCGTTCATGCCGCCCGGCACGCGCAACGAGATCTTCCAGTTCTTCCCCTTCAACTCGAGCAGCCTGCTCGCCTGGCCGCCGCAGGCCCCGGGCGCGATCGCGATCGGGCCCACGCCCGCCCCGGGCGGCCCGGGTGACGTGACCGCGCCGCCGCAGGCCGACTTCAGCGCCTCCAACTCGACCGGCACGGTGCCGCTGACGGTGGCCTTCAGCGACCTCTCGGCCGGCGCGGTCAAGGCGCGCCTGTGGGACTTCGGCGACGGCGCCTTCTCGACCGCGCCGAACCCGGCGCACACCTACACGGCCCCGGGCACCTTCGACGTGACCCTGCACGTGCTGGGCCTGGGCGGGGAGGACCTGCTCACCAAGAGCGGGCTGATCGCCGTCAGCCCGCCGGGCGGGCCGGGCGCACCGCACGCCGCCTTCACCCTCGACCGCACGGCCGGCAACGCGCCGCTGACGGTGAACTTCAGCGACCGCTCGACGGGCGAGATCACGTCCTGGCAGTGGAACTTCGGCGACGGGGCGCTCTCGAACGCGAGCTCGCCCACGCACGTGTACACCGCCGGCGGCGTGTTCACGGTCTCGCTGACGGTCAGCGGCCCGGGCGGGACCGACACCTCGGTGCAGCTCGACCGTGTCATCTCCAACGTGCCCGGGGACCTGGACGTGGACTTCACGGCCAGCGTCACCTCCGGTCCGGCTCCGCTCGACGTGCGCTTCCGCGCCATCAACGTCAGCGGCCAGTCGCTGACCGGCACGTTCGACTTCGGCGACGGCGTCACGGCCTCGGTCGGGCTCGGCAACGGCCGCGCGCGCCACGTGTTCAACGCGCCCGGGACCTACACGGTCACGCTGACCGCGCAGGACGGCGACGACACCGACATCGAGCAGAAGGTCGGCTTCATCACGGTGACGGCGCCGATCCTCCAGGTGACGCCGCGTGCCAAGACCCATTGACCCGTGGGACTCTCTTCGTCGGCCCACCGGCTCCTCCGCGGTGGGCCGACGACCCCGGGCAGCATGCCGTCGATGGCGCCCCGCCCTCGACGGCCTGCGCCTTCATAGCTCGCGGATCCAGAGGTCCTTGGCCTCGATGACCGAGCCCTCGTGGTGCTGCTGGATGGCGATGTGGCCGGAGGCGTGCTTGCGCTCGGCGTCGACGTAGTCCACGAACACGACGCCGTCGATCGTGAGCGTGATGTGCGTGCCGCCCGGCTCGTCCACGCAGCGCACGCGGTAGTCGAACCAGGTGTCGGGCGGGACGAGCGTCGTGCCGTTGGGGACGAGCGCGTACAGCGAGCCCGTCTTCTGCGGATCGGCGAAGGTCGAGTTGATCTGCGCCTCGTAGCCCGCGGGCCAGCCCGGGCCGTAGGTCGTGCGGAAGTAGAAGCCCGAGTTGCCGCCGTCCGAGATCTTGAATCGGCCGCGCACCTCGAAGTTCACGTAGTCGCCGCGCGGGCTGAAGAGGTGGCTGGTCTTGCCCTGGCCGACGATGACGTCGTCCTCGACCTTCCAGTCGCCGTCGTCCGAGATCTGCCAGCCCTCCAGGTCCTCGCCGTTCCAGAGCGGCGTCCAGCCCTCGGGCTCGGTCTTGGGCACCTTGGGGAAGACGCGCACGTCGCCGATCGCGACCTGGCTGTGGTCGCCCTGGATCGCGAGCGGGCCCGTGGCGGCCTCGCCCGGGAAGAACGCCCCCAGGGTGGGCTCGGGCACCTCGATGTTCTCGTGCAGCAAGACGTCGTCGATGCGCACGCGCAGGAAGCGCGCGTTCTCGGTCTTCTTGCCGGCGGCGTCGAAGCGCGGCGGCTGGAACTCGACGTCGAGGTCGTGCCACTGGCCGGCCTCGCGGAAGGCGTTGAAGTCGGGCGCGCGCCCGGGCCAGGTCTCGCCGCGGTAGATGCCGCCGCAGTCGCCCATCTGGAAGCCGGCTTCCTTGCCGGTGCTGTCGGCGAGCTGCACCTCGTAGCGCCCCATCAGGTACACGCCCGAGTTGCCGTGCTCGGGCAGCTGGAACTGCAGGTGCACCTTGCAGTCGCCGAAGGACTCCTTCGAGACGAAGGGCGAGGGCGACGGACCGACGTTGACGAGCGCGCCAGTGCCCTCCTTGGTCAGGAACTTCGTGCGGTCCGCCGTATCGAGCTCGGCGTCACACAGGCTCCAGCCCGAGGAGTTCCAGCGCCCGAGCGCGTCGCCCCAGGTCAGGAACAGCCAGCCCTCGTCGCCCGTCTCGCGCGCCGGCGGCGGCGGCACGAGCTTGGCGACCGGCTGGTCCACGTGCGGCCGGCCCGGGATCTGGTTGACGGTGTAGGCGAACTCGTCGTGCAGGAGCGGCGCCCCGTCCGTCGCCGTCAGCCCCGTGAAGCGCACGCGCGCCATCTGGCCCGCCTCGAGGCCGGTCACGTCCACCGCCAGCGCGCGCTCGTCGCCCGGCACGGCCGACAGGCGCGAATCGTGCTCGAGCTGGTGGCGCTCGGGCGAGCCGTACTCCCACCAGTAGTCGTAGTCGTACTGGGTGACTTTGACCGTCGTCGACGCTTCGAGGCGCACGGGCTTGGTGAAGCGCACGAGGAAGCGGCCGCCGAGCTCGCCCGCCTGGACGCTCGGCTGGACGCTCACGCGCTCGACCTCCATCGGGGTCTTCTCCGTCCAGCGCACGCGCGCCACGCCGTCGGCCGGCGAGTAGCCGCCCCAGCCGCGGTTGGTGAGGCCGCACAGGAGCGTGCCGTCCTCGGCGAAGAGCACGCGCACGGCCGAGCCCACGCGCTGGCGCAGGGGCACGACCCAGCCCTGGTACTCGCCGTCGACCTGCTCCATGTCGCCGCGCAGCACCATGCCGTTCGTCATCTCGGCCAGCAGGAACTGCCCGCCGAAGGGCCCGAACTTCCCGCCCGACTGGTCCCAGGCCATGTTGCCCGGCGAGCGCGACCACTTGTACGGCAGCCAGATCGCGGCCGGCTTGCGGTCGCTGGCCGCGCGCGCGGGCGGGATCGTGTCGCTCGCGTGCGTGTCGGTCTTGCGGTACTCGTCGGTCCAGTCGAGCGAGGCCGGGTGGCCGTAGAACGCGCCCGGCCTCACGTGGTAGATGGGCGAGGCCGGCATCCAGTCGCCCTGGTTGTCCGTGACGAAGAGCTCGTCCTCGGGCGAGAGCGCGATGCCGCACGGGCTGCGGAAGCCGCTCGCGAGCGGCGTGAGCTTGCCCGTGGGCGAGATCGAGAGCGCCCAGCCGCGGTAGGGGACGGGCGACTTCCCGTGCCACCACTTCGGGCTGAAGAAGCTGACGTTGAGCGAGATGTAGTAGTTGCCCTGGCGGTCGACCGGCAGGCCATAGCCGAACTCGTGGTAGTTGCCCGACACGCCCCAGGCGTCGCACAGGGTGTCGATGCGGTCGCAGCGACCGTCCTTGTCCTCGTCGAGCAGGCGCGAGAGCTCCTGGCGCTGCAGGACGACGATTTCGCCCTTCACGACCGCTAGGCCGAGACCTTCCCAAAGGCCCTCGGCGAAGAGCGAGAAGCGCGCGTCCTTCGGATCCTCGGCGAGCGGGTTCTCGACCAGCCACACCTGCCCGCGGCGCGTGCTGAGCGCGAGGCGCCCGTCGG
>Ga0315910_10000573_pt1 | contig 36227 bp, 27 predicted proteins | sample EdamamesoilMG_FD_204470 | JGI IMG/M metagenome (GOLD analysis project Ga0315910, IMG submission 204470) | Garden soil microbial communities collected in Santa Monica, California, United States - Edamame soil | ecosystem: Environmental > Terrestrial > Soil > Garden | place: USA: California...
ATCAGCGCCTTGCTCCACGTGGGGTCGTCGTGGTCGTTGCGCGGGACGAACTCCTCGACCGAGAGGAAGCCGTCCTCGTCGCGGCCCTGCACGTTCGCCTGCATCCCCTCGTACTCCCACACCTGCGTGCGGGTGAGCAGGTCGAAGCAGCGGACCGAGAGGGTGTTGTTGACCAGGAGGCGGTCGCCGAGGCGGATCGGCTGGATCGCGGCGTGGACCATGTCGCGGATGGGCGAGCGCTCCTCGGCCCAGCGCGCGTGCTCGACCGGCAGGTCGAAGGCGCGGTCGAGGTCGAGCGGACGGCCCGGCTCGTTGGCGACGCGCGCGCGCGCCGGGTCGCCGCCGTAGGTCGGCCACTCGTCGACGGCGACGCGCGGCGGCGCGAGCGCGCCGGTCGCGGCGACCTCGCTCATCGCGGTCGGCGCGCCCGCCAGGTCGATGCGCGCGGCGGGATCGACCAGCGGCTCGCCGCCGCGCCCCTCGGCCAGCGCCAGCAGCGCCGCGGCGCGCGTCGCCAGTCGCGCGGAGCGCGCCTCCTCGCCCGCCAGCGGCGCCAGCGCGAAGTCGAGCGCGCGGCGCGCGTGGCAGGCGGCGAGCGTCCGCGCGCCGCGCTCGCGATGGAGCTCGGCCAGCGCGAGCAGCGCCTCCTGCCCCACCGCGGCGTTGGCGAAGCGGCGCGCGACGAGGCGCAGCGCGAAGAGATCGCGGTCGCCGAGCGCGCGGCGCAGCGCGTCGCGGCCGTTCTGCTCCGCCAGCTTCGAGTAGGCCGCGCCGATCTCGGCCGGCGCCGAGCGGATCAGCCAGCGCGCGTACTCGGCGGCGCCGACGTAGCGGTCGCCCGCGATCTGCAGCGCCGAGCCGCCGTGGTCGTCGATCGCGCCCTGCAGCGCGCGCAGCGCCGGCACGATCGCACCCTCCTTGCGCAGCGTCTCCCAGTCCTCGATCGCCTCGCGCACCGGCGCGGCGCCGGCCACCTGGAAGCTGCGGAACTGGTGGGTGTCGGGATCGAAGCGCCAGCTCCGGTCGACGATCTCCTCCCAGCCGCGGAAGCCGTCCTGCGCGGGCAGCCGCGGCGCCGCGACGACCGCCCCCATCGCGGCGAGCGCGAGGGCGGCGCGGAGTCGGGGAGGGGGAGTGGGCATCACGGCTTGGCTCGGCAGCGCTTCTCTAGAGGAGATTCGCCTTCTTGCGCAGGATCCACTCGAGGGTCAGCAGCGCCATCACGGCGAGCAGCACCGAGGGGCGGTCCCACACGTCCTTGCGGTCGGTGCGGATCGGGACGCGGTGCACGTCGCCGGCGAGCGACTGGAGCAGGGCGGGGAGCTCGTCGAGGGCAACGCACCGCCCGCCCCCCGCGTTCGCGACCGCCTGGAGGCGGGCGCGGTCGAGCGACGGGTTGAGGAACTCGAGCATCGGCACCTGCACCTCGACCGCCCGCTGCGAGAGGCGCTTGCCCGCCTGGGACGGGTCCTCGAGCCAGAGGCGGATCGTGCCGGGCGCGTCGGCGCGGATCGTCCGCGCGAAGAGGCCGTCCTCGGTGCGATGGGCGACGACCTCGTCGGTCTCGCGGTCGCCCCGCTGCACGTGGACGATCTGCTCCTCGGCGCGCGACGGGCGGAACTCCTCGTCGTAGACGCGCACCGCCACCTCGATCGGCTCGCCGAGGTTGTAGCGCTCCTTGTCGGTGCGCAGGTCGAAGCGCTTGTCGGAGCTGCGCAGCTTCTGGATCGCGACGTCGCGGATGGCGGCGCGCCAGAACCGTTCCGTGTAGCGGTCGCCGTACGGCATGCGCCAGCGCCACGACTCGTCGAAGCCGACGTAGAGCGTGCGGCCCGCCGGCACGCGCGTCGCCGCGACCAGCACGTGGTCGCCGAAGCGGTTGCGGTTGGTCGGGTGGACGAGGATCACCTCGGCGCCCGGCTTGGCGCGGCGCACCGGCGCGTACCACCACATGCCGGGCAGCCCGACCTCGGGATCCTCCAGCAGCCGGCGGTTCAGCTTCGGGTCGTTCTCGAGCGCGACGATCCGGTGCGGGATCTCCCAGTCGGGCAGGTGGGGCCGGAACTGGCCGCGATCCTGCATCGCCGCCTGCTCCTCCTCCGCGTCGCCGAGCTCGACCGGCAGCAGGTCGGCCACCGGCGTGTCGCGGTAGTCGCGCGGCGCGTGGAGCTGGCCCGCGATCATGATCAGCCCGCCGCCGAGCTCGACGAACTCGCGCAGCTCGCGCAGCAGGTCGTCGGTCGTCGGACGCGAGAGGAAGCCCTTGTCGATGTCGTCGGGCGCGACGTCGCCGAGGATCACGACGTCGTACTGGAAGAGGTCCTTGCGCGTCGGCGGGAAGCGGGTCAGCGCCGGGACGCCCTCGCTCGACTCCTGGATGAAGTCGACGGCCGCCGACTTGAGCAGGCACTGCGCCTTCACGTTCGGCGCGCGCAGCAGGACGTCCTTCAGGTAGCGGTACTGCCAGCGCGGCCGCCCCTCGACGTAGAGGACCTTGATCACCTCGGGCTGCACGCGCAGCGGGAAGGTGCGCACGTTGTCGTCGGCGAACTGCTCGCCCGGCTTCGGCTCGACCTTCACGTCGATCAGGTAGTCGCCTTCGCGCGCGAGCTTGAAGAAGAGCGTCTCGGTCTGCTGGCCGCCGCGCGCGGAGAGCGTGAAGTCGTGGCGCGCCAGCTCGGCGCCGCCGTTCTTGTCGGTCAGCACGAGACCGGCCGGCTCGCCCTCGAAGCCGCGCGCCGACAGCGAGACGGCGACCGCCACCGTCTCCTCCACCATCGCGAGGTCGGGGGCGTCGACGCCCAGCAGCGCGACGTTGCGCGGCTCGGCCGGATTGCCGACCGCGACCGTGTGGACGATGACGCCGTCGGCGGCCGCGGCGGCCGCGACCTCGACCGGATCCTTGCCCTGGTTGCTCTGCCCGTCGCTGACCAGCACCAGCGAGGTGAGCGAGCGGTGGCGCAGCTCCGACAGCGCGGAGGCGAGGCCGTCGCCGAGCGCGCTCGCGCCGCGCGCCGGGTCGTTCGCGCCGCGCATCAGGTCGCCCGCCTCCTGCACCGCGCGCGCGCCCGACGCGACGCCGTAGAGGCGCGGGTCGACCCGTTCGGAGAGCGCCGCGACCACGTCGACGCCGTCGCGCTTCAGCAGCCGCTGCACCAGCTCGCCGCGCGAGGTCGACGCGATCGCGTCGCGCGGCAGGCCGGTCGCGGCGGCGAGGCGCTCGGCGAGCTCCTCGTCGTACTCCTCGGCGCGGTCCATCGAGAGCGACTCGTCGATCAGCACGCCGACCGTCGAGCGGTGGACCGCGTAGACCTTGCTCTCGCTCACCGGCTGGAAGAGGACCAGCAGGCAGATCGCGATCGCCGCGACGCGCAGCCCGCCGAGGAGCAGCTTCGCGCGGCGCGATGCGCTCGCCCCCTCGCGGCGGTAGATCGCCCAGATGCCGGCCACCAGCAGCGGCGCGATCACCAGCACCACCACCCAGAGCGGCGGCGCCGACACGAAGGCGAACTCCTCCTTGACGCTCTCGGCGAGCTGCGGTTCGGCGAGGAGGAGGCGGGCGTGGAGGAGGTTCACGACGCGTACGACCCGAAGCGCCAGGCGAGGAGCGACTCGACCAGCAGCAGCGCCAGCAGCACGGCGAGGAGGCGCTTCCAGATCTCGCCCTGCCGCTCGGGCGCCTGCTCGGCGACGTCGGTCGGGATCTCGCGCGCGTGGTACTCGAAGGCGACGCGGTCGAAGACGGAGCGGAGCTGCTCGCGGTCGAGCGTCGCGAGGCGGCTCTCGCCGGGATCGACGTTCACCGCGAAGAGCTCGTGGAGCGGCGGATCCTCGCCGCCGAACTGCACGTCGAGGGCGTAGAGGCCCGGCACTCGCGTCTCGGCGTAGGCCGGCAGCCGCCAGAGGCCGCCCACCTGGCGCGGCGACTCCTGCTGGTCGCGCGCGACGCCGCCCGGCGGCGTGACGACGCAGCGCAGCGGCGGCGCCGTGAAGCCGCGCGCGATCGAGCCGCCGATCGGGAGCTGATGGTCGCCCGCGTCGCGGACGCAGAGGAAATTCAGCATGTCCCACGTGAGCGGGAAGAAGGCGCTCGCCACCTGCGCGTAGTTCGACCAGGTGTCGTCGGTGCCGCTGACGTTGAACCAGAGCGTGCGGCCGCGGCCGACGCGATGGTCGATCAGCGCCGGCGCGCCCGACTTCTCCTGGCGCAGCACGACGCGCGCGTCCTTCGGCAGCAGCGACGCGCCGTTCGCCTCGGCCTCGAAGGGCCACCAGCGGAAGATCGGGAAGCGGAGGTAGAGGCGGCGGCGGTCGTCGGAGAAGGTGCGCACCGCCGGATGGAGCTCGTCGGCGATCTCGAGGCGGAACGGCGCGTCGCGCCGCGCGCTGCCCGCCATCGGGTCGTACGCCTCCCCCACCGGCTCGGCGCCGAGGCGCAGCGGCATGAGCCCGCTGCCGTCGCCCTTGAAGAGATGCTCGTTCCACGCCTCGGGCCGCACCTGGTCGCCGAGCAGGAAGAGCGCGCCGCCGCCGCTCTCGACGTAGGCCTGCAGCGCGGGCAGCACGTGCTCGAGCTCGATCTCGCGCACGTTGACGAAGACGATCGCGTCGAACTTCGAGAGGTCGGGCTTCACGCGCGCGAGGTCGTACCACGGCAGGAACTGCGGCTCGAACCAGCGGCGCTGCGTGACCGCCTCGGGGTCGCGGCCGTCGGGGTCGAAGGTCGGGTCGAGGATCAGCAGGAGCGGCCCGGCCGAGCCGTCGAGCGCCTGGCCCGCCGGCTGCCCGTCGACCACCAGCACCGGCAGGCTCGACTTCACCTGCATCCGCAGGAAGCGCGCGTCGTCGTCGGCGAGGTCGTCGTCGTCGACGCGGAACTCGACGCCGACGTCGCCCTCGGCCTGGCACGAATGCCAGAGCTCGACGGTCGCCTTGCCCTCGGCGTCGAACTGGAACGTGACGGGCCGCTCGCTCTCGCCGATGCGGAAACGGCCGCCGCCCGACGTCGCGCGGCCGGTCCGCGTGATCTGCGCGGTGAAGCGGAGCGCCTGCCCGACGATGCCGAGCGGCTCGCTCGCGCGCAGGTCGACGACGGCGGCGTCCTCGGGCGGGAGGAGGCCGTCGGAGAGGCTGACGAAGTGGACGTCGGCGCGCTCGCCGAGGCGGCGCATGCGGCCGCGCGTGGTGCCGATGGTGGCGGCGGTCGGATCGTCGAGCGGGCCGGACGGCAGGACCGCCGGCGCGTCGGACGCCGGGTTCGCGCCGGCGTCCTCGAACGCGCACGCCTGGAAGTCGGTGAAGAGCCACACCTCGGGATGGCCGAGCACCTGCTTGTCGAGCACCTCGTCGAGCAGCAGGTCGAGCATCCGGTCGACGTCGGTCGTCTCGTAGAGCGGGCGCGACAGCGTCGCGAGCTTGCGCTCGAAGTCGGCGAGGCCGGCCGAGACGCAGTGGAGGCGCGGCTCCTTCGCGAAGGTGACCAGCGTGACGCGATCCTGCCGCTCCGCCTTCAGCGCGGAGGCGAGGCGGCGCGCCTGCTCGAGGCCCGACTGGAAGAGCGTGCCGCTGCCGGCGCGGCGGCTCATCGAGTAGCTCTCGTCGAGGACGACCACCACCTCGCGTTGCGACTCGCCGAGGTTCGCGAGGAGGCTGTCGGCGCCGAAGTAGGGGCGCGCGAAGACCAGCGCGAGGACGACCGGGATGGCGCAGCGGATCAGCAGCAGCAGCAGGTTCTCGACCTGCAGCTTCTTGCGGCGCTTCTGGTAGGCGGCGAGGAGGAACTCCATCGCGGCCCACGGCACCGTGCGGTAGCGGCGCCGGTTCAGCAGGTGGATGACCAGCGGCACCGCGAAGAGCGCGGCGAAGCCGAAGAGCGCGGGGTGGAGCAGGACCAGCAGCGGCAGCGCGAGCGTCATCGGCGCGCCGCCTTGCGCGCGCGGCGCGAGAGGATCGCGGTCAGCGGGATGTCGAGGCGGGTCGAGGTGTCGATCGACTCGAAGTCGACGCGCTCCTTGAGGCAGCCGCGGCGCAGCTCGCGGCGGAAGTGCTCCATCGCGCCGAGGTACTCGGCCTTCATCGCGCGCGGGTCGACGATCAGCTCGCCGCTGCCCTCGAGGCCGACGAACTTGTAGAGCGTGTTGCGCGAGAACTCGAAGGTGAGCTCCTCGGGCATCAGGAGCTGCAGCAGCAGCACGTCGTGCTTGCGCTTGCGCAGCCGCGCCAGCCCGCGCAGCGTCTCCTCCACCGGCGCGAAGAAGTCGGAGATCACGACGATCAAGCCGCGCCGCTGCATGCGCTCGGCGAGGTCGCCCAGGACCGGCAGCAGCGAGGTCTTCGTCTCCGGCGGTCGCGCGCCGCTGTCGAGCGTCCGGAAGAGCGACTGGAGGTGGCCGGGGCTGGTGTGCGGCTCGACGAAGTGGTGGACCGACGTGTCGAAGAGCGCGAGGCCGGCCGCGTCGCGCTGCCGCACCAGCAGGTGGGAGAGCGCCGCGGTCAGCAGCGTCCCGTACTGCCAGCGCGTGACGTCGAACCCCTCGGGGAAGCGCATCGAGCCCGACGTGTCGAGCGCGATCAGGCAGCGGAGGTCGGTCTCCTCCTCGTACTGCTTGACGTAGTAGCGGTCGTTGCGCCCGTAGACCTTCCAGTCGAGGTGGCGCAAGTCGTCGCCGGGCACGTACTCGCGGTGCTCGGCGAATTCCACCGAGGCCCCGCGATACGGGCTGCGATGCGATCCCTGCAGGAAGCCTTCGACGATCAGGCGCGCCTTGACCTCGAGCCGCCCGAGCCGATTGACGACCTTAGGATCCAAGTACCTTCGGGAGTCGGGCATCGGCCAGCGCTTCGCTCTGGTTGGGGTCGACGCTCGTCAGGATGCGCTCGACGAGGTCGTCGGAGGTGAGGCCTTCCGCCTCGGCCGCGAAGTTGAGCAGCACCCGATGGCGCAGCACCGGCTTCGCGACCCAGCGGATGTCGTCGAGCTCGACGGCGTTGCGGCCGTGCAGCGCCGCGCGCGCCTTCGCGCCGAGCACGAGGTACTGCGTCGCGCGCGGGCCCGCGCCCCACGCGACGCTCTCCTTCAGGAATCCCGGCGCGTCCTTCTCGGTGCCGCGCGTCCAGCGCGCGAGCCGCATCGCGAACCGGATGAGGTGGTCGGAGACCGGCACGCGGCGCACCAGCTCCTGCAGCGCCAGCAGCTCCTGCTGCGAGACGACGCTCTTCGGCTCGACGTGCCCGCCCGCCGTCGTGCGCCGCACGATCTCGAGCTCCTCCGCCTCGGTGGGATAGCCGATGCGGACGTTGAACATGAAGCGGTCGAGCTGCGCCTCGGGCAGCGGGTAGGTGCCCTCCTGCTCGATCGGGTTCTGCGTCGCGAAGACGAAGAAGGGCTTCGGCAGCTCGTAGCGCTTGCCGCCGAGCGTGACCTGGAACTCCTGCATCGACTCGAGCAGCGCCGACTGCGTCTTCGGCGGCGTGCGGTTGATCTCGTCGGCGAGGATCACGTTCGCGAAGATCGGCCCGCGGATGAAGACGAGGTCGCGCTGGCCGGTCGAGACGTTCTGCTGCAGGACCTCGGTGCCCGTGATGTCGGAGGGCATCATGTCGGGCGTGAACTGGATGCGGTTGAACGAGAGGCCGATCGACTTCGCGAGGCTCGAGATGAGGAGCGTCTTCGCGAGGCCCGGCACGCCGGTCACGATGCAGTGGCCGCGCGCGAAGAGGGCGACGAGCAGCTGCTCCCGGACCTCGTCCTGGCCGACGATGACCTTGCCGAGCTCGTCGTTGATGCGCTTGTAGGCGGCGCCGAGCTGCGCCAGCAGGGCAGGATCGGTAGCGGACTCCATCCGGAGCTCCTCGTCGTCGTCTTCTCGGCCGGTTCTCTGCCGGGTTCTCGTCCGGGCTCGTCGGCCGATTCCCGGGTGCGGCACGACGGTGGTGCCGAATCCGAGCCATCCCGCTCTCGCGCCCTCGTCACCCCCCGCAGATCGTGGGCCCCATGATGCCGGGCCGCCGTCCCCGCGGAGGGCAAATCTCTTAGGTGCCCTCCGTACGAACGGGAACGGCGATCGGGCAGGACCGAGTGGCCGAGCGAGCCCGCGAAGCGATCGGTGAACCCCTGGTGACGCCAAGATGACCCCGCCGCTTCCCGCGACGACCCGAAGAAGGAGCCGCCGATGACCGGGTCCACGACTTCTGCACCGCTGTCGCCGACCTTCGATCCGCTGCCTTCGGTCTGGAGCCGTGCCGCCGGACCCGCCGCGCTGACGCTCGCGATCACGCTGACACGCGTCTACGGCGAGCTCCATCACCTGCCGCTGTTGATCGCGGGCAGCGGAGCCGGCGGGAACTTCTCGCTGCTCGGCATCTCGTGGCTGCCGCCGCTCCTCGGCTGGTGGTTCGCGCGCAGCATCGTCGGCCGGAGCGAGCAGCCGAAGAAGGCGCTCGCGAAGACGCTGATCGCCTACGGCTTCCTCGCCCGCATTCCCGTCGTCGTGCTCACCTGGATCGCGATCGAGAAGGGCGATGCGTGGGACACCCACCTCACGAAGTTCGGCCCCGACCCGGCGAAGTACCCGACGACGCTCTCCGGGAAACTGCTCGGCACCGTCGTCGCGCAGCTGGGCTTCTGGATCTTCGCGTGGACGCTCGGCACCGGGATGCTGGTCGGGTGGCTCTGGATGCGGAAGCAGCGGACGGATCGGGCCGCGCCGGCTCCTTCGCGCTGACGACCGCGATCGCCCGCGACGTCGCCGCTACCGGAACAGCATCGTGAACTGCGGCGACACCGACACCAGCCGGTCGCCCGCGATCGCGAGGTCGCCGAAGGTGCCGAACTCGGGATAGGGCACGCCCGCCTCCTTCGGCGGCGGCAGCGACGTGACGAGGCCGGTCGCGAGCTCGATGCGGTAGACGTGGCGGTCGGTCGGGAGGAAGAGCCAGCGGTCGGTCAGCGCGGCGGCGCCGGTGATGAGGTTGCCGTGCATCACCGGCAGCGGCGCCGACCAGAGCTCCGCGCCATCGGGATCGGTCGCCTGCACGGAGTAGAGCGGCAGGCCGCGCTCGTCGGCGGCGCGCTGGAGGAACCAGCAGCGCGTCGCGTCGGCGCCGAGCAGGCAGAGGCGCGTCAGCTTCTCGATCGGCTCGTGCAGCAGCAGCCAGCCGGCGGGGCTCGTCCAGCGGGCGAGCTCGTAGAGGTAGTGCGAGTCGGCGGGGCTGGCGATGACGCGGTCGGGCAGCACCAGCGGCGGCCGGCCGAGCCACGGGCCGAGGTCGGAGAGCGCCGCGCGCTCGTAGTGGTCGCTGTCGTGCAGCACCGCGCGGTGGTAGCGGAAGAGCCACTCCGCCTCGAGGTCGCAGACGCGCACCGCCGCGATCACGCCGAGGTTGGTGCAGACGTAGGCGACGCCGTCGCGCACCACCGCGGGCGACGGGTTCACGCGCCGCAACTCGTCGTTGCCGAAGCGGGTGCCGTAGCGCGGGATCGCGGTCGCGCGCGCCAGGAACGCGGCGCCGAGCGGCGCGCCGGTCGCCGCGTCGAACGCGAGGAGCGAGCACTCCGTCTCCTTCACGACGAGCCGCGACGCGGCGACCACCACGCGCCCGTCGCACGCGATCGGCGCGCCCGACGCGACGTGGCCGCGGAACTCGGGCAGCAGCTCGAGGTCGGCGCTGGTCACGCGCCACTCGACGAACCCCTCGCGCGCGAGGTCGAGCTTCAGCAGCGCGCCGCTCGCCGACTCGCCGGCGTTCACCATCTCGCGCGCCGACTGCCCCGGCTCGCGCAGCTCGAGCGTCACGTAGAGCGCGTCGCCGTCGAGCGCCAGCGCGGCGCGGTCGAGCACGACCTCGAACTGGTCGGGATCGAGGTGCCAGTCGAAGTCGGAGCGCAGCGGCGCGAAGAGGTCGGCGCCTGTCGCGAGGTCGCGCACGTGGAGCGCCACCGGCCCGCCCTCGCCCGCGTCGAGCGGCTCGAGCGTGATCAGCCGCCCGCCCGCCGCGATCGGCGCGCGCGTCGGCAGGTCCTTCAGGTCGGGCTCGTCGCTCGGCGGCTGCTGCTGCACCAGCTTGAAGCGGCTGCGATGGAGCGCGTTCTCGGGATCGAGCGTCGCCACGTGCGTCGGCGCCGGCTTGAAGAGGCGCTCGAAGCGCGGCGGCGCGTCGCCGAACTCGAAACGCGGCGCCGCCGAGCCGCGCGCGCGCGCCAGCAGGTCCGCGAACGGCGTCGTGCCGCCCTCGGCCGAAGCGACCGTCCCTTCCGGCCAGCCGGCGAGCGGTCCCTCGACCACTCCGTCGCGCAACCGCGACTCGGCCTCGAGGAGGCGCGCCGCCGCCAGCGTCTTCGCGGCGCCGGGCGCGACGCTCGGCCAGTGGACCAGGCGCGCGAGGTCGGAGGCGGCGGTCGCGAAGCGGCCCGCGAGCAGCTCGCGCACGCCGGCGTCGAGCAGCGCCCGCTCGCCCGACGGCAGCAACGGATGGCGCGCCGCGAAGAGGCGCAGCGCCGCCGGATCGCCGCCGCGCGGCGGAGCGCCGGCGACGGCCGCGTCCTCCTTCGCCAGCTCGGCGCGCACGTCTTGCGGCAGCCGCGAGAGGAAGAGCAGCGCCGCCGTCTCCACCGGCACGACGAGCCGCTCGCCCCACCGCACGCGGCCGCGCGTCGGACTGCGCAGCAGCTTCATCACCTCGCCGCCCGCCTCGCGCGCGCGCCCCGCCGCGAGGTGCTCCTCGGCGCGATAGAAGGCGAGGCGCGCGGCCTCGGGCTCGTCGCCGACGTCGGTCGCGTTGGCGAAATCGGTCGCCTCGGGCAGCGGCATCTGCGCGCGCGCCGGCGCCGCCGCCAGGACGACGACCAGCGCGGCGAAGGCGGCCAGCGCGGCGCGGCCCGCGCGTGCGAGCGCGCGGCGCCTAGTCGTCGTCACGCGGCGCCTCTTCGCCCGGCGCGGGCCGGACGATCACCTCGTTGCTGGGCAGTCCCGCCGCGCCGTTCTGCTCGCGCGCGACGCGCTCGATCGTCTCGGGATCGTCCTTGCCCGCCTCGGCCGCGCGCAGCCGCCGCACCTGCTCCTCGAGGCGCTCCTTCTCCTCGAGCTGGCGCGCCTTCTCGCCGTCGAGCGCGGCGGCGCGCTTCAGCGCCGGCGTCATCGTGCGCCACCAGAGGAGCCCCGCGACCAGCAGCAGCGCCAGCGTCAGTCCGTAGTCGCGGAAGAGCTGTCGCGATCGCTGCTGCATCGGATGCTCCACGCCCCCGGCCGTGCTACCCGCGCCGCAGCGGGATCGCGTACTGCGCCGCGCCGCCGAGCTCCTCCTCGATCTCGAGGAGGCGGTTGTACTTCGCGACGCGATCGGTGCGGCTCAGGCTGCCGGTCTTGATCTGGCCGGCCAGCGTCGCCACCGCGAGGTCGGCGATCGTCGTGTCCTCGGTCTCGCCGGAGCGGTGCGACAGGATCGTGCCGTAGCGATGGCGCTTCGCGAGGTTCACCGCGTCGAGCGTCTCGGTCAGCGTGCCGATCTGGTTGATCTTCACGAGGATCGCGTTCGCCTGCCCGCCCGCGATCCCCTTCGCGAGGCGCTGCGGGTTCGTGACGAAGAGGTCGTCGCCGACGAGCTGGCACTTCGCGCCGAGGCGGCGCGTCAGCTCGCTCCAGCCTTCCCAGTCGTCCTCCGCGAGGCCGTCCTCGATCGAGACGATCGGGTAGCGGCCGAGCCACTGCTCGTAGAGGTCGATCAGCGCCGACGCCGCGAGCCCCGACTTCCCCTCGCCCTCGAGCGCGTAGCGGCCCTTCTCGAAGAGCTCGGTCGCGGCGACGTCGAGCGCGAACGCGACCTGCTTGCCTGGCTCGTACCCCGCCTTCTCCACGGCCTGCATGAGGAGCTTCAGCGCCTCCTCGTTGCTGGGCAGGTCGGGCGCGAAGCCGCCCTCGTCGCCGACCGCGGTGTTCAGGTGCTTCGCGGCCAGCACCTTCTTCAGGCAATGGAAGATCTCGGCGCCGGCGCGCAACGCGTCGCGGAACGACGCGAAGCCGACCGGGTAGACCATGAACTCCTGGAAGTCGAGCTTGTTGTCGGCGTGCGCGCCGCCGTTCAGCACGTTCATCATCGGCATCGGCAGCAGCCGCGCGCCGACGCCGCCGAGGTAGCGGTAGAGCGGCAGGCCGACGCCGGCCGCCGCCGCGCGCGCGACCGCGAGCGAGACCGCCAGCATCGCGTTGGCCCCGAGCTCGCCCTTCTGCGGCGTGCCGTCGAGGTCGATCATCGCCCGGTCGCAGCCCGCCTGGTCGCACGCGTCGCGCCCCACCAGCTCCGGCGCGATCCGCTCGGAGACGTTGGCGACCGCCTTCGTGACGCCCTTGCCGAGGTACTTCGTCGCGTCGCCGTCGCGCAGCTCGACCGCCTCGTGGGTGCCGGTCGAAGCGCCGGACGGGACCGAGGCCACCCCCTGCGCGCCGCCGGCCAGCTCGACGAAGGCGCGGACGGTCGGGTTGCCGCGCGAGTCGAGGACCTGCAGCGCGCGCACCTCGAGGATCTCGGTGTCCATGAGTCGGTGGGCTTCCTGGTGGGATGGGGCCATTCTGACGCCGCGTCGCGTTTTGCGAAACTCCCGCGACCGCGCGCCGTACGCAGCCGCGCCCCTTCGACCCACCGCCGCTTCACCGCCGCTTCGGAGCCGTCCCTTGCGCAACCGTCGCCAGTTCCTGATCGAGTCGGGCGCGATCGCCGCCGCGTTCGCCGCGTCGCGCCTCGCTTTCGCGCAGTCGGCGGCCGCGCCGGCCGCCCCGAAGCAAGACGGCGCGAAGGCGGGCCGCGCCGCGCGGCCGCTGAAGCTCCTCGTGCTGGGCGGCACCGGACTGATCGGTCCCTACTTCGTGAAGGACGCGGTCGCGCGCGGCCATCAGGTGACGACCTTCAACCGCGGCAAGTCGGACCCGAAGGCGTTCGACGGACTGCCGGTCGAGTGGCTCTACGGCGACCGCGCGACGGGCGACCTCAAGGCGCTCGAGGGGCGCGAGTGGGACGCCGTGATCGACCTCTGGCCGAGCCAGCCGAAGTACGTCCGCCAGGCGCTCGAGATCGTCGCCGACCATTGCGACCACTACCTCTTCGTCTCGACGATCTCGGTCTACGAGCCGATGAGCGCGGCGAAGTGCGACGAGACGTGGCCCGTCTCGAAGCTGCCGGAGAACGCCGATCCCGAACGCACGCAGCTGACGAACGCCACCTATGGCGCGCTCAAGGCGCTGTGCGAGCAGAAGGCCGAGGAGATGATGCCGGGCCAGGTCACGGTGGTCCGGCCCGGCCTGATCGTCGGGCCCGAGGACGACAGCGATCGCTTCACCTATTGGCCGGTGCGCGTCGCCGAGGGCGGCGAGGTGCTGGCGCCCGGCACGCCCGAGGACCCGGTGCAGGTGATCGACGTGCGCGACCTCGCCGCGTTCCTGCTCCACTGCGTCGAGCAGTCGAAGGTCGGCGTGATGAACGCGACCGGTCCGGTCAGCGGCGGCATCGGCATCGGCAAGATGCTCGAAGCGTGCAAGGAAGCGGCGGGCAGCGACGCGAAGTTCGTCTACGTCGACGACGCCTTCCTCGAGGAGCAGCGGATCTCCGCGTGGGGCGACCTGCCGACCTGGATCTCGCCGCGCAGCGAAGGTGGCGGCCTCGGCCAGGTCAGCATCGAGCGCGCCGTCGCCGCGGGCCTGACCTTCCGGCCGCTGGTCGACACCGCGCGCGACACGCTGAAGTGGTGGCGCGACGTGCAGAAGGGCCGCGCGCTGCGCGGCGGCCTCGCGCGCGACAAGGAGAAGACGGCGCTGGCCGCGTGGCACGCGAAGGCGGAGAGCGCGGCCGGCGTGAAGAAGGGCTCGTGAGCGAGGCGGCGGGCGCGAGCGGCGGCGACGCGAGCGCGACGCGGCGCGTGCTGCTCGCGCAGGCGTACGGCTTCTGCCTGATGTGCGCGTATGGGCTGCTGAAGCCGTTGCGCGACGACTTGGCCGTGCAATTCGGCTTCCGGAACATCCCGTGGCTCTGGGCCGGGACGCTCGTCGTGACGGTCGTGCTCTTGCCGCCGTACTGGCGGCTGGTCGCCGCGCTCCCGCGCCAGCGTGTCATCGCGTGGGTCAACCGCTGCGTCGCGCTCTCGCTCGTCGTCTTCTACGCCCTCTTCCGCGGCGAGCAGGTGGTGAGCTTCAAGCTGAACGACGTCGGGTGGATCGACACGACGTTCGGCGGGATCGGATGGCTCCACGGCGGGCCGCTCGCGTTCCCGCTCGTGCCCCTCGCGCTCTACGTCTGGATCAGCGTCTTCAACCTGCTGGTCCTCTCCCTCTTCTGGAGCGTGATGGCCGACCGCCACGACGCCGACCAGGGCAAGCGCCTCTTCGGGCCGATCGCGATCGGCATCACCCTCGGCGCCATCACCGGCTCGATCGTCGTTCTCGAGTTCGTCGACGAGCTCAAGACCTACGGGCTCCTGCTGGTCTCGGCGGCGCTGCTGGAGCTCGCGACGTGGACGGGGCGACGCGTGGCCGGCGAGGATCCGGCTCCGCTCGCCGCGAAGCCGACAGTCGGCGCAGGCGAGGCGGTGCGCCGCTGGTTCGCCGGCTTCGCGGCGGTATCCCGCTCGCCCTACCTCGCCGGGCTGATCGGCTACCAGTTCCTCTCGATCGCCACCGCGACCATGGTCTACACGCAGCGCACGGAGCTGATGGAGACGTCAGGCCTCGCCCGCGAGCAACGCACCGCGTTCAACGGCTGGAACGACCTCGCGACGCAGACGGTCGCGCTCCTGCTGCAGGCGCTCGTCGCGTCGCGTCTCCTCAGGCGCGCCGGTGTCGGCGTCGCGCTCGCGATCCAGATGGTCATCGCGATCGTCGGGTTCGTCGCGATCGGCTTGGTGGTCGACGGCGGCGGCACGATCGCCGCTGACGCCGGCTGGCGCAGCCTGCTCTGGCTGCCCGGCGGCGCGCTGCCGATCGGCCTCGCCGCAGTCCTCCTCTTCGCGGTCGTGCTGAAGGGAGTCGAGTTCGGCCTCTCGAAGCCGTCGCGCGAGACGCTCTTCACCGTCGTCACGCGCGATGAGAAGTACCAGGCGAAGAGCCTGATCGACACCGGCCTCTACCGCGCCTTCGACCAGGTCACGTCGGTCGGCACCACCTGGATGCGCGTCGCTCCCACGGCCGCCAGCAGTTACGGCCTCGGGCTCGCCCTTTCGAGCTGCGCCTTCGCGATGGCGCCCGTCATGGGGATCGGTGTCGTGCTGGCGTTCTGGCTCGGACGCGCTCACGCGAAGCGGGCCGCCGCGGCCGCGAACGCCGCCAGCGCCACTCCGGCGGCCTCATCCCCCGCCGATCGCGACCTTCTTCCAAAGACCTGACGGCACCAGCAGCGACTCGGGCACCAGCCAGATCACCACTTTCTTGCCGGCGAGCGGCGATTCGCGGCGGGAGAGCGACTCGCGGCAGGCGAGCTCGGCGCCGCCTTGCGGCGTGATCGCGTCGATCGGCCAGCCGGTGAAGCGGACCAGCTGATCGACGAACGACGCGCGCTGCTCCTTGAACATCGCCGCGAAGCTGTCGCCGAGCAGGACGATCGGGCTGCCGCGCGCGACGGCGGCGGTCGGCGCGGCCGTCTGCCACTGCAGCCCGTTCATCGCGATCGTCTCGGCGGGCGCGCCTTCGGCCTGGCCGAGTCCGTCGCCCGTGACCGGCACGAGGGCGCGCGCGACGGTGAAGTCGACGCCTTCGCGCAGCGGGCCGGGCGCGAGCTCCTCCCACGTCGCGAGGCGCTCGGCGATCTCGCGCGCCGCTTGCTCCGCCGCGCGCGGGCTCCAGTGGTTGTTGCCGCGCAGCCAGAGGCGCGCGCGGCGCGGGTCGGGATCGTCGCGCTGCGCCATGAAGCCGGGCGCGAGGTCGTGGGACTCGACACCCGCCGCGGCGAGCTGCGCGAGGAAGCGGGTCGTCGCCGCGACGCGCGCGACGGGCGGTCCCGCGCCGGCCAACGCGGGGAGCACCAGCTCGGGCTCGAGCTGGAGGCGCGACGGGACCGGCACGAAGAGCAGATGCACGCCCGCCTTCGCGAGCTGCGCCTCGAGGTCGAGCAGCGTCGCCCACGGATGGCCGTCGCGCGTGACGTCCTGCGCCGCGGGTGACGTCGCTCCCGGCGTCGCGCAATTCCACTCGAGCCAGCTGCGCGCCGCCGCCTTCGGCAGCCAGTCGTCCGCGCCGAGCTTCACGAAACGCTTGAGCGACGGTTCGTCGGCCAGCGCGCGCACGGCGGCGAGGAACTCCTCGCCGCGCGGCGCCGCGTCGAGCGCGGGAAGGCGCGCCTCGAGCGCGGCGCGATCGCGCGCGAGCCGTTCGGCGCGCGCGACCGTCGCGACGCTCTTCGCCGGCGCCACGGGCTTCGGTGCCACGGGCGCCGGCGCCGGCGCGCGCTCGTCGCTGCACGCCGCGCCGAGCAGCAATACCAGCGCGAGCGCGGCGCGGCCGGGCGCGCGCTTCACTTCTCGAAGATCCGCAGCGGCCGGAACTGGCCCGACGGCTGGAGCGCCGCCTCCTGCATCAGCCAGATCACGACCTTCTTGCCGGCCATCCCGTCGCCGCGCCGGCGCAGGTTGTCGCGGCACTGCAGCTCGGCGCCGCCCGGCGGCGCGACGACGTCGATCGGCCAGCCGGTGCGCGCGAAGAGGTGGTCGTGGATCGCCGCCGCGTACTCCTTGTGGAAGTTCACGAAGCTGTCGCCCAGCAGCACGATCGGCCCGCGCGCCTTCGCCTCGCGCTGCAGCGGCGCACCCGTCATCTGCACGCAGCGCAGCGTGATCTTCTCGGGCTGCGCGCCCGGCGCCTGGCCGTTGCCCTCCGAGACGAAGTCGATGTTGCGCGGCGAGAGGGTGAACGACTTCCCCTCCTGGTAGGGGCCGGGCCGCCACCACGGCATCTGCGCCAGACGCGCCGCGATCTGGTCGGCCGCCAGCTCGATCGCGCGCGGCGACCAGTGCATGTTCCAGCGGTGGTAGAGCCAGCGGCGCCGCTCCTGCTCCGCGCCCGCGTCGCGCTGCTCGACGAAGAGGGGCGCGAGGTCGATCACCTCGACCCCCGCCTTCGCGAGCTCGAGCAGGAAGCGCGTGTTCGCCTCGACCATGCCGCGGAAGGCGGGCGCGCCGTCCGCGTCGGCCAGCGGCGTCGCCAGCTCCGGCAGCGCCAGCGCCGGGTCGATCTGGAGGCGCGTCGGGAAGGAGACGAAGAGGAACTCGAGCCCGTGGTCGTGGAGCTGGCGCGAGAGATCGACGATCGCGCCCCACGGATGGCCGTCGAGCTCGACGTCGATCGCGAGCGGCTTGTCGCGGCCGGGGCGCGGCCGGCTCCAGTCGAGCCACTGCTCGACCGTGACCATCGAGACCTTCCCGTCGGCGACCGGCCACCACTTGTCGCCCTGCGCCCGCTCGCGGATCGAGTCGAGCGCAGCGCCGAACTCCGCCTCGTGGCCGAACGCGACGACTCGCGCGAGCTCCTTCTCGAGCAAGGCCGCGTCGGCCGCGACGCGTTCGCTCCGCTTCGCCACGACGTCGCTGGCTGCGGCCGCCCCGCCCTTCGCGTCGCCGCCGTCGCCGCCGTCGCCGCGGAGCGCGGCCGGCGGCAGCGCCGCGACGGCGAGCAGCAGCGTCGCGGCGCGGATCACCGGAACGTGACGACCTCCCGATCGCTGCGCGCGAGCTTGCCGCGCGCGTTGGTCGCGAAGGCCTGGCAGGTCACGACGTAGCCCGCCATGCCGGGCGGCGCGACGACCAGCATCGCCGCGTTGCCGGGGATGCCGGTCCGGATCGTGCGCGAGAGCGAATCGCCGTCGGCGACCTCCATCGGCGTGAGGTCGAGGAAGAGGTCGTTGCCGCCGTGGATCGAGGCGATGCCGCCGGGCGGAATGCCGGTCCACTCGCGCAGGATCGCCTGCGCCGGCGACGACGCCGCGACCGCGGCCCAGCAGAGCGCCATCGGGAGCAGCGAGCGGAGCGTTCCCATGGGGTCTCTCCTTCTCTGCCACCAAGCTGGAACCGCGGCCATGTCTAGCGTCGTCGGAAGGGATTGCACGACCGGCGCCCGGGCGCGCCGTCGGCGAAAGGCGTAGTACCATTCCGCGCCGCTTCCGCCGAACGTCCGGAACGCGCGCGACCTCAGTCCGGCAGGACCGCGATGGTCTTCAGCACGCAGATCTTCCTCTTCTACTTCCTGCCGCTGGCGCTGCTCGGCAACTACCTGCTGCCCGTCCGCTGGCGGAACCTCTTCCTCTCGCTGATCAGCTACGTCTTCTACGGCTGGTGGAACCCGTGGTTCGTCAGCCTGATGTTCGTCTCGACGCTGGTCGATTGGTTCGCCGGGATCATGATCGTCGGCGACCAGCGCGTCGGCCGCGGCCGCACCTTCTGGCTCTCCTTCTTCGGCGTCTGGGCGGTCGGCCTGTTCGGCATCGAGCGGGTCTGGTCCGACCACTTCTCCTCGACCCCGTTCACGTGGGTCGTCGCCGGATCGCTGGCGCCCTTCCTCGCCGGCGCCGCGGTCATGCGCAGCGACTGGGCGGAGCGCCACCGCCGCGGGCTGGGCCTCGCCTTCTCGCTGACGTCGAACCTGAGCCTGCTCGGCTTCTTCAAGTACTTCATGTTCGCGCAGGAGAACGTGAACCGCGTGCTCGAGATGACCGGGCGCGCGCCCTTCCCGATCGTGAACATCGTGCTGCCGGTGGGCATCAGCTTCTACACGTTCCAGACGATGTCCTACGCGATCGACCTCTACCGCGGCCAGGCGAAGCGCGCGCGGAACCTCACCGACTTCAGCTGCTTCGTCGCGCTCTTCCCGCAGCTCGTCGCCGGCCCGATCGTCCGCTACCAGGACATCGCCGACCAGCTCGTGTCGCGTCCGCAGAAGGGCGAGCTCTTCGCCGAGGGCGCGCTCACGTTCATGTGCGGCTTCGCGAAGAAGATCCTGCTGGCCAACACGGTCTCGGAGCCGGCGATCGTCTGCTTCGACCAGGCGAGCTCGCTCGGCTCGGGCACGGCGTGGTTCGGGCTGGTCTGCTTCTACTTCCAGCTCTACTTCGACTTCTCGGGCTACAGCGACATGGCGTGCGGCATGGGCAAGATGCTCGGCTTCACCTTCGTCGAGAACTTCGCGTCGCCCTACAAGGCGGGCAGCTTCACCGAGTTCTGGCAGCGCTGGCACCTCTCGCTCACCGTCTTCCTGCGCGACTGCATCTTCATCCCGCTCGGCGGCAGCCGCGGCAGCAAGTGGAAGACGGCGCGCAACACGATGATCACCTTCCTCGCCGGCGGCCTGTGGCACGGCGCGGCGTGGCGCTACCTCATCTGGGGCGGCGCGCACGGGCTGATGCTGGTGCTGGAGCGTTGGTCGGGGAAGGGCTGCCTCTGGTGGTTCCTGCCCAAGTTCCTGCGCACCTGCGTGCTGGTCGCCATCTTCCAGTTCAACTGGATCGTCTTCCGTTGCGCGACGCTCGCCGACGGCGCCGCCTACCTCGGCGCGATGTTCGGCGGGCGCGGGACGGAAGCGGGCCAGGCGGTCGCCGCGGGCGCCGTGCTGACGCCCTACTACTTCTTCGCGCTCGCCGCCTGCGCCGCGGTCACGTTCCTCGGGATCGAGACGCGCCACCTGGTGAAGAAGGCGCAACGCAGCTGGCTCCTCTCGCTCGGCGTCGCGGCGGTCTTCCTCTGGAGCGTGCTCGCGCTCTTCGCCCAGGCCGAGAACCCCTTCCTCTACTTCCAGTTCTGAGCCGGCCATGACCCAGCCCCACGAACCCAGCCCGAAGCCGCGCGATCCGGCCCAGCCGGAGAAGGCGACCCATCTCGCCGAGCGGCCGCGCGACGCCTACGCCGAGCGCACGCCGCAGCTGCGCGCCGCCGGCTGGATCTTCGGCGTCGCGGTCTTCGGCGCGCCCGCGGCTCAGCTCCTCTACGAGTGGAAGGGCGGCCGGCCGCTGCAGGAGCTCGATTACCTGCAGCCGTTCGCGCGCGGGCTCGAAGGGCGCTCGGCCGCGCGCTGGGTCTCCGACCTGACCGACGACCTCACCGACGAGCCGCGCCTGCGCCGCTTCGAGGACGACCTCCACGACGCGTCGTTCGTGAAGCACGAGCTGCTGCCGACGTACCAGCTCGCGCTCTCGCGCGCCCTCGGCCACGGCAACGAGAAGGCGGTGGCGGGCCGCGACGGCTGGCTCTTCTTCGCCGACGACCTGAAGAGCGCGTACGGCAAGGGCTACCTCGAGCCCGGCACCGGCGGGCAGGAGGCGCTGGCCGCGCTGGCCGACACGAAGCGGCAGCTCGACGCGCGCGGCATCGCGCTGCTGCTGATCCCTTCGTACAGCAAGGAGATGCTCGACGCCGACCGCTTGTCGCGCCTGACCGAAGGCGTCCGCAGCGCGGTCAACCCCGACCTCGAGCGCTTCTACGGCGAGCTCGACCGCGGCGGCTTCGACTACGTCCGCATGGACGCGATCTTCGCGGCATGCCGCGCCGCGCGCCCCGACGCGCCGCTGGCGCTGCCGCGCGACTCCCACTGGTCGCCCGAGACGATGGCTTTCTGCGCGCAGCGGATCGCCGAGCGCGCGCAGTCGCTGCTGGGCGAGCTGCCGCCGGCGACGCCGCGCTTCGCGAAGCGGCCGCGCGCGATCGAGGGACAGGGCGACCTGCTGCGCATGCTCGGCCTCCCCGCCGACCAGACGCTCTACCCGCCGATGGCGCTGACGATCGAGCCGGTCGTCGACGCGGCGACGGGCGAGCCCGTCCGCTCCGACGCAAAGTCGGACGTGCTGCTGATGGGCGACAGCCTCACCGCCGTCTTCTCCGACCCGACGCTCGCCATGGGCGAGGGCGCCGGCCTCGGCGAGCACCTCGCGCTCCATCTCGACCGCGCGCTCGACGTGATCGCGATTCCGGGCGGCTCGGCCAGCGCGACGCGCGAGACGCTGGCGCGACGACCGGGCGACGGACTCGCCGGCAAGCGGCTCGTGATCTGGCAGTTCGGCGTGCGGATGCTCGCGTCGGGTCGCGACGCCTGGAAGATCGTCGCGCTGCCCGAGCCGGGCGCCGACGACGGCGCGGCGGGCGGCGCGGCGAGCAAGGGCGCGGCGCTGCCGACGATCGGACAGCCGATCGGCTCGAAGGGGCTGACGACCGACCAGATCCGGACGCCCGACTACGTCGCGCCCGACAACGTCCCGACCGACCGCGTGCGGCTCGTCGGCGAGCTCGTCGCGACGTCGAAGATCCCGGCGAACTTCGACTACCCCTTCACGCTGCTGGTCGCGGAGTGCCGCGTGGTGCGCGTCCTCGACGGCGAGCTGCCGGCGAAGGCGCCGAAGGACAAGGTGTGGGTCTGCTTCGTCGGCCGCGTCGAGGGCGAGGACGTCGCGCCTGCCCGCTACTCGGCCGGCATGCGCTTCGAGATGGTGCTGGAGGACGAGCGGCTGCGCTTCGACGAGAACGTCAGCATCCAGATGGACATGGACGCCGGCCGCATCCTCCACTACCCGCTGACGTGGAAGGAGACGAAGGAGTAGCGCGCGCCGCAGTCGCGCGTTCGCCCGCTACTCCTGCTCGCCCAGCGCGATCGTCTTCCAGCGGCTCGACGGCACCAGCACCGTCTCCGACAGCAGCCAGACCACGGTCTTCATCGTCTTCCAGCGCTCCGGCTCGCGGCGCGCCAGCTTGCGCCGCACCTGGTCGGGCGCGCCGCCGTCGGCCTTCAGGAAGTCGACCTTCTGGCCGGTGAAGCGGCCCAGTTGCGCGACGAAGTCGCAGGCCGTGAAGCTGTGGAGCCGCGTGTGGCTGTCGCCCAGCACCACCAGCGGCGCGTTCGCGTCGTGGAAGTCGACGATCGCGTTCCCTTGCCGCAGCGTGTCGCCGCGCACCGCCTCCTTCACCGCGCCGCGCTTCAGCGCCGTCTCGGCCGGGTCGTAGGCGAACTCGGCCGGCGCGACGACGAAGTCGCGCCCCTCGACCATCGAGCCGTGCGCGAAGCCGGGCCAGGCGAGGAGGCGCTGCGCCGCGACGCGCGCCGCAAGCTCGTAGCCGCGCGGCGTCAGGTGAGGATCGTTCGCGAGGAAGAGCGGATCGGCGGCCGGCGCGGTCGCGCGATGGGCGACGAACGCGTCGAGCACGCTCACCGCCTCGACGCCCTCCGTCGCCAGCTCGGCGACGAGGAGCTGCGTCGCGCTGCCGAGGCCGGCGAACTTCGCGTCCGTTCCCGCGGGCGCGTCGACCACCAGCTCGGGATGGAGCTCGAGGCGCGTCGGCAGCAGCACGACCAGGAGCGCGACGCCGCGCGCCGCGAGCTGCCGCTCGAAATCGACGATGGTGGCGAGCGGCGCGTTCGCGACCTCGCGGTCGATCGCGACGGGCGGCCGCCCCTCCGCCTCGCGCCCCTGCCAGCGCACGAACGAGGTGAAGGCGCCGAGCGGCACCTTCCCCTCCTTCACCGCGAGGTAGGGCAGCGTCTCGACGTCGCCCGGATGGGCCGCGATCACCCGTTCGAGCGCGGCGGTGAACGGCGCCTCGAGCCCGCTCGCGACGATCGCGTCGTGGCGCGCCATCGCCTGCTGCCGCTGCGCCGCGAGCCGCGCCGCGCGCGCCGCGTCGGCGTCCGCCGGCGCCTGCCAAACGGCCAGCGCCAGCAGCGCCGCGATCACTTGCCGTCGCCGATCGTCGGCATCGTCGTCGCGCCGAAGAGCTGCGCCGGATCGAGCTTCGAGCGCGGCATCACGATCTGCTCCGGCACCAGCCAGATCGCGAGGCGCTTGCCCTTCCACTGCGCGGCCTCGCGCCGCTCGAGCTTCTGGTGGACCTGCTTCTGGCCGCCGTTCACCGCGAAGAGGCAGTCGATCTTCCAGCCCGTGAAGCGGCAGAGGTGGCTGACGAAGTCGGCGGCGCGCTCGTGGTGGACGCGCACGTAGCTGTCGCCGAAGACGAGGATCGGGCTGCGCGGCTCGAGGGCGTCGTAGGGCTCGTCCTTCCGCGTCTTGACCACGCGGCCGTGCATCGTCTCGTCGCGCGAGCCGCGGCTGGCCATCTCGCCGCCGGCGCTGTAGGGCACCTCCTCGTCGACGACCTTGAAGTGCTTCCCCTCCTCGAGCGGCCCGCGCTTGAACCACGGGTACTTCGCGACGCGCTCGGCCACGTGGCGCGCGGAGAGCTCGGCGCCGCGCACGGTCCAGTGCGGGTCGCTCTTCAGGAAGAGGAGGTCCTCCTTCGCGCCGGCCGCGGGATCGCGCGACCCGACGAAGGGCGCCGTGAGCGAGAGCGTCTCGACCCCTTCGCGGTTGAGCTCGAGCAGCAGCCTCGGCACGACCGTGCCCATGCCGGCGAAGCCGTCGTGCTTCGCGTCGGGCACGAGGATCTCGGGATAGATCGAGAGCTTCGACGGCACCGTGACGACGAGGAAGTCGATCCCCTTCGCCGCGAACTGGCGGTCGAGGTCGGCGATCATCAGCAGCACGTCGAGCCGCCCGTCCTCGTAGGGGACGCGCTTCTCGAGCGGCAGCGGCCCGCGCCCCCAGACGATCGCGTCGAGCAGCGCGGCGGTCAGCACCCAGTCGCCGGCCGTGACGAAGCCCGGCCCTTCGCGCTCCATCCCGCCCCACTCGTCGTAGAGCTTCTTCGCCGCCGCGATCCACTCCGCCTCGCCGCCGCACCGCTCCGCCGCCGCGAGCTGCGCTTCGAGCGCGGCGCGCTGCTCGGCGAGACGCGCCGGACGCTCCGGATCGCGCCGCTCGACCCAGGGATGGATCCCCTGGAGCGTCGTCTGGAACGGCGCCGCGACCCCGTCGCCGCCGCCGACGGCGCCGCCCGTCGCGACGGGCGCGGGCGGCTCCTGCTGCAGCAGGCCGAGGATCAGCAACGACGCGACGCGCACGCACCGGACTCCTTCGTGGGCGATCGGGCACGATAAACCTGCTTCGTCGCGTGAGAAGATCGGCCGCCCGACGCCAGGACCTGGGGAGATCCCGATGCCGAGCCGACCTGACGCGCCGCCCCCGGACGCGGCGCGCGAGCTGACGCCGAAGTCGATCGCTTGCGGGCTCCTCTTCGGCGCGCTCTTCGGCGCGGCCAACGCCTACCTCGGGCTCAAGGCGGGCCTCACCGTCTCGACTTCGATCCCGATCGCGGTGCTGTCGGCCGCGGCGTTCCGCCTGATGGGCGGCGGCACGATCCTCGAGGCGAACCTCGCGCAGACGATCGGCAGCGCGTCGAGCTCGCTCGCGGCGGGGACGATCTTCACGATCCCGGCGCTCTTCATGTGGGGCGCGCCGCCGAGCTACCTGCAGGTCGCGCTGCTGGCGCTGTGCGGCGGGCTGCTCGGGATCCTCGCGATGGTGCCGCTGCGCCGGCTGCTGATCGTGCAGGGCGACCAAGAGCTCCCCTATCCGGAAGGGCGCGCGTGCGCCGAAGTGCTGAAGAACGTGAAGAGCGACGCGGCGGGCGGGCGCTGGATCTTCATCGGGCTCGCCGTCGGCGCGCTGCTGAAGCTGGCGATCAGCGGCTGGCCGCTGGTCTCGCTGCCGACGGCCGACGGCGGCGCGTTCCGCTACGTGCCGGAGACGCTGAAGCTCGACCTCGGGAGGTTCCTGCCGAACGGCGTGCTGTCGCTGAGCGTCGACGCGGTGCTGCTGGCGGTCGGCTTCATCGTCGGCTACCGCGCGGCGGCGGTGATGGTGGCGGGCGGACTGCTGAGCGCGCTGGTGCTCTACCCGCTGGCGACCAAGCTGCACGCGCTCGGTTCGGCGGCCGACGGCGGCGCGGCGACGGCGCTGACCTTCGACGCGGCCTTCAAGCTGATCCGCTACATCGGCATCGGCGCGGTCGCGGCGGCCGGGATCATCACCGTCGTGAAGACGACGCCGACGATGGGCCGCAGCTTCGCGGCCGTCGCGCGCGGGCTGAAGCAGGGCGGCGGCGCGGCGAGCGGCGACGCGACCGACCGCGACGTGCCGGCGTGGCTGCTGGTCGTCGGCCTCGCCGCGCTCGGACTCCTCATCGCTTTCGTGCCCGGCGTGCTGGCGGGCGAACTGCCGCTCGGCGTCCGCCTGTTGGCGACCGGCATGGTCGTCCTCTTCGGCTTCCTCTTCGTGCCGGTCAGCTCGCGCCTCGTCGGCGTCATCGGCGTCTCGTCGAACCCGACCTCGGCGATGGCGCTCATCACGCTCGCCGGCACCGCCCTCTTCTTCGTCGCGCTCGGGCGCGCCGAGGATCCCGGCACGAAGGCGGCGGTGCTGACGGTCGGCACCGTCGTCTGCGTCGCCGCGTCGAAGGCGGGCGACATCTCGCAGGATCTCAAGACGGGGTGGCTGGTCGGCGGCACGCCGGCGCGCCAGCAGGTCGGGCAGATCGCGGCGGCGCTGGTCTCGAGCTGGGTCGTCGCCGGCGTCGTGATGATGATCGGCAGCGACAAGGACGCCGGCTTCAACGGCCCGAACGCGATGCCGGCGCCGCAAGCCAACCTGATGAGGACGGTGATCGAGGCGGTGGTCGACCAGAAGCTGCCGTGGGACCTCGTCGCGATGGGCGGCGGGATCACGCTCGTCGCCGCGCTCGTCGGGCTCGCGCCGCTGCAGGTGGCGCTCGGCATCTACCTGCCGCTCGCCACGATGACGACGATCTTCCTCGGCGGCTGCGTGCGCCGCTTCGTCGAGTCGCGCGCCAGGAAGGGCAGCGGCGACGAGGCGTCGGTCGCCCGCTCGGTCGAGGGCGGCGTGCTCTGCGCGTCCGGCTTCGTCGCCGGCGTCGGCCTGGCCGGCGTCGCGCTGGTGGCATGGGCCTTCTGGAAGGAGTCGAAGAAGGTCGAAGGGCTGCCGCGCCCCACCGCGATCGAGAACCTCGTCGCGCTGGCGCTCCTGGCGGTGGCGAGCGTGCTGCTGGTGAAGGCGTCGCGGCGGGAGCGCGCGTGACGCGTCGCCCCTGACGCCGCGCCGCTGCTTCGCGCCTACGCCGCCTCCGCCGACCGTGCCTCGTAGAGGCGGACGAGCAGCAGGAAGAGCGACGTGGCGATCGCGACGTTGACCGCGACGCCGGCGGCGACCGGCCAGAAGGGGTCGAGCGTGGTGGCGCTCAACCGGAACCAGACGAAGAGGCCGGGCGTGATCGCGGCCATCCACGCCAGCGGCCGGAGCGCCTGGCCGGGCGAGCCGCCGCCCTCGCGCGTGACGGCGCCCTTCGGCGCGAAGAGGAAGAGCGCGAGGTTGTCGATCACGACGGCGACGAACATCAGCAGCGGCATCGCGGCCGCGAGCGCGCCGTACTGGAGCCCCGCGCTCGCCGGCCCGCTGGCGATCACGATCAGCAGCGATTCCTGGAGCGCGACGCCGATCGCCCACGGCACGAGGAGCTCGGCGAAGACCAGCGCGCCGGGCCGCAGCGGCAGCGCGCGGAGCTCGTCGAGACGGTCGAACTCGCGCCGCAGGTCGAAGGAGAGCGCGCTCGACCAGAAGATCGTCGCGAGGGCGAGCGAGCCGACCGCGACGTGCGCCGTGCCGTCGCCCCTGCGCATCGCGAGGAGGCCGGGCAGCACGACGAGGAGCCCGACCGCGACGCCCGGCACGACCGCCTTCCACGAGCGGAGCAGCAGCAGCAGGTTCTTCCAGACCAGCACGCCGGCGCCGCGGAAGAGCAGGCGCGACGGCGGCAGCGCCAGCGAGCGGCCGGTCCGAGCGCCGCCCGCCTCCCCCACCACGATCTCGCCGCGCCGCCGCGCCGCCAGCGCGCGAGCGACGCGCGCGGTCGTCGTGACCGAGTCCTCGAGGTAGTCGACCTCGGGCAGCAGCAGCAGCGCCAGCGTCCCGGCCGCGCCGAGGACGAGGCGGACGAGCGCGAAGCCGGTGTCGAGCGGCGTCTCGCCGTAGACGAAGTCGACCGCCGCCGCCGACGGGAAGAAGAGGATGCGCGCCGCCGGCGAGCTGGCGGCGGGCGCCACCCACTCGCGCAGGCCGCCGGCGTTGGCGACCGCGACGATCAGGCAGACCAGCGCCGCCGCGATCACCAGCGACGCGACCGTGCGCCCCGCTCCGCGCAGCCGGCGCGACGCGCGGTCGGAGAGGCGCGTCAGCAGGACCGAGATCAGGAGCTGCAGGTGGAGCGCGGTCATCTGCAGCAGCACGAGCGCCACGTAGAAGCGGCCCGGCCGCGCGACGCGCAGCCCGAACGCCAGCGTCATGAAGAGGACCGAGAGGAGCGTGACCGGCCAGAGCTGCATCAGCCGCCAGACCAGCAGCCAGCGCGGCGAGATCGGCGCGGGGAAGAGGAAGTCGACGTCGGCGGGCGCGAAGCGCGGCCCCTGCTGCAGGAAGCTGCTGGCCACCGACATCGTGAAGAGCATCGCGCCGAGGATCGCGAACGACTCCCGCGCCATCCGCTCGTGGCCGTCGCGCGCCGAGGTCCAGACGAGGAGCGAGAGGCCGCCCACCGCGACCACCGCGCCGGCGAACCGCACCGGCTGGCGCAGCGAGCGGAAGAACTGCCGGACGACGCCGCGCTGCCGCAGCCGCCAGAGCCGGAAGAGGACGGCGATCACGGAGCGGCGTCGCGCAGGGCGCCGTCGCGGTCGGGCTGCCCGTCGCCCTCGACGATGCGGAAGAAGACCTCCTCGAGCGACGCGCCGGCGCCGGCGGCCGCGAAGGCGCGCACCTCGTCGAGCGTCCCCTCGACCACCTTGCGCCCCTTCTTCAGGACCAGCACGCGCGTGCAGACGCGCTCGACGAGCTCGAGCTGGTGCGACGAGACGAGGATCGCGGTGCCGGCGGCGCCCGCCTCGCGGATCACCTCGCGCATCACGCGGGTGCCGTGCGGGTCGAGGCCGGTCAGCGGCTCGTCGAGCAGGAGCGCGGCCGGCTGGTGGAGCAGCGCGCAGCAGATCGCGAGCTTCTGGCGCATGCCGCGCGAGAGGGTGCCGCAGAGCTCGTCGCGCTTGGGCGCGAGCTCGAACTTGGCCAGCAGCGCCTCGACGTCGACGGTCGGCGCGACGCCGTAGGCGAGCCGCGCGAACTCGAGGTGCTCGCGGACGGTGAGCATCTCGTAGGGGTTGGGCGTGTCGGGGACCAGCGCGAGGACGCGCTTCGCGGCGACCGGGTCTTTCACGACGTCGAAGCCGCCGACGCGCACCGTCCCGCCCGTCGGCTTCAGGATCCCCGCGATCGCACGCAGCGTCGTCGTCTTGCCGGCGCCGTTGGGGCCGACGAGCCCGAGGATGTCGGAGGGGCCGACCGTGAACGACAGCTCCTTGACGGCGTCGTCGCCCTCCTTGCCGTAGCTCTTCGAGAAGCCGACGACCTCGATCACGCTCCCGCTCCGCCAGGTCCCGCGTCGCAAGCGCCCCAGTATGCTCGCCCGGCCATGAAGAGCGCATGCCTCGCCGTCGTGGCGCTCGGTGCGCTGCTGCTCGGATGGGCGCTGCCGCGGCTGGAGCACGACCGGTCGCTCGCGCAGCTCTTTCCCGAGGCGAGCGCGGCGCGCGGGCGCTTCGCCGCGTTCGAGGCGGCCTTCGGCACCGACGACACGCTGCTGGTCACGGTGCGCGACGACGACCCGCAGCCGCTCCTGCGGCCGGGCGCGCTGCGCTACCTCGACCGCCTCCACGCGGCGGTCGCGGGCGATCCGGCGCTGGCGGCGGCGACGTCACTGGCCAATCTCGAGGAGCTGGTCGTCGAAGATCTGCCGGTGGCGGGGCTCGTGCCGCTGCCGCCGCGGCCGCTGGTGGAGCGCGATCGCGACGCCGTGACGGCCGCGCGCGCCGCGGAGCTGCGCCGCCATCCGCTGCTGCGCGAAGGGCTCCTCTCCGACGACGGGCGGACGGCGGCGTGCTGGCTCCTCCTCGCGCCGGGGCTGCGCCACGCGCCCGACTACCTCGCGCAGGTCGAGGCGCTGGCCGCGAAGGTGCCGGAGCCGCGGGCCGACGAGGGGCCGCTCCACGTCGCGGTCACGGGCTTCCCGCTGCTGCAGTCGGCGACGCTCGCGCTGCTGCTGCGCGACGGGACGCGGCTGCTGTGCGGCGCGCTCGCGCTCGTCGTGGTGCTGGCGGCGCTGGGCGGCGTGGCGTGGCGGACGGGCGCGGCGTGGCTCGCGTCGTGGATCGCGGTGGCGGGCGCGCTCGCGGCGTGGCACGTCGCGGCGGGCAGGCCGCTCCACCTCTTCAGCCCGACGCTGCTGCCGCTGCTGCTCGTGACGAGCGGGTCGGGCTTCGTCCACGTGGCGCGCGCCTTCGCGCAGGGCGACGGCGAAGCGCGGCGGCGCGCGGTGAAGGTCACGGCGCTGACGAACGGCACGACGGCGCTCGGCTTCGCGACGCTCTGCTTCTCCCCGCTCGCGCCGCTCGCCCGCCTCGGCGCCGAGATGGCGGTCGGGACGGTGCTCTCCTCGGGCGCGACGCTGCTCTTCGTGGCGGCGTGGACGAAGCGCGCGACGAGCGCAGCGAACGGGACGGCGCGCGCCGCGCCGGGCGGCGGGCGCTGGTCAGCTTGCACGCGCGCGCCGCTCCTCCTGCTGGCGGCGGTCGCGCTTCTGTGCGTGCCGTGGCCGCTGCTCGCGGGCCGGGCCGCGACGGCGAGCGGGAGCTTCCTCGACGCGCTGCCGCAGGACCATCCGCGCGTCGTCGCCACGCGCGCGGCCGACGCGGCGATCGGCGCGCAGGACGCCTTCGAGGTGGTCGTCGCGCTCGATCCGGCGAAGGCCGCCGCGCAGCTGCGCGATCCCGCTTTCCTCGCCGAGCTCGCGCTCTTCCACGACGAGCTCCTCGCGGAATCGGGCGGCGACCTCGCGCGCGTCCTCTCGCCCGCGACGCTGCTGCGCTACGTCGAGGCGGTGGTCGCGACGACGCTCGCGGAGGAGCGCGCGGCGAAGGGGCCGGCGGTGGCGAGCGACCCCGCCGCGCTCGCGCGCGCCTTCACGGTCGCCTACGTGATGACGCCGTGGCTCTCGCCGGCGGCGGCGACGAGCCCCGCGATCGCGGCGCTCCAGGCGGCGCTGCGCGACCGGCTCGGCCAGCTCGTGACGCCCGACGGGACGCGGCTGCGCTTCGGCGGCCGCCTGCGCGAGCGGCCGGCCGACGCGGTCGTCGCGCTCGCCGAGCGGCTGCGCGGCGGCCTCTTCGAGCGCTGGCGCGCGCGCCTCGGCGCGGCGTCGATCGACTGCACCGGCTGGGCGCTGCTGATCGCCGAGACGGCGGTCGCGACGCGGACGACGCAGACGCGCTCGCTGCTGCTGGGAGGCGTCACGCTGGCGGCGCTCCTGCTGCTGGCGCTGCGCGACGTGCGGCTCGGCCTGCTGGCGGTCGCGACCAACGCGCTCGCGATCGGCGGCGTGCTGGCGCTGGCGGCGTGGAGCGGCGTCGCGCTCGACCTCTTCGCGACGGTCCTGCTGGCGGCGCTGCTCGGCAGCACCGTCGACAACACGCTCCACCTGCTCCTCGCGTGGCAGGCGGCGCGCCGCGACGGCGCCGGCGCGGCGGAGCGCGCCGTGGAAGAGGCGGGCCCGTCGATGGTGCTGGCGAGCGCGAGCCTCGCGGCCGGCTTCGCGCTGTTCGCGGCGAGCGCGTTGCCGGTCTGGCGCCTCTTCGCGCTCGGCGCCTGCGCCGGGCTGGCCGTCGCGCTCTTCTTCGACCTCGTCGCGCTGCCGACCTTGCTGGCGCGCCGCGACGCGCGCCGACGGTGAGCTCGCGCGCTACTTCGCCGCTCCGCAGCACTTCTTCCACTTCTTTCCGGAGCCGCAGGTGCACGGGTCGTTGCGACCCGCCTTCGGCGCGGCGTGGATCGTCTCGACGCGCAGCTCTTCCTCGAGCTCCGGGCACTCCTTCAGCATCTCGCGCGAGAGCTCGATCGCCTTCGTGCGGTCGCCCTTGTTGTGCCAGAACTGGACGAGCCCGTCCCAGCAGAAGCGGACGTCCTTCTTGTCGCCGCCCTTGCGCGCGAGCTCGACGGCCGCCTCGTAGTGCTTGCGCGCCTCGTCGAGGTAGCCCTCCTGCTCGTGGACGTAGCCGCTGCGCAGCTGCGGCCAGCAGTGGTCGGCGTGCGCGGCGGCGGCGGCGGCGAGCGCCTGCTTGCCGCCCTCCTTGTCGCCCGCCTCCCACGTGACGACGGCGCGCTCCGCGGCGAGGTAGTGCTTGCCGAAGAGCGGCTCGATCTTGTCGCAGAGCTCGAGCCCCTGCTCCTTGCGCCCCTTCTTGGCGAGGAATGACGGCAGCTCCAGCAGCCACGCGCGCAGGTCGGCGGGCAGCGGCTCGTTGAGCTCGTCGTAGCGCTTCTGCGCCAGCTTCCCGTCGGCGCCCAGCAGCAGCTGCGTCGCGTCGAGCGCGCACTGCCGCGCGTCGTCGAGGATGAACGGCGCCGGGTTGCGCTTGCCGACGGTGCCGTTCATGGCGCGCGTGAGCGCGAAGGAGAGGCGTTCGATCGTGACGGTTTCGGACGTCATGGCGTGGCTGCAAGCTCGCGTGCTGGGCGACGGGACGCGCCCGCCGCGGGAGGGGCGGGACGATAGCGATCCTCGGCGACTCAGTGGCTGGCGGCGTGCCAGAGGACCGAACCGCCCTCCATCACCGGGCCGTCGATGCAGGCGCGCGCGTAGCGGGCGAGCTTGCCGTCGCCGTCCGTGACCGGCACGGCGCACGCGTTGCAGACCCCGAAGCCGCACGCCATCAGCGTCTCGAGCGAGACGAGGCACGGCACGCCACGGCGGGCGCAGAGGCGCGCGACCGCGGCCATCATCGGATCGGGGCCGCAGCAGAGGACGCGCACCGTCTTGCCGCGCAGCTCGTCGAGCGTCGCGTCGAGCAGCTTGTCGACGCGGCCGTGGAGGCCGTGGCTGCCGTCGTCGGTCGCGGTGCGCACCTCGACGCCGAGCGTGCGCGCCGCGTCGAGCTCGAAGAGCTGGTCCTGCGAGCGCGCGCCGTAGAGGAGCAGCGCCGGCGCGGTCGCGCCCGTCTCGCGCCGCCGCTGCAGCCAGAGGAAGAGCGGCGGCAGGCCGACGCCGCCCGCGACGAGCAGCGTCGTCTCGCCCGCCGCCGCGCGCGGGAAGGGGCGGCCGAGCGGGCCGATCAGCGTGAGCGCATCGCCGGGCGCGAGGCGCGCGAGGCAGCGCGTCCCCTGGCCGATCGCCTTGAAGACGAACGAGAGCTCCGGGCCGCGGCCGTCGGGCGACGCCTGGTGGACGCTGAAGGGACGGTTGAGGAACGGGAAGTCGGGCGCGTCGCTGCGCAGCATGAAGAAGTGGCCGCCTTCGAGCGGCTGCGGCAGCGGCGCCGGCAACGCGACGCGCAGCAGCCAGCCGTCGCGGCCGGCGCGCGTCCGCTCGCGAACGACGGCGCGTTGCACGTCGCGCGGGCAGGTCGTGACGCAGGAGTCGCTCATCCAGGAGATCCTCGCGAAGGCGCGGCCGGCGGCGCGCGCGGCGGAAGGCCGGCGCCGCCATCGTCGCCGAAGAGCGCCGCGCCGGCGTAGGTGACCGCGAGCGCGCCCTCCGGATCGAGCGCGCGATCGTAGACGAGGAGCTCGCCGCGGCGCGCGTCGGCGGCGAAGAGGGCGGCGTAGGTCGAGGCGACGCTGCAGATGCGGTCGCGGTTGCCGTGCGCGCCGACGGCGGCGAGGAAGCGCTGCGGCGAGGCGGCGACGACGGCGGCCAGCGCCGCCTCGTCGCGGGCGCGCACCTCGGCGAGGAAGGCGGCGTCGACCTTCCGCTCGTCGCCGAAGCGCGGGCCGACGTGGGCGAGGTCGGCGCCGACGACCACGAGGACCCGGCGCGCGTCGGCGTGGAGGGCGGCGCGCAGCGCGACGAGGAAGTCGCGCGTCTCCGGCAGCTCGAACGGGCCGTCGCCCGGCTCGAAGAGGTCGTCGAAGGAGGTGGCGAGGATCGGGAGGATCGTCGGCGGCCGCTCGCGGAAGAGGTGGGCGAGCCAGACTGCCTGGAACTCGAGCGAGTGCTCGTGGCGATGGGCGAGCTCGCCGCGGCGGTAGCTGCGCGGGAGGCTCCGTTCGAGCCGTTCCAGCAGCGGCGCGTCGAGCGCGAGCGGGCCGAGCGGCGTCTCGAACCCCTTCGCGGCGACGATGAAGCGCCCCTCCTCGGCGGCGTGGGCGGTGCCGAGCAGCACGACGGCGTCGGGCGGGTCGAAGTCGCGCAGGCGGGCGTAGGCGCGGCCGTAGCCGGCGCCGCCGCGGTGGAAGTCGAGGTGCGGGGCGATCAGGACGCGCAGCCGATCGCGCGGGCTCGGCGGCGGCAGCGGCGGCGCGAGCCAGCGGTCGAGGTCGGCGGCCAGCGCGAGCGGCTCGCCCGCGTAGGCGCCGCCCGCATGGACGGCGGGGCGCCAGGCCGTCGCGTCCCACGCGCGGTGCTGCGCCGCGAGGTGGTCGCGGAAACGCTCCGACTCGAGCAGGAGCAGGCGATCCATCGTCGCGAGGAAGTCGGCGAGCTCGTCGCTCGCGAGCGGCTGCTGCGTGCGGGCGCGGTAGTCGCGGCGCACCGCTTCGTGGTCGCGCGAGCCGTCGCACAGCGCCAGCAGCAGGAGCGCCGCGCCCGACAGCTCGAGCGGCGCTTCGAGGTGGCCGGCCGGATCGGTGAGCGCGAAGCGGCGGCTGCCATCGGCGGCCGGGTCGAGCGGCGCGATCTCGACCGGGCGAAGGCGCGGATGGCTCGGCAGCGGCGTCATGCGCGGGCGATCGTAGACTCCCGCGACCCATGGACCTCAAGACGCTGATCCGCGACGTGCCCGACTTCCCGAAGCCGGGGATCCTCTTCAAGGACATCACGCCGCTGCTGCGCGACGGCGCGGCGCTGCGCGAGTGCGTGCGGCAGCTCGGCGAGCGCCTGAAGGGCAAGCCGGTCGACGCGGTGGCCGGCATCGAGTCGCGCGGCTTCCTCTTCGCGGCGACGCTCGCGGCGCAGCTCGGCGTCGGGTTGATCCCGCTGCGGAAGCCCAACAAGCTCCCCTACCGGCGGCTGCGCGAGAGCTATGCGCTCGAGTACGGGAGCGACTCGCTCGAGATGCACGAGGACGCGGTCGCCAAGGGGGAGCGGATCGCCCTGGTCGACGACCTCCTGGCGACGGGCGGGACGATGAGCGCGGCGCGGCGGCTGATCGAACGGGCGGGCGGGACGGTGGGCGCCTGCCTCTTCGTGATCGAACTCGGCTTCCTCGAAGGGAGGGCGAAGCTGGCCGGCGTACCCGTCGAGGCGCTCCTGCGCTATTGACCGGCGGCGCGCCGGAACACGCATCCGTGACGGGAACGCACTAAGGAACTCCTTTCCGTGGATGCCGGGACTTTCCGGTGCGCTCCGACGGCGGCAAACCGTGGCTATGGTGGCACACTTCGGCTAGGAGCCGGGCGTACAGCCAGGATCGCGACAAGGACGCTGCAGAACCGCGGCCGAAACGACGACGACGGAGAATGACCGGAGGCCCCCCCATGACCAACTTCCGGGACAAGTTGAAGGAGATCCGTGCCAGCGAGGCCGAGCGCGCTCGCCAGCGGATTCCCCTGACGGACCACCAGCTCGGACTCGATCAGCCGGCGGAGCGCTACCTCGCGGCTCGCGGCGATCTCGTCAAGGAGCTCGAACGGCTGATGAACGAGTTCATCGCCGAGAGCCCGATGTTCGAGGTCGGCCACGGCTTCTTCGAGGGCAAGTACGTGCTCTCGCTCTCGTACGACGAGCCGCTGCTGGAAGAAGGCCGCGGGATGCGCAAGCACTTCACGCGGATCAACTTCCTGCTCGACCCGTGCGCCGCGGACGGCCGCTTCTCGATCACGACGAAGCTGACCATCTGCGACCGCGACCTCCCGAAGGGCTACATCGAGGGCAGCCTCGGCAACGACTCCGACCTCGCCGCGTTCCAGAAGTTCGGCGAGGAGCAGATGCTCCGGTTCGCCAGCGACTACTTCGCCGCTCGCCTCCACCACAGCCAGGCGGTCCCGACGACCGGTTGAGCCTTCGATCGGGGGAGCGTCGACCGCGACGCCGCACCGGATCGACGTCCCCGCTTCCCTGCCGCCCGCCACACCCCACGTGGCGGGCGGTTCCGTTTTCAGAGCCCGCCGCTTCCGCGCCCGCGTTCCCCGGGGAGCGCCCCGCGCACAAGATTTTCTTTCCTGGATACTTGACTCACTTATTTCACGTTGTACTGTTTGTCCCGGACTCGCAACTTGACCTTCAGCGATTGAACCAAGGGCAAACTTTCCGAAAGGAAGGGGCGCAAAGCTAAAGGGCCTTCTCCGAACCGTGCTCCTCAAGCACACTTCGGAATGGCAGCCAGCTGCCGCACCGGGGCACTCCCCGGGGCGTGGTTCTCTCCAGAGATCCCACGCCTCGACTGCCTCGGAACGCGAACGCCCCCCACCGAGGAGCGATTCTCATGGGGCAGGTTTCCGGATCCGGGTCGACGGTCGCGTCGAAGCCGAGAGTGCGCGAGTCGCGCTCGATCGTGCCCGAAGGGCCCGAGATCGAGCAGGTCTGGAAGACCTACAAAGAGACGAGCGACCCGAACCTCCGCAACCTGCTGATCGAGCGCTACCTGCCGCTCGTCCGCTACATCTCCGAGCGCCTCCTCGTCTCGCTCCCGAAGTCGATCGACGTCGAGGACCTTCAGAGCGCCGGCGTCTTCGGCCTCATGGACGCGATCGACGGCTTCGACCTCGGCCGCGGCATCAAGTTCAAGACCTACTGCACCACCCGCATCCGCGGCTCCATCCTCGACGAGCTGCGCAGCCAGGACTGGGTCCCCCGCCTCGTCCGCCTCAAGGCGCACCAGCTCGCCAAGGCGTGGAAGGCGCTGGAGGTCGAGCTCGGCCGCGAGCCGACCGACTACGAGATGGCCGAGAAGCTCGGCGTCTCCCTCGAAGAGCTCTCCGGCATGGTCGAGGAGGCGTCGGTCTGCAACATCTTCTCGCTGTCGGAGAAGTGGGACGACAACGAGGACGACGACTCGCTCGAGAAGGTCGAGATGCTCGAGGACAAGGCGAGCCTCGACCCGATCGAGACGCTGAACCAGAAGGACGTGCTGCGCGCGATCACCCGCTCCCTCACCAAGAAGGAGAAGCTGATCATCATCATGTACTACTACGAAGGGCTGACCATGCGCGAGATCGGCGACATCCTCAACCTGACCGAGTCGCGCGTCTGCCAGATCCGCAGCAACGTGATGGCGAAGCTCAAGCTGCAGCTCGACAAGATGCGAAAGAAGCTGGTGATCTGAGACGCACGCCGCTCCAGCGAT
>Ga0315910_10000574_pt1 | contig 36197 bp, 24 predicted proteins | sample EdamamesoilMG_FD_204470 | JGI IMG/M metagenome (GOLD analysis project Ga0315910, IMG submission 204470) | Garden soil microbial communities collected in Santa Monica, California, United States - Edamame soil | ecosystem: Environmental > Terrestrial > Soil > Garden | place: USA: California...
CATTGAAGTGTTCTACAATCGGAAGCGTCGGCACACGAGCCTGGGTGGGCTAAGTCCGGTGGAGTTCGAGAGTCGATTGGTGGAGCAGAGTGCTTAACTTCGTGTCTACGAAATCGCTAGAGGACCAGTGCAGCAGTTCTCAATCTACGTCGCCCAAGACGGCATCTTTGAGATTTCACTTTGTAGCACGGCGTTCATCGATAGCACATTGTCGATCGGCGACTGTGACTTGGTCAATTTTAGCGCCTCATCGAATCCCGACTCCGCAGGAGTCTCACCGATCTCGGGCGAAATCGACGCTACTGGAATGGCCTACTCGTTCCTTTCAACCGATCCGCTGAACATAGAAACGTATGCGTTTCAGTATTACACGACAGCGGAGCCCGTGCCGCTAGACTCCGTTCTAAACTCCGGGGAGCCAAACGACTCCGCTTATGGCGGTCCTGCTCAAACCCTTGCGACTCTGGAAGTGGAGGGACAGTTCGTATACTGGATAGGGACCGCAAACAACCAACCCGTGTACGCGCCGCTGGTAAACGCCACTGTGAGAATTTGGGACAGTGATTCTTGGTGCGGCGACGACGAGCTTCTCGGGGTCACGATAACTGACAACACAGGTCGCTTTTCCCTCGCGGTCAGCAACGGGGACTGCACCGGCACAGCCGACGTCTATGCACAGGCTTTATTGGAGAACAGCCACGTTCTTGTATCGGATATGACATTGCAAGGTGGTGTCGTGCAATACAAGTTCGGGACAGATGTGCACGAGGATGCGGGCGCGGGCTCCCTCGATGTTGGCGTGTATCGCATCCCCGGGCCAGGTTTCAACCAACGTGCCTGCCTCGTGTTTGACCACATCAACCGAGCTTGGGCTGGCGTGCTCGCTGCAGGCTATAAAATGCGGCCGACAAGAGTGTGGTACGGATCGTATACGAGCTTCCTCGCTTATGATGATCCAGACGATACTGCCACCTACTACAGCAGTCCGAACATCATTATTGGCGAGCCCTTGGATGCAAACTCGTTCGATGTCTGTGCGCATGAATACGGCCACGCGGTAATGGACTGGTTCGAAGACAACCCCGACGGAAGCGCTTGCCAGCCCGCATTTCTTCAATGGAACCTACAATGAGGAATGCGGGTGGGACGAGGGGTTTGCCGACTTTTTTCCCATAGCGATCAATAATGATCAAAGCTTCGACTGGCCGGCTGCGTCAGAGAATGTGGAGCGCTTGCCTGCACCATATCAAGGGCTGTCGCACGAGGAGGCGCTCAGCACCGAAGGTGCCGTGTCTCGCGCGCTCTATGACCTGTTTGACACCCCCGCGGATGCCCAATTTTCGTGGCCTTGGCAGGTCGGGAGGGATAATTTCGCTGCAGGGCTGGGGATGATTCTGGATGTACTACACGATTACTCCGTAAGAGGTTCTTTTGCGCGGTTCTGGGAGAAATGGGCCCTCGCAGGAAATCCGCGCCATTTGCCCGTCCAAGCTATCCGTCTTAATCAAATTGATTTCAATACCGATCCAGTGTGGACGGCCATATCGAACACTTTTCTGTCACCGAGCCAAGTCTATACCCTTAACGTGAACTCGCGTGTTAGCGACGTCGAGTCGTCAGACGCCGAACTCACGCTGGCGGTGCAATCGAACAGCAACTCCGCCGCGGTGTGGCAGTGGACGGGACCTGGTCAACTCAGCGTCGCATTCACGCCCAACGCTCAGGGGTCAACCGATATCGTCTTGAGCGCCAACGACGGACTTGTGGCGGTGAACTCGAATAGTTTTCGCGTCACATGGACAAATTCTCCACCCGGAAAAGGGGGCGATCCACCGCCACCGTGTGAGGCGCCATGTCCGACGCCCGGCGTAGTGCCGCTGGTGACGGAGCTGGGGCCCGCCCACCCGAATCCGTTTAACCCGAAGACTGCTTTCTTTGTCGACTTGGCAACTCCAAGCCATGCAACCCTTTCTATCTACGATATCCGCGGAAGGCGACTGCGAACGTTCCTTGATGGTGTGCGAGGCGCTGGGCGCTATTGGGTGACTTGGGACGGAACTGATGAATCCGGGGTACATCAAGCAAGCGGGATATACTTTGTCGTCCTTGACACGCAAGGGCGCAGGTTTTCGCAGAAAATTGTACTTCTGAAGTAGGGGGCGTTCATGAAGACCGCAGCCTTGACTATCTGCGCAGTGTTCGCGCTTCTTCTGGCCTGTGACGACAGCCCGACCATCGATGATGACGGTAACACAAGCCAGGGCATCAAGGTAAACCTGACGGCTGATCGAGACCCTAGTTTCATGGAAACGGTCACGCTCACGTGTCAGTACGAAGTGAAGTACCCGATCCTTCCCGTAGGCCGAGACGACTACATTGTGACTGGACACTTTGTCTTGCCGAGCACGCACTTCACTGTCTTGTCGGGCGACTCATCGTGGGTAGACACGGTAGGAGTGAACATTCAGCGCCAGCATTCCGTCACCGTGCGTGCAATCATGCGAGGCAACTGGCTGGTCGACGTGCTCGCCACCTCGGTGATTGAAGATAGCGTGTCTACTATCGGTGGTGGCGACTCGATCGAACTAAGCGTCGACTGAGCGCTACGCGTGTCGAGGATCGTGAACACGCGAGGCTAGACTTCTTCCAGTACCGCCAGCACGTGGCCGTCTACTTTTACCTTGCGGTAGATTTTGGCGATGTTGCCGTCGGCGTCGATGATGAAGGTGGAGCGCTCAATTCCCTTTACGATTTTGCCGTAGAGGTTTTTGTCGTTGATGACGCCGTAGAGGTTGCAGACGACGCTATCGACGTCGCACAGGAGATTGAAGGGGAGCTGGTACTTCTCGCGGAACTTGGCCTGATCCTTCTGATTGTCTTTGCTGATGCCGAGTACGACGGCCTTCTTCTTGTGGAAGGCGGCGATCTCGTCCCGGAAGTTGCACGACTCGATGGTGCAGCCGGGGGTGTCGGCCTTGGGGTAGAAGAAGAGCACCACGGGCTTGCCGCGGAGTTTGGAGAGGGTGATTTGGGTTCCTTCGTCGGTCCCGAGGGTGAAGTCGGGAGCGAGTTTTCCTTCTTCGATCATCGCCGCCTCATTTCTTGCAAGTGTTCCCGCATGCGTTCGAGCAGACCGTAGTCCACAACGGGTTCGCCAAGGTTATCACGCCCCGCAAAGCCGTGAAAGTCGGAGCCGCCTGACATGAGGTACCCCCCGTCGCGCGCAATGGCGAGCAGGCGCTGGGTGACGTTCATGGTGTGGTAGGGGTGGAAGACTTCGATGCCGTCAAACCCCCGCTGCAGCAGCGCCTCAAACGAGCCGGTCTCATCCAGGTAGTAGCCGGGGTGCGCCACAAATGCCAAACCGCCGGCGGCGTGGATGGCATCCACCGCTTTCTCCGGGCCCATCTTGTATTTCTCTACGTAAGCGGGTCCGCCTTCGCCAATATATTTTATGAACGCCTGCGCGTGGTCGGTTACGTAACCGGCTTCCACGAGGGCGGCCGCAACGTGCGGGCGGCCGAGTGCCCCGCCGCCGGCGCGCGCCAGCACCTTGTCGATGTCGAGAATGACGCCCTGCTCGGCCAGCAACTCCACGATGCGGATGCCGCGCCGCTCGCGCGAGGCGCGAAATTCACTCAGCAGTCCCTGCAGCACCTCGCTGGTGTGATCCACGAAGTAGCCCAGCACGTGCAGGTCGCGCCCCGCGTGCTCGCACGAGAGCTCAACGCCGGTGAGGACTTCCACCCCGGACGCGCGCCCGGCGGCTTCCAGCTCGGGGTAACCGGCCAGTGAATCGTGGTCCGTGAGTGCGATGGCCGCCACACCCTTGGTGCGCGCGAGCGCCACCAGCGCCGCCGGCGGGTGGACGCCGTCGGAACAGGTGGAGTGCATGTGCAGGTCTATGCGTTTCTCGGCCATGGTAGTTCGTCCGGGCTTTACAGCGCGTGTTGGCGCTGCGATGATGCGGGCGAAGGAGGTCCATTGTGCCCCGTTCCGCCACCCATCGCAACCCCATTGTACTCTACGCGGCCAGCGAGATTGACGCCGATATCCTGTACGCCACCGGCTTTCGCTGCCCGGATCCGTTTTTGTTTGTGAGGACGGCCTCCGGCCGGCGCGTGCTGGTGATGAGCGACCTTGAGATTGACCGCGCGAAGAAGCAATCGAACGCGCACCGCGTGCTCTCGTTCTCGAGCTACGCCGCCAAAGCGGAGAAGCGCCTGGGCAAGGCGCCCAAACCCGCCGACACCATCGCGGAGGTGTTGCGCGATCTCTCCATCAAGGCCGTCACCGTACCGGGCAGCTTTGGCGCTGCCCACCTGGAGCAACTGCGAACGCGCGGCGTGCGCGTCACCGTGGCCGACGGCCCCGTGTTTCCCGAACGCATCATCAAGACGCCGCGCGAGGTGAGTGCGATTCGCGCCGCGATGCGCATCACCGAAGACGGTATGGAAGCGGCCATCGATCTCTTGCGCGACGCACGCGTGGAGCGCGGCTGGGTGGTGCGCGACGGCAAACGCCTCACGTGCGAAGACCTGCGCGACGCCGCCAACGGTGTGATCTTTGCGCAGGGGTGCATTCCGGCCGGCACGATTGTGGCCGCCGGCAAGCGCGGGTGCGACCCGCACGACGTGGGCGGCGGACCCATTCGCGCCGGTGAACCCATCATCCTCGACATCTTCCCGCGCTCGGAGAAGTCGGGCTACTTTGCCGACATCACACGCACGGTGGTGAAGGGCACGCCAAAGCCGATCGTCCGCGACATGTACGACGCCGTGTTCGAGGGTCAGCAGTTTGCGCTGAAGAAGATCCGGCACGGTGCGCGGGTGAGCGACATCCACAACGGCATCCACGCCATCTTTGAGAAGCGCGGGTTCAAGACCGGCAAGATCAAGGGGCGGATGCAGGGGTTCTTCCACGGCACCGGTCACGGGTTGGGACTCGAGATCCACGAAGCCCCCCGGGTTGCGGGCAACGACACGCGCCTGGAAGCCGGCATGGTGGTAACCGTGGAGCCGGGACTCTACTACCACCCGCACGGCGGTGTCCGCATCGAGGACACGGTGCTGGTGACAAAGACCGGCCTCACGAACCTCACGCGCTTCCCCAAGTTCTTCATCATCCCGTAGACAAAAAAAACGGCGGGCGCCTTTACCGGGCCCGCCGTTTTCATGAGTCTGATTGTGGCGACTACTTGGCGCTCGCCGGATCCACGCGCGCGGCACCGCCGTCGATGAATCCAACGTACAGTCGCTCGCCATCGGGCGAGTAAACCACGCGCACGCGATCGGACTGCAGCCCGCCGCCACGCCGGTAACCCTGCCAGTTACCGTCGCCCTTCAGGCGCGCGAGACCGTTCTGCGTTGCCGCCCAGATCTTGCCATCCGCGCGCGTCACCCCGTACACCGTTCCGGACGGGAGACCGTCGGAGTCGTCGTACGTGGTCCACGTGCTCGCGCCAAAGTCCACTTCCGAGATGCCCTTGGTGGACATGGCGACAAAGAAGGTGCCGCGCACGTCGTCAAAGTAGATGTCGTTGACGTTGGGCTCGGGCAGATCCGAGTTCACCGTGGTGTACTTGATCACCGGGCCCACGCTGCGAGCCACCGTGATGCCGTGGCTGGAAACGCTGTCGGCCGGAATGCGTTCGTCCATGCGCGGTCCGTACCAGCGGTACGTGACGCCGGACAGATCCACCACTTCCGCGGCGGAGACCAGCGGGTCGAGCAGCCACGTGAAACTCGTGAACGTGCCCGCGGTCGGGTTGTAGATGCTGACCGCGTTGTTGGTCGCAAAGTAGATGCGATCTTCGGCGGGAACCACCTTGATGTCGGCCACACTGTTGTCGCGGAGCCCATTGGTGGTTTCCTGCAGCGCCGACCACGTGTCGCCGGCCACATCGTACACGCCCACACCGCCACCCCACGTGGCGACGTAAACCTTCCCGTTGTACTCCGCCATCGCGCGTACCTTGGGATTGGGCAGGCCGTTGATCTCGTTGACGTACGAATCCACCCCACGCGTGACGGAGTTCTGATCCGGGTAGCGCGCAATTCCCTGCGCGGTACCAATCCAGAATTCGCCGTTGCTCACGGCGAGAAACGCGTAGACGTCGTTGCTCGGCAGCCCGTTCTGCTGTCCCTTGCTGTTCGTCGTCTTGTAATAACTGGAAACCGTGGTGATCTGGGCCGGCGCGGCCGGTGGCGGCGGAGCGCTTACCTCGTCCTCGCAAGCGACGAGGGCGGCCAGGGCCAGCACAATGGCAACGAGGGCAATTTTCGGATTCAACTGACGAACCTCCAGATCAGGGGCGTCGGAGCGCCCGTACGCTGGCACGACAGACGGCTCTGCTTCCCGGCGGGGCCAAGGTGTCATGAGCCAACGTGTTCAATGAGTTCCGTTTGGTGGGGAGCTGGCCGCCCGGCGGCGCAACCGGATGCATCATAGGGGGTGCCCCCGCAAAAGTCAATGCAGCGCGTCTACTTGAGGGCGTCCAGAACAGCCTGGGCGCGGCGCGCGGACATGCCGGGGACGGCCGCCAGAACCTCCACCGGGGTGCGCCGGATGCGCTCCACACTCCCGAACTCCGTGAGCAGGCGTTTCTTGAGCACGTCCCCGATGCCGGGCACCCCGTCCAGCCGCGATTTCGTCAACGCCTTGCCACGCACCGTCTTGTGGTAGCCGACCGCAAAGCGGTGGGCTTCGTCGCGCACCCGCTCTAATAGATGGAGGGGTGCCGAGGGGCCCACGAGAAACAACGGTTCGTCAACGCCCGGCAGGTAGATGCGCTCCTGACCCCGCACCTTGCGGCGACGCTCGTCGCGCACCTTGGCGATCCCCACCAGCCCCACCCCTTCCGCGCCCAGACGCTTCAGCACCTCGACCGCCACGTTCAGTTGCCCGCGACCGCCGTCCACGATGAGCAGGTCGGGCAGGTCGCCTTCCTTGAGACCGCGCGTCACGCGGCGCTCGATCACCTCGCGCATCATGGCAAAGTCGTCGGCTCCCTCCACCGTGCGGATGCGGAAGTGTTTGTACGCCGACTTGGCGGGTTCGCCGTCGATGAACGTGACGCCCGACCCCACCGCACTCGCTCCCTGGATGTTGGAAATGTCGAAGCACTCGATGCGGCGCGGGTAGCGCTCCAGCGACAGCATCTCCTGCAGGTCCTCGAGTAGCTCGCGGTTGCGTTCACCACTGTGGCCTTCGTCAAAGGCGACGCGCGCGTTGCGCTCCGCGAGTTCGATGAGTTGCGTGCGCTGACCGCGCTGCGGCACCACGATGCGCACGCTGCGTTTGGCACGCTCCGAGAGCAGGAGTTGCAGCGCTTCCACACCGGGAACCGGCTCCGCGATGAGCACCTCGTTGGGGATGGTGGCGCCGCTCTGGTAGTACTGGTTCAGGAACGACGACAGGTGCTCGCCCGTTGCCTGCAGCGCACTCCCAAACGTGTACGTCGTGGCCCCCGAGACTTCGCCGTCGCGCACCGTCAGCAACTGGATCACCAGACGTTCGCCGCGGTGGTGGGCCGCAAACACGTCGCGCTCGGCACTCTGGGGCGAGGTGACACGCTGCTTCTCGATGACGCGCTGGATGGAGTGAATCTGGTCGCGCGTGCGCGCCGCTTCCTCGTACCGGCGCTCCGCCGACTGCATGTCCATGCGGTCCTTGAGCGTCTTCAGGAGTTCCTGGTTGCGGCCCTTGAGAAACATCGTGATGCGCCGAACCGTCTCCGAGTACTCCTGCGCGTCGGCGCGCTCCACGCACGGCGCCGGGCAGCGTTTGATGTAGTAATAGAGGCAAGGGCGCGTGCGCCCCGCGAGTTCCTGGTCGCTGCACGTGCGCATGGGAAAGATGCGCCCCAGCGTGCGCAACGTTTGCCGCACCGAACCCGCCGACGCAAACGGACCAAAGTACTGCGCACCGTCGCGGCGCGGCCGGCGCACCACGGTTAGACGCGGCCACGGGTGATCCACATTGAGCCGCAGGCTGACGTACGTCTTGTCATCCTTGAAAACCACGTTGTAGCGCGGGCGGTGCTTCTTGATGAGCGAGTTCTCGAGAATCAGCGCTTCCTGCTCGGTCTTGGTGACGACGTAGTCGAGCGCGCGCGACTTGTGGAGCAGAAATTCGATGCTCGCGCGACCGTCGCCGCCGTCGCGGAAGTAACTGCGGATGCGCACGCGCAGCGATTGCGCCTTGCCCACGTAGAGCACGCGACCCAACTCGTCCTTGAACAGGTAGACGCCCGGGTCGGGCGGAAAACGCTCGGAGGCCTCTTTCAGGCGATCGATCGGGGAGGGTTCCTGCATGTTTTTGCGGCTGTATCTCGTGGTGTGGTCTAAAGATAACATACCAGGCCGGGCCCGGGCGCTTGATTCCGGCGGGTCAGGCTACTATCCTTGGGTCGTACCCAAAAACACCCCGAATTCAGCATGACGTTTACACGTTCCGATACCGACGCCCAGCGGCTTGCGCAGATTGTGCAGGCCTTGATGCGTCATTCCTTCGACGGCATGAAGATCGTTGACGCCGAACTGCGCACCGTCTTTGTGAGCCCGTCGGTGGAGAACGTACTCGGGTACGAGACGCGCGATCTTCTGGGCACCAACCCGCTGGATTACGTTCACCCGGAAGACCTGCAGCGCGGCACGGAGTTCCTGCAGCGCATCGCGCGCGACAGCGGAAGCGGGCGCATCACCGTTCGGGCCCGCCACAAGGACGGCACGTACCGGCACGTGGAAGTCATCGTGCAGGACATGCGCGAGGATCCCGACGTGCGCGGGTTCATCATGAACTACCGCGACGTGAGCGAGCGCATCGAGGCCGAGCGCAAGCTGGACCAGTTCCGCGAGCTGTACGAGAAGGCCTTCCGCAACTGCCCCGACTCCATCACCATCACGGCCGCCGAAAGCGGCGACATCGTGGAGGTCAACGAAGGCTTCGAGCGCATCACCGGCTACACACACGACGAAGTGGTCGGGCACTCCACCCTGGAACTGGGCATCTGGAAGGACCCGGAACGCCGGCGCGAACTCCTGGAGACCCTGGAGCGCGACGGCCGGCTGCGCGACTTCGAAATCGACATCCGTATCAAGGACGGCAGCACGCGCTCGTGCATCGTTTCCTGCGAGAAGGTTGAGATTGGCCTTCGCACCTGCATCCTGGCTGTCACGCGCGACATCACCGACCAGAAGGAAGCGCAAACCGCCTTCCGCGAGCTGCGGGCCACCTTTGACCGCGAGCAGCTGGAGTTTGTGCGCAAGAGTGTGGCGCTGAACGAGATCATGCACGGGATCGACGAGGAGCGGAGGAAGTTCAAGAACGCCATCGCCAAGGGTGTGGAAGAAACCTTCCGGCCCCTGCTCCGCACCCTGTATGAAGGCCGGCCCCTCCAGCCCGCCGAGCGCGAGGCGCTCCGGAGCGGGCTCGAACTGGTTCTGGGCGAACACATCGAGCCCTTTGACAGCAACCTGTCGCGGCTGACCCCGCGCGAGCTGGACATCGTTGAGCTGCTCAAGAAGGGACGGTCGTCCAAGCAGATCGCCGAGTCGCTGGGCCTCTCGCCGCAGACGATCCACAAACACCGGCAGTCGATTCGGCGCAAACTGCAGATTGATCACCGCGAACTGAACCTCGCCACGTACGTTCGCTCGCAGAAACGCCCCAGGTAGAACAGCTTACGAAACTACCCAATTCCTACCCTATAAACCCTTATTGTTGAGACGGGGTTTGTAGGCTTTCATAGGCCCACGATTACTGAATTGAGTGCTTTTCCGGTGGCTGGATAAATCGGCCCGAGCGGACGGTGGGGGCGAAAGTCTGCAAGGGTTACCGGTCACCGGAATTTTCAATTCCGGCGGGGGGGTCTCATTCTCTCAGGTGTGACATCGGGTTGGGACCTATGGTTCGGGAGTCCCAGCCCACCCGCCGGATAATTACATAGAGAAGCCCGAGGCCTCTCGCTAACTCGCGTCCGGTTTTTGTACTCCCTCTTTCACGGACGCGGGGGGGCGAGTCAGTCTCGGGCTTCTTCTATTTTCTGCCCTGCCTCTCGCTGCACCGGTCCCGCCGGCAGGCTTGCGGGAAACCGCCGTACAGGAGTATCTTGTCGGCAGTTACACGAACCCACGACCATCCAAGTGATTAAAGCGCCCATCATCCCCACCCGCCAGGTCATGGTCGGCAAGGTCCCCGTCGGGGGCGGTGCCCCCATCTCCATCCAGTCCATGGCCACGACTCCCACCACGGACGTGCGCCGGACCGTTGACGAGATCAAGCGCATGGAGGAAGCGGGGGTGGATATCGCGCGCGTGAGCGTGCCCGATATCGAGAGCGTGCGCGCGGTGGAAAAGATCGTGCGCGAGATCAACGTGCCCCTGGTGGCGGACATCCACTTCAACTTCCGCATGGCGGTGGAAGTGGCGGGCACCGGCATCGCCAAGCTTCGCATCAACCCCGGCAACATCGGCAGCAAAGAGCGCGTGGCCGCGGTGGTGGCGAAGGCCAAAGAGTACAAACTCCCCATGCGCATCGGCGTCAACGCTGGCTCGCTGGAGAAGGACCTGCTCATGAAGTACGGCTTCCCCACGCCGGAAGCCATGGTGGACAGTGCCTTCCGCCACATCCAGGTCCTCGAAGAACACGATTTCACCGACATCATTGTGTCATTGAAGGCGTCGCACGTGCCGCTCGCACTCGCCGCCTACCGCCTGTTTGCACGCAAGTCGCACTACCCGCGCCACATCGGTATTACAGAATCGGGGCCGGGGTTGAGCGGGGCTGTGATTTCTTCGGTGGGACTCGGGATCCTCTTGCACGAAGGCATCGGCGACACCATGCGCGTGTCGCTCGCGGCCGATGTGGTGGATGAAGTGCGCGTGGCGCAGAAGATTCTGCAGGCGCTGCACATCCAGTCCAATACACCGCGCATCATCGCGTGCCCCACATGCGCGCGCAATCGCATCGACCTCTTCCGCATCGCGGAGGAAGTGGAACGGCGCACCGCCCACCTGCGCAAGCCCATCAACATTGCCGTGATGGGGTGTGCCGTGAACGGCCCCGGCGAAGCCGCGGGCGCCGACATTGGAATCGCCGCCGGCGACGGCGAAGGCCTCATTTATATCGACGGCAAGATCAGCCGCAAGGTGCGCGAGGAAGACATGGTGTCGGAACTGATGCGGGAGATCGAGGAGCGCTGGGGCAAGGATGCCCCCGCCCACTCACCGCAGACCTCGACCGTGGGCCGCTGGGTGGCCGAATCGGAAATGCCCGGGCACGTCGAGAACGATCCGGTGTAGCACGCAGGGACCGACCAGGCCCGCGCAATCCCCGTGCGGGCTACGCCGAGGCGGAATCCCCCCGCCAGAGCCATTGCCCTGCTTCGTTTCAACGTTGTACCACCCGTGTGCGTATTGGATGTGACCCCCTGATGAGCATCAACGCAACCACAGTTGAAGAGACCTACCGCCTCATGGCCCAAAAGCTGGCGCGCGTGGTGCCGGACGTTGAGCTGCGCCACAAGGCGGGGCTGGTCCTCGAAATCAACCGCCTCAAGAAGGAACGCGGAGCCATCATCCTGGGCCACAACTACATGGAGCCCGCGCTCTACCACACCGTGGCCGACGTGGTGGGCGACTCGCTGGAACTCTCGCGCAAGGCCGCGCGCACGGAGTGCGACCCGATTGTCTTCTGCGGCGTGCGCTTCATGGCGGAGACCGCCAAGATTCTGAATCCAAGCCGCACCGTGCTGCTGCCCTCAAAGCGCGGCGGGTGCTCGCTGGCGGCCAGCATAACGGCCGAAGACGTGCGCGAACTCAAGCGCCAGTACCCCGGCGTACCGGTGGTCACCTACGTCAACTGCTACGCCGACGTGAAGGCAGAGACCGATGTGTGCTGCACCTCCAGCAACGCGGCCCGCGTGGTGGAGTCGCTGGGGACCGACTGCGTGATCTTCCTCCCCGACGAATACCTCGCACAAAACGTGGCGCGTGAAACCGGGCGGCAGGTGATCTTCCCCACCAAACAGCCCAAAGGCGAAGCCGCGCGCGCGGCTGCTCCCGAGAACCTGCACTACCACATGGTGGGATGGGGCGGGCGCTGCGAGGTGCATGAGAAGTTCACCGTGCAGGACATCAGGGACGTGCGCAAACAGTTCCCCGACGTCGTGGTTCTCGCGCACCCGGAATGCAGCGCGGACGTCGTGGATGCATCGGACTTCTCCGGTTCCACCGCGCGCATGATTGAGTTTGTGAAGAAGTCGTCGGCGCCCCGCTATCTCCTCCTCACGGAGTGCAGCATGGGCGACAACATCATCGCCGAGAATCCCGAGAAGGAGACGCTGCGCCTGTGCAGCGTGCGCTGCCCGCACATGAACGAGATCACCCTGGAAGACACGCTGGCCGCCCTGCAGCACAACCGTTACGTCATTGAAGTGCCCGAGGAGATTCGCGTGCGCGCGAAGCGTGCCCTCGACCGCATGCTGGAGATCGGGTGAACCGGCGCCGACTCATTATCTGGGGTGCCGTGGTGCTGGTGGTGGCCGCACTCGTCGTCGGGCGCCTGCGGAGCGACGGCGGTGCGCACCAGGCTCTGGGACCGCGCGCGGGTGGCGGTGGCGGCGGTGCGCCGGTCGTGACCACCGCGGTGGTCGGGTCGGAATCCGTGAGCGACCGTGTCAGCGCCATTGGAACCATCCGCTCCAACGAGGAAGTGCAGCTGCGCCCCGAAATCTCCGGGCGCATCGATCGCGTGCTCTTCAAGGAAGGGTCGCGCGTGACGCGCGGCGACCTGCTCGTCAAGATCAACGACGCGGAGCTGCGAGCACAGCTGGAGCGCGCCGAAGCGCGGCTGGCACTTGCCACGTCCGACTTCAAACGCCAGCAAAGTCTGCACGCCGACAGCCTCACCAGCGCCAGCGAACTGGAGGGCGCGCAGCACGACGCCGATGTAGCGCGCGCCGAGGCCGCGATCATTCGCGCCCAACTGCAGAAGACCGAGATTCGAGCACCCTTCGACGGCATCGTGGGCCTGCGCAGCGTCAGCGAAGGCAGCTTCGTCACGCCAACCACCATCATTACCGGCGTCGAGGACCGAACACCCGTGAAGCTGGAGTTCTCGGTCCCCGAGCGCTACGCCGCGCGCATGCGCGTCGGAGACCGTGTGCGCTTCCGCATCGAGGGGATTGCGCGCGAGTTCGAAGCCTCGGTCTACGCTCTTGATTCCGCAATAGAACCCGCCACGCGTTCGCTGCGCATACGCGCCACCAGCGACAACCAGGACGGGACACTGGTGCCGGGTGCCTTTGCGCACGTCGACGTTGAGTTTGGCGTACGCGATGCCGTCATGGTCCCGTCCTACGCCGTGGTGCCCGAGCTCAAGGGACACCGCGTGTTTGTCCTGCGCGGCGGCAAAGCCGAACTGCGCAAGGTGGAGATCGGAACCCGCACCGACCAGAGTATCGAAGTCGTGACCGGACTCGCCGCCGGCGATACCCTCATCACGTCCGCCATCCTGCAGCTCAAGGACGGCGACGCCGTGCGCGTGGACGATAGCAAGTGACGGGAGCCCGCGCGTGAGTCTGTCCGCCATCTCCATTCAGCGACCGGTGCTCACGGTCGTCTTTTCCATCGTCATCATTATCTTTGGTTTTATCGGGTTCACGTACCTGGGTGTGCGCGAGTACCCCAACGTGGACCCCGCGGTGGTCACCGTCACCACCAACTACACCGGCAGCAACGCCGACATCATCGACTCTCAGATCACGCAGCCGCTGGAAGAGGACATCAGCAGCGTGTCGGGCATTCGCACGCTAAGTTCGATCAGTCGTGAAGGCCGCAGCCAGATCACGATCGAGTTTGAACTGGGTGTGGACCTCGAATCCGCCACCAACGACGTGCGCGACAAGGTGGCGGGGGCTGTGGGCACGCTGCCCCCCGATGTGGACCCGCCCATCGTGGCCAAGGCCGATGCGGATGCAAGCCCGATCGTCGTGCTCAACGTCAGCAGCGCGTCGCGCGACCTGCTCCAGCTCACCGACATCGCGGACAAGGTTTTCAAGGAGCGCCTGCAGACCATTCCCGGCGTCAGCGAGGTGCGTATCTTTGGCGAGCGGCGCTTTGCCATGCGCCTCTGGCTGGACCCGCAGCGCATGGCGGCACACGCTGTGACGCCCGCGGATGTTCGCAACGCGCTGGCGATGGAGAACGTTGAGCTGCCGTCCGGCCGCGTGGAAGGCAACGATGTGGAACTGCCCGTGCGCACGATGAGCCGGCTGGAAACGGCGGACCAGTTCAACGGGCTGATCCTGCGCGAAGAGGGCGGTCAGATTCTGCGTCTGCGCGACATCGGATCCGCGGAACTGGGTGCGGAGAACGACCGCTCGGTTTCCAAGGGACTTTCCGGACCGCGCGTGGCGGTTGCTGTGGTTCCGCAGCCGGGATCCAACCACATCGCCATCTCCGACGAGTTTTACAAGCGCGTGGAAGCGATCGAGAAGGACATCCCCGAGGACATTGTGCTGGGCATCGCGTGGGACACCACGCGCTACATTCGCAAGTCCATCCACGAGGTGCGCGAGACCATCTTCACCGCCTTTGCGCTGGTGGTCCTGATCATTTTTCTTTTCCTGCGCGACTGGCGCACCACGCTGATTCCGGTACTCGCCATTCCGATTTCGCTCATCGGCGTGTTCGCGGTGATGTACTTTGCCGGCTTCTCGATCAACGTGCTGACACTGCTGGGGCTGGTGCTGGCAATCGGCATTGTGGTGGACGACGCCATTGTGATGCTCGAGAACATCTATGCGCGCATCGAAGACGGTGCGGCCCCCATGCAAGCGGCCATGGAAGGTTCGCGCGAGGTGTTCTTTGCCATCATCTCCACCACCATCGCGCTGATCGCCGTGTTCCTGCCCATCGTGTTTCTGCAGGGACTGACGGGACGGTTGTTCAAGGAGTTCGGCATTGTGATCGGCGGTTCCGTGGCCATCTCCGCTTTTGTGGCCCTCACGCTGACACCCATGTTGAGTTCGCGCATGCTGCGCCCGCACGCAGAGCACAGCCGCTTCTACCGTGCGACGGAGCCGTTCTTTGTGCGCGTGATCTCCAGCTACGGGCGCTCGCTGGATGCCTTTCTGCGCCGGCGCTGGCTGGCGCCGGTGCTGGTGCTGGCAACCGGTGGCTTGATGGTGCTCTTCTTTCAGATCCTGCCGCGCGAACTCGCTCCCCTCGAGGACCGCAGCCGCCTGCGCGTCACCGCCACCGCACCCGAAGGCACCTCGTTCGAACGCATGGACGCGTACGTGGACGGCATGGTGGACCTGGTCCGCCGTGAGGTGCCGGAAGCCGACGTGGTCATGGCCAACACCTCCGGGTTTGCGGGTGGCGCCAACGCCGGCAACATGACCATTACACTGGTCTCTCCCGAGGAGCGCACGCGTTCGCAGCAGGAGATCGCGGGTTCGCTGGCCGCACCGCTGCGCAAGATGAACGACGCGCGCACCTTCGTCACCCAGGAGCAGACGATCAGTGTGGGCGGCGGCGGCGCACGCTTTGGACTCCCGGTGCAGTACGTGGTGCAAGCGCCCACGCTGGAGAAGCTGAAGGAGGTGCTGCCGCGCTTTGAGGAAGAAGCGGAGAAGCGGCCCGAGTTCAGCAACGTTGACGTGAATCTCAAGTTCAGCAAACCGGAGCTGGTAATCGAGATTGACCGCGAGCGCGCACGCGCGCTGGGTGTTTCGGTGCAGGATGTGGCGCAGACGCTGCAACTCGCGTTGAGCGGCCAGCGCTACGGCTACTTCATCAAGGACGGCAAGCAGTACCAGGTGATCGGACAGCTCGCGCGCGTGGACCGCGACGAACCCGCCGACCTCTCCGCCATTCAGCTGCGCGGCCGCGACGGTGACATGGTGCCGCTCGACAACGTGATCCGCGTGTCGGAGAGCTCCAACCCGCCGCAGCTCTTCCGCTTTGACCGCTACATGTCGGCCACCGTGTCGGCCGGTCTCAATCCTGGCTACACGCTGGGCGACGGCATCGCGGCCATGGACGCCATTGCGGCCAACGTGCTGGACGAGTCGTTCCGCACGTCGCTGGCCGGTGCCGCGCGCGACTTCTCCGACAGCTCGTCGAGCCTTTTGTTTGTGTTCGTTCTCGCGCTCGTGCTCACGTACCTCACACTGGCCGGTCAGTTCGAAAGCTTCCGCGATCCATTCATCATCATGCTCACCGTACCGCTCGCGGTGGCGGGTGCACTGTTGTCGCTGTGGTACTTCCACCAGACGCTCAACATCTTCAGCCAGATCGGCATCATCATGCTGATCGGGCTTGTGACCAAGAACGGCATTCTCATTGTGGAGTTCGCCAACCAGCGCAAGCTCGCGGGCATGAATGTGGCCGACGCGATTCGTGACGCGTCGGTGTCGCGCTTCCGCCCCATCCTGATGACCAGCCTTTCCACCGTACTCGGCATTCTGCCCGTGGCCCTCGGCCTCGGTGCGGGTTCCGAGAGCCGCGTGGGCATGGGCATCGCGGTGGTAGGCGGCATTGTGATTGCCACCGGCCTCACCCTCTATATTGTGCCCGCCATCTACTCGTATCTGTCCAAAGAGAATCCGGCGACCCCGGCCGCCTGACCCCTTTTTCTGCCCGTTGCGGCGTCGAAACCGTCAGCTGTATACTACCTGCAACTCACTCGGGGACTGTACCGGCCCCCGCGAACCCCACTGAAAGCCCCGCCGACCCCGCCAAACCTGTCCGACCAAGGAGGCATGGCGATCATGCAAAGGGCACGGCACTACACGGCAGCGACGCTCGCCGTCGCGGTTCTTTCTCTCTTCTTTTCCAGCCAGTCCAGCGCGCACCGTGTTGACGGTGCCGAATCCCCTGTTGTCCAGGTCGAAACGCCAACCACCGATGAATCGGTGCGCGCCGTTCTGGGGCTGGGACCACGTCCCTTCGCCACGACGGCGGTTGACACGACGTTCCTCTACAGCGAGGACTTCGAGGGATTGCACGGGTGGACCGAGGTGGACCTGACTGCGCAAAGCGGGACCTACTTCCATGTCGACGACTACGCCGGACTTTCGTTCGGCCCGTTGAAACACGTCAAGTCACTGTGGTGCGGCTTGCGCGCGTCGGAAGCGCTCTGTGATTACGCCACGCTGCCCGGCTACGGCAACGGGTGGGACCAGGCGTTCTGTACAAAACTCTGTAACACCTACTCGGGCACCGTCGCAGTTGACTACAAGGCGCGCTGGGACGTGGAACCCGGGTACGACTACATCCAGTTGGAGAATTCGCTGATTTGCAGCGATTTTTCCGGTTGGACGCCGTTCACGCCGCGCATCGACGGCGTCGGCGCCGGGTTCCGGCACGACACGTTTGCCGCTCCGGTCACGCCAACCAAGATCCGGTTCCGTGTTGTCTCCGACGGCGCATGGTCGGACCAGGATGGCTTCTGGCCCACCAATGGTGCCCTGCACGTTGACAGCCTGTGCGTGCGCGACGCCTCGGGTATCCGCATCACCGTGGAAGACTTCGAGGGCGAGGCAAACGGATCAACCACGTCCAACGACTGGATGGCGTGTAACACGCCGGGTTACGGGAGCCCCGCGTTTGTTACGTACGCATCGGGCATGGTGCAGGAAGATCCCTGCGTCATGGACATCTCCCGGGTGTGGGCGTTCTTCCAGAACTCCACCAGCAACTACGCGTGCGGCGGATATCCCGCCCAGGCGACCGTGCCCTACAAGAGCGTGCGCGGGCAGTACCTGAACAACGACATCTGGTCTCCGCCCATCGAACTCACCGGAACCGGTGGCAAGCTTCTCATGCGCTACAGCGTGTACCGCGACCTTCCGCTCGACGCGCTCATCTTCTACCGCGCCAGAGTTCGCGCCATGGTGGACGGGTGCTGGGGCCCCTGGGGCGGCACCAGCATTACCAACGGCGGCAACGGCGACTGGCTCACGACGACGCTGAACGTCACGCAGTATGCCAGTCTCGGCACCGCCACCCATGTTCAGGTTGGATTCAACGTCTCGGATATGTGCATCTCGTGGTGCGGCGCGTTTGGAAGCGGAGAGTGTCACTCGCATTCACCGCTGTTTGACAACGTGTCCGTGATGCGCCTCGACGAGAGCGGCCCGCAATGGTCCATTCGCGACATCGATCAGTTCCAGGACAACTTCCCCCAGGATGGAACGCTGACGGGAACCGTGCGCGCCGACATGGCCAACTCCATCCTGCTGACCTCCAACCCCGCCATCCTGCCGGGCGACTCATCCGTGGTCACCGTGCTGGACGCGGTTGACGGCATCGCCAACGACGGTGCGCTGGGTGGCAAGAAGATCTACGCCTACGTCCATGTTTCACCGACAGGCCAGTTAACCAAGACCGGGGCCAATCTCTCCGGTGGGTCGCGCTGGCCGTTCGCGGGGACGCAGGTGATCGGCGGCAAGACATGGACGCTTCTGCGCCTGGATGCGTGCTTGTTGAACGGAAACCCCGTCGCAGACAAGTTCTGCATCGACTTGAACGACGCGCTTTTCACGCGCGGCGATGTGGTGAGCTTCTTCTACGGTGCTGAAAGCACAACGGGTGTTCGAACCTATGCGTCCGGCACCAGCCTCTCGATGCACGTAGACGACGTGAACGAAGCCGCGGCCAACGCGTCGGAGTTCACCTGTCTGCCACTGCCGGACTACCCGCTCCTGTACGTCGACGGCATGGATGGCCGCGGCGGACAGCCGTACTGGGAACTGATGAACGTGATCTTCCCCATCGACAACCGGTTCGACATTCGCGGAGCGGCGTCGTCGGTGGGCAACCGCCTCGCGGGTCGCGTTATCAATATTGCCAACCAGCTTGCGGAGACCGAGATGATCCTGTGGGATTGCGGCGACCTCGAGACTGCCATCGGGGACGGCACGTCACTCGGCAAGCCCGACGACTATGCCCTGTTGAATCAGTTCCTCGCCGATCTGCCGGTAACCGGCGGCGTGTATCTGTCCGGCGACGACGTCGGTGAGCGCCTGTACGGCGCAACCGGACCCTCGGCGATCGATTTCCGGACCACGTATCTGCCGTACACACTCTCGGCCAGCAGTCACATTACGGCGTTTGGCATTTCGCCGCTTGTGATCGGCATCCCGGCCGGCTGCTTTCACGCGTCCGACTTTGTCGTCGCGGGCTCCTGCCCGCTCTTCAACGACTTCGACGCCTTTACGCCGAACGGCGGAACCACGATGGAGATGAGTTACGGTGGGCCCGCCGCCAACAACGGCGCTGTCATCGCGAAGAAGACCACGAACGCCCAGAACAAAGTGGTGACCGCCGTGATGTCCGGGTTCAGCGTCATCTACATTCGTGATGACGAAGCCGACGATGTCACCGACCGGTTGCAGTATTTCTACGACATCGTGGAGTGCCTCTCCGACGAGTACTTCTGGATTCCCGAGCTCCCGAGCGACGCGCCTCCCGTGGCAAGGAACACGCTCTCGCAGAACTATCCCAACCCCTTCAACCCGACCACGACTATTGCGTTCTCATTGAAGGAGCGCGGTGCTGCGTCGCTGGAAATCTACGACGTGTCGGGGCGCCTCGTGCGCACACTCGCAGCGGAGGAACTGCCGGCGGGTTCGCACGTGAAGGTGTGGGATGGACGCGACAACGCGGGTCAGGCCTCGGCAAGCGGCGTCTATTTCTACAAGCTTGCGGTCACCGGTTTCTCGCAAACCAAGAAGATGGTGCTGCTCAAGTAACCGGATATACAGGCTGACACCGCTACACCGTCAGGTGTATACTTGGCGTGTCTCAAGCGGGATGTGTGCGGCGCAATCGCGTTGGCGCCGCACACGTCCCACTTCGCCGACCTCCCTGCATAGCCGACCAGGAGGCATGGACTCATGCTAAGGGCACGGCATTACCCGGCAGCGGCGCTCGCCGTCGCGGTTCTCCTTCTCGTCCTTTCCAGCCAGTCCCATGCACGCCGCACGTCCGGCGTTACCGAACCCGTGCCGCACATCGCCACCCATGCCACGGAGCAGACGGCCGCGGCAGAGCTTGGTCTCTCGCCGCGCGTGTTTGCCACCGCGGCGAGCGAGACCACGGTCCTCCACGCGGCCAACTTCGACAGCGGCTTGAACTGCGCGGCGCAGGGCTGGACCGAAGTCGACCGCACATCTCAACTGGCAGACTTCTTCCACGTAGACGACTACGCGGGACTTTCGTTTGGACCCGTGCGCGGATCGAAGTCGCTGTGGTGCGGTGCCCGCGCCACCGCGGCGCTCTGCAGCTACGGAACGCTTCCGGGGTATGGCAACAGCTGGGACCAGGCCTTCTGCACAACGCCCTGCCTTGTCTACACGGGAACCGTGGCGGTTGATTACCTGCTCCGCATGGATACCGAGGAGGGGTACGACGAGACCACGGTGGAGTACACAACGGACTGTGCAGGGCCTGACAACTGGTTGCCGTTTGTAACTCCGTTCAGCGGGATGAGCAACGGGTTGCGTCATCACACACTCGCGGCCCCTGTGAGTGCAACAAAGATCCGCATCCGCTTTCAATCGGACGGGGCGTGGTCGGACGAAGACGGGCTGTACCCCACGAGCGGCGCGCTTCATATCGACAGCTTGAGTGTGCGCGACGCGTCCGGCTTGCGCATCGCGGTGGAAGACTTTGAAGACGAGGTGGTGGGCGCCACGGCGTCCAACGACTGGCAGTCGTGCAACCCGCCGCCCTATGGCAGCTACGCGTTTCTTGCCCGCGGGTCCTCGGTTCTTCAACAGGACCCCTGCACCCGCAACCCGTCCTGCTTGTGGGCATTTTTCGAGAACTCGACCACAAACTACGCGTGCGGGGGTTTCCCGAGTCAGGCTACGTTACCGGGCGGCAATGCACGCGGCCAGTACCTCAACAACGAGATCTGGTCGCCTCCCATTCCGCTGGCGGGAACCGGGAACAACGTGCAGCTGCTCTACGACGTCTACCGCGAGCTGCAACTGGAAGACCTGATTTTCTATGGATCCTACGTGCGCTCACAGGTTGACGGATGCTGGGGACCCTGGATGGGGAGCAATTTTATCTACTGGGGTTACTTCAAGGATTGGTTCACGCACGTCACCCCTGTTGGCGGCTTTCTGGACCTGGACAACGCGTCGCACGTCCAGGTTGCGCTGTGGGTCAGGGATCTGTGCCCACAATGGTGCGGCATGTTCGGGGCCATCGTGCCCTGTCACTCGCAATCCCCTCTTTTTGACAATGTGCGTCTGCTCCGAATTGACGACAACGGTCCCCGCTGGACCATTCGCGATATCGACCAGTTTCAGGACAACTTTGCCGAGAATGGAACCATTGCCGGGGTCGTTCGCGCGGACATGGCCAACGATATTCTTCCCGTTTCAAACCCCGGCATTCTTCCGGGCGACAGTGCGGTCGTCCAGGTGACCGACCCGGCGGTCGGCATTGCAAACGACGGGGCACTCGGGGGCAAGAAGATCTACGGATACGTAGCGGTGTGGCCGCAAGGCCAGCCGACGAAGTCCGGTGCCAACCTGTCCGGCGGCGCGCGCTGGCCCTTCGCGGGGACACAGGTCATCGGAGGCGTCACCTGGACGCTGCTGCGCCTGGATCAGTGCGTGTTGAATGGCAATCCAGTGGCGGACACGTATTGCCTGGACCTGAACGACGCGCTGTTCACGCCCGGCGACACGGTGTGCTTCTTCTACGGCGCCGAGAGCACGAACGGTGTGAAGACCTACGCGTTCGGTTCAGCACTCGACGGGCAGGGCGACGACGTCGCGATCGCAGCGGCCAATGCGTCGGAGTTCACCTGTCTGCCGGCGGGCGGTTTCAACCGCGGGGGCGCGATTCTCTACGTGGACGGCATGGACGGTCGCGGTGCCCAACCCTACTGGGACACCGCCTGGCAGGCCATCCACCTGCTGACGAGGGTCGATCGCTACGATGTTCGCGGCCCCACGTCCGGCGTCAACAACCGTCTCGACGGACGCGTGACCAACGTGCTGACACAGCTCGTCGGCGTCTACCAGGGGATTCTCTGGGACTGCGGCGACCTGTCCATCACGCTGGGTGACGGTAGCGGAATGCCGGAGAAGACCGATGACTACGGGCTGGTCAACACGTTCCTGGATAATCTGGAACTTGGTCAGAACCTCGTGTACATCTGCGGCGACGACGTGTTCCAGGCGTTGAACGCCTACAGCGGCGCGTCAGCCGTCACGTTCAGAACCACCTACCTCACGCACTCCCTGACAAGTGGCAACCACTCCGCGCTGTTTGGCGTCTCGCCAATTGGCACCGGCATGCCGGACATCGTGTTCGCCGGTGACACGTTTGTCATCCACGGCGGTTGTCCGTTGCTCAATGACTTCGACGTGGTGGCACCGACAGGTTCGACATCGATGATGATGACCTACGGTCCGCCCGCGGGTACCAATGGTGCGGTGCTCATGAAGGTTACGAGCAACGCCAACGCGGTCAATGTGAAAGCCATGATGTCCGGCTTTGCGTTCGAGTACATTCGTGACGACGAGCACAATGGTGTCATGGATCGCGCCGATCACCTGCGGGATATCATGGCGTTCGTCAACTCCATGCCTGCACCCACGGGCACCGATCCGGTTGCAAAGAACAGTCTGTCGCAGAATTATCCCAACCCGTTCAACCCGACCACCAGCATCGCCTTCTCGCTGAAGGAGCGCGGTGCGGCGTCGCTGGAAATCTACGACGTGTCCGGGCGCCTGGTGCGCACACTCGCAGCGGAGGAACTGCCGGCGGGTTCGCACGTGAAGGTGTGGGATGGACGTGACAACGCGGGTGTTCCCGCGGCGAGCGGCGTTTACTTCTACAAGCTGGTGGCACCGGGCTTCTCGCAGACAAAGAAGATGGTGCTGCTCAAGTAGCGTCCCACTGCAAGCAGGCGAGAAATAGAAAGGGCGCCCGGGGTTCCGGACGCCCTTTCTTTGTGATGGTACCTGCCGAAGAAGGAGTTTACTTCAGCATCACCATCTTCTTGGACTCACTGTACTTGCCGGCGGTCAGGCGATAGAAGTAGACGCCTGAACCCACCGTGGTGCCGGCGTTGTCGCGGCCATCCCACGTGATGGAGTGGTCGCCCGCGTTGCGCGTGCCGTTCACGAGGTCACGCACCAGCCGTCCGCTCGCATCGTAGACCGACAGCGCCACGGTTTCCTGGACAGGAAGCGTGAACGCGATGGTCGTGGTGGGATTGAACGGGTTGGGGCTGTTCTGTCCCAGTGCCGCAACCAGACCGGGCAGGCTCACGCGTGCCTCCTGTGAGAAGAACTCACCGTCCGCATCCATGACGCCAATCTGGTAGCGATACGTTTCGCCTGCGCTCGCCGTCTTGTCGGCGTACACAAACGTCTCGCGGCTACCGAGCACCGTGTCAATCGTGCGGAAGGTTCCATCCGCGCCGGCGCGGTACACGTTGACCGCTTCCACGCCGAGGTCGGAACGGAACACCGCACTCAAGGTGACCACACCCTTCTTGACGCTCGCGTCAAACGAGGTGATGGCAACGCTCACCGGCTGCTGGAGATGGAAGTTGCCCAGCTTGGTGTGCCAGCGGCCATTCTCCGTGACACCGCTGACCGTGGTCGGAGTACCGACGGGTCCGGCGTACTCGTTGTAGATCCAGAACGTGGACTCGTCCACAGGATCCAGCGCGAGACCGCTGTAGTCACCCCAGCGGCTGGTCGCCGTCAGGCTGCTCGAGAAGGTGCGCACGTACGGAGCCACACCCAGCGCCAGCGGCGCCGTGACGTCGATGGTGCCGGCGGGATCGCTGAACAGGCGTGTTGCGTAGTACGCACCGCCGTAGATCCCCGCGTTGGACGCCGCAAACCCAATCGCCATGTTCAGGTTGCTGTCCACCTGCACGTTCGGGAAGAACGTGTAGGTGTCGGCACCCAGGTCTTCCGAGCCCGCGTTGCCCTGATCGGCCAGCGCGATACCGGCTGCGGGTCCCGGGCAGATGAACCGCCACCAGTGCGCGGTCACTTCACCCACGTCCGCGCCCGCGGACGGCATGCAACTGGCCGCGAGGAAGATCTGCCCGTTGCGCCACACCGCGTTCTGCGCGCGACGGTCGTTGGTGGAAATGCGGCGCGTGGTGCCCAACTGCGTGGCACCGGGGAAGCCCGCACCCGAATCGATGTTCCCGACACTCGGCTGTGCCAGCGCGAAGAACGGACCGCCAACGCCGCCGAGCGGGTCGGTGACTTCGATGAACTGAATGGCCTCAATGCCACCCGCGTTCAGTCCCGAGTACGACACCAGGTACGTGCCCAGAGGACGACCCGCAGTACCCGCCGGAAGGACGCCCCACATGTGGGTCGGCATGGCGGTGGTGGCCACGGAGCCCGCAGGCGTGAACGGGTTGTGGACCGTGAAGGCAAAGTTGTTATCCGGTCCCGCGTAGGCCGGCACCTTGTTGATGATCCACAGGCGCACACCCGTGTTCGGGAACGGCGACGTTACCGAAAACATGTTGTTCGTGATGTAGATCGCCTTGTCGTCAATGGCAAGGCCCGGGAAGTCGGCCCAGCTGTTGACGCCGCTGATGCTCAAGAGCGAGTTGATGGAGAAACGCCACCAGCCCGCATTGGGGTCCGCCGTCTTGGAGACGGCAACCAGAATGCGCGACGCGTTGGCTGCCGCACCCTGCGCAATGAGCGTGCGCTCCAACGTCACCACGACGAAGCGACCGTTGTACTGGTCGTAGATGGCGCGCGGATCAAACGTCTCGGTGCCCAGAACACCGGAACCACCCGTCCCGGCAAACAGGGTCTTGAGAGACATCTGGACCTGGGGTGCATCCACGATTCCAATCTTGGGACGCCACTCGATCAGAACGTTGGTTACGTTGATCACGTGCGACGGCCCGACCGCGCAATGCGGATCCGGCGGAATGAAGAGGAACCCTCCGGTGAGCGGACTCGCCGAATCAAAGTTATTGCACTCGATGGCGGGTCCGTTCAGGCCGGGTGTGAGAAGCACGCGCCCGCTCTTGTCGAACGCTGCAACCGGTGCACCATTCTGCATGTCGACATAAATGCCGGAGCCAACAGACGGAGTGGTTGGCTCAACCGTGAGCGCCGCAAAAGAAGGAGACGCAACGAGCAAGACGCCCGTTGTTACTGCAAGGAGCCTAAGGTATCGCATGGTCATGCGACGCACCTCCAGGCCAAGGGTGAACTGCAGGTGGGCGGGAAGTTAGGTAAAGATTAGACTACAAGTAGGGCCAGCATTCAAGAGTGTGCCGTATAAATATTTGTAAAATAACATATTACAACGCATCGACCCCCAGAAACTGCATCGCCATCCTGGGGCCGGATCCCTCGTCCTCGTGCTTGAAGAACACGTAGGCCGTCTTCCATTTCTGATCGCCCACCCATTTGTGCCAGTGCGCAATTTCATCTGGTGAGTAGCCGGGACGGCGCAGACGCAGGTAGCCCCAGTCCGCCGTTGCCACCAGCGGCACTTCCAGCGCCTCGTCGTCGGTGTCTGCGAGACACATCGCCACGTTGTGTTTGCGCAACAGGGTAAACGTCTCGTCGTCAAACCAGGTGGCATGGCGAAACTCAAACGCCAGTGGGACACCCGCGTCCAGTCCCTCGAGAAACGCGGACAGCCGCTCAATGTCCTTCTTGAAGTTGGGCGGCAACTGAAAGAACACCACGCCCAGGCGCTTGTCGAGCACCGTGACGGCGTCCATGAGGTAGCCCGTTTCCTGCTCCGCGCCCTTGAGGCGCCGGATGTGCGTAATCTTCTGCGACGCCTTGATCACAAAACGAAAGTCGGGCGGGACCTGTGCGGCCCACCCTTCCAACAGCTCGCGGCGCGGCAGCCGGTAGAACGTATTGTTGATCTCAACCGCTGGCAGTTTGGTGGCGTAGAACGCGAGCATCTGGTCCGCGGGCATCTTCTCGGGGTAGAAGAACCCCTTCCACTCCTTATAGGAGTAGCCGCTGGTACCGGAGTAGAGTTTCATGACAGGCCTCCCATGGGTGCCGTTATACTGGATGCAGTATGGCCCGTTCCTCCCAGGTTGTTCAAGTCGGCAAGCGCAAGATCGAGCTGTCCAATCTCGACAAGGTGCTCTGGCCGGAGGACGGTGTACTCAAGGCCGAGCTGATTCAGTACTACCTCACCATCGCGCCCACCATCCTGGATCACATCAAGGGGCGCCCGATGTCGCTGGTGCGTTTCCCCGACGGTATCCACGGCGAGAAGTTCTTTCAGAAGAACCTGCCCGACTGGACGCCCGACTGGATTGAGAGCGCGGAGATCGGCGACGAGAAGAAGACCATCAACTACTTTGTGCCCACCGAGGAAGCGTCGCTGGTGTGGCTCGCCAACCTTGCGTGTATTGAGCTGCACCAGATGCACTGTCGCGTCAAACATCGCGACGAACCCGACTACTTTGTGTTCGACATCGACCCGCCCGATGGGACGCCGTGGCACATCATCGCCGAGACGGGGCTGGCACTGCGCGAGGAGATTGAGAAGTTTGGCTATCACACCTTTGTCAAGACGACGGGGCGCAAGGGGCTGCACATCGTGGCCCCCATTGAACCGCGCTGGAACTTTGACGAGGTGTTCAAGGCCACCGAGCTGATTGCCAAACCGTTTGTCGCGGCCAACGCAAAGACGTGCACACTCAAGATCCATAAGGAGCAGCGCGACAGCAAGATCCTCATCGACATCTATCGCAATCGTCCCTCGCAGACCATCGTGTCCGCCTACAGCGCGCGCGGGCTGGAAGGTGCCACGGTGTCGATGCCGCTGCGCTGGGACCAACTGCTCCAGATCAACGGTGTGAAAGACTTTACGATTCGCAACGTGCCCGACCTGGTGAAGCGCGAGGGCGACGTGTGGCAGGGGTTGTCGGCCTTTGCGGTGGAGTTGCACACGCACCGCTCGGCGCCCAAAGCGGCAAAGAAACTCCCGAAGAACGCAAAGCACAAGACACCGGAGCAACTGGACACGTACGCAAAGAAGCGCGAGTTTTCAAAGACACCGGAGCCCGGCCCGCACGCCGCGGACGAAGGCACCAGCCGGTTTGTGGTGCACCGGCACCACGCGTCGCGATTGCACTACGACCTGCGCCTGGAAATGGACGGAGTGCTGCGTTCCTATGCGGTGCCCAAGGGACTTCCGCCGCGACCCGGGATCAAGCGTCTTGCGGTACAGACCGAAGACCACCCGGTTGAGTACCTGCAGTTTGAAGGCACCATTCCCAAGGGCGAGTACGGCGGCGGCGACATGTGGGTGTACGCGTCCGGTCGCTACGAGGTGACCAAGAACAAGAAGGACAGCACGTACGTGCGCCTCAACAGCCGCCAGCTCACCGGCGAGTTCCGCATCATCCCCACGCGCGGGCGCGAGAACCTGCTGGAGCGCGTTGACACACCGCAGACCGACTGGCTGGTGGAGCCGGTGGAGTTCATGCTTGCCGAACTCTCCCCCAAAGTACCAACCACCGGCGACTGGCAGTACGAAGTCAAATGGGACGGCATTCGCGCCATGGTGGCGCTGGACGAGGGTGTGGTGCGCATTCGTTCGCGCAACCAGAACGACATCACAGCCGCGTTTCCCGAACTTGCCGCGGAAGGTTCTTTCAGCGCCACGTGCGGGTTGTTTGACTGCGAGATCGTGTGCCTCGACGCCGCCGGCCGCCCCCTGTTCAAGGACGTGATCAACCGCATGCGCCAGACCGCGGAGGGTGCCATCGCGCGCGCGCGCGCCAAACACCCCGCGGTGTGCTACGTGTTTGACTGTTTGTACCTGGACGGCCGTCCGCTGGTGAACGAACCCATCGAGCGCCGGCGCGAGTGGCTGGCGGATGCCATCAAGCGCGACTCATCGTATCGCGTGAGCCAGACCGTGGACGACGGCGAAGAGCTGTTTGCCGCCGCACGAGAGGCAGGACTGGAAGGCATCATGGCCAAGCGCGCCGGCAGTCTGTACACGCCCGGGCGTCGCAACGATGCGTGGCTCAAGGTAAAGACGCGGAGTTCAATAGACTGTTTGATCGTGGGCTGGACCAAGGGCAAGGGCGACCGTGCGTCGCACTTCGGGGCGCTCCAGATTGCGTCGCGCGGCGAAGACGGCGCGTACACCTATCTCGGCAAAGTGGGAACCGGCTTTGACTCCCGGACACTCGAGTCCGTGCACGCCGAGGTGTCGGCGCTCAAGCCCATCAAACGCCCTATTGCCGAGAAACCGCTGGATGACAAGGAAACCACGTGGGTGGAACCGGTGCTGTGGTGCGAGGTGCAGTACGCGTCGTTCACACCCAACGGTACTTTGCGCGAACCGGTGTTCCTGCGGATGCGCCCCGACCTCGGCGACGCGTGACAGCCACACGGGCCGTCACGCGCCGCCAAAGCGGAGTCGCTACTTGAGCAGCGTCATCTTGCGGACGTCGGTAAACCCGCCCGCCGTGAGCTTGTAGAAGTACACACCCGAGCTGACGGGCTGCAACTGGTCGTTGCGGCCGTCCCACTCCAACCGGTACGAACCCGCCGCACGCGACTCATCGACGAGCGTGCGCACCAGCGCACCCTTCACGTCGTACACCTCGAGCGCCACGTCAGAGCGCGTCGCAATGTCGAAGCGAATGGTCGTTGTCGGGTTGAACGGGTTGGGATAGTTGGGCAACAGCGCAAACTGTGTCGGCGTCTTGCCGGCACCCGTGGGCGCACCCTCGACTTCAAACGAAGCGGCACTCACCGCGCACGCACCACCCGGGTTGTAGACCACGAGGTCGTAGAACCCGTTGGGTGCGCCCGTCAGATCAAAGGATGCCAGAATGCGGCTCTTGCCGATCCACTCCACCGCCGTGGACGGGATCGTAGTGGCACCCAGCACGAGTTCGGCAGTGGGCGTCTTTGCAAACCCGGGCCCGTTGATCTCGAGCTGTACCGTGTTACCGCTCGTCCCGATGGTGGGAGCAAACACGCCGATACCCGGCGCCGGCCACCCACCCTTCATCACTGTGAGGATGGGATCCCCGTTCCCGCTCAGCAACTGCACCGACACATTGTTGGGCGTGTTGTTGTAACCCTTGCTGTTGGGTGTCGTGGCATTGTTGAACAGCAGGTTGTTGGTGCTGCCGGGATACGGGTCGCCCGCATCGCCGCGATTCACGTTGCCCTCGAGATTCAACAGTCCGTCCGCCTGCTCCAGCGCGAGTCCGCGCGGACGCAGGTTGGTGGAACCGCCCGTATTGGCCGCCTGGCCGGTTCGCAAGACACTGTTCTCGACGTGCCAGATGGCAAGCCCGCCGCCCGACCACACATTCACGTCGGAACCAATTGGCTGCCGATTCTCCACCAGGAACATTTCAGCCGGCGTGGACATCTCCTGCGCCCACCCGTCTTCGCGCACTTCAAACCCGGTGGAGTAGTTTTCGCCGCCACCCACCACCGCGATGTTGTCCAGGCGCACCGCCGAACACGCCGTTGTGAACAGGCCGTCCTCGTCGGACCAGGCGGCGTCGGACGTCATGCGGAAGGAAATGCGGTACGGCGTGTTGTCCACCAGGTAGGGTGTCAGATCGATGTTTGCAGCACCATTGCCCGTTCCGTTGTAAGTGGCAAACGTGCTGGTGGTGGAACCCACGGTGACGGTTCCGTACACGTAGTCGTAGTCCGGTTCCACCGAGTAGTTGTAGGTGTACGTCAGCGTCACCGCACCTTCTCCGTCATAGAAGAAGTCGCGCGAGATCGTTTCGTCCCAGCCGTTGCCGTAACCGGCGCCGCTCGCCCAGTTGCGCGCCGTCGCTTCGGCGGCGGAGAGCCCGCAGACCATGGCAACGCCAACCGCACCGCCCGGGCACGTGCTGGCGCTCACGCGACGCCAGCGCTCGTCCATGACGTCGAGGCGATACACGGTGGGATTGAGCTCCACGTTGTCCACGTCGACATTGGTGGGCTTGCCGTCAACGACCACCACGTCCGCCCAGCCCAGCCGGTCCTTGGACCACGCACTCATGTGCGCCGGGTCGTCGGGCGTGTTCCAGCTTCCGCTGCCCATGAGGCACCAGTGCCCCACACCCTGCGAGCCGCCGTTCACGTCGTACAGGTCGGGGAGTCCAAACGCATGCCCGTACTCGTGACAGAAGACGCCGATGTCGATCATCGTCAGGTCATCGCAGTTGAGAATGGGCTGGATCACGTAGTCATTCACGCGAATAACACCGCCGCCGTTGCGCGGGTCGTTGGTCGCGTACGATGACCCCATCAGGCTCGTGAGGTTGTAGCGATGCGACCAGATGTTGCCGTTGACGCCGCACTCGGCACCGCGCTCGGGGTGAACGAACGCGGCAAAGTCCACGTAGCCGTCGTCGTCGCCGGAGTTGGGGTTGCCGTCGGGGCCGTCGTTGTCATACTGGCCAAAGTCGACGGCGCCATCGTTGGCGTTCAGGCAGCCCACGATGAAGTCATCCACGTTGGACGTACCACAGAGGCCGTTGCATGTGCCCGCCCCGGTGTAGAACGCGTCGGTGTTGGGGAGTGTCGTCCAGCCGTACACGGTACCGGTAAGATTGAGGGCCCCGTAGGATATCTCGGCGTAGAACTCGCTCAAGGTTCTGGGCGCGTTGGGCCCGTCATAGAGCTTGGTCTGGAGTGCTGCAATCGGGAACGGGTCCGCGCCCGTGTTGCTATACTTGCCGCAGAAGACGGGGACGGCAAAGTTGCCCGAAACACTCAACTGCCGGACCTGCTCGTTGGCAAGCAGGTCGCGCTGGTAAAAGCCGCGATCCTGGATAAAGCGCTCGCGCGCTTCGCGCGCCCGGGCCGCCTTCTGGATCCAGGCGTTCTGGAACTGGAAGGCTCCTTCGCCGCGTGCGTCAATGCTGCGACGCATCTCTTCCGGCAACTCGACGCCCGGAGCAGGGGGCGTAATCTGGGCCACCGAAACCGTGCTTGCGATGGCAATCATACAAAGGGAAATAGCAAGCGTTCTACGCATGGCTGAGACTCCCCTCAGGGGTTATGGATGGAACGCGGGGGCTGGTTCGGCTAACGGTGGTATTCTAGCAAAACAGGCATACGGATGGCGACATACAAGGTACGAATGGAGAACGGCATGAAACTGGCGTGGTTGGCCCTGCGAGTCACGGCGTCTTTGCTCTTGATGGCATTCTTTGCAAGCCTTCCGGTGGCGGCCGCCGGGGCACCTGCCCCCATGGATTCCACCACGGCCCTGGAACGCGGCCGTGCCCTGCGCGCCCACGTGAGCAAGGGCGAGTCGTTGCCGCTCTGGCGCGTCTTCGACAAGGAGATGCGAGCCGCAATGGGTGACTCCCTGCGCTTTGACGCCATGGCGGTGGGTATCCGCGCGCAGGTGGGCGAGATCACCGCGGTGGAGGAAGAAACCGTTACGCGCGAGGACGGTCTGTGGGTGTACCGCGCGCGCTGCATCTTTTCCAAGGTACCGCAGCCGCTGGTTGTGAAGATCGCGTTTGCAGCCGACGGTCGTGTGTCGGGACTGGCCGTGCAGCCGGACGCGCCAAAGGCGTACGCCAGCACCAAACTCGACTACGTGACCAAGGCCAAACTCGAGTTGCCCTTCCGCAACGAGTGGTATGTTTTCTGGGGCGGACGCACGCTGGTCCAGAACTATCACGCGGCGTCCCGGAGCCAGCGCTTTGCAATGGACCTCGTGATCGTGAAGGACGGCTCCTCGCACGCTGGCGAAGGCAAGCTGCTCACCGACTACTATTGTTACGGCCAGGAGCTGGTGGCGCCCGCGGCGGGTACGGTGGTGTGGTCGTGCGATAGCCTGCCCGACCAGGCGATCGGCAGTTCGGACCCGGCGAACCCGGTGGGCAACGGTGTCGTCATCGACCACGGCAACGGCGAGTTCTCGCTCCTGGCTCACATGCAGCCAAAGTCACTCAAGGTAAAGGTTGGAGACGCGGTGGCGGCGGGTGCCTTGCTGGGATTGTGTGGAAACTCCGGCAACACCAGCGAGCCGCATCTGCACTATCACCTGCAGGACGGCCCCGACATGCGGAGCGCGGAAGGATTACCGGCGATGTTCGCGAATGCGTGTGTGGACGGAACGCCGGTGCCAAAGGCCGAGCCGACGCGCGGGCAATCGATCAAACCCTGCCGCTAGCGCGAACGCCGCGCGGTCAGGGGGCCGTGTCTTCGAGGTTCGAGCCCAGGCGATCCAGTGCTTCCGGCACCGAGTCAAATACCTCGAACACCTTGTCCAGTTGCGTCACCCGCAAGAGGTCGCGGATGCGCTCGGACGCGTGGGCGAGAACGATTTCTCCCCCGCTCGTCCTGACACTGGTATGCGCACCCATCAGCATCGCGATCCCGAGGCTGTTGGTCCAGGGCGTCAGCGTGAGGTCGATGACGAACTTGCGTTTACCCGAGTCCAGTTGCTCCCGGAACAGTGCGCGGAACGCCTCGCTGGCCGGGGCACTCCCCACGATCTTGCCGGCGATCGCGACCACCTCGATGCCGTGGCTCCGCATATGTGAGACTTCGATTCCCATGCCCCCCATTCTCGGGCATTGCAGACGGCTGTTGCAAGCACGACCTCGGGCCACCGGCCCTGCATCTTGGCGTGCCGACGCCCCAACCACTACCGGCTGGGGATGACTCTGCCGCATGCCCCGGCGCATAACTCGCGATTGACACCACCGGGAGCCTGCCACAAGCTTGATGCAGGCCCGCGCCGCGCACCCACAGAGCCGGCGCTTTAACCAGGAGTTCAGTTCCATGCCGCAACTTCGGTCCATCTGGAAAGGTCATCTTCGCTTCTCCCTGGTCACGATCCCCATCCGCGTGTACAGCGCGGTGGATACCGCGGAGTCCATTTCATTCAACCAGATCCACAAGGAATGCAACGGGCGCGTCGGGTACGACAAGCGCTGCAAGAAGTGCAATAACCCGGTGGAGAACGACGAGATCCTGAAGGGCTACCAGTACGAGCCCGATCAGTACGTGATTTTTGAGAAGGACGACCTCGACAAGCTGAAGCTCAAGAGCACCAAGGTCATCGACATCGAAGGCTTTGTCGACGCGAGTGAGATTGATCCCACGCTGTACGACTCGCCGTACTACGCGGGTCCGGACGGCGAGGTCGCGGCCAAGACATACGGTCTGCTCTCGGCAGCACTCAAGGACAGCGGCAAGATGGGGGTGGGCAAGCTGGTGCTGCGCGACCGCGAGGACGTGGTGATGGTCGCACCCAAGGGTGACGGGATCGTCATCTACAAGATGCGCTACCCCAGGGAAATCCGGAAGATCGAGGACGTGCCCTTGGTCGAGAAGCACAAGACCAACAAGGACGAACTCAAGCTGGCCAAGAGCCTCATCGACTCCATGGCCACCAACCTCGGCTCTCTCAAGCTGGAGAACAAGTACAACGACGCGGTGCGCGAGATGGTGAAGGCCAAGATCGCGGGCCAGGAGATTGTGGCCATCGAGGTGGAAGAACCGGAAGTGGTGGACATCATGACAGCGCTCAAGCAAAGTATCGAGCGCGCCAAGGGCAAGAAGAAGCCCATGGAGAAAGTCAGCGCCGAAAAGGCGGAGACCAAGGCCGCAAAGAAGACGCCCGCAAAGGGCAAAGCAGTGGCGGCCAAGGCCAAAGCCAAAAAGAAAACCGCGTAACGCAAGAGACGATGGCGCCCAAGGAAACGAAGATCGAGAAGCCGAAGAGCAACGTCATCCGCTTCCCCGTGGAGGCGGTGTCGCGCTTTGGTTTTCAGCGCGCGGACACGGCCCGCAAGGAGGGCGACCGCGCGACGCGCATGGAGGACGAGGGTCAGATGAACCTCTTCCGCCTGCCCGACGGCGACGCGCCCGAAACCCCCGCGGGCGGGGGGGGGCGCATGGGTGCGGTGGTTCCCATGCCGTTGCAGATGGGTGCCTTTGAAGCCGCCATCCTGCTGGACGACCACAACGACCCGCGCGCGGAGGCCATGTACCGCCGTGCGATCGACGAGAACGACTACCCGGCGGACGCGTGGTGCAACCTGGGCGTGCTCAAGTCGATCGCGCGCAAGCTGGACGACGCGTTCGAGTGCTTCGCGCAATCCCTCGCCACCGACCCGCGTCACGCGGAGTCGCACTACAACATCGGGAATCTGTATTTCGAATACGGCGACCTGAAGCTTGCGCGTATGCACTATGAGAAAGCCATCGAGTCCGACCCGGCGCTGGCCAGCGCCTTCTTCAATCTCGGACTGGTCACGGCACTCGCCGAGGACTATCAGACCGCGTTCGACTCTCTTACGCACTACAAGTTGATTGCACCCGAAGACTCCGCCGTCGCGGACGACCTGCTCCGGTATCTTCAGACGGCCATCAACCTCTCCTGAAATTCAATACGGCTGCCCGCCCGCGCGTCGCCTGAACTGGCGTTTTGTGCCGGCTCAACCGGACATTTGACGCCCCAACCCACCCTACCGCGAACGCGCCAGACATCTCATCTCGTTGCTGGCATTCCAGTTGCATAAGCCGGGGGGGCCAGGTTATGGGCTCGCAGAAAAGCGGCCCAACGGGGTGAATGATGAAAACAAAACACGGCTTCACATTGATTGAACTCATGATCGTGATCGTGGTCATCGGCATTCTCGCCGCGATCGCGATTCCAAACATGGTTCGAATGAAAGCACACGCGCAGGAAGCTGCCGTCAAAGCCAACTGCCACACCGTGGCGCTGGCTGCCGAAGATTTCTCCGTGCAGAACGACGGTACGTACGCCGCCAACTTGAGTGACGTGTCCGCTCTCACGGGTGCAAGCATCCTGGACATGCTGCCGCAGAATTCGCTGCTGCGTAATCCCTTCACGGGCGCCGCGACGGAACCCATCGACGGTGCTGCCGCCACCATCGGCGAGACCGGCTACGAGCCCGTGATTGACGGCGTCGGCTTGCCGGCGGGCTACGTTGTCACCGGATTTGGCAGATCGGCCGTTGTCGTGACGTTCGCGAGCGGCCAGTAAGAATTGACCTGAACGGTATTGATCAGGGCCGGTGGTGCATCGCACCGCCGGCCCATTTCTTTGGTTGTGGCCGGGAGATTGTGCCTTTCGAAACTGCACGGTTCTCTTCCGGGCCATGGCTTCACTAGAACGCGTACTTCAGGCAGTGAGTTTGGTTGACCGCGAGGGCGGTGGTTCTAACTCGACGCCTGTAGTAGTCACACCACGGCTCCGGGCATGGCGTCCTCGCGTAGAATAGCCGTCGCGCCAGAAGATCCTGCACGCGCCACGGCCGACTCGAGAGCCCGATCTGCATCGCTGAGGTCACCCGGTCCCCCTTCTCTCTCCGTCGCTTGATGTAGTTACGCCACACCTGAAAGATCGAGAGTTTCTCAATCGACGCCTGACGTCGTTTGGCCCATGCAATCGTCTCCCGCTTGTGGGCGGCAGTGCTGTGACGGATCATCAAGTCTAGAACGTTGATCTCCCAGAGCGGGTTGTGTTCATCCCGACGCTGCTTCGATGGCGTGATCTGGTGGGCAACATTTCCCCCGAGCGAGGCAATGGCGCGTGGGTAAGCCCTGTGATCGTCGCTTCGGATAGTGGTCGCACGGGAGATCAACGGGGCCAGTAGCGCCCTTACCCCGCTCTCGATCGCTCTCGGATGTGCCTTCCCGAACTCGGCCTCGAGCACGAGCCGGCGTTCCTTCTGGCGGGCCGTCATGCGTCCCTTGCGTCTCAGCGGACTGTCGGTGTGATAGAGAAAGTAGCCCGAGGCGACATCGACGGCGACGTTGTGGTGAAACGGAAAGTACTGGCTCCATTCGAAGGTCTCAAAACCGTCGATGGCGATCTCATTCAGGTTAGAGATCTTCGAGAGCTCACGGGCCTGTACCAGCAGACAGTGTCGTCCCAGTCGGGCGACCTGGTGGGCGACGGTCGACTTGCTGCAAAGGAGTGAACGAGCTATCTGCCGGTTCCCCATGCAGCCAACGACCAACGAAACAATGCGGAAGGAGAGTTCGGGGCGCTTCTGCCAGTAGGAAGTTGAGAAGGTCTGCGTGCTGAAGTGTCGCTTGCATGCGCGACATGTAAACCGCTGGATACGGTGAGGGCGTTGCTTGCGCTCATAGAAGCCCTTGCGTACGCAGGGCCAGTCAGGCGACAAGGTGTTGAAGTAGCAGCAAG
>Ga0315910_10000575_pt1 | contig 36193 bp, 31 predicted proteins | sample EdamamesoilMG_FD_204470 | JGI IMG/M metagenome (GOLD analysis project Ga0315910, IMG submission 204470) | Garden soil microbial communities collected in Santa Monica, California, United States - Edamame soil | ecosystem: Environmental > Terrestrial > Soil > Garden | place: USA: California...
TCCGGAAGCGCGGGGGCCGGCGCAACGGGAGCGGAGGGCGGTTACGCGGGCATGTCGGGTTCGGGCGGTGCGGCGATGGCAGGCACGGGCGGCATGAGTGGCAGCGGTGCGGTAGGCACCGGCGGCGGCGCTGGAATGACGGGCGGCGCTGGGACGGGGGGCGGCGGCTCGGGCGAGTGCATCAAGGGCCAAACCAAGGGCGATCAAGTCGTCATGATCGGCGAATCGTTCATCGCGGCGACTCACCAGATCACCCAGCAGGTCGAGACGCGGGCAAAGGCCGCGGGGGCGCTGGCTCAAAGCGAGCGCTACATCGACAATTCCGTCAGCGGCACGACGCTCGCCAACAACCAGATCCCGAGCCAGTACACGAAAGCCGTCCAGAGCTCGGGTGACATCAAATACGTCCTCATGGACGGTGGCGGGAACGACTGCCTCATCAACAACAACGGGACCGCCGCTCTTTCCGCTGCCACGTCGCTCTTCCAGACGATGGCCCAGAACGGTACGGAGAAGGTGGTCTACTTCTTCTATCCAGACCCGATCGGGGCAAACTTCGCGAACCTGAAGAGCTGTCTCGACTCGCTGCGGCCGCAGATGAAGGCCATCTGTGATGGGCTCACCTCGCCGAAGTGCTACTGGATCGATCTACGCGAGACCTGGAACGGCCACGGCGAGTACACGGCCGATGGCATCCACCCGACGACCGAGGGCAGCAAGGCGACCGGGGATGCGATTTGGGAGTCCATGGTGGAAAACTGCGTCGCGCAGTAGCCACCCCGCGTAGGAGTAGAGACCCACTCGCGATCGACAACCCATCTTGCTTGAGGCTTCCGAGAAACGATGAGGAGTATTGCGATAGTTCTGTCTGTCGCAGGGCTTTCGATCTCCCTTCCTGCGGCGGCGCAGGAGGGCAAGATCAGCCTTTACGGCACCCTGCAGCCCTTTCTCGACAACTTCCGGACGGCCAACGCCACGCCCGAAGGGCTGACGCCGCAAAATGGTGGGGCGAGCCAGGTCATCGCCGACGACTACACCGGTGAGGATCTGCCCAACCGGTTTCGGATCACCTCTGGGACGTCACACATCGGCTTCCGGGGTGAGATCGCGCTCGGCGATCACATCTCGGCGTTCTTCCAGGTCGAGAGCGCGGTGAACACCGATGGCGATCACCCGGTGCTCACGAGCCCGTGGGCTTCGCGCAACAGCGGGGTGGGGCTGAAGGGCGACTACGGCACGCTGTTCTACGGCAACTGGGACACGCCCTACAAACACCCCACTCTGTTCCTCGGCCCGGTGCGCGGGCTGAACCCTTTCGACAACTCGATCACCGGTAACCCCGGGTTCAACGTGCCCGTCACCACGACCCAGAACGGCCGCGCCTCGTCCAGGTCGGACGCAGCGTTCAATCGCCGACAGGGCAACAGCATCCAGTACTGGACTCCCCAATTCGTCGGTCTCTCCGCTCGGCTCGCCGTCTCGGTGAACGAAAGCCGCACGAGGGAGACCGACATCGAGGCGTCGATCAGTCCTATCTTGATGTCGGGGCTCTTGTCGTTCGAACTTGGCACACTCTCTCTGAACTACGCCTACGAGCGACACATGGATTACTTCGGCACCAACTGGGTCGGAGGGTCACCCGGTGGCAGTCTCACGAACTCGAGTTCGGTCGACGATGCCCACGAATTCGTCGCCTGGTACCAGTTTCCCTTCGGGACCCGGCTCGCGGCGGTCGTCGAGCGCTTGACGTATCGGGCGGATGATACGATTCCCGGTGCGGTGAGAGGCTATCAGCGCGATGCGGTCTACGGGGCCGTGCAACAGCACATCGGTCAACACGCTTTGTGGGGTGCTTTCGGCGTCGCCGGGGCCGGCCACTGCGTGAAGGTAGGCGGCGGGCCCTGTACGACGAATGGTCTCAACGGGATGCAGTGGTCGGTCGGGTACACGTTCAGCCCGGTGAAGACGTTCGACATCTACGCCTCGTACTACGAGATGCGCACCGGTCGCTCCGCGCAGTACGCACTCTTCCCGCCCGTGGTTCCGATCGCGCCGGGCGCGGACACCAAGGCATTCGGCCTCGGCGTCATGTTCCTGTTCGACATCACCCTCGGCTCCTGGGGTGGGCCCAAGGCGCCCGAGGCGGCACCTGCCGAAACGCCGGCCGCGACCGCCACCGAGAAGCCGGCGGCGGCGCCCGCGGAGTCACCGGCAGTGTCGACCGCAGCACCGCCGCCCGCCGCAGAGCCCGAAGCGGCGCCCCCCGCGGATCCGGCATCGGCACCCGCCGACGCGCCGGCGGCACCCTAGGTCACGCCGCGCTTGCGCCGGCATCGCTCACGGGTTCGTGGGCTGCGTTCGCTTCCTGAGGGACGCGGGGATCGAGGCGACGCCCCCGGGGAGGAACAACACCGCGACGATCAGCAAGAGCGCGTACACCGCGTACGAAAGGATCACGGGTGCGGTCTCCGGCATGCCGCTCATGGTCGCGAACCTGCTGAGCCCGTGAACCAGGAGCAAGACGACGACGCTGCCGATGACGCCACCCGCAACCGTGCGGAGTCCGCCGACCGTCGCCATCACGACGTATTCCACGGACGAGAGGACCGGGAACGATCCCGGCGCGAGGTACCCGATGTAAAACGCGTAGATCCCTCCGGCGAGGCCGGCGAATGCCGCCGACAGCGCGAAGACGGCGAGCTTGTAGCGGCCGACCGGGATGCCGGATGACGCCGCCGCGATCTCGCTGCTCGACAGCGCTCGCAGCGCGCGGCCCGGCCGCGATGCCAGCGTGTTGTGCGCGATCAGCGCAACGCAAAGAAGTCCGAGCGCGCTCAGGTACGCGTAGGCGCGCACCGAGTCGAAGGCGAACGGGCCGATCGTGAGTGGAGGAACACCCTGGAGCCCGACGTCACCGCCGGTGACCGCCACCTCGCCGATGACCGACAAGAAGATGAGGTGCGTTGCCAGCGTCCCGAACGCCAGGTGATGCCCCCGCAGCATGAGCAGCGGTACACCGAGCATCGCGGCGAGCAGCGCGGCCGCGAGCGGTGCGACCGCCAGGGCGACGAGCGTCGGAAAACCCTGTGTTGCGAGCACGCCGGCCGTGTAGGCGCCGCAGGCGTAGAACGCTCCTTGCCCGAGCGACACCTGCCCCGCTTGGCCCATCAAGAGCGAGATGCCGATGGTCACGGTCGCCGCGAGTGCGCAGTGAACGTACAGGGCAAGCTCGCTCTCGCCCAGCAGCGCGGGCGCGCCCAGCGCGCAGAGGAGCAATAGGACCTGGGCCATTCTCTCGTTACGCGGAGTCACTCGTGCTCCTCCAAGGCGGGGCGACGTGCGCCTTGCACGACCAGGATCGCCAGCGTGAGCAGCAGCGCGAGGGCGCTCTGGTATGACGCCTTGGCGTACCCCGCGACGAGCGACTGGGCGACGCCGAGCACGACACCGCCGCCGAGCGCGAACAGGGGCCGCCTCAAGCCGGCGAGGATGGCCGACGCGAACCCGTTGACGAACAGGATCAGGTCGCTGTCGTACGACATCGGACTGAGCGGCGTGAGCAGCACGCCCGCGGTGCCGCCGAGTGCGCCGCCGAGCCCGAACGCGAATAACCCCATGCGAACGATGCGAATGCCGACCAGCTTCGCCGCGTAGGGGTTCGACGCGCAGGCGGTCAGGGCCTTGCCCCAGTAGGTGTACTCGAAGAACGCTTCGAGCAACCCGAACACGACCAGGGTCACGGCGATGACGAGCCCGTACTGGAATGGGAACTCGTGACCGAAAAGCTCCCGTGACCCTGCGACCCCCGTAAACGATCGGGGCTGGTCACCCCAGAGCAGGATTTCGAGTGCGTAGGCGAAGATCCCGACGCCCAGCGTCACGATCAGGGACGCCTGGGGGCTCGTCCCTCGCTTGCCAATCGCCACGAGCCCAATCAGCAAGCCGAGCAACCCCGCGGCGATCGTCGCGACGAGCTCGGCCACGACGTGCGGCAGGCCGGCGCCCAGCAACGTCGCCGCCGTGAACCCGGCGAAGACGGAGAACATGCCCTGCGCGAGGTTCACGACCCGCGTCACCCGGTAGATGATGATGAGGCCACTCGCCAGGAGCGCGAAGCCGCAGCCGACGGCGATGCCGTGAACGACGTAGGAGAGAAACGCACTCACGACGCTGCGTCCGACTTGCCGAGGTAGGCGTTCTCGACGAAGGGGCTCCCGGCCAGCTCCGCCGTGGTCCCGCTCGCGACGACTCTGCCCGTCTCGAGCACGTAGGCCCGTGTGCAGAGCGAGAATGCCAGCCGTACGCTTTGTTCGACGAGGAGCACGGTCAGACCGCGCTCCTTGTTCAGATCGCGCAGGATCCGCGCCAGCGATTGCACGATGATCGGGGCGAGACCGAGTGACATCTCGTCGAGCGCGAGCACTTCCGGCCGTGACATCAACGCGCGCGCGATCGCGACCATCTGCTGTTGCCCGCCCGAGAGGCTACCCGCCGCCTGCTTTCTGGTGCGCTCGAGCTCGGGGAGGAGCTGGTAAACCCACGCGGTGTCGCGGTCACCCGTGCGGAAGGCGCCCAAGCGGAGATTGTCGTCGACCGTGAGATCCGGAAACAGCTGCCTGCCCTCCGGGACGTGAGCCCAGCGTCCCAGGATTTTCACCTCACCGCTGTCCCGCCTGATCACGCCGGAGAGCGCGTCGAGCAAGGTCGTTTTCCCGGCTCCGTTGCTGCCGACCAGGGCAACCATTTCGCCCGCGCCCACGGTGAGCGACACGCCGTCGAGCGCCACGGCCGAACCGTATCGCACGCAGAGCTCTTTGACTTCGATCGCGTTCATGCGGTCAAGGCCGAGCCCAGGTAGGCGCCGATGACCGCGGGATCCTCGCGAATCGCCGCCGGCTTGCCTTCGGCGATCACGGCGCCGAGGTCCAGCACGGTGACTCGATCCGAGAGGCTCGTCACGAGCCGCACGTCGTGCTCGACGAGCAAGATCGTGAGCCCTCGCGCGCGAAGCCGCCGGATCAGCTCGGCAAGGCGGGTTCGCTCCTGCTCGCGCAGGCCCGATGCCGGTTCATCCAAGAGGAGCAGCGTCGGGTTGGCGGCGAGAGCGCGCGCGACCTGCAGCGCTCGCTGCTGCCCGAGCGGGAGCGACTCGGCGGGCCGATCGGTGAGCTCCGTGAGGCCCACTTCCTCCAGCAGCGTTCGCGCGAGCGCCTGGAGCTCCGCTTCCTCCCGGCGAGCGCGGGACGACCGGAACGCGGCGCCGAGGAAGCCGTGTCGTGCCCGGAGGTGCGCGCCCACCATCACGTTCTCGAGCACGCTCATCCCTCGAAAGACGCGCGCTCCCTGGTAGACGATGGCGATCCCGCGCTTCGCTCGTTCGTGCGGGCTCAGTCGATCGATGCCCTGACCGCGAAATGAGATCTGCCCGCTGTTTGCCCGCAAGTGCCCGGCGATCAAATGAAAGAGCGTCGATTTGCCGGCACCGTTCGGGCCGATGATCCCGCGCACCTCGCCCGACTCCACCTGCAGACCGACGTCACGAAGGGCATACACGCCACCGAAGCGACGACTGAGTCGTTCGACGTGGAGCATCCGGATTCAATCGGCCGCGACCGTGCGCGCCAGCTGCTCCTTGGCCCACGGGGTGGGCACGAACTTGCCGGCTTGCACCACGTTGACGGAGATGAACTCGCGGGAGAGCCCCGAATGGTCCGTCGCCGAATAGCGGTACTTCCCGTTCGGCGTCAGCAGCGTCAGCCCTTCCAGGGCCGCCCGGATCTCGTCGCGCTTCGTGCTGCCGGCCTTCTTGATGGCCTCGAAGAGGAGCAGACAAGCACTGTAGCCGTCCTGTGCGAATTGCGGGGGGGCGTAGCCGTGCTTCTTCGAGAACGGTATGGCCATCTGGTCGATCACCTGCTTCTGAGGGCCGTCCGGCAGCGTGTCGCCCACGACACCGATGGCACTGAGGACGGTGACGCCTTCACCCGCCGCGCCCACCGGTTCGAGCCACAGCTTCGTCGCCTGCGACGGCGTCATGAACAGCGGGATCTTCACGTTAGCCGCAGCGTACTGCTTGGTGACCGTGACGCCCGCCGGACCGGTGCCCCAGAAGACGAGAGCCTGGGCTCCCGATCCCTTGACGTGCGCGAAGAGCGCGCTGAAATCGCTGGTCGTCATCTCGAAGACCTCGTCCCTGACGATCTCCACGCCGTACTTGGGGGCGAGCGCCTTCGTCGCTTTGTAGCCGGAGACCGCGTAGGCGCCCTTGGTGTCGTGCGCGACGGCAATCTTCGTGATCTTCTGCGCCTGCATGTACTCGAAATAGCGTTCCGCGTACGCAGGCGCGAGTGCCGGAATGACGAAGACGTACGGCCTGATGGGCTCCACCTGTTCCTCGGCAGGCGTCACGGACAGGTAGGGGATCCCGTCGCGCTGAGCGAGGGGCAGCGTCGCCAGCGCCGAGTTCGAGAAGGCGGAGCCGATCACTGCCATGACGTTCGCCGCCTTGAGATCGTTGTACGCGAGGACGGACTTGTCGGGCAGCGTCTGGTCGTCACGCGTGATGAGCGTGATTTTTTTACCCAATAGGCCGCCCTTCTCGTTCACCTGCTCGATCGCCAGCTCCACGGCCTTCTTGCCGTCACTCCCGAGCGCCGAGAACTTGCCGGTGAGCGGCGCGATGAGCCCGAGCTGAATCGTTTCCGCGCCGGCGGCGGCGCTGGCGCTCCCGCTCGCCGTCGCGTCCGAGTCGGGCTTCGACGTCTTCTGGCAAGCGAGCAGCAAGAAGCCGACTGCGGCTCCGACGACGAAACGACGCGTGGTGTGCATGGTCAGCTCCGGGGGGTGAACGGCGACAGAGCGCCAGGCCGAGTGGCCGCCGCGAGGACTACTATAGTAGCTCCCGGAATCGTCGCGTGTACACCGTTTTTCGCGGCTGGGAGGCGAGCCGTCGGCCGCTGGCGAGGGGTGCGGGTCGTTGCCCTCGACTCGCGGAGCATACTATAATAGACATCGCTGACCCGATGAGTGCGCTCGACGGCACCGCATCAGCACGTGACCTTCACCGCATCGCGGCCCCCCACCCAGTGACCGTGGCCCACGAGGCAGCAACGACCCCCCTCTTCGCGACGCCGGCCGTCGAGACGATCCCGCGCCCGGATGGCGCGGTGCTCCTTCGCTCGCGCCGGCCCTTGAAGGAGTACGGGCGCTGTGTCGGAGTAGAGCTCATGCGCTGGGCGCGCGAGGCGCCCGACCGTCGCTTTCTCGCGGAGCGTGATCCTTCGGGCGCCTGGGCCGGTGTCACCTATGGCGAGGCCCTGGAGCAGGTGCTCGGCATCGGGGCTTGGCTCTTGGAGCGGGACCTATCTCCGGAGCGCCCGGTGATGGTGCTTTCGGAAAACAGTGTCGAGCACGGGCTGTTGATGCTCGCCTGCCTGCACGTGGGGATCCCGATCGGTTCGATATCACCGGCGTACTCCCTGCTTTCGTCCGATTTCCTCAAGCTCTCGCGAGTGGCCGAGACCTTGCGCCCGGGCCTCGTCTACGTCGCCGACGAGACGCGTTTTGGGCCCGCCCTGGCCGCCGTGCGAGAGCTGCAGGATGCTCTGCTCGTCGTCGGCACCGGTCAGGAGCCGTCCGGCCGTGCATTGTCGTTCAGGGAGCTCTCGACGGCGCGCGCTTCCTCGGCGGTCGACCGAGCATTTTGCGCCGTGTCGCCGGACACCATCGCGAAGTTCATGTTCACGTCCGGATCGATGGATGAACCCAAGGCGGTGATCAACGACCAGCGCATGCTGTGCTCGAATCAGCAGGCGATTTCCCAACTCTGGCCGTTCCTCGAGGAGCCACCCGTTCTCGTCGATTGGTTACCCTGGCACCACACCTTCGGCGGGAATCACAACTTCAACCTCACCCTCTTCAATGGCGGGACGCTCTACATCGATCGAGGTCGTCCCGCGCCGGGAGGGTTCGAGGCGACGCTCGCCAACCTGCGCGACGTCCCACCGACGATGATGTTCAACGTGCCCCGCGCCTACGACTTGCTGGTCGGGGCGCTGCGCGCCGATCGCTCCCTCTGCGAGCGATTCTTCAGCCGCCTGCGCCTCTTGTTCTACGCCGCCGCCGCGTTGCCGCAAGAGACCTGGGACGCGCTGAACGCGCTCTCGCTCGAGACGCTCGGGCGGCGTGTCCCGCTGGTCTCGTCATGGGGGCTGACGGAAACCGCACCGGCTGCTACGAGCTGCCACTATCAGGCGGAGCAGAGTGGTGTCATCGGGCTGCCACTTCCCGGCTGTGAGCTCAAGCTGGTTCCCAGCGGCGACAAGCTCGAGGCGCGGGTGCGTGGCCCCAACGTCACGCCGGGTTATTGGAAACGGCCGGACCTCACGGCCGAGTGCTTCGACGAGGAAGGATTCTTGCGGACCGGCGATGCCGTGACATTCGTCGACGCGCAACGCCCGGAGCTCGGCCTGCTGTTCGATGGCCGGCTTGGCGAGGATTTCAAGCTCGGTACGGGCACGTGGGTGCGCGTCGGGGCCCTTCGCCTCAGGGCGATCGCGGCCCTCTCGCCGCTCGCCCAAGATGTCGTGATCACCGGACACGGGCGTGACGAAATCGGGCTTCTGATCGTTCCTCAGCTCGATGCGTGTCGGATGCTGAGCGGCCAACGCGGCGGGGTAGCGCTGCCTGACGTCGTTCGTCATCCGAGCGTCCGGGATCGCGCGGCTTCGGGTCTGCTCGCGCTGCTGCGGTCGGCTGGTGGATCCTCGATGCAGGTCACGCGCGCCCTATTCCTGGAGGAGCCGCTGTCGATCGACGCCGGTGAGCTGACCGACAAGGGTTACGTCAATCAGCGGGCGGTGCTCACGCGCCGCGCGGCACTCGTCGGCCGGCTCTACGAGACGCCGCTCGACCCGTCGGTCATCACGCTCCCCGGCGCGACGGGGGTAGGGGCCGGCGGCTCCTGAACGCCAGCGGTCGCCCCCAAGCCTTCCGAGATCCAACGATGTTCGAATCCTCCGAAAAGCACGCCCTGATCGGCACGTATCACGACGTTTGGTTGGTCGACGGCGTCCGCACGCCTTTCGCCGACTACATGAGCGTGCTGAGCGCTGTTTCGGCGACCGATCTCGGCATTCACGTGGCGCGCGCCTTGTTCGAGCGCACGGGTGTGCCCGCCGCCGACGTCGGCAGCGTCGTCGCCGGCAATGTCGCGCAGTCGAGCTTCGACGCCTTCTACCTGCCGCGCCAGATCGGGCTCTACGCGGACGTGCCTCTTTCGGTACCCGCGATCCTGGTGCACCGCCTGTGCGGGACAGGGTTCGAGACGATCCTCACCGCGGCGGACCAGATCATGCTCGGGAAGACGCGACTTGCTCTCTGCGTGGGAACCGAGTCGATGTCGAGGAACCCGGTCGCCGCGTACTCGCATCGTTCGGGTTTCAAGATGGGGCAGACCGAATTCAAGGACTTTCTCTGGGAGGCCACGCTCGATACGACCTCCAACACGCGCATGGGCGAGACGGCGGAGAACTTGGCGCGACGCTTCGGTATCGGTCGTTCCGAGGTCGACCGCTTCGCGGAGCAGAGTTTCTCGCGCGCCGTGCAGGGTTGGGAGAGCGGTTTCCTCGCCGGCGAGGTGGCACCGATCACGACCCAGAGCTGGAATCTCGGCGAATATCAGCCGCGCGGCGTGAAGTTGCCGCGCGGTGTTCCACGTTTCGATAGGGACGAGCACGTCAAGCCGAGCTCGTTCGATGTCTTGCAGAGCCTGCGGCCCGCATTCGGTAAGGATGGGGTGCAGACCGGGGGCAACAGCTCGGCCATCGTCGACGGGGCCGCTGCCGTGCTCGTTGCTTCCGGCGCCTACGTCAGAGCGCACGGCCTCAGGCCTCTTGCGCGCGTGGTCGGAGGCGCCAGCGTCGGTGTGCCCCCGGAGATCATGGGCATCGGGCCGGTGGGAGCGATCCGTGCACTCCTCAAAGCGAACCGCCTCGATCGGAGCGCCATCGATCGCTTCGAGATCAACGAGGCATTCGGAGCGCAGTACCTGGCCGTCGAGAAAGAGCTCGAGCTCGAGCGCGAGCGGGTCAACGTGCACGGCGGGGCGATCGCCATCGGACACCCGTTGGCGGCTTCGGGCGTTCGGCTGACGACGACCGTCGCCCGCGAAATGCAGCGTTCGGGGGGTCAGTTCGGGATCTCGTCGGCCTGCGCCGGTGGCGGGCAGGGCGTCGCCATCTTGCTGGAGCGAGCCGCTTGAAGAAGAAGGGTGCGCTGCCAGTGAAGGGCAAGTTGTCCGCCGGGGCGACCGAGCAAGAGCTCCATCAGCTCCTCGCGCAACGGCTGCGGCATGCTCGGGCTCAACGTTTCATGACGCGCAAATCGCTGGCCGAGCAGTCGGGCATCTCGCTCGCCTACCTCGGGCGCGTGGAAGCAGGGACGGGCAACATTTCGCTGGCCCTGCTCCGCCGCCTCGCCCTGGCTCTGCACCTGCCGATCGAGAGCTTCCTCAGCGCGGATGACTCGTCCAACCCCGAGCTCACGATGATCGTGGAGTTCCTGAAGCGCCAGCCACCCGAGCGCTTGGCCAGGATTCGACAACAGTTGCTCGACGGCGACCGCGAAGCTCAGCGCATCGCTCTCATCGGCATTCGCGGCGTCGGTAAGTCGACCCTGGGTCCGCTTTTGGCGGAGCGGCTCGGGATCCCGTTCGTCGAGCTCAATCGCGAGATCGAGAAAGAGGCGAGGCTCGCCATCAGCGAGATCTTCACGCTCTACGGTCAGCACGGCTACCGCGTGCTGGAACGCAATTGCCTCGAGCGCATCGTCGCGGAGTATCCGAACGTGGTGCTCGCGACCGGCGGCGGCGTCGTCGCCGAGCCGGCCACCTACGAGTTCTTGCTCACGTCCTTCTTCACCATCTGGCTGAAGGCAAAGCCTCGCGAGATGTTCGAGCGCGTGCTGATGCAGCACGACGCTCGTATTGCGAGTCCAAAGCTTCGCGACGAGGCGCTCGAGAACATTGCGCGCACGTTGGATGCGAGGCAGCCGCTCTACCAGCTCGCGCACGCATCGTTCGACACGAGCGGCAAGCCGGTCGCACAAGTCGTTCCGGCGCTGCTCGCGCTCTTGCCGCCGGCGCGGCGCCCGGCCTTCGCCAGGAAGGTTCCGTAGGCGCGAGTCACTCGCGACGGCGGCGCCGGACGGCGAGGACCGCCACCACGATTTTCTTGCATTTCCGCGGGGACCCGTGCGCAATCACACTATTTCAGGTAACCTGATATATGATATGCTCTCGGGCAAGGGCCGACGCATGAGTCAAATCAGACTAGCTGAGCTCCTCGGGCGCTTGTCGCTGCCCTGCGACTTCGCCAACGGCTCGGCGCCGGGCAAGGCGATCCGTTCCACGGTGCTGACGGTCGAGCTCGGCAGGCGTGCCGGCGTCAGCGACGAGGAACTTCGCGATGCATTCTGGTTGACGCTGCTCGGTCACCTTGGAGGTCTCTGCGGCGCGCGCGACGCGGGGCTTCGTGCGAACGAGGATCGCTCGCGGACCGCATCGTCGGCGTGCCTCGGCGAGATCGTCGCCGCGCAGACGCCCCTCTTGACCGCACTCGAGCAGATGCGTGAGGGCTCCGTCGGCAGCCGCACCACCGAGGTCGAGACGAAGGTGATGCCGCTCCGCCTCCACGAGGTGGGGCAGCTCGCGGAGACGGCTTACCAGTTGGCGGGCAGCCGCGCGTCGCTCGACGTGCTGCGTCTTCGCCAGGGGGTAGCGGTCGACGGTCGCCTGGTGGAGATCTTCTTTGCCGAGCAGGGCTCGCTGTTCGCAGCGCTCGAGGCCCCGTCCATCTTCGAACGTTTCCTCGAGATCGAGCCGGGCCCGCTCGAATGGGCGGACGATCGCCGCCTCGACGATGTCGCGCATGCCCTCGCCGTCCTCATCGACGGCCGGTGTCCCCTCTTCTCCGACCACTCCACCGGTGTCGCCGCGCTTGCCGTGCGTGCCGCGGGTGAGCTTGGGCTCGGTGTGGAAGAGACCCGCGCGCTGCGCCTCGGAGCGCTGCTCCACGACATCGGTCGCGTCAGCGTGCCCAATGCTGTCTGGATGCGCCCCGGTGCACTCGACTGGGCGGCCTGGGAAAGCGTGCGCCTGCATGCGCACTACACCGCGCAGGTGCTCGCACCGATCCCCGAGCTCGCCGACGTTGCAGATATCGCTTCCGCTGCTCACGAGCGATTGGACGGCTCCGGTTACCCGCAAAGGCGCTCGGCGCGAACGCTGTCCACCGCAGCGCGGGTACTAGCCGCCGCGCACTCGGCCGTCGCCATGCGCGAAGATCGCCCGCATCGCCCCGCCCTGACCGCAGAGGCGACTGCCCGGGAGCTCGTCGCCGAGGTCGCGGCGGGGAGGCTCGACCGAAAGGCCGTGGACGCCGTGCTCGCGTCGCTCGGTTTGCCGGATCGTGCAGCGCCAGCCAACGTGCACGGTCTTTCGGAGCGGGAGCTCGAGGTTTCCCAGTTTCTCGCGCGCGGACAGTCCGACCGAGAGATCGCTGTGGCGCTCCGGATTTCTCCGCGCACGGTGCAGGTTCACGTGTCGAGCATCCTCGAAAAGCTCGGCGCGCGAAACCGCACGAGCGCCGCGGTCTGGTTGATCGAGCACGATCTCTGTGCCGCACCGCTCTCCAGAGCGCAGCTGAATGTGCTCTACGGCGCCGCGCCGAGCTCGTAGGCGTTCCCGGGGCCCGGTCGGGAGATCGTAGACGAGCGTGGGCTCGAGCGTGACGTTGTTTCTCGGAGTCCTTTGCCAAAATCAGCGGTCCATGACCACGGACGTCGACGCATGACGACTTGGACGAGAGGGACAGCGGGTCTTTTGGTCGGGTTCGGGGTGCTTTCCGGAGTCGGCGGCTGCGGTGACGACGCGCCGGCCCAGGCGCCCCGAGCCGCGGGCGCCGCCGGCACCGCGGGAGCGAGCGGCGGGGCGTCCGGCAAGGCGGGTGCGGGTGGAACCGCCGGGACCGGCAATAGCGGTGGCGGTGGATCCGCGGGTAAGGCAGCTGCGGGGGCGAATGCCGGCGGAGCGTCGGGCACCGGCGGACGCGGCGGCTCGAGCGGTACAGGCGGAAGCGGCGAGGGCGGCGCGTCCGGCGAGGACGGCTCGGCGGGCGACGGTCTGGCGGGCGAGGGGGCGCAAGGCGGCGACTCGGGCACCGGGGGCAGCTCTGCAGGTGGCGCCGGAATGGCTGGGACTGCGGGTGTCGCGGGCGGGTCCGCGGGAAGCGACAACGGGACCTATCAGCCGCCTGCCGATGTGATCGGCGGTGCCTGCACGGGGACGCCGGTGTTCGATTCGACACCCTGCTCGTCCGCGCCGGTCCAGAGCTACTGCAGCACGAGCGACCCGACGCGCGTCATCATGGCCACGTGCAGCGCGTCGAGCCCATCGCAGTGCGAAGCCGTCCAGGAATGTGAGCCCGGCTGGCACGCCTGCAGCGCCACGGACTACGTCGCGCGCGGCGGGCGCGATGTCGCCCCCAACTTCAGCACCACGAACCGCGCCTGGCTCGCGGCCTGCGTGCGCGACGTATCGAGCGCCCAATTCATGAACAACGCGTGCTCCGTCTGCGATCAGGAGCCGAACCGCCCCCCCTCCGTGCAATGGTACTGCGACGGCACGGCCGTCTACGCGGGCGGCATGGCGGGCGACACGCTCGGCATCCACACGTTCCCGGAGTGCACCCGCGTGGGCGAGAACACCGACGATCACGGCGCATTCTGGCGCATGGGCTTCAGCGCGAGTGGCCCGACGTTCGTTGTTTGTTGCTTGGACGACCCTTGAGCTCCTGGCATCGCTGTGCACCCGCACTGACGGGATAAGTCAACGTTTTGGTTCGACTTACAGGGGTGCGGTGACGGTGGCCCCCGCCCCCGTGCGGAACCCCGGGTGACGCGATAGGATGAGCGTATGCAGGCCTTCGACGCGCACGTCCGGAACGGCCACATCGTCGTCGACGAGCCGACAGATCTGCCCGAGGGCACCAAGCTCAAGCTCCAGCTAGTCGAGTCGCCCGATGCGCTCGACGCCGAAGCGCGCGAAGCGCTGCACACGAAGCTCCGCGAGGGCATCGTGGCCGTCCGTGCGGGGCGTACGGTTTCCGCCGAAGCTCTGAAAGCCAAACTACTGTCGCGACCGTGAAGGTCGAGATCTCCGAGCCAGCGGCGCTCGACATCGAGCGCGTCGAGACGTGGTGGCGGGAGAACGGAGACCACAAGGCTCTCTTTCGAGACGAGCTCTTCGCCGCGCTCGAGCACATCGAATCAACGCCCGAGCTCGCCACCCTGTACGAGACCGACGAGATCGAAGGTCCTGTCCGCTACGTGCAGCTCGAGAAGACGAGGCAGCAGCTCTACTACACGATCGAGGGCGAAACGGTGTGGGTGCTGGCGATTTGGAGTACCCTCACGGGGCAACCACCTCGGCTGCGCTAAGCCATGATCGTCAGGTGCGTCGCTGTCGCTCTGCTCGCCGGGGGTTCGATGTGTTGCTGCGCCGACCAAAGGCGAGCTGGGACGCTCACGACCCCGGAAACTGGCCTGGTCGAGCCCGCGATTCGGATCGGAGTGAAACGCGTCGGTGGCAGACTTCTTTTCGAGTTCGGTGGTTGCGACGACGCGTCACTTGGAGTTTCCGCGGCCTCGGTGTCCGTTGCTGATGACCAGACCGTATTTTGTGAGCTTGAAGAGGGTGAGGCAGCAGTGCAATTGAGAGAGTGGGAGTACGGTGCGTCGCCGAAAGGGTTTCACCTACGTAGCTGTCGGCCTCTGCCCGACTCCCGCAAGTATTCGGTCTGTGCAACCGGTGGGTTCTTTGGTTGTACCGAGTTCTCACTAGCTGCCGACGGTGTGCCCAGTCTCGTCAAGGACGCATGCCGGTGAGTGTCCCCTGCGCGAGGCCTAACGCCGCCTTCGCGGCGGACCCCCAAACGACCGCGCCAGATCACGCCGTTCTTCCGGCGATGCGCCGCGTGCCACCTTCACGAGCCCGCCGTGGAGCGCTTCTTGGCGCGATGACGTCTCGGCTCGTAGCGCAGCGAGCGCGCTCTCGAGCGCTTTCTCGTCGAACGGCGTCTTCTCGAGCGCCGATCGCACCGCGAGGCGGGTCGCCGGAGCAGGCTGGCCCATCTTGCCGCGGCCTTCGCCCATCACGGCGCGCCAGGGTCCGCGTGGGGGATGGAACGCGCCTCGCGGCGGCCCGTTTCGCCGCTCGACCCAGCGCCCGATCCAGAGCCCGGCGAGCAGGAAATTCAGGCCGAGCGACAGCGCGAGCACGACCTTCCAGTGTGTCGTCGAAAACGTCATGGTTCCTCCGAAAGGTCGTCGACCGTGCCGAGGGCGAGCTCGATGTTCTCGAGCTCCTCGTCGCCGAGCTCCGTCGCGGATTCACTCGGCGCGATCTCCAGCTCGGCCGTCGGTGCTTCGAGCGACGCCGAGTGGGCGCCCCAGTACACACCGAACGCAGCGGCGGCCGCCCAACCGAACGCGGTGAGCGCTCGAGCCCACCCGCTCGTCCGCGATGTCGCGGGTGGAAAGCGCACCGGCACCTCGTTCAGGCGCCGCAGTAGCGTCGGGGAAAGCTCCGGAGCGTCCGCGCTTGCGAGAACTACGTCGAGCTCCCGCTCCCGCTCGAGGAGTGCACGCGCTTCCGCGGAGCTCGACAGCAAGAGGAGCGCCGCGGCTCGCTCGTCCGCGGGAAAGCGCTCGGGCTCCGCGCCGTAGGCCGAAACGAGGGCTTTCAGCCGTTCGATGCTCAGCGGTTCGTTCATCGTGTCTCTCCGAGGTTCTCCGGTCGAGCGAGCAGGGCCTTCAGCTTGCGCCGTCCGCGCGCGAGTAGTGACTCGAGGGCTTCGCTGCTCACGCCGAGCACTTCCCCCGCTTCGGCGCCCGTCATGCCCTGGAGGTGAACGAGGGTCACGGCCGCACCCTGTCGCTCGGGAAGCGCACCGAGCGCCCGTTCGAGTGCTTCGGCGCGGCGCTTTTGATCGAGCAGGACGAGCGGGCGGGCCGAGGAAGGCGCCGGGTCTTCGTCGTCATCGAGCGCGGTGAGCCGCCCGCGCGACCGCAAGCGGTCCACCGCGAGGTTGTGCGCGATGCGGTGGAGCCAGGTCCCGACGCGCGCCGCCGGCGTGTATTCGGCGGCGCGCTGCCAGAGGCGGAGGAAGGTTTCCTGAACCACGTCCTGTGCCTCGCTGTCGTCGCGGAGCAGGCGCCCCGCGAAACGCTGGAGATTTCCGGCGTGGCGGCGCACGAGCTCGCGGTACGCGGGTACGTCCCCCTGGCCCACCTTGAGCACGAGCTCGGCGTCGTCGTCGATCGGGGGCTCGGTGTGGGCCACGTCGCGCGGGGGTCCACTTCTACCACGCTCACGCCTTGTCGCAGTTGCCGCGACCGTGGCCCTTGCCGTGGCCCTGACCGCGAGCCGGGAGCTCGTCCTTGGTGATCACCTTGTCCTTGTTCTTGTCGAACTTCGCGAACATCGCGGTCGCCTGCGCCTGCGCCTCGGCCATCGTGATCTTGCCGTCGTTGTTGGTGTCGGCCTTGCCGAACTTCTTCGGATGGTGGGCGGCCTTGAGCTCGTCGGCGACGAGAACGTTGTCCTTGTTCTTGTCGAGCTCCGTGAAGCGCGCCTTCCACACGGCGTCGGCTTCGGCTGCCGTGACCTTGCCGTCCTTGTTCTGGTCGAAGCGCTCGAACATGCGGCCGCCGCCGCCGCCGTGGGCGAAAGCGAGGGTTCCGAGCGTAGCCACCGTGGCGAGGGTCGAGATGACGATCATGGTTTTCATTCAGGGTCTCCTTGGTTCGGTCGTGCCGTCGTTCGGCGTTCTCCCTTCGAACGCTGGAGGTCACCGGATCCGTCGCGCCCCTTGTTGTTCTAGCTACGCTGCAATTTCACCGGTGGGAGACGCCATCTGCGGGCGCGATGATCGTTTGGCCGCGCGTCGCCATAGCTACCTGACCGGGATCGGGGCTGTCCCGCAACTGTCGAGCCGGTTGCTCTCCCCACCAAAGGCCGCTTTTCGGATGCGCACATTCCAGATCGTTCTCTCGCTTGGTTTCGTCGGCGTCGCGATGGGAGCGCTCGGCTGCAGTGTCGAAACGACGCCGGATGCAAACCCGGGAGCTCCCGTGGGCGGCACGGGCGGTCAGGGTGGAACCGCCGGCGTCGGCGGCGCAGGCCCGATGATGGGCGGCGGAGCCGGAATGTCGGGGGGCACGGCGGGTACAGGGACAGCTGGTACGGGCGGAGCCGTGGGCGTGAGTGGCGCAGGGGGATCCCTCTCGGGCGCGTCCGGCACCGGCGGACTTGCCGCGGGTGCGAGTGGAGCCGGCGTTGCTGGCACTGGGACGGCCGGCGTCGGTGGCGAGAGTGGTGCGGGCGGCTCGTCGATGGCGGGTGCGGGGGGGACGGGCGGCATGAGTGGCGCTGGCGGTACTGCCGGCACGGCCGGCTCAGGAGGCAACGGCGGCGCGAGCGCGGGCGCAGCGAACCTGTGCACGACCGGTGATTGTCCAATCCCGGCGTTTCCCGGTGCGGACGGCCCCGCCGGTCGCATCAGCGGCGGCCGCGGCGGCGACGTGTATCACGTGACGCTCCTCGACACCGACTCGAGCGACATGCGGCCGGGCACGCTGCGCTACGGCCTCTCCAACGTCACCGGGCCGCGCACGATCGTGTTCGACGTCTCGGGCGTGTTCCGCCTCGGGCGCACGGCTGTCAGCGGCTGGGATTCGAATGGCAACGGCTGGGACACGACGTCGCGGCTGAACCTCCCCGCCAACGTCACCGTCGCCGGGCAGACCGCGCCGGGCCCGGTTGTCATCGCCGGTGGTTCCCTCAGGCCCGGCGAAACCAACATCATCCTTCGCAACGTGCTGATTGCGCCGGGCTACGGCAACCGCAACTTCGACGAGCCCGAGATGGACCCGGTCGCCGGGGATTTCCCGGATTCGTACGTGTTCGACGCGATCGACATCAGCGGGCAGCGCGTGATGATCGATCACGTGACGACGGTGTTCGCTACGGACGAAACCATCTCGATGAACGAGGAAGCGACCGCGATCACGATCCAATATTCGATCATCGCGCAGGGTCAGAATTATCCGCAGGCCGACGCCGAATCGAGCGGCGTCCGCTACACCGGGCACGCGCTCGGCTCGCTCCTGCAAGCGGGCTCGAACGCGACGGTCGGCGTGCACCACAACCTCTACGCGCACCTGAAAGGGCGTTTGCCGCGCGTCGGGACCGAGGCGGACGCGCTCACCGTCGCCGGTGTGGGCGCGTTCAACGATTTTCGCAACAACGTCTTCTACAACTGGCTCGGGACGGCGGGGACGGGCGCGTCCAGCCAGCCGAGTCAGAACAATTTCATCGGCAACTTCTACCGCTCGGGCAACGGCGGCGATGACGCTTCGGGCGGCGACAGCACGGCCATCTCTCAAGCGAGCGGCGGCACCAGCATCTTCAACGGCAGTGACTCGACCAACACCAAGGTCTTTCAGTCCAACAATCTGAAGGACACCAACCGCGATGCGGACGCCGACGACGGCGTCGCCCTCACGAGCTCGGATTTTTCCTCGTCGGCGATCCAGCAAGCCGCCTTCACGCAGCCGCGGTACGAAGGCGTGACCGACGCGCCGCGGGCGGCGTTCGACCGCGTGCTCGACTACGCCGGGTCCCGCTTCGACGCCCGGGGCCCGGTCGAACAGCGCCTGATCGCCGAAACCCGCGCCGGCAGCGGAAAGATCATCGCCTGGGCGGACGACCCGTTCAACACCAGCGGCTCGGAAGGTGTCGAGTGGCGCGCGCTGATCGCCACGCCGATGACCGCGCGCCCGGCCGGGTTCGATACCGACGCTGACGGCATGCCGGACGCCTGGGAATCGACCCATGGAACCAACGCGGCAAGCGCCGACAACAACGGGGACCTCGACGGCGACGGTTACTCGAACCTCGAGGAGTACCTGAACGAGCTCGCTGCCTGGCCGGCGCCGGCGGCGCTCGTATTCAGCGGCGCGCGGAGCCGTCGCTACGCCGAGATCCAGAACTGGAGCACGCTCGATCGCCGTGGAAAGCTACGCGGCCCGGCGGGCTTTCAACCGAGTCGCCACGATCTCGCGCGCATTCTCGCCGGCACGGTGGTGGTCGACGTTCCGGGTCAGCAAGCCGGCGCGCTCGAGGTCGGGCCTCGGGCCACGCTCGCCATCGAAGGCGGCGTGCTCACCGTCGGCTCGCTCGAGCTCGGAGCCGGGACGCTCCGATTCGCTGCTTCAGACGCCCCCGGTCGCGTTCGCGTGCGCGGGCCGGTGCTGCTCGGCGGGGCCCTCGAGCTCGACCTTTCGAACGGTGCGCCTCGGCCGGGTGCGTCGTGGACGATCCTGGTCGCGGACGGGGCCGTGACCGGTCACTTCTCGCGCGTCCCTCCGGGGTTCGCCGTCGAGGTTCTCGGCTCGCGTGTGGTGCTCCGGCGCGCACCGGTCGAGCGTCGCGCGTCGGAGGGCTGGTGCTCGCTCGTTCACGGCGCCGAGCCGGCGATGTCGCTCGGCTCCGGCTGAAGCGCCCTTCCGAAATCCGGAACCTCGACGAAGCCTCGCTCCGGTCCTACCCTCTCGTCCGTGGGGCGGGGCAGCGAGAGGAGACACGATGGCAAAGCAGTCGTTCAGAACGGGCGAGGTCGTCTGGCGAGAGCTCATCTGTCCCGACGTGCGGAGGGCGCGCGCCTTCTACGGTGAGCTCTTCGGTTGGTCGTTCGAGGAAACACCGAGCACGACGGAGCCCGCGCCGGGAACCAAGGTTTCGATCACGTACACGATGATCAAGAACGCGGGCGTCTTCATCGGCGGCATGCTGACCCTTCCCGAGCCGTCGCCGCCCCCGCACTGGATGAGCTACGTCTCGGTCGACGACGTGGACGAAGCCACCGCCCGCGCGAAGACGCACGGCGGCACCCTGATCCATGGTCCGGTCGAACTCCCCGGCACCGGGCGCTTCAGCATCTTCAAGGATCCGACCGGGGCGGCGATCACCGCGTTCCGCTCCGCGACCGGGGACGCGCCTGCGCCGTACCCTCCGCCCGTTCATCATTTCTGCTGGGAGACGCTGAGCTCGAGCGATCCGGCGAAGGCCGCCTCGTTCTACGAAAGCGTCTTTGGCTGGAAGAAGATGGAGGCGCCCGCGCCCGACGCGATCGTGCTCGGCACCGGTTCGGAGATGGTGTGCGACGTGCAGGCGACCTCGGGTGGCGCTTCGTCGCGGTTCGTCACGCACGTCTTGGTCGCGCGGCTCGCGGCGAGTCGCGAACGGGTGAAGACACTCGGCGGCCGAGTGGCGGAGCCCGAGATCCCGGTTCCGTCGTTCGGCCGGATCGCCCTCGTCGGGGATCCGTTCGGCATCATGCTCGGCCTGTTCGAACCGAGTCAGGGCGGGTAGCCGCTGCGAGATTTCCTCGGATGAGGAAAGATTCGACCCAGGCGAAATAATGCGTGCGGCTTGGTGAGCGGCCTTTGAAAAATACCGCCCGACGAGCCTGACTGAGCCACGAGGCGTTACGGAGGCTCTAAGGACAAAAGAAGGATCCAGAATCCGATTTCGCGACCTCCAAATCGGAAGGTTCCGGGCATTACCAATCACCATGGGTCCCCTCATGCGGACATCCCTGCTTCCGGCCACCCTCCTCCTGCTCACGGCAGGCTGCGGAGGTCCTGCCGATCCCGCTTCATCCACCAACCCCCCGGCTAGCGGTGGAACCTCGTCCGGGGCGTCCGGCGGTGGCGGTACGGGAGGGAGCAGTGCGAACGGCGGGGCAGGTGGGGCGACCGGCGGCTCCGGCGGGTCCGTGACGACCGGCGGCGTGGGTGGCGCTACCGGGGGTGGCCCCGCGGGGGGCACCGGTGGGGTCGCCGCAGGCGGCAGCGGAGGCGGCGGCGCCGTCGCTCCTACGGCGATGGATTGCCCGACGTCCCAGCTCGCTCGGACCCCGCTCCGGCGCCTCACGAAGTTCGAGTACGCGACGACCGTGAAGGACCTCCTCAACGTGGATCCGGCGCCCGCCTCCGAGCTGCCCGACGACGAGGTGACGAACGCTTTCGACAACAACGCCGTCGTTCAGACGGTGTCCGCGCTCCACGCGGAAAAGTACGTGCTCGTCTCCGAGGCACTCGCCGAAGCAGCCGTGCAAAATCTCGCCGCGCTGACCGCGTGCGATGCCGCGACGGTCGGTGAAGACGCGTGCGCGCTCCAGTTCGCCCGCCAGTTCGGCCGCCGCGCGTTCCGCCGGCCGCTCACGACCGCGGACGAAACCGCGTTCATGGCAGCGTACGCAGCGGGAAAGACGGGCGGCACCCATGCCGAGGGCATCGAGGTGATGGTCCGCGCGGCTCTCCAGTCGTCGAATTTCCTGTACCGCCTCGAGACGACCACGCCGCCCGATCCGGCCGCCGTGCTCGTTCCGCTGAGCCAGTTCGAGCTCGCGAGCCGCCTGTCGTTCCTGATCTGGAGCGCGGGCCCGGACGACGCATTGCTCGATGCGGCTCAAGCCGGCTCGCTCGCCACGCCCGCGCAGGTCGCGGCCAAGGCGCGCGAAATGCTGGCGTCGCCCAAGGCCCACGCCGCCATCGCCCACTTCTTCGATCTCTGGATCGGGACACATCGCCTCGACATCACGAGCAAGGCCGCGGCAGAGTTCCCGTCGTTCACGCCGGAGCTGAAGGCCGCGATGATGCGCGAGACGCCCGCGTTCGTGGAGCACGTGCTGTGGTCGGGCGATCACATGCTCTCGACGCTGCTCACGTCGCCGCTCGCGTTCGTCAGCGGTCCGCTCGCCGCGCACTACGGCGTCGCGGCTCCGGCCGGCAGCGAAACGGTGCCCCAGCTCGTCGAGCTACCGGCGGCCCAGGGCCGCGCCGGGCTGCTCACGCAGGCGGGCTTCCTCTCCGCGCAGGCGCACCCGGATCAGACCTCGCCGGTGCTCCGCGGGAAATTCGTGCGGACGATGCTGATGTGCGACCCGCCGGATCCGCCGCCCGACACCGTGAACGTCACGCTGCCCATGGTCGACCAGGCGGCGACGGCGCGGATTCGTTTCTCCCAGCATTCGGCGGATCCGATGTGCGCCGGCTGCCACACGATGATGGATCCGATCGGCTTCACCTTCGAGCACTTCGACGCCACCGGCGCCTACCGCGACACCGAGAACGGCCAGCCCCTCGACGTGAGCGGCGAGGTGTTCGAGAGCGCGGATCCCGCGCTGAGCGGCCCGTTCGTCGGCGTGCTGGAGCTCGCCCAGAAGCTCGCCGCGAGCGATCAGGTCCGCGACTGCATGGCGACGCAGTGGTTCCGCTACGGGGTCGGGCGCACCGAGGTCCAGCCCGATTCCTGCTCGCTCGGAACGCTGTTCGACGCCTTCGGTGCGACGGGCGGTGATGTCAACGAGCTCATCGTCGGCCTCACACAAACGGACGCGTTCATGTACCGGGCACCGGTGACGCCGTGACAGGACGAAAGCCAGCCATGAATCCCCTCAGGTTCACCCGAAGAAACCTCCTGCGCGGCGGCCTTGCCGCCACCGCCGCCATCCCGCTGCTCGAGGCGAGCCGGGTTGGCGGTGCCGCGCCCGCCGCCCCGCCCGTGCGTCTCGTCGTGTTCGCGACGCCGAACGGCACGCGCAACAACATGTTCTGGCCGACGGGCAGCGAAACGAGCTTCACGCTGGGGTCCCTCACCACACCGCTCGAGCCGCACAAGTCGAAGCTCACGTTCCTGAAGGGGATCAAGCTCAACGCCGCCCTCCAGCCCGGAAACCTCGGTGGCAACGTCGGCTCGGAGCACGCGCGCGGCACCGGCGGCATGCTCACCGCCCGCCCGCTGAACGCCGGCACGGAGTTCGAGAGCTTCGGCAACACGACCTCCGGCTGGGGCAGCGGCCAGTCGATCGACCAGTACCTCGTGGGTCGGCTCCAGCCGCCGACGACGCACACGAGCCTGCAGCTCGGTGTCCATGTCCGCGATACGGAGGTTCGCGCGCGCATCTCCTACACCGCGTCCAATCAGCCGATCCCGCCGCGCGAGGACCCGGCCGACGTGTTCAGGACGCTCTTCGGCAGCATGGTGACCCCGCCCGGGGAACCTGCCGATCCGGTGCTCGAGCGGCTCTGGGCGCAACGAAAGAGCGTTTTCGACATCTCGAACGCCGAGACGGAGCGGCTGATGGGCATCGTCGGCGCTGAAGACCGCGCGCGGCTCCAGGCGCACGTCACCGCCATGCGCGAGGTCGAGGGCCGGCTCGTCGGCATGGCCGGCGGTGGCACCCCGACGACCTGCATGCCCCCCACCGTGCCGACGACTCTCGATCTCAACGCCGACGACGAGTACGAGCAGACCGGGCAGCTCCAGATGGATCTCGCGGCGGCCGCGCTCGCCTGCGATCAGACGCGCATCATCACGTTCCAGTGGTCGTACTCCGAGAGCGAGCACCTCTTCCCGTTCCTCAACATCAGCGGCAACCACCACGGCATCTCCCACGATTTTGCGACGAGCGGCACGAACTTCGAGGCCTACAACCGGATCCAGACCTGGTACGCCGAGCGGCTCGCGTACTTCCTGGCGAAGCTCGATTCGTACGACGAGGGCAACGGCACGCTGCTCGACAACACGCTGGTGCTCTGGGCGACCGAGATCGGCGAGTCGACCCAGCACGATCTGATGATGATGCCCTACGTGTTCGCCGGCAGCGCCGGTGGCCGCATCCGTGCCGGGCGGTACCTCGACTTCAGCAACGCCAAAAAAGACAACAACCAGATGTTGGTCTCGATGGCCCACGCCATGGGCGCCGACGATCTCACCTCGTTCGGCGACGCCTCCGGTGCGACCGGGCCGCTCGCCGGGCTCACCTAGCCGTCCGCGCGGGCGCCCTCAGAATCGGCCGCGCACGGTCACGGAAGTCGAACCGCGTCCGACGGTGACGTCCGCCGCGACGGGTGGAGCTGCGGCCTTCGGCCGCGTGAAAAAGACGTACGCGGCAGCGCCGAGCGAAATCAGCCCGATGCCGAGCGAAATGTCGGCGACGAGGAGCTTCGTTCGGACCGGCGACACCTGATCCTCGGTGCACGTCTTGTTGTAACCACAGAGGTCTTCGAGGTCGGCGGCATCCTTGCGACCGGTGATCCCGAAGTAGGCGAAGCTGCCCATTGCCGCGACGCCGACACTGCCGAACACGATGGCGCCCGTCGGAATGGCCGAGCGACGGGGCTCGGGCGGAGGGGCGGGTGGAAGGGGAGCCGGACGTGGATCGAACTGGATCGAAATCACCCGCCCCTTTTGGCCCTCCTGGATTAGGATCTTTTGCTCGATGGGGGTCGATCCCACGTGCTCGAAGCGGAACGTGCGAAGGCCTGGGTCGACCTGCACGGAAAGCCCGTCCAGCCGGCTGACGAGCGGCTCGCCGTCCATCGACACGCTCACGTCGGTGAGCTCGGCGCCGTCCTTGTCTTTGGCCTGAAAGGTCAGCGACGGGACGAGCTTCTCGACTTCGGCGAGCCAATACACGCAGTCGTTCTTCACCACCGTCGGGCAGTTCGACTGCGCGCACACGAGCAGACTCTTGAACGCAGCGCGCATCCGGTGCGCGGAACGCTGACTCTGCGCATCTTCGGCCGCTCGCACGCAGGCGACGACGGCCTCTTCCTCGTTCGCGCGCGCCGGTGCCGGGGTGAGCCAACCGACGAGAATGCCGAGCGCGATCAGGGCTCTGAAGGCTCTCGCCGGTGGCGTCACAGGCATTCCATCTTATACCGGCGGTGCCCCTCCTCGTCGATCGTGTACGGCGGATCGCAGTTGGCTTTCGGGCGCGGCGAGGGCTTCGGGCGCACGGCGGTCGGCTTCGGCGCTGCGGCGGAAGCGCTCGGGGCGGCGGTCGGTTCCGGTGGTGCTGTCAGCGAAGGCGCAGGCGCCGCGGTCGTTGCGACGGTGGGGGGAGGCGGCAACGTGGCCGGTGCGGTCGGAGCTGCGCTCGGCTCCCGGCGCGGGATTTCCGTGGTCGGCGGGGGCGAAGGAGTATCGACGGAGAACAAGACGAGGAGGGTGATGAGCATGCCCGCCAGCACGCCGACGACGATGAACACGTTCCTCCGGCGCTTTTGCGCCGACACGACGAACGCCGCTTCCGTCCCCTCCGGCTCGGCGTCGCCGTCGGCTTCGCGATCGACGTCGGAGTCGAGCTGGCCCACGCGGTACTCGACGGCGGTCGGCTCCTCGGCACCGGCGTACATTCGGGGCGGATTCGACGACACCCCTCGCGACAGATCCCGCATTTGCTCGATCTTGGAAATCGATTTGGCTCGTTCGGCGAGCGAGTCTCCGACCAGCTTTTCGACCCACTCGGCGATCTTGAACGGCGTTGCCACGGGGATGGCCGCCTCGAGCTCGCGCGCCATGTCACGCGCCGTCTCCGGGCGCTTGGCCGGGTCGCGCGAGAGGCCGCGCATCACGAGCTCGTCGAGCGCAGGCGGGAGCTCCGGCACGATCTTGCTCGGCGGTGACACCTCGTCGTTCAGCACGCGCGAGACCGTTCGGGCCTCGGATTCACCAAGAAAAAGGCGCTCGCCCGTCAGTGATTCCCACAGAACGACCGACGCGGAATAGATGTCCGCCTTGCGATCAGCGCGCGCACCGTGAAATTGCTCGGGCGAGATGTACGCCATCTTGCCGCGGAGCTGACCTTCGCGCGTCACCTGCGCGCGCCCCGCCGCTTTGGCGATGCCGAAGTCGAGGACGCGCGCGATGCCGTCGGCGCCGACCAAAATGTTTTGTGGTGAAACGTCACGGTGAACGATGCCGAGAGGTTCGCCCCGTTCGTCGTTCGCCTCGTGAGCGGCGTGGAGCCCGTGAAGGGCGGTGGCCACGATCGCGCAGGCGATCTCCGGTGGCGCACGCTCGTCCACGAGTTTGCAGAGGTGGAGCAGCTTCGCCAGCGACTCGCCGAGGAAGTACTCCATCACGAGAAAAATTTCGCCGCCCGAAGTGACCACGTCCAAGGTCGGCACGACGTTCGGATGGCGGATGCGCGCGGCGAGGCGTGCCTCGTCGAGGAACATGGTCAGGAACTCGGGGTCGCGCGCGAACTGCGGGTGGAGCCTCTTGATCGCCACCGTGCGCGAGAACCCGACCGGACCGAGCAGCCGCCCGATGTGCACGGTCGCCATGCCCCCCGACGCGATCTCGTCGAAGATCGCGTAGCGTCCGACCACGCGGAGGTTCGTTAAGGGAGCGGCCGCCACCTCCCCATCGTAAATCATGCCGAGCCGGGCTCGCACCCTGGCCCTTTTCGTGCGTGCGGCCGGCGCTCCGGTAGAATGGTAGGGTATGGTGAGCCCTACCCGTTCGGCCTTGGCTCTCGCCGTCGTCTCGGCCGGGATCGGCTGCTCGCTGATCACCGACCTCGACTTCGTCGGCGGCACGCCCAGCAGTGTGGGGGGGAGTAGCGGGAGCGCGCAGGGAGGCAATGGGGGCAAGATGAACGGCGGCGCGGCCGGCGGTTCGGCACGCGGTGGTGTCGGAGGTTTGGGGGGCGCGGGCGGTGCGGGCGGTTCCGGTGCAGGTGGGAAGAGCGGTGAGGGCGGAGTGCCAGCCGAAGGGGGAGAGGGCGGCATCGGCGAAGGCGCAACGTCGGGCTCGGCAGGACAGGGTGGCTCGTCAGGTCAGGGTGGTTCGGCAGGACGAGGCGGTTCGGCAGGACGCGGTGGTTCGTCAGGTCAGGGTGGAACGGGTGGCGCGGCAGGCAGCGGTGGCTCGGCCGGGAAAGGTGGCGCGGCGGGCAGCAGCGGCTCGGCTGGCGGTGGTGCAGGTGGTGGTGGCGGCATGGCGGGTGCTGCGGGCGGCGGGGGTTGCGCGGGGGCGAACCTCGATTCCGATCCGATGCACTGCGGCAACTGCAGCACCGTCTGTGTCGGCGCCGAGCAATGTCTCGACGGCGTGTGCGCCGACTCACCGTGTGACGGCCTTTGCGGGACCTCGGTTCCCGTATCGCTCGGCAGCGACGGGTTTCGCATGGACAACATCGGCACGGCCGAGCAGTGCTACGAGGTCGTGGGTTACGAGCGGGACGGCAGCGAACCGACGGTGATCTGCTGGGAATTCGCCCCAGGCCGCAGCCTGGAGGTGAACGGCCAGTCGATCGAGTGCCTCCTGGAGCCAGGCGCAGGAGTCGGCGACCCGCGCGCCGGCGGCTATTGCCTGAAGGCCGGCGTGGGGAATTTCGACTTCGCGGGCTTCAAGTTTCCGCTGCCCTGAGCCGTCATCGACGCCGACAAGCTCGCACGAATACGTGGGGCGGGTGCCGTGCTGCGCGTCGCGGGTTATGATTGCCCGCAGGCACCCAGAGGTGGTGGCTGCTCTTGGTGGTGAGGATGATGCTTGGTCGAGTGCTGGGCGCCGCGGCGCTGTCGTTGGTCTTCACGGCTTGCGCCGGAAAAAACGACGTCGTGAAAGGCGGATCCGGCTCGGGAGGCACGGCGGGGACGGGCGCTGCAGGAGCCGGTGCGGCCGCGGGAACATCCGGCGACGGCGGCAAGGGCGGATCGAGCGGTGCGGCCGGTGGAGCAAGCGGCGCGAGCGGCTCATCCGACGGCGGCAAGGGAGGCGGCGGGACGGGTGGATCCGGCGGAACTGGTGGCGCCGGTGGCGTGTCGGGCGGAGGCGGGGACGGCGCGACGTCGGCGGGCGGCGCAGTGGAGGCGGGTGCGGGAGGCGGACCCGCAGGCCCCGGAACCGTCAACGAGTTCTACGAAGCGCTCTATCGCGCCCAATGTGATTTCGAGGAGCGGTGCGCGAGCCAAAACGGCAGAACGTACACGACGCTCCAAGCTTGCCTGGCGACGGTCGACGAGAGGGTAGAAACGCTCGATGCCGTCCTGGGGCCGTCAGGGCTTCTCGACCTATTGCGGGTGGATTCCGGCGCGGACATGCAGGCGTGCCTCAGCAGCCTGTACCCGCCAGGCGATTGTACTTTCCCACCCCTTTTGGGGCTTCCGCCGGAATGCCGAGAAGTACTCAGCATCGTGAACCCTCTCGCCGTCGGCGACCCCTGCGGGGCCGACGTCGCGCGCGCGTGCGACCTCGATGCAACTTGCGTCGAGCGCGACAGCTGCCGGCGCTGTGAGGCGGCTCCGATACCGGGCGACGACGGCGCCCCCTGCACCTCCGGCGGTGACTGCTTGAGCGTCCATTGCGTGAACGGTTTCTGCGCGACGGTGGGCGAGCGCGGATCATCCTGCATGTCCAGCGGCGAGTGCCAGGGCAACTTGATCTGCCGCGGCGACCCGCTCATCTGTGACGACCTGGGTAGTGAAGGCGATGCCTGCGCTGCGGACTACAGCTGCCTCAAGGATCTCGCCTGCCGCGGCGACCCGCCGGTTTGCGTTCCCAGGTCCGCCGTAGGCACACCGTGCGACAGGACGAGCACCGTCCCATGCTCCGGCTTGTGCGTCTTCGAGCAGGAGGACGCCGCGATGGGCGTGTGCGGCTTCGAGCTGCCGGTCGCCGGAGAGCCGTGCGCTTATCAGGGAGCGGGACCGATCTGCTACTACGGCCACGCCTATGAAAGCTTCGTCGACGGAGCGGCCGTCGCCTGCGTCTGCAGGGACCACGAAGCGGCGGGCGGGCCCTGCCGCTCGGACCTCGATTGCGTGTCGCGCTCGTGCACCGGCGCGGATCCGCAGGATCCGGCCGTGTTCGGCTCCTGCGACGCACTGGTCCCGATCGGCGGTGAGTGCTCGAGGGACGAGAACTGCGAGACGGGCTTCTGCGGTGAGCTCGAGTTTTGCGACGCTCCGCCCGTTTGCGGCTAGCGCGCATGGTCACGACCCCGCGAAGAGTAGCGGAGCCCTAGCGATAGAACGTGAAGTCGTCCCAGCCGATCCCGCCGCCGTCGCCGATGTAATCGACGACCATACGGGTGACGCCGGAGTAACCGCTCACGTCGACGAGGGTCGCCATCGGGCTGCTACGGACGACGTCGTACGTCTGGAGGAGGGTCGCGCCCGAGTAGAGCTGCACGCGAGCGACGACGACGTCCTCGTCGATCCCCAGCGCGAGGAAGCTCACCGGCGTCACCGCCGGCGAGAAATCCATGATCACGTCGCCTTCGCAGTTGGGGCTGCCGCCCGTGGGAGCCCCGCACAGCATGTTGGGTTGCGAGTTTCCGAAGCCTGCCACCGAGTAGGCACGAAGCTCGATGCCCGCGTTGGTGCTGATCGTGACGCCCGAGTACTGGTTCGTCACGACGGTGTTGGCCGCGAGGTCGTCGAAGTGGATCGTGAACGGACTCCCGCCGGCCCCTGCTCCACCAGCCGCCGCACCGCCCGTCCCGGCACCGCCGAACCCGCTGAAGCCGCTGAACCCAGCTTTTCCACCGGATCCGGCGCCGCCCGCGCCCGCACCGCCAGCGCCGGCGCCGCCGAACGTTCCCGCGACCCCTCCCGTCGTGCCTCCCGATCCGCCGCTACCGCTCATGCCGCCGAGGCCCGACGAGCCGCCCGTGACGATGATCGATCCACCGATCCCTGCGTCGCCTCCGGTACCGCCCGTGCCACCCGTCCCGCCGCGCGCGCCACCCGTCCCACCGTCGCCGCCGGTGCCTCCGCCGTTTCCGCCGTCGCCGCCGGTCCCGCCATCGGCACCCGTGCCTCCATCGGCGCCCGATCCACCTTTGCCGCCGCTCGCGCCGCCGCTACCACCGCTGCCGGGGGCCTTGCCGCCGGTGCCACCCTTGGAGCTACCGCCGGTGCCGCCGCCCTTGCCCCCCGATGCGCTTTCGTTACCGGACCCGCCGGAGCCCGACTCACCAGCGTCTTCGTCTTCGTCGTCGGACGCGGTGGTGCTCGTGCCGCCGCACGCCACGAGGACCAGCACGGAAATAGCCGCGAGACGAGCGCTTCCACCGTGGCGCATCGACCGACGATCCTATCATGGAGCAGAACGGATCGGGGCGATTCGCCCTCGGTGGGGCGGGATGGCACGGCGAGCGGCGATACGACGACCGCGTGCCGGCCGAGCCCCCGGCATGTTTCGTGCGAGCGACCCCGTGCAGGAGGACGCGATGCAGAACGAAAATCTAGTGGCGGCAGTTTCAACGACGGTCGACGCCCCGTCCACCGAGGTTTGGGAGGCGCTGATCACCCCGGAAAAGATCCGGCGCTACATGTTCGGCGCCACCGTGTCGTCGAGCTTCGAGGTCGGGAGCGCGATCACCTGGCAGGGCGAATGGAAGGGCAAACCGTTCGAGGACAAGGGAAGGATCCTGAAGGTCGAGCCTCGTCGCTTGCTCAGCTACTCGCACTACAGCCCGCTGAGCGGGCTACGCGACGCGCCGGAGAACTATCACACGGTGACGATCGAGCTCTCGGATGAGCGCGGTGCGACCCGGGTGTCGATCAAGCAGGACCACAACCCCAACGAGGAGGCGCGCCGGCACTCGGAACAGAACTGGCAAACGGTGCTCGACGGTCTGAAGGAAGAGGTCACCCATCCACGAACGCTCTGACCACTCGGCACAACGTCTCCCCGTCGATGGCAACCCCTGTCCGTTTGGCGTGCGCCTCGGGCAGCCAATCGGCGAGCGGCTCGATCGCGTCGTGCTGGCGCATCACGAACTTCGCGTCCGCCTCCTGGGTGATCGAGATGCCGTTGCTCCGGAGCGAGCTTGCCCAGAACCCCGACCCCAGAAAGACGCCCGCGACACAGGCCAGATCCTGCTGCGCTGCCAGGCGCACGAAGGCCTCCTGTGCCTCCGGAGTCGGTGGTGGAGCGCCCTTCGCTACCACGTGAATGCTCGATCGGCCGGCGGGGTACTGCTCCCGGAGCTCCGCGATGGCCTGACCGAGCCGCGCGAGCGCGTTCCCCGTCGCCTGCTGGTACCAGACGGCGACGAGAACGTTCTTGTAGACGCCGATGGTGAACGAGCCCGGCTCCCTATCGACCACCTTGGCGCCGGCGGCGATGAGCACCGCGGACCTCGCGGCCCTGAGCGCGGGCGTTTGAGACGGAGAGCTCATCAGCGGCGGAGACGAATCCATGTTCATGCCAACCGACGACTATACGCCTCGTCGCCGCGCTTTTCGATGTAGTCGCGGCGCCCACACGCTCCTTCACCTCGTCTACGCGTCGTTGCGCTCCAGCGCGGCCCGGAGCTCGCGCGTGAGGCTGATGATACGGCCTTCCACCTGAAAGGCGCGCCCTTCCGCGTCCGGCTCCACCCGCCGTGAACCGCGTACTTTCACCGTCACCGGATGCCCTTCGAACGTCGCCTCGACGGTCGAGCCCGGCGGCGCGACGAACGGCGAGAGCAGCGTGACCCTGTCGCCCGAAAACTCGAGCACGAGCGCCGTGCCGCCTTTCGCGAGCACGAGCGCCGTCATCCTCGCCGGCCCCGGCGCACGGCGTTCCGCGCTTCCTTCGCCGCGTCCCGCTCGCGGAGCGCCTGTCGCTTGTCGTGCGTCTTCTTACCCTTCGCGACGGCAATCTCGATTTTCCCCATGTTGTTCTTGAAATAACACTTGGTGACGATGAGCGTCATGCCGTCGCGCTCGGTGAGGCCACGCATGCGATCGATCTGTTCGCGATGGAGCAGGAGCTTTCGCGGCCGGCGTTCCTCGTGACCGAAGGCGGCGTGGCGCAGCGGCGGAATGCGTAGCCCGCGCACCCACGCTTCACCCCGCACGTCGATGTCGACCCAGGCGTCCGTCAGATCAGCGGAGTTTTCGCGGAGTGACCGCACCTCGCTCCCGATCAGGACGAGCCCCGCCTCGTAGGTGTCCCCGAGCTCGTAATCGAAGGACGCACGACGGTTCTTCGACACCAGTCGATCGCCGGCTCGGGCCTTGTCGGAACCCTTGTGCGCCATCGGGGGCATAGGGATAGCCGAGATCCCCGGCTTCTGCAGGCGAACCGCGATGGCGTACACTCCGGCAGGATGGACCCCGCATCGAGTGCAGACCCCTCGCTCACCGGCGCGCCCGGCCTGCCGGCGGGAGCGGTCGTGGCGGGGCGTTACCGCATCGAGTGTCTGCTCGGAACGGGGGGCATGGGCGCGGTGTACCGCGCCGAGCACGTTCACATGCGAAAGACGGTGGCGCTCAAGGTGCTCCACCCGGAGGTCGCCCGCGTGAGCGAAGTGGTGGCGCGTTTCGAGCGCGAGGCGATCGCGGCGGGGCGCATCGAGCACCCGAACGTGGTGGCGGCGAGTGACTTCGGCAAGCTAGAGGACGGCTCGTTCTACCTGGTGCTCGAGTTCGTGGACGGAACGAGCCTTCGCGAGCTGCTTGCCTCGGGGCCGCTGCCCACGGCGCGTGCGGTCGACATCGCGCGCCAGACGGCGCTGGCGCTCGTTGCCGCGCACGGCGCCGAGATCGTGCATCGCGATCTCAAGCCGGACAACGTGATGCTGCTCCGGGAGCCGGACGGGAGCGATCGTGTCAAGGTGCTCGACTTCGGCATCGCCCGTGTCGCCGTCCCGAACGCGGCGAGCGACGCCACGCACCTCACGCGCGTGGGGGTCGTGATGGGTACCATCGCCTACATGTCGCCCGAGCAGGCGACGGGACAAGCGGTCGACGGCAGGACCGATCTCTACTCGCTCGGCGTGATGCTGCACGAGATGCTCACCGGGCGTCAGCCGTTCGAGGCGGAGCTCCCCTCGCAGGTGCTGGCGCGCCAGCTCGTCGAACCGCCGCCGCCGCTGCCGCCGGAAATACCACCCGCGCTCAGGAAGCTCGTCGTCGATCTGATGGCGAAGAGCGCGAGCGAACGGCCCCAGTCGGCGCGCGAGGTGCTCGACCGGCTTTCGGCGCTCGAGGCGCCTCCGGTGCTGGGCCCGTCGTGGTTCGCCCCGCGCGCTTCGTGGCGTTCGCACCCACGTGCCCGGCTCTTCCTCGGCCTCGGCCTCGGCGTGGCGGCGCTGCTGCTCCTCGGCGTCGTTTTCGCCCTACTCGGCGGCGATGACACCGAAACGGCGACCGCCGAGAGCGCCGCCCCGCCGGCTGGCTCGGCCCCGTCGAGCGAAGCCGGTCGCAGGTCGTCGACGGCGCCCGAGGGTCCGGCCAAGGTGCGGGTGGAGCCCGCGACCGGGAGCTCGGCGTCCAAGGCCGCGCCCGCGACGGGCGTGACGCCCGCGCCGAGCACGACTGCTGCGACGAAGGGCTCCGGCAAGCGCAGGACGGGCGAGCAGTCGAGCGGCAAGGAAGGCCGTGACAAGCGAAAGACCGGGCCGGGCGGCATCTACATTCCGCCGCCGGACCAGTGGTTCAAGTAGGCCCCTTGCGCTCCTCGGCGTGCGGCACGAGGTTCTCGTTCCTCGACGCGCATGCTCCCCACCATTCTCGAAGGCGCGGAGACACACAACCTCCGGAAGCTCGACCTCGAGCTCGTACCGGGTGAAGTCGTCGTCATCGCCGGGGTGAGCGGCTCCGGCAAGAGCAGTCTCGCGATCGATACGCTCTACGCCGAGGGGCAGCGCCGTTTCGTCGAGAGCTTCAGCCCGTACGCGCGCCAGTTCCTCGAACGGCTGGAGCGCCCCCCGCTCAAGCGGCTCGAGCCGGTGCCGGCCGGGATAGCCGTCGATCGGCGGGCGCCGGTGAAGAGCTCGCGCTCGACGCTCGCCACGATGGCCGACATCGATCCGTACCTTTCGGCGCTGTTCCTGCGCGAGGCGCGGCCGCTCTGCCCCGAGCATGGCGTCGAGGGCGCGTTCCTCGACGCGCGGGGCGCCGCCGAGCGCGTGGCGGGCACCCTCGGCGACGAGCGCGCGGTCCTCACCTACGCGCTGCCGGTCGCCGACAAGGAGCAGTACCTCGAGCTTCGCGAAGGGCTCATCCGCGACGGCTACCGGCGCGTGCTCCGGGGGGGCGAAGCGATCGATCTCGACACGCTCGCTCCGTCGAAGGCCGTCGGGCAACGGGGCGGGCTCGATGTCGTCCTCGACCGGCTGGTGCCGGCGCGTCACGTCGGACGCCTGGCGCAGGGCATCGAAGCGGGGTGGCGCCGCGCGAGCGGCCTGGTTCAGGTCCACGCCGAAGGGCGCGTCGTCGCCGTGCGCGAGGGGCTCGCCTGTCCGGTCTGCGGTCACGCGCTCGAGGCGGCGCGCGCGGGCCTGTTCTCCTACGATTCCCCGATCGGCGCCTGCAGCACGTGCCGCGGGTTCGGGCGCACGATCGGCATCGACGTGCAAAAGGTGCTGCCGGATCCGAGTCGCTCGCTCGCCAAGGGTGCCATTCGCCCGTGGCGCGGAAAGTCCACGCGCTGGGAGCGGAGCGAGCTCGCGAAGATGTGCAAGCGCAACGACGTGCGCCTGGACGTGCCGTGGGGTGAGCTCACCGAGCGCGAGCGCACGATCGTGCTCTCCGGCGACGGCAGCTGGAACAAGGGGAAATTCCCCGGTGTTCTCGGCTGGTTCCGCTGGCTCGAGACCAAAGCCTACAAGCTCCACGTCCGCGTGCTCCTCGCCCGCTACCGGGCGTACGAGGTCTGTGTCGCGTGCTCCGGTCGGCGACTGAACCCGAACGCGCTCCGCTTTCACGTCGCCGGGCGCGACCTCGCTGCGTGGCACGATCTCGAGATCCACGCCGCCAATGCGCTGGTGCGCGGGCTCGAGACGCGAAGCGGCCAAGGTGAGATCGCGCGGCGCGAGCTCGAGCAGCGGCTCACCTACCTCGAGCGGGTAGGGCTCGGCTACCTGACGCTCGACCGCCAGGCCCGCACGCTTTCGGGCGGTGAAGCACAGCGGGTCACGCTCACCGCCGCCCTCGGGACCTCGCTCGAGAGTGCGCTCTTCGTGCTGGACGAGCCGACGATCGGTCTTCACCCGAGTGACGTGCCCCCGGTCAGCGCCCTGCTCCGCGAGCTCGCCGAGCGCGACAACATCGTGCTCGTCGTGGAGCACGATCCGGCGCTGATCCGCGCCGCGGATCGCGTGGTCGAGCTCGGGCCGGGCGCGGGAGCTCGCGGTGGCACGATCGTGGCAGACGGTACCCCGGGCACCTTTCGCGGCGACGACACCGCCACCGGCCGTGCGCTTCGCGGCGCGCGCTTCGGTGCACGCTCCCCGCGCAAACCGAGCGGATTCCTCGAGGTACGCGGAGCGCGCGCCAACAACCTCCGTGGCATCGACGTGCGGTTGCCGCTCGGCGTCGTCTGCGCCGTCACCGGGCCGAGCGGCTCCGGCAAGAGCACGCTCGCCGTCGACATCGTGTACCGCGGGCTCGCCCGCGCGCTCGGCGACCTCGATCTCGAGCTCCCGGGGGAGCACGACGCGCTCGCGGGTGCAGGGGGTGTCAAGCGCGTCACGCTCGTCGATCAGCTGCCGCTCGGGCGCACCTCGCGCGGCAACGCCGCCACCTACACGAAGGCTTGGGACACGGTGCGCACGCTGTACGCCCGCGAGCCCGAGGCCGCGGCGCGCAGCCTCGGCCCCTCGAGCTTCTCCTTCAATGTCGCCGAGGGACGCTGCGAGAGCTGCTCCGGCGAAGGCTACGAAACGATCGAGATGCAGTTTCTCGCCGACGTGCGGCTCCTCTGCCCGGTCTGCAAGGGCAAGCGCTTCCAGGAGCGCGTGCTCGCGGTGCGCCACCGCGGTGTCAGCATCGCCGAGCTCCTCGACGTGACCGTGGACGATGCGCTCGACCTCTTTCGCAGCGAGGCCGCCGTCCAGCGCGCGCTCGGACCGGTATCGAAGCTCGGGCTCGGCTACCTTCGCCTCGGGCAACCGCTCTCCACGCTCTCGGGCGGCGAAGCCCAGCGCCTGAAGCTTTCGCGGGCCCTCGCCGATCATCGCGCGGGGGACCTGCTCGTGCTCGACGAGCCGAGCGCGGGCCTTCACGCCGACGAAGTGGAGAAGGTGGTCGAGGCGCTCGACGCGATCGTGAACGGCGGCGGGAGCGTGATCGTGGTCGAGCACGACCTCGATCTGGTCGCGAGCGCGGATTTCGTGGTCGACCTCGGGCCTGGCGCCGGGGCTCTGGGCGGTGAGGTCGTCGGCTCCGGCACGCCGGCGGAGCTGATGGCGCTCGAGACGCGCACCGGCAGCGCGCTGCTCGCGCGAGCTCGCGAGCGCGGCGGCGGCGCAGAGTCCGCAAACGGCAAGCCCGA
>Ga0315910_10000576_pt1 | contig 36140 bp, 29 predicted proteins | sample EdamamesoilMG_FD_204470 | JGI IMG/M metagenome (GOLD analysis project Ga0315910, IMG submission 204470) | Garden soil microbial communities collected in Santa Monica, California, United States - Edamame soil | ecosystem: Environmental > Terrestrial > Soil > Garden | place: USA: California...
ACGCAAGATGACTCCGTTCGCAAAAGCACACCCTGACTTGAAACCGCAGCAACTAGCCCGCATGCGATCGATTGAATACTCTGCCAGCGACGGCACGCGGATTCCGGGGTATCTCACAACGCCGAATAACGTGCGGCCCGAAAACCTACCGCTAATTGTCATGCCGCATGGCGGACCCATTGCGCGAGACTCTTGGCGTTTCGATTTCTTGCAGCAATTTTTGGTCAATCGCGGCTACGCCGTATTACAAATGAACTTCCGTGGCTCGTCCGGATATGGCCAGAAATGGTTTGAGGACGCATTCCAAGACTGGGGCGGTCTTACCTACTCCGACATCACGGATGGCGCGCGGTGGGCCGTCGCGCAAGGGATAGCCGACCCCAAGCGCGTGTGCATAGTTGGATGGAGTTTCGGAGGCTATGCGGCGTTATTGGGCGCAGTTCGCAACAGCGACATCTACAAATGCTCCGCGAGCATTGCGGGCCTCAGCGACCTCACCGACCTGATCCAAATAAAGCGAATTTTTCGCAACTATCGTCTTACCGAAAAGCAAATTGGCTACGACTCGGAAAAGCTCAAAAACGATTCGCCCGCACGGCACGCGGAAGACATTCAAATCCCAGTGTTGTTAATCCACGGCAACCGCGACGCTCAAGCGCCGTTCGAGCAATCGACCGACATGGAGAAAGCGCTGCGCAGTGCAGGCAAGAAATACGAGTTCGTAAAGATAGAGAACGGCGGTCACTCGTTGTACCGCGAATCAGAACGCACAGTATTGCTTACCAAACTGGAGGAATTTCTCAAGATCAATCTAGGGCCGGGCGCGGTGAACGCTCAATAGACAATCTTTCTCCATGTCTTTGAGGGCGCGCGGCGAGCAACCTTATTCGTTCCTGGCAAGCGCTGCGCGCCGCAGTCGCGCAAGCAGCCGCTATTTCGCCACATCCACAGCAATCCGTTTGGACACAACTGCGGGGTTGTGCGGGATATGCAGGTAATCTCCAAGCACCAATTGCAAGGTGTGCTTGCCTGCCGGAAGCGAGAGCGTTACTTCGGTTTGACCTTTGCCGAAGTGCAAAATCTTATTTTCGACGGCGGGTGGAATCGGCTTGGATAAGTCGATTGGCAGATCGGTATCAATCAATAAGTGATGATGCCCAGTATCGTCCATCTTGATGCCGGCCGGCGCGACACCCATGCCCTTTAATCCAAATCGCACCACGACGGGGTTTGACACCTTTTCGCCATCTTTGGGCGCAATGATGTACAGCTCAGCACCGGACGGCGACGGCAGCCGCTCTTGAGCCAACGCTGCGGTTGCAATGAGAGACGCGAGTACGAGCAATGTTGCACGAAACATAGGATTCCCCTTCGTTGAATAATCCGAGTTCAAATTCTAAAGTCGAACTACACCGATTGCAGTCACATCTTACGCAATCGTTCGGCGGCTTTGGACAAGGTTTGCTCGCTCTTTGCAAAACAAAACCGCAAGTACGGCAATGCCGGCGGTTCAAGATAAAACGGCGAGAGCGGTATGGCCGCAACGCCCGCTTCGCGGATCAAAGTTTCCGCGAACTCCATATCGCCTTGGTTCGACATTGCGCTGTAGTCCAGCAATTGGAAGTACGTACCCGTGGTCGGCATGTGCTTAAAGCGCGAGCCGGTTAACTCACGCAAGAAGAAATCGCGCTTGGCTTGATAGAAAGCCGCCAGACCCACGTTGTGACCGGGCGTTTCTTTTAGGAAATCGGCAATCGCATATTGCAACGGCGCGGCGATGCTAAACGTGTTGAATTGATGCACGCGACGAACCTCCAGCGTGAGATTCGCCGGCGCAACTGTGTAGCCGACGCGCCAGCCGGTTGCATGCAATGTCTTGCCGAAAGAATACACGCCCACCGTACGCTCACTAAGTTCCGCATGCGCGCAGAAGTTAATGTGCTTGCCACCGTCAAAGACCATGTGTTCGTACACTTCGTCCGAGAGAACCAGGATAGAGGTATCGCGCACCAACCTTGCTAACTCCACTACATCGTCCGCACTCAGCACGGCTGTCGCGGGGTTGTGCGGACTATTGAGCGCGATCATGCGCGTACGCGGCGTGATCGACTCTCGCACACGCTGCCAGTCGATATTGAACTGGGGCGGCAACATCGGAATGCGCACGGGTCTGCCGCCTGCTAATTCGATAGCCGGGCAATACGAGTCGTAACACGGATCGAACACAATCACGTCATCGCCCGGATGCACTAGTGCTTGAATGGCAGAGAAAATGCCTTCGGTCGCACCGAGCGTAATAGTGATTTCGGATTGCGGATCCAGCGGCTTGTCGTACTCGCGCTTGAATCGCGCTGCGATTTGCTCGCGCAGTTCCTGCACACCCGTCATCGGCGCGTATTGATTGCGGCCTGCGGCAATGTGTTCGGCGACCAATGCCTTCAAACGCAGCGGCGGATCGAAATCGGGAAAGCCTTGCGAGAGATTGATCGCGCCGGTTTCATTGGCGCGCTGAGTCATCACGGTAAAGATAGTGGTGCCGACTTGCGGCAACTTAGACGTTACCGCAACCATGACTATTTATCGGCGGCGGCCATCTGCAAATCGCGCTGACGACGCTTCTCGTGACGCGAGATCAAGATGCCGGCAACGATGACGCCGATGGCCACCAGACCAACCATTACGGTGGCCAAGGCATTGATGTCGGGGCTGACACCCAATCGCATCTTGGAGAAAATAAGCATCGGCAGCGTGGTCGCGCCGGGACCCGTGGTGAAGCTCGCGATAACCAGATCGTCCAGCGATACGGTGAAGGCCAGCAACCAACCGGAAATCAGCGCCGGTGAAATAATCGGCAACGTGATTGCGAAAAATACTTTGAATGGCGTTGCGCCCAGATCCATCGCCGCTTCTTCCAACGACTGATCGAACTGCGTTAAGCGCGACTGCACAATGATGGTGACGTACGACATGGTCAGCGTCATATGCGCGATGGTGATAGTGGTCATGCCACGGCCCTGCGGCCAGCCCAGTATTTGATCCATGCTGACAAACAATACCAGCAACGACAGGCCGGTAATGACTTCGGGCATGACTAGCGGAGCGCTCGCCATGCCGGTCAGCAAGGTGCGCCCCTTAAAACGCCCGAATCGAGCGAGCGACATGCCGGCTAGCGTACCGAGCATGGTTGCGCCGGTCGCGGTGATCGCGGCAATTTTGATGGACAGTAAGGCCGAGTCGAGAATTTGCTCGTTGCGGAATAACGCGCCGTACCACTTGACGGAGAACCCGCCCCACACGGTTACCAACCTGGATTCGTTAAACGAGTAGACGATCAATGACACGATGGGCGCGTACAAAAAGCTGAATCCGACGATCAGCGCGCACCATCGAAATATTGAAATCCGATTCGACATTAGGCCCCGTCCTGAGAGCGCGCGCGCTGAAAGTACATGATCGGCAGCACCAGCAATATCAACAATCCTATCGCCACAGCAGAGGCCACTGGCCAATCGCGATTATTAAAGAACTCGCTCCACAACACCTTGCCGATCATCAACGAGTTGGGGCCGCCCAGCAGTTCGGGAATCACGAATTCGCCGATGGCCGGGATGAACACCAACATGGAACCGGCAATGACACCCGGCATCGACAGCGGCAACGTGATCGTAAAAAACGCCTTGGCGGGCCGACAACCCAAATCCATAGCGGCTTCCAGCAACGTCAGGTCCATTTTTTCGAGCGTGGTGTACAGCGGCAAAATCATGAACGGGAGATAGGAATAGACAATGCCGAGATAAATTGCGAAATCGGTTTGCAGCATGGCGATCGGCTCGTCGATGAGGCCGGTCCACATCAGAAAGTTATTAATGACACCATTGTTCTTGAGCAAACCGATCCACGCGTACACACGTAGTAAGAACGATGTCCAAAACGGCAGGATTACCAACATCAACAGCAACGTGCGTCGCTCGGGTTTGGCGCGCGCCATCGCGTATGCCAATGGATACGCAACCAGCAATGCCAAGATCGTCGAAACTGCCGCGACCCGTATCGAGTTAAGCAGCGCTTTTAAGTACAACCCATCGGTCGCGACAAACACAATATTGGCAATTGTCAGCTTGATTTGAATGAACGAGCCTTCTGCCCACGTGAACAGCGGCTCGTAGGGCGGCATCGCCAACGCTTTTTCCGCAAAAGCGATTTTTAGAACGATAACGAACGGGACCAGAAAAAAGAGCAGCAACCACAGATAGGGAACGGCAATGACAAGATTACGGCCGTTGAACAATTTTACGAGACGCGTGCGCATCTCAGCTCACCACTACCACCGGGCTGGAGGGATGCCAATGTAAGTACACAGGCTGATCCCAAGTGACTTCGGTTTCTTCATGGCGACGGATGTTGGGCCGTGTGACACGGACGACTTTCCCGGAATCCAACTTCACCAGATACACGGACATGTCGCCCATATAGGCAATTTCCTTTACTACGCCCCGAGCAACGTTTTGCTGAACTACCGGACGCTCAAGCGATATCTCAATCTTTTCCGGGCGAATCGCCGCCCAGACGACGGCGTTCGAGGAGGCACTGATGCCGTGATCGACGTAGATAGTGTTCTCAAGTTCGGTACACGCGATGCGTACGTAGTCCGGCTCATCCTCGAGCAATCGGCCCTCGAAGATATTCACCGACCCGATGAACTCGGCGACGAACTTACTATTGGGAAATTCGTAAACGTCTCGCGGCGTGCCCGTTTGCACGATCCGGCCGCGATTCATAACGCCAATGCGCGTAGAGAGCGTCATTGCCTCTTCTTGATCGTGTGTCACGACCACGAAGGTGACGCCCAGCTGTTCTTGAATATTGATCAGTTCGAACTGCGTATGTTCGCGCAGCTTTTTGTCTAGCGCCGCCAAAGGCTCGTCGAGCAGCAGAAGCTTTGGCCGCTTGGCCAATGCCCGTGCCAACGCGACGCGCTGACGTTGTCCGCCCGAGAGTTGATGCGGGCGGCGTTTGCCGAACTCGCTCAGCTTCACGAGCGCCAACATTTCCGCAACGCGCGCGTCGATGTCGGCGCGCGGCAGCCGGTCTTGCTTCAAACCAAAGGCAACGTTCTCTTCGACCGTCATATGCGGAAACAGAGCATATGACTGGAACATCATGTTCACCGGCCGTTCGTAAGGCGGGATACTGGTCATGTCCACGCCGTCGATGAATATCTTGCCGGCAGTGGGTTCTTCGAACCCTGCCAGCATGCGCAGCAGCGTTGTCTTGCCGCATCCGGATCCGCCCAATAGGCAGAAAAGTTCTTTTTTGTAGATATTCAGCGAAACGTCATCGACAGCGACGAAGTCGCCAAAGCGCTTGGTAACACGCTCGATGCGCACGTAGGGCTGTGCCGTGGGGTCCGCCCACGGCACGCTCTTCACTTCCTTCTCGGCAGCCGACAAGGGATTTATTGGCCTGTGCTGAAGCGAGTCCAAGTACGCGTTTGCAAGCGCGTGAACTCGTCCGTATCCGCCAGATTGGGGAATAGCTTCGCCTTTACCTCGGGCGGCGGATAGATGCCGGCATCCGCGGTAACGTCTTTGTTCACTAATGCGGTCGCGGCTTGATTGCCGTTCGCATATTGAACAGAGTCGGACACTTTCGCGATGACCTCCGGACGCATCATGTAGTCGATGAACAAATGCGCATTGTTGGGGTGCGGCGCATCCGCGGGAATCGCCATGCTATCGAACCAAATGATGGTGCCTTCTTTCGGCACGGAGTACTTCACTTCCACACCGGTTTTATTTTCCTCGGCGCGTTCGCGAGCTTGCAGAATGTCACCGTTGTAGCCCACAGCGATACAAATTTCTCCGCTCGCCAAGTCCGCAATGTATTGGGACGAGTGAATGTACTTAATGAACGGGCGGATCTTCATCAGCGTTTCTTCCACTGCTTTCAAATCGTCCGGACTTTGGCTATTGGGATCCTTGCCCAAATACGCGAGCACCATATCGGTCATTTCCGATGGCGAATCGAGCACAGCTACGCCGCACGACTTGAAATTCTTGACGATCGCCGGGTCGAATACCATCTTCCAACTATCCGTCGGCGCATTCGGCATTGCCTTCTTTACCTTGGCCACGTTGTAACCGATGCCCGTGGTGCCCCACATGTAATTGACGGCATGTTCGTTGCTTGGATCGTGCAACGATAGCCGCTGATTGATATCGGAATCCATGTTCTTTAGGTTGGTGAGCTGGCTCTTGTCGAGTTTCCGATACACATTCGCCTTGATTTGCTTCTCCAAGAAATTGGAGGTGGGCACGACGATGTCGTAACCGGATGAGCCGGTGAGCAGCTTTGCTTCCAGAGTTTCGTTGCTGTCGTAGTTGTCGACGCGCACTTTGATGCCGGTTTCTTGCGCAAATGCGTCAACGGCTTCCTGGGGAAGGTAGTCGCTCCAGATGTAGATATTCAGCTCTTTCGCTTCGGCTGCGGGCACAGCAGGCGCTGCGTCGGCAGGTGGCGGTGCTTCGTCTTTCTTGCCGCAGGCGGCCAGGACGAGCGTCATCGAGGCTGCCAAAATTAGAGAACGCAACTGCGTATTCATAAACCCACTTCTCCCCATATCCCGCGTTGGTATTACCGATGTCGAGCCGGCGTCTGCCGGGCTCGGAAGACACGAGCGTAACGCAGGCCAGGGCGGATGGGTAGACGAGAATGCGCCGGACCATGACCGGTCCGGCTAGCAAAGAAGGCGAACGGGAGCGCTACACGTTGAGCAGCAAGTACTCACGTTCCCACGAACTGATGACTTGCAGGAAGGTTTCGTATTCGGTTTCCTTTACCGCGGTGTACGCCAAGACGAAGCGCTCACCCAATATTTCGATCAACGGCCGGCATTCGCGTAGTAGACGCACCGATTCTTCGATATTCCGCGGCAAATTAAAGGGCATGTCGTATGCACTGCCGGTGACCGGCTCGCTGGGTTTTAGCCCTTCGATCATGCCGAGATAGCCGCAGGCCAGCGAGGCCGCCAACGCCAGATACGGATTGGCGTCCGCACCGCCGACGCGATTTTCTACGCGGCGCGATTCCGGGCTCGATACCGGCACGCGCAGACCGGCAGTGCGATTGTCGTAACCCCACTGTGTATTGATCGGCGCTGACAAATGACGCGTGATGCGTCGATACGAGTTCACATTTGGTGCAAATAGCGACATCGCCGACGGTAGGTATTTTTGCAGACCGCCAATGAACGAGAAAAACAACGGCGAGGGCTTGCCGCTTGCGTCGCTGAAAATGTTTTGGCCGGTACGCTTATCCACCACACTTTGGTGGATGTGCATCGCGCTGCCCGGTTCGCGCGCCATCGGCTTGGCCATGAACGTCGCGTACATCTTGTGCCGCAATGCGGCCTCACGCGCCGTCCGTTTAAACAGGAACACCTGATCCGCAAGCGACAGGGCATTGCCGTGCAGAAGATTGATTTCCATCTGCGCAGCGCCGTCTTCATGGATGAGCGTATCGATTTCGATGTCCTGCGCTTCGCAAAACGCATACAAGTCGTCGAACAGGGGATCGAACTCATTCACTGCCGCAATGGAATACGACTGCCGGCCGATTTCCGGCCTGCCCGACCGGCCTACGGGCGGCTTAAGTGGATAGTCGGAGTCAACGTTGGGCTCAACCAGGAAAAACTCCAATTCCGGCGCGACTACCGGCTCCCAGCCATGCTGTGTGTAAAGGTCGAGCACATGCTGCAGCACGAATCGCGGCGCCATGGTGACGGGACGACCGTCCGAGTAAAAGCTGTCATGAATCACCTGCGCCGTCGGCTCAGCGGCCCATGGCACTACCCGAGCGGCGCGCGGGTCGCCCTTCAAAACAATATCGATCTCCGCGGGAGAAATTGCGCGTTCGTCCTCCGGATAGTCGCCCGTAACGGTTTGCAGGAAAATGCTTTCCGGCAAGCGCATGCCCTCTTCTTCCGCGAATTTTTCGGCCGGCATCAGCTTGCCGCGGGCCACACCCGCCATATCGGGAATAATCGCTTCGACTTCCGAAATGCCATGCTCTTTCAAAAACTGTTTAATGCTAACCATGATCCATTCCCACTTTGATCGTCCGCGACGATCGTTATCGACTCGTTGACTTGCTGGCACGCGCCATTGCCGCTTGACCGAAAGCGGTGAACAATGCGCGCGAAAATTCATTGTCGGCAAACTGCCACTCTGGGTGCCACTGCACTGCCACGGCGAATGCAGGCGCGTCCGTCACTCGGAACCCTTCGATCACACCGTCGGGCGCCGTCGCCTCCACGCTGAGACCTTTGCCCAGTACATTTACACCTTGCGAATGCAGCGAGTTGACCGTCATGCGTTCGCGCCCAATCCATCGATTGAACCAGCCGCCGGGGGCCAGCTCGACTTCATGTGCGGGCCCGTATTGCACTTCCAGTGCCTGTGACTCATCGTCACGATGATCATTGAAGCCCGCCTCGTGCAGTTTCTGATGCAACGTACCGCCAAACGCCACGTTCATTTCCTGGAAACCTCGGCAGACCGCGAGTATCGGTAGACCTGCACGGATCGCCCGAGGGATCATCGGCAGCGTGGTCGCATCACGATGCGGGTCATGCCACGTACCCGGCGCGCTATTCGGACCGTTATAGTGGTGAGGCTCCACGTTCGACGGACTGCCGGTTAGTAACACGCCATCGACACGCGTCAGAATCTCATCCAGCTCCAGCGCATCGCCTAACGATGGAATGAGCACCGGGATGGCATGGGCACCCCCCGCGATAGCGGCAATGTATTTTTCGCCTACGCAGTGAAACGGATGCTTACCCAATATCCTGCGGTCGGCAGGAATTCCGATAAGAGGTTTGCGGCTAGCCATGATCTTTAACCATCGGTTACTTAAGATGCAGCAAGCAACCGATCGATATCTCGCTTTTGGGAGGGCTCATTTGACCATACCGCGAGGATCAGTGCCCATGGATAAAGCCCTAAAGTACCGTTTTTTTAACCGCCTAGAGCGGACGACCGGTAATTGCCATTGTTTTGGATGGCTTAAGTTTGGCCATGTAGACTCTGTATTTTGTCATGTTGATTATTAATTTATTCTAAATAATGTCCCGCGGAACAACCCATTACTACGGCGCCTCGGCTACCCCCCATCCTCGCTCGGAAAGCCTGGACGGAACTGTTTCGGCCGACATATGCATAGTCGGCGGCGGTCTAGCCGGGTGCTCGACCGCTATCCATTTGGCGGAACGCGGCTACTCGGTCGTCTTGCTCGAAAGCGAGCAAATCGGGTGGGGCGCATCCGGCCGCAGCGGGGGCCAGGTCATTCCGGGATTCGCCAGCGAGCAGGCCACTCTGGAAAAGCTGGTGGGTTTCGCCGATGCCAGGCGCATGTGGGACATCAGCGTTGAGGGCATTCATTTGTTGCGGGACCGGATCTCGCGACACAGCATTCAATGCGATTGGCAAAGCGGTCAGCTGCAAGTCGGCGTCAAACCGCGTCATGCCGATGCGCTTCGCCTATGGCACGAAGAACTGCAATCTCGTTTCGAGTATCGCAGCACTCGCCTGTTGGACGCACACGGCGTGCGCGCGCTGCTCGCAACCGATCGTTATGCCGGCGGACTCTATGACGATGCCGGCGGACATTTGCATCCGCTGAACTACACGCTGGGTCTGGCAGCTGCGGCGGTCAGTGCCGGCGCCAAAATTTATGAGCGCTCGGCGGCGATAGAACTTCGCAACGGCAAGGAGCCCATCGTGCGCACCGCTAATGGCGAAGTAAAAGCCAAATATGTCGCTCTATGCGGTAATGCCCTGCTGGGCAATCTCGTGCCAGCGCTGCGCGCACGCATCATGCCGATCGGCACCTACATCGTCGCCACGGAGGTCTTGGGTGAGGTTCGCACTCGCGGCTTGATTCGCGATAACTGCGCGGTAACGGACACAAACTTTATTCTCGATTACTTTCGCCGCTCCGCCGACCATCGGTTGTTGTTTGGAGGTCGCGTCAGCTATTCGGGACGCGAAGTAATCAATACCGAACGCGCCACACGCAAACGCATGCTGCAAGTCTTTCCGCAATTAGCAAACGTAAACATCGAGTACGCGTGGGGCGGGCTGCTCGACATCACGATGAATCGCGCTCCCGACTTCGGACGCATCGCCGACAATGTCTATTATTTACAGGGATTTTCCGGTCACGGCGTCGCGCTAACCGGCATGGCCGGAAAACTCGTGGCAGAAGCTATCGCCGGACAGGCGGAGCGCTTCGACTTATTCGGAAAGATAAAGCATCGTAATTTTCCCGGCGGCGCCTTGTTGCGCACACCCGCGCTGATGCTGGCGATGCTGTGGTATCGGTTGCGCGATTTGTTGTAGGGGGCAGCACGCTGCCCCCCCCCTACGGGCACTAGGCGCTATGCGCCCTCGTACGTACACCCGCTGGTACACGTCTCGTGAATGACGACTTTGCTTAGTAGCGGTACGAGCGGCTTCATTTGCTGCCAAATCCAACGCGCGAGATTTTCGGATGTTGGATTTTCCAGTCCGGCTATATCGTTTAAGCAGTGATGATCCAATCGGTCGTACGTTTCTTGGAACGCCGACTTCAGCTCCGCAAAATCCATCACCCAGCCGCTATAAGCATCCACCTGACCGGTGACATGCAACTCAATTCGAAACGAATGGCCGTGCAAGCGCGAGCACTTATGTCCGGCAGGTACATTCGGCAAGCGATGTGCCGCCTCGATAGTGAATGCGCGAAAAATGGTAGTAGCCATACGAGCATTGTAGAGGGGCTATTCGCCCGACGATAGCCGGACCAGCGCTTTTCGCACGCAATCCCGTGCGATTGCGTTGCTATGATGTCGGCAGATCAGATGCAGTTGAATCCATGGCCAGCTGGCAAACACATATCACGAACTTTGTCTTGCGCCGCACGGTGAAGGCCAGAGTACTGCGATCGCCGACGCCCGATACATTGCGTAACGTTCTGGGGCGGATGCGATTTCCAATTTCGGGCGATTGCCGCGCATCCGCCGACTTTGTCGGCGGCGTTGCAGGCGAGTGGATGCGGTCAAATCGTCATGACCCCGGTTCGCGTCCGCGCGTGCTGCTATACATTCACGGTGGCGCGCACGTTGCCTGCTCCCCGCAAACGCATCGGCCGATTACCTCTGTTTTCGCGCAGCATGATTGGCAGGTATTTGCACCCGATTATCGGCTGGCACCTGAACATCGCTTTCCGGCGGGTCTTGAAGACGTCGTAAGCGCCTATGCCGGAATTCTTGCAACAGGTATAGATCCCAGCCAGGTTGCGGTCGCGGGCGACTCGGCCGGCGGCAATTTAGCGCTTGCCCTCTGCTTGTCGCTGCGAGCCAGCAACCAAGATCTACCTGCAGCGCTCGTTTTGTTCTCACCGGTTACCGATTTTGCGTGGACTGGTGATTCGATCCTCTCTAACAGCAAGAGTTGCGCAATGTTGTCGCACGAAGTGCTGCCTGTCGGCTCTCAACTTTATCTGGGAAATCACGATCCGCGCGATCCACTTGCATCGCCGCTCTATGCGGATTTAAACGGACTCCCACCCATGCTGATTCACGCTAGCGATCATGAAGTATTGCGTGACGACTCTTTACGACTGGCAGCGCGCGCCAAACAGGCTGGCGTTGTTGTGGAACTGAGAACCTGGCCCAAGGTTCCGCATGTTTGGCAGATGGCCCATCGGTTCATTCCCGAAGGCCGCACATCGCTCCGCCTTGCCAACGAGTTTTTAGATCGTTACGTAAGGCGAAATTAGCCACCGGGGTGCGTCACCCCTTTGCAATTTCCCACGCATCCGGCCAATCGGGTCGCGTAAGCTTGCGCCCGTTACGCCGCGCCCTCCGAAAAGAAGCAAGGCGCCGCCCAGGGGAGAGAGTCCGAATGAGTTCACAGCCGGCAAACAATGCCAGCGAGTTTGTCGCGAGCGATCGCTATCGCAATTACGTACTGTTTATTTTGTTTGTTGTGTATGGCCTAAGTTACGTAGACCGACAAATTCTGTCGAATCTGATCGAACCTATTCGCAAGGAATATGGATTCACAGATTTCCAAATTGGTATGTTGAGCGGAACCGCGTTCGCAATATTTTACGCCACGCTCGGAATTCCGATCGCACGATTTGCGGATCGCCATAGTCGCGTCAATATCATCGCCATATCATTGGTTGTCTGGAGCGCCGCTACGGCGTTAACAGGCAAAGCACACGGATTTTTGCAATTGTTCTTGGCGCGCATAGGCGTCGGCGTCGGCGAAGCAGGGTGCAATCCGTCGGCATACTCCATCATCAGCGACTACTTCCCGGCAAAGAAGCGCTCGACTGCACAATCCATCTATTCCACCGGCGTATATCTCGGCCAATTTATCGGGTTTGTGGTCGCCGGATACGTCGCACATGAATACGGCTGGCGTGCTGCATTTTATGTCGTCGGCTTGCCCGGCATTGCAGTTGCAATTCTTCTCAAGATGACGCTTCGAGAACCACCGCGCGGCTTCTCCGAGCCCGCGGGTTACATTGCGAGCGACCCGCCGAAAGCAATGGCTGTACTACGAAAACTGGGCTCGCTGCAAGCCTTTCGCAACCTCTCGTTTGCGTCTGGACTTCATGCGCTGGTTGCATACGGCCTGAACAACTACTACGCGGCTTTTTTAATGCGCTCGCACGGCATGTCTATCAAGGAAACCAGCACGGCGCTGGCGATCATCACGCTCACCGGCGGCATTGCAGGCACATTTCTCGGCGGCAAACTGAGCGATGTCTTTGCGCAGCGCAACGGCGGCGATCCGCGTTATCAAATGTGGGTGCCGGGCGTGGCGCTGCTTATCAATATTCCTGTTTGGTTGGCCGCACTATTAGTACCCGACAAAATGGCGGTCATGATTTTGATGGTACCCGCCATTGCGCTCGGTGCGACCTACTTAGGCCCAAGCATTTCCGCTACGCACCAGTTGGTCGGCGTCCGCGAGCGCGCAGTGAGCGGCGCGTTACTGCTGTTCGTACTCAACATCATCGGCATCGGACTCGGACCCATACTGTCCGGATTCATCAGTGATGTATTTGCACTCTGTCTACAAAACTCGGTTTGCGTCGCCGAGCCTCTCACCCACTTCGGTGAAGCCTTTAGAAGTAAGTTTTCGGGAGTGAAAATTACCGATGAACTTGCCAAAGCCGATGGACTCAAATATGCACTCTGCGTAATGTCCATCGCCAACCTCTGGTCGGCGTATCACTACTTCCGTGCCGCACGCACGTTACGGGAAGACATAGCAAAGAACGGTTAGACCGTCGCGCGGATACCCGTCACGGTACCCGCGCCGCCCGAAAAGGATCGTCGGTTACGCCAACGCGCTCGCTTCCGCAGCATAGCTGGCGAACGAATCTTTTAGATTGGCGGAGTTAAGCAGCATCGTCGCCAGCACTTCGTTACCGCCCGGGGCGAATACACGCGTTTTTACCCAAGTGCTTTCCGTACGCTTGCTACCGCTGAGAAACACCACTTCCCGCTCAATCTCGTAGGGCTCGCCGACGAATAAGGGCCCTTTCACCAAGCGGATTTCTTGATCGGCAAACAAACCCACGACAGGGCCACGTACCGGAAACGGATCGGCATCCTTTGCGTAACCGCACAATACGCTAATCATCTCGACAGGAATGATTGCTCGCTTGAACGGCGATAGCGACGCACCGTCGGCCGTATACCAAGGCGATAGTTCGGTGATGACCTTGAGCTTGTCGGCGAGCGAGAATGGATACAGCGCGCCCATATGCTGAGTCATATCCATTCGAACGGAAATGCGCTTGCTGCGCATACCTACGTTAACGTCACGCAGAATCACCGCCTTTTCCAACGGTTTGAGTTCGGTCAGTCGATGCTCCAGCGCCGAAGGCGGATTCTTCGCGCCGATTGACGCTGTGCCGCGCAACACTTCGGTGCCGTCTTCTCGCTGCATCCAAATAGCGGTTTGGGTTGCACCCGCCGTCGGCTTAGCGATAAACGCTCGCACTTTGTCGCCCTCGTAGCAGGCATTGCGATAATGGGCGGACAAACATCCTTGCTCCAGCCACTTATCACCCCACAACAAAACACATAGCGGCACAAACTGACTGAAGTGCGTTGGACCTTCGATAGTGCCGCCCTTAAATCCGAGTTTTTGCGCCATCGAGTCGTCGTGAATGGACACGTGGCCGTCATACTGCTGGTTATTGAGCAGTTGACGCGGCATACGCCAAGGACCCACTAACGACTCGCCGCTATCTTCTATTGCAGTTTGAAATGCATTCATGATTTTGCCCGTTGAGATTTTTGCCAAGAAATTTTGTCCGCGCCGATCTGCGCAGCCAACACCGCAAGCGCGTCGTTCAAATGACGTCGGCGCCGCTGCGTCGCTTTCACGCGCCGCTCCCACCATAAATTTTCGACGACGAGCGCACCGCCATCGCGGTCGAAACGCGGTTCGATGCGACCGATCAATCGATCACCCTCTAAGAGCGGGCAGACGTAATACCCGTACTTTCGTTTCGGTGCAGGCACGAATGCTTCAAAACGAAAATCGAAGTCAAACAGTCGCGCCGCGCGTTTACGGTCTCTAACGATAGGATCGAATGGCGCAAGCACGCGAATCCGATCTTCCGCTGCCGACAATTTCTTCGCACGCTTCGACCAAGAGGGCAGAGCATATGCCCTGCGTGGTTTGCTGCCGTCGATGGCCTCGACCATCACTTCGACAATGCGGCCGTCCGCCTGCGCGGTGCGACACCAAGCGCCCGCTTCGGCCGGCTTTACCGCTGCCCAATAGGCAGCGAGCTCACCCGACGTGGCGATTCCCAATTTTTCGAGCGCAGACAGACACGCCCAATCCAAATGTTCCGCTTCGCTGGGCAGCGGCGCCGCGTGCAGTTCTGGAAAGGTATGTTCGATTAAGCCGTAAATCTTCTGAAAACGATCGCGGCCATGAATCGCCAAACGACCCGTGTGCCACAAAAATTCCAACGCCGCTTTTTCAGGCGTCCAATCCCACCAACCCGTCGCCGGCCGATCGGAGCCGCGTTCAAAGTCGCTGGTTCGAAGCGGGCCTTCGCTTGCAATACGATCAAGCACGTGCGCGATAGTGCGTTCGGGATCGGCGCCAAGGCGATGCGTAAACCAGCGTGACTTACGTAGGCGTTGTTCGGTGCGCGCAAAGCGTCGTTTCCAATGCGGAAATGCGCCGACGGGAATGAGCGACGCATCGTGCGTCCAATGTTCGAACAACGAGCGTTTACGGAACAGCAACTCATCTAAATGCGTCGCGCGATAGCCGTCGAGGCGCGAGCCCAATATCAAATGATGCGCGCGCTCCAATTTTTGGATGGAGTCGACTTGCACGAAACCCAACTGCTCGACAATCCCTTGAACAGTTCGCAAACCGGCGCGACGCGCGGGATCGCTAAGCAGCCCTTGCCCGTCGAGAAGCAGCAGACGCGCGTCGGCTGCACTGACAAGAGTTGCTGTAGCCTTGCTCATGGCAAGTTAATTGAACTTGCTAAAGTCGGGTGCGCGACGTTCTGCGAATGCCTTAAATGCTTCCGCAGCTTCTGGCGTTTTGAGTCGCGCGCCGAATACTTCGCTTTCGCGATTCATGGCGGCCTGAATAATCTCGGGGTCGCGCAGCAAACGTTTCATCGCTTTGAGTGCGCCGATCGGTTTCGCGGCCAACTTTTTCGCTGCGGCCGATGCAGTCGCGCGCAGATCGCTTGCAGGAACCGCTGCCGTTGCCAAACCGATTGCGGCGGCGGTTAGTCCGTCCATCGGCTCGCCAAGCGCAAACATCTGATATGCACGGGCATAACCGATGCGTGCCGGCAGCAACATGCTTGAGGCGGCTTCCGGTACCAAACCCAGATTGACGAACGGCGTCGTTAGCATTGCGTCTTCGGTAACGAAGACCATGTCCGCATGCAACAACATCGTCACGCCAATGCCCACGGCGAGACCTTGCGCCGCAATCACAAGCGGCTTTTGCGCACGCGCCAGCGCGCTCAAGAAGGCACCGGACGTCATGTCTTCGCGCTTCAACGTACCGGCTGCAACGGCTGCAAAATCCGCAAGATCGTTGCCGGAGGTAAAAGCACCGCCTTCCGCTTGAATCAACATGGAGCGAACTGCCGGGTCGGTCTCTGCTTTAACCATCGCATTCGCCAACGCTGAGTACATTGCAATGTTCAACGCATTCTTTTTGTCGGGACGATTCAACGTCAGCGTCAACACGCCCTGTTCGATGGCGATACGTACGTACTCGGTCATGGCAGACTCCAATCGAATAATGTCCGCCTATATTAAAACGATGCACGGTTGCCGATCGAGGTAACGATAAACAGCAGTGATATCGCACCGCGAACGGCAGGGCGCAAGACGGCAGGTAGGGCTTGCGATAAGGGCTTTCGCAGATTTGTTGGAGCGCTGAACGGGATATACGCGGCCCCAAAACGACGAAGGGGCGCGATGCTGCGCCCCTACATTCATCGTCCGAATCGGAGAAAATTTAAGCGGCTTTGCGGCGCTTCGACACGCAGGCACAAGTGCCGCAAGTGCAGCGAATAGAAGAACAATCGGTGCAAACCGTGAAGTCGACGGAGCCGTAATGACGACGGCACTGCGCGCAATAGGGTTTGAGACGACCTGCGCGAGCTTTGCGATAGATACCCACCGCATTGGAGTATTCATCCGCAGATTCGACCGGGCAGGACGCCAGATCCTTATTCACAATGGCCTTCATGAACGTACCGGCACCCATTGCGCCGACTTTAAACAAGCGGATTTGTTCGCCCGCCAAACCCATCTGCGCCACCGGGTCGTAAATGACTACGCCCAATTTGGGATGAAAACGGACTTGAAAAGCGTCACTCATGAAAAGCACCAAGCGCCCCCGGGGCCATCCCCAGAGATATGACAAGCGGAGTACGGTAGGAAGGCGGCAATTTTGCGGTAATCGGCCCGTAATGGCAATCGGCTTGGCCCCGCAAATACCCCAAAATGCGCAGTAATGACGCTTATTGACCGCCAACCCCTACGGTTGCAGGGTGAATAAGCTCAAAAAACGACTAATCCCGACGATTTGTATCCAAAGAAAATACCGATGATGGGACTACACATTGCGATCTGCGGCTGCGGACCCGCAGGGCTAACCGCCGCGTTATTGCTGCACCGGGCAGGTCATTGCGTACAACTCTTCGAACGTTTCAACAAGCCCCAACCGATCGGCTCGGGCCTGTTATTGCAGCCCACGGGTTTGGCTGTTCTAGCTGAACTTGGACTACTCGACAACATCACGCACCTCGGCACGCCGATCGCTCGGCTCTACGGGTTGACCGAATCAAAGCGTGTGGCATTGGATGTGAAATTCGATGCCTTGGGTCAGGGATGGCGCGCGCTCGGCATTCATCGCTCGGCTCTCTTCGATGTGCTCTACGAAGAAGTGACTCGACATTCTTTGCAAGTCGCCACAGCAACGCAAGTTGCGCACGTTGCGTACATGCGCGACAAAATCGTACTGCGAGATACGCAACTGCGAACCATCGGTGAGTTCGATCTCGTCGTGAATGCGCTCGGCGCCAACTCTCCTTTGTCTGCAAACATCGCGCGCCGTACCGTTCTCGAATACGGTGCTCTTTGGACCAACATTCCGTGGCCGAACGATGCGCAGCTCAAAGGCTTTAACTACAGCCGGCTTGAACAGCGATATCGTCGAGCCAGTCAGATGATCGGCGTGCTGCCCATCGGCAAATCGCATATCGATGCCGAAAACCAGGCCGCTTTCTTCTGGAGCATCAAACGCGGCGCGCTCAACGCATGGCGAGCCGAGCCCCTCGATGCATGGAAAGACCGCATTGTGACGCTATGGCCAGCGGCCGAGCTGTTGCTGGCCACAATCAATTCTCACGAACAACTCACGTTTGCCCAGTACGATCACTTCACTGCAGAAAAGCCCTACGCGAATCGCCTTGCGCACATCGGCGATGCCGCGCACGCCACAAGCCCGCAACTGGGGCAAGGAGCAAACATGGCGCTACTCGACGCGTTCGCGCTATCGCTAGCGCTGCAATCTCACGCCGATATTGGCGCCGCACTCGCCCGGTACGCCGACATGCGCCGCTGGCATGTTCGCCTGTTTCAGTATGCGAGCGCTTTATTCACACCCTTCTACCAATCCGATAGTCACTTTCTTCCGTGGCTTCGCGATTGGATTACCGCGCCGCTTTCACGCCTGCCGATTGGCGATGCGGTCGTCGCCCGTTTGGTTTCCGGCATGACGACCGCGCCTTTGGCGGGCACAAACTTCGTACCGGTGCGGCTCGGGTCGAATTCCGAATCAGGTATTGGATAAGCCAAACGAAGGCGCCCGCAACGTTGCAGTGCAGGCGCCATTTTCAAAGTCCCATGGCAATTATCGAGAGCGCTTACCGCGCAACGCGCCCAATCCCAACAATCCCGACATGAAGAACCATACTGCAGCCGGTAGAGGCACCGGAGCAACATTGACGTTCATGTCATAGGCAAAGTTGCCGTCATAGGCTAACCCGTGCTCACCCCCGACGGCGATCGTATAGACCCCGCTGAACGGCAATAGCAAAGAGAGCGAAGTGCCGATGGCGCCGGTAACGGGATTCGTGCCGCCGATGTAGATGTTGCCACCGAAATCGCCGGCGTTATTGAACCCTTCGAATAACAAGTCCATCTGATCCACTACTCCAGAATAGACGCTAACTCCAAACTCAATACTGCTCGATGTAACGTAGGCAGACAGCGTATCGCCCGAGTTCGCGGTGAATGTCCAGAAATTCACCGCTTCACCGTCCGTGGCGTTCGAAGCGACCCAAGCGTTGGAGCTAGTCACGGTGCCGGAGACGGTGCCACCACCGGTGATATCGCCGGAAATGACTTGCGCCGCTACCATCTGCGGAAGCGCCATCACCAGCATCATTGCGACAAATCGCATCAGCTGTTTCATAAGTGTTCTCTCTTTATATCTAATGTATGAGCAACGACCCGCTTAAAGCGAGCCGTTGTCCCAAGGACCGGTGATGGCGAAGGTAATGCCCGGCGTTTGAATATTCACAAACATCCAGCGCTCATGAAAGCATGCACCGGCCCACTCAATGCCCGCATAGTTGCCCGGTGCGAAGTTCGCGATGATGTTGCCGCTTGCATTCAAAGCCGCGTCGGCCTGCGCCACGTTTGCTGCCGAGAGATTCATGCGATTCTCTGCGAAGATAAACGTGTTGCCGGTTTGCGTGAGACCGCGTAATCGTTGGATGCTGTTGCCGCCGTCTTCGCACAAAATCACGCCGCCGCGAGGACTGACAGCAATGTTGTCCGGCATGTTGCACTCGGTGTTGCTGGTGCCGACACCGGTAGAATTGAAAATGATGCTCAATGTTTCGCGACGGGGGTCGTATACGAACACTTGACCTTGGCGCGCAACGCCCCCGCTGGTGCATACCCAAAAAATCTTGCCGCTGTCGTAGTACGCGCCTTCCGGACGCGCGAAGCAGGCACGACCCGGTGCCGAGTTATAAGCGCGCCCCGTCAGCGCCTCCGGATCGGCTACAGGCACCCATTCAACATTCCACGTTGTGCCAACCGTAAAGTCGACATATGCACCTGCCAAGCCGCTGAAGTTGAAATTGTCGGTGCCGACGACCTTGAGCGCATATAGTTGCCCGCCCGCAGCTAGATTGCCGTATTGGTTCGGTACAAATTTGTAGAAACCACCCGGTGTTGCGTCTTCGGTTTCGTACACGATTCCCGTGGCAGGATCGACGGCGCAAGCTTCGTGCGAGAAGCGACCCATCGCCGTCAAAGGTTGACCGGTAGCCAACCCATAGCCGGGCACTTCGAAAACCCAACCGTGACGCACGCCGACCGGCGACGTGGCGCCGGTTTCTTCACAAGTGAGCCAAGAACCCCAAGGAGTACGTCCGCCGGCGCAATTGGTCACCGTACCGCTTAACGAACCGTAGGCCGATTGCCAGCGACCTTGCACGGCATCGAATAACAAATTGGTCGTACCGCCACGACCGAACATATTGTCGTATGCGGCCGGCGCAAGAAACGGATTCGTACCCGACCCGCTGCCTAACTCATGATTACGAACGAGCGCAATCTGATTACCTTTCGCTGCGACCACATCCATACCGTCGTGCGCGCCCGGCGTAACGCGACCGTCCGCCATCGGCTGGCCGCGCCAACCGAACGTGCGATATGAAAACCCGGGAGGCAGCGCAATGAGCGGCAAACCGGTCGTTAGATCGTTAACTACGGCCACCGGGCCGTAGTCATCTGTGTACGGCAGCTCGGCTGCACCCGCTCGACGTGCGAGCAAGGCGCCGAAGGAAATCGACGCGGCTCCTGCCAATCCGCCTTTGATGAACATGCGGCGGTCGACGATCGATGAAATGTTTTCAGGTAATTGGATGGATTTATCGTGCAAGGAATCGCTCATTGCTGTCCCCTAGTCAAACGCAGGTATGAAAGCGCCGCCAACATTGGTGTAGCGCAATTAAGACGGCTGTTGCCGTCCGGGGACAAGATGAAAGAACGATATGTCGCGAACATTTCGCAAAAATGACATTCGTGTTACTGCGATGTCATGCATGCGTATCGCGTACGCATGACACGCACTCAGGGCTTCGTCAGAATAAAGCAGCTATGAATTTTCTGATTGCGTTCGAAGTCTTTGGGAATGGTAGTGTGCGTGATGTCTTCGATCTTGAATTCCTTGAGCCCGAACGCGTCGAGCTTGAAGCGCGTGTAGTTATTCGAAAACACAATCGCGCCGCCCGGCGCAAGCAGCTTGCCGACTAGCTGCAATAATTTGACGTGGTCGCCCTGCACTTCAAAGTTGTCTTCCATGCGCTTCGAACGCGAGAACGTCGGCGGATCGACGAAGATCAAATCATCGGGCTTGGGGCGTGGGGCCTGGGGTGTGGGGTTGGAAAAGCGTTCGCTTTGTTCACTCAACCACTTAAGAACATCTTCGCGTACAAAATCATGTTCAGGACCAATCATATTATTGATGGACATGTTTCGCTTTGCCCAATCGAGATAGGTATTGGACATGTCGATCGTCGTCGTCGAGAGTGCTCCGCCCCCCGCAGCATGCACAGTTGCACTGCCGGTATAGGCGAATAGGTTCAAGAAGCGTTTGCCCATTGCCATCTCGCCTAGACGTTTGCGCGTCAGGCGATGATCCAGAAACAAGCCCGTGTCGAGATAATCGGTAAAGTTGACTAAGAACTTGTAGCCGGCCTCGCGAACGACAAGGAATTCGTGTTCGTGATCGACCTTTTCGTATTGCGTCGCGCCTTTCTGCTGCTTACGGACGCGTACGAACATTCGCTCCGGCGGCAATCCAAATACCTCAGGAATCACCGAGAACGCTTCCATACGCCGACCGCTCGCCGCGCCGCGTTCGATAGTCTCCGGCGCTTCATACTCCTGCACGTAAACGCACTTATCCTCTGTGTTATAAAAATCGATGGCGAAGGAGTACTCGGGCATGTCCGCGTCATAGACGCGATAGCACTCGATACCTTCCCTCTTTGCCCAATCGCCCATTTTTTTGACGTTCTTGCGAAGGCGGTTCGCAAACATCTCGGCGCCCGGCCGTTGCCGCGCCTCCGCCATTCTTTCATCGCGACTCGGCCGTGATTCGGGTGTATCGAACTGGCCCGGCTGCACATCAAAGCGCAATAGGCGACACTCGATAGCGCCATTGAACAACGTATGGCTGCGCTTTGCATTGATGTCGATCGAGCGCGCCACCGAGGGATTGCCGGTAAACACCGCCGCTTTCCAACCGACAAAGTGTTCGCGTAGTTGCTTGCCCAAAAGGCCATATAGTTGGCGCAGCGTGGCTTCGTCGCCGATGCGTTCGCCATACGGAGGATTGGCGACCACGAGCCCCGGCGTTGAGTGCTCGCAAGTCAGCATCGACAGCTCGCGCTTCTCTATATGCACAATGCCATTGAGACCTGCGCGCGCAACATTTTCGTGTGCCGCCCGGATCGCGCTCGCGTCCCGGTCATAGCCGCGCAACACGCCTGTTGGTAGTTTCCCTTTAGCACGTCGCGCATCCGCATCTTGTCCCAAACGATGCCACAACGCAGCGTCATGCTTTTTCCATTTTAGAAAGCCAAAATATTCGCGCATCAGCCCCGGTGCGATATCGCCCGCGATCAGCGCCGCCTCGATCACAAACGTACCGGAGCCGCACAGCGGATCCACCAGTCCGCCGCCGCTCGCAGCGATAGCCGGCCAGCCTGTTCGCAACAAAATACCCGCAGCGAGATTTTCTTTCAGCGGCGCCGCGACGCCGCGCGCGCGATATCCGCGTCTATGCAAGCTCTCGCCCGAGAGATCGATGCTGATCGTCGCTTGCTCGCGATGCGCATGCACATTAATCCGCACGTCGGGCCGCTCGGTGTCGACGGACGGTCGCTCGCCAAACTTGCCGCGCAATTGATCGACTACTGCGTCCTTTGTCTTCAATGCGCCAAATTGCGAATGCGTTACACCGGGCACGCTGCCCGCGAAGTCCACGGCCAGTGTGCCATTGGGCGCAAGATGCTCCGACCAATCGATGGACTGCACGCCTTTGTATAAGTCGACGGCAGATCGCACCTCGATTACAGCGAGCTGCAACAGGATGCGATTGGCAGTGCGTGACCAAAGACACGCTCGATAGGCAACTTCCAGTTCGCCCTCAAACTCCACACCGGATTTCATTTCGCGCGCACGGGTCGCGCCCAGCTCTTTAAGCTCGGCAGCAAGAAGGTCGGCAACGCCGATGGGGCAGGTAGCAAAGAAGAGCATGATTTAAGAACGTGATGCGTGACGCGTGATGCGTGATGGGTAAGAAGAAAGAACACAGCCGACAATCATATTTCGCTCCGCATCTGACGGATCACGCTTCACGGATCACGCTTCACGATAGTTCCATCCAACGTCGTGATGGATTTATAAAGCTCAGGACGGCGATCGCGAAATACACCCCACGCGCGGCGATATTCGCGAATTGCGTCCAAGTCAAAACTGGCCGTTAGCGCAGATTCGGTCGAACGATCGGCTTGCTTAACGAGCGCACCGGTGTGATCGGCGATAAATGATGAACCGTAGAACGTCGTGGCCCATTGCTGCCCTCGTTCCGTGCCGATGCGATTCGAAGCCACTAATGGCATCACGTTCGCGGCGGCATGTCCTTGCATAGCTCGCTGCCAATGATCTTTCGAATCGATACTCGCATCTTGCGGTTCGCTACCAATGGCCGTCGGATACAACAATATTTCCGCACCCTGCACCGCCATCGCCCGCGCCGACTCCGGAAACCACTGATCCCAACATATCGCTACCCCAATCTTTCCGTAGCGCGTCTCCCAAACCTTAAAGCCGGAATCGCCGGGCGAGAAATAGAATTTCTCGTAGTAGCCTGGGCTATTGGGGATATGCGCTTTTCGATAAACGCCCAAAAACTCGCCGCCCGCGTCGATCATCGCCACCGAGTTATAGAAAACATTGCCGGCGCGCTCAAACACCGATACCGGCAGCACGACGTTCAAATCACGCGCCAACTTTCGACAAAGCCGCACCGCCGGATTCTGCTCGATCGGCAGTGCCAAATCGAAATGCTTCGGATCCATGTCGATGCAAAAGTAAGGCGACTCGAACAGTTCCTGTAACAGGATTACTTGCGCACCCTGTCCCTGCGCTGCACGCACAACCCGCTCGGCGCTCGCAAGATTGGTTGCGCGGTCCGCAGTGCAGGCGAATTGAGTGGCGGAAACGGTAATTGTTGACATAGGCATCACTCGACAGGATGTCCCTACCCCAACCCTCCCCTGCTAACGAGGAGGAGGGAGTGAAAGGTTCGACTCCCGCCCCCTCCCTCGCGTTAGCGGGGGAGGGTTAGGGTGGGGGCGAAAATAGGCGGTCAGCATAACCGCTTTCGCAACGAATGAGTGATTGCCTACCCCCTTCTCGTTACCAAAGCGGACTACAATTTTACATCCATTATCTAGAGTGCAATCATGTCAGCTTCCCTCTCCCGCTCCGATCTCGAAGCCTTCTGGATGCCGTTCACCGCGAATCGGCAATTCAAAGCTAATCCGCGCCTGCTCGCCCGTGCCGAAGGGATGCATTACTGGACGCACGACGGTCGCAAGATTCTCGATGGCTTTGCAGGTTTGTGGTGCGTTAATGCAGGCCATTGCCGCAAAGAAATTGCGGATGCAGTCCACAAACAACTCTCAACGATGGAGTACGCGCCACCGTTTCAAATGGGACATCCCATTGCCTTCGAACTGGCAAACACTTTGGTTAAGCTGACCCCCGGCGATCTCGATCATGTGTTCTTCACCAACTCGGGCTCGGAGTCGGTGGATACCGCGCTCAAAATTGCCCTTGCCTATCATCGCGCGCGCGGCGAAGGCACGCGGACGAAATTAATCGGCCGCGAGAAGGGATATCACGGCGTCGGCTTCGGCGGCATATCCGTCGGCGGCATGGTCAACAACCGCAAACAATTCGGCGCGATGCTGCCGGGCGTGGACCATCTGCGTCACACCTTAGATTTAGAGCACAACGCCTTCTCGCGCGGTGAGCCCGAGTGGGGCGCGCATTTAGCCGATGATTTAGAACGACTGGTGCAATTGCATGACGCATCCACTATCGCAGCGGTGATCGTCGAACCCGTCGTGGGCTCCGCCGGTTTGATCCCACCGCCGAAAGGCTACTTAAAGCGACTGAGTGAACTCTGCACCAAGTACGGCATTCTTTTAATTTTGGATGAAGTCATTACCGGCTTCGGCCGATTGGGCCAGCCGTTCGCCGCGCAGCACTTCGACGTACTGCCAGATATGATTACCTGCGCGAAAGGACTCACTAATGGCGCCGTGCCGATGGGCGCAGTATTCGTGCGCAAAGGAATTTACGACGCCTTTATGCAAGGCCCCGACGGCGTCGAACTGTTCCACGGCTATACTTACTCGGCGCACCCTGTTGCATGCGCGGCTGCACTTGCAACGCAGAAAATCTATCGCAATGAAAACTTACTCACTCGCGCTCAACAGACCGGTAAGTATCTTCAAGAAGCAGTGCATTCTCTAAAGGGCCTGCCGAACGTCATCGATATTCGCAATATCGGGTTGACTGCGTGCGTCGAATTCGCGCCCGTCCCTGGCAAGGTTGGCGCGCGCGGATTCGATGTGTTCCTCAAGTGCTTCGAACGCGGTGTATTGCTGCGCGCCAGCGGCGATATTGTGCCGATGTCGCCGCCGCTAATTATCGAGAACTCGCAGATCGATGAAATTGTCGGCGTGCTTGCCGATGCTATTAGGGCGGCTGCATAAAAAAACCCCGACTCGATCTCTCGAGTCGGGGCCTTATAGAGATCAAACCGAGTGAAGATTACTTCGGCAACGGCAGACCGGCGCTGACAGTGAGGATAACGCGATCGTCTGAACCGGCATCGCCGGCGTCAACGAAGACGTACTTCAAGGCGGTAGTAAAGCCGCTAGCGGAATAGCTCAGACCGAAAGCATAGTCTGTGTATCCGTCTTCAGCTCCGTAAAATACCGCTTGCTCGATACCATCGCCGTCGCTCAGGCCGGCATGCGCCAAGAGCGAGATCGGACCGACCGGAATCGCGGCATCGGCATACACATAAACCGCGCTGTCGCTGCTGTCGCCCGTGGCCTTACCGCCGAAGTCGGGGCTGTAGAACACACCGGCGCTCAAAAACTTGTAGCCGACCTTGCCGTAAACTTCGAGGTAGTTGTAGTCGGAAGCACCTGCGTAGGTGTAATAGCTGGCACCGAAGTCCAGCCCGAGGTCGCCTACCGGAATCTTAAAGCCGGTGTAAAAATCCACTTCGGTTCGCGCAAAGCTCACGACACCTGTGTCTGGATCCGTGTAGCTATAGAACACTTCGTCGATGTTGCTCGCCCAGGTTCCAATGTACCAGCCACTCGAATGCGCATAGTCGATCGAACCTTGGACAGCCGCGTCGTTCAACGTTTGGCTCATGCCGCGGAAGTCGTAGTCGTTCGTCAACGTAATGGTGCTAGTGACATCTGCTTGCGCTGCTCCCGCCAACGCCAGCAAACCCACTGCAGATAAAATCTTCACTTGCTTCATAAAACCCTCTCTGTGGTGAAAAACATACACGTCTTGTGACTTATTGGTACGTATTTTCTTGCTCGTTGACCCTGTCACTACCGACGTCTTGAACAACGAAACTGCTCGAAGCCTAAGAATGCAGCATCTATGCCAAGCATAACCCCCTTATAAATTGGGAGGTTAGACACGACCGCTTCACTTTGAGGCCGTCTATCGCTCCAATACAGTGCGCACTATGTCAATTACGCACCAGCGGGCGGCAGAGTTGCACTGTTGTAGTTGAACCACAATCAGACAAATCCTTAATTGTTTTTTGGAGGCGGACAGCGGCGGCCGAAGGAGCAGATATCTTCCCGACCGAGCCGTACTGCTCTTATATAAGGAGAGCACCGCTGTGACCTGGCGGGCACCCGAATTGGCTCAATCCCAAGCGCAACGGCTACTATTTCGAATCCAAGTCGGGTTCCGAGCGCCGCTGAGAAAGGAAAGGCATGCACAACACTTCCACCGCCACTATCCACTCCCCCGTCGTCTATATCGTTGACGATGACGAAAACATGCGCGAGGCATTGTTGGCCATCCTCGAAACGACCGGTCATCACGTCGCCCTGTTTTCGCGGCCTGAGGACTTTCTGCAGAGTCATTCCCTTAATCAGCATGGTTGCGTACTGCTCGACATACGTATGCCAACCATGAGCGGCTTGGAAGTACAGCAACGACTAAATTCTGCCGGGTCCATGCTGCCGGTAATCTTCATGAGCGGCTGCGGCGACATACCGATCGCAGTGCAAGTCATGAAAGAAGGCGCTTTCGACTTCATTCAAAAACCGTTTCGCGAAGAAGAAATAATGGACCGTATCAATCGGGCTCTGCAGCTGGACACCGAAAATCGCAAAGCGATATTGCAAAGAACGGAATTGCAGCGCCGCTTCGAGACTTTGTCGCAACGCGAAGCCCAAGTATTCGAGTTGGTCACCAACGGCCGAGCGAATAAAGCGATTGCCGCAGAACTCGGGTTGAGCGAGCGAACAGTGGAAATTCATCGCGCCAATGTCATGGAAAAACTAGGCGCACGATCGATCGCGCACTTAGTGAAAATCTCCATTGTCTTGGGCGGCAATCAATCCGATTTGGTTTAGCCCCCGGTAGGTGCTTTCTCACAATGGAAAGCAGCGGCGACTGAAATGCAAAGCGCGGTTGCCTGCGTAACGTGCCTGCGACACTTGTCGTGAATTCAATTCGCCGGAGTCGCCATGCACACAGAATCCAGCCCCAATTCTTTAGAACATGACTCTTTTGATCCGGGATACGAAAAGCTTTGGAAGATCATTCAGAATTGCCGCTTTGCAATGCTGACGACCATAGAGCGGGATGGCTCGTTGCGCTCGCGGCCTATGACTACGATACAAAAGGATTTCGGCGGCACATTATGGTTTTTTGCACCAACGGAATCCGATGCTGCGATGGCCGTGGCCGTAAACGAATCGGTCAGCGTGGCGTACGCCAATGTCGATAAGGCGGATTTCGTTTCAATCGCGGGAACCGCATCTGTCGTAACGAACATTGCCATCAAAGAAAAATTATGGAATCCCATGGTCGAAGCGTGGTTTCCGCAAGGCCCCACGTCGCCCGATGTAGCGCTGATTAAGGTTGATGCGTCACGCGCCGAGTATTGGGATTCGAGGAGCAATAAGTTGGTCCAGCTGTTTGCGATCGCAACGGCTTACGTAAAAGGCACTACGCCCAAAAATATCGGCGAGCATCGCGAAGTACGCGTAACCCATCGCTAGCTTCGCGATGCGCAACGCGGGAGCCGACGTCGTTGGTTGGATTAGCGCCTCGATCCTGCTTGTTACATTGATTCGGCAAATCACTTTGCAATGGCGCGATCAGCGCACAACGGGGGTCTCCGCTTGGCTTTTCGTCGGTCAGCTGGCGGCGTCGGTCGGGTTCATTATTTACAGCGCGTTGGTCGATAACTTGGTGTTTGTCGTAGCGAATTCATGCATCGCCACCGTGGCGATTTTCGGCCAGTACGTCTATTTCCGCAACGCAAGTCGTGAAGCAAGCAAAAAGGCAGCGCCGAAACCATGAAGATTTCGACGCTGCTTACCTACCCGCTATCGCGCTTGCAGCGGTAACTCATCTCGACTAGGTTCGATCGCTTTCGCCACCTTCGCGATCCGATTCGTTCTGCTTTTCCTGGCGCATGCGCTCACGATTACGCTCCTCCGGATCGGTATATCCTCCTTGCTGAGCCGAACGATCGCGACCGGATTGTTGGTCCTGCTGCCCGGTGCGTTGATCTTGACGACGCGGCTCATTACCAGCTTGATCTTGCCGTTGACCTCCGCCTTGCTGCTGGCCGCGCTGATGCTGCTGATCGGGAGCTCGATTGCCCTGCTGTTGCTTGTCGTTAGCCTGATTGCCGTTCTGCTGAACGCCTTTCTGATTGCCGCTATTCTGTTGCTGATTTGCCATGATTCACCTCATCGAATTGTGAAGTACGCTTCGTTGCGTAGGCTGCTCATATGCAGCAGCGTTCAGCCACTATAGAAAGACCGACCCTGCCCGCCTAACAGCGCACCGCTACTACGACTGTCGGCTGTTACTTACGGCTACCGGGCAATTGGCGATACGAAATCAGGAGAACGCCTTGCTGCGTGGTGGTGTTCGTGGCTATACTGTATATAAACACAGTTACTGAAACTTAGCACTGAGTAGCTCACTATGTTTACCGACGCCCTTACGCTTATCGATCAGACCATCGAGAATTTGGAAACACTGGCAGCCGTTTTTGCAGACGAATTAGACGAGCGTATGCACAACTCCGCTCTCCCGCCAACCGCTCATATCTCACGCAATGCGTACATGAAAATCGGCGCGTTACTGCCGGCATTGCGCGCCGCACGGGCTACTCAAGAAGCGCATTTCTCCGGCAGCGCCACCGGTGTGTCAACTGTGACTGAACCCATTTGGCCCTGGATGACTGCCGCATGCGTCAAAAAATATCGCCTGGTCAACTATTACTGCCTGGGATCGCACCGGCACGCGAACCACGCGATAATTTTTTCCTTGCCGCCCAGCCGGACGGCCAACCGGCAAATCAACTTCTAGGTCTTGCCCGTTGTCTTAGTAGTAAGCACAACCTTACGGGCCACATTCTTGGCACACAGCGCTTTCACGTATCGCTGCTGCCTTTTGGCAGATTTGACGGTATACCGAGTTGGTTGATGGATGTGACCGAGCGCATGGCCAAGAGGGTGGCAATGCCCGCTTTTCGAGCCGGATTCAATCGCGCGCTCACCTTTGGAGGGCCAGCAGAAAAGCGTCCGTTCGTACTGACTGGCGGCAACTTGGCTGGATTTCAGGCTTTGTACAAAGCGCAGGTTACGGCGGCTCAGCGCTTAGGACGGCGCGTTAATCGACTTACGTTTACACCGCATATGACCCTGCTCTACGACACCAAGCGCATCGTTGAGCAATCTGTCGAGCCTATCGAATGGACGGTGCACGAATTCGTACTGATCCATAGCCATGTAGGGCAACATCGCTACGACATTTTGGGTCGTTGGCGGCTGGCTGCATAACCGACGCGAGCTGTGCGTTGACAGATATTCGCCTGCTTCAGTATAAAAGGAGGATATACCGGCATCCTCCTCGTGCATGACGTACCCCGCGCCAGCCCCACTGCGAATACTGTACGTCGAAGACAACGACATCGTACGTTTACAGACTGCTGAACTTTTGGGAAGTCCGGACCGCGAAATCGTGAGTTGCGACTCTGCCGAGCAAGCGCTGAAAGAGCTGGAACGTGCGGCATTCGATGTGACGATCACCGATATCAGCCTGCCGGTCATGTCCGGAATAGAACTTACCAAGCGCATACTCAAGAACACGCCCGATGCCTGGATCATCATCATGTCGGGCTACGCGCTGCCAGAGCCCGACAAACTGGGACGCAACACCCGCGTACTTCCCAAACCGGTTGAGACCGAGCAGATCGACGCCCTGCTAAGTGACATCCGTCGTTTTATTTGACCATTTCCGCACGGCTTATCGGCCGGTCTTACAAAATCATGTCGGATGATTCCTACATCGAATCAGGCTATTCCGACGGAACGGTTTTTCATTGCCGCCGGGTATGATCGGCTGCCGATGTTCGCCCAACGCGCGCCTACGTCTTCTGAATATATCGACTCAAATAGCGTCGACGCGCCGTATTTCCTGCCTAACGTTGATGCCGGCTTAATCGCCGAAGTTCTGATCGGATGCGGAGTGCTCGATGGAAACCCAAGAACGTGTTCGCCGCAACATAGCGGCGAGCGATAAACGACGCGCTAAGAAGTCGTCTTCAAAATCCAATGGCATAAAAGTGCTGGCCGCGTCTGGCGTCACCGCCAATGTCGAACTCGATCTAGCCAAGCTTTTACTCGCTTTGCAGAGCGCACGCGACGGCGACTTTTCGGTGCGACTACCTCGTGACAAAACCGGTATGCCGGGCAAAGTGGCCGATACCTTCAACGAAATCGTTACTTCGATGCAGTGCATGGCTCGCGAGCTGGAAAAAGCCGGCCAAGTGGTCGGCAAAGACGGCAAGACGCGTCATCGCGTCGCCATGGATCGTCGTAGCGGCTCATGGGGAGCAATGGAACGCTCCGTTAATACATTGCTGGACGACCTCCTGTGGCCGACGACCGAAGTAACACGCACGATTTCCGCCGTTGCGAAAGGCGATCTGTCCGAGACGATGCGACTCGAAGTCGACGGCCAACCGTTGCGCGGCGAGTTCCTTCGTTCCGCCAACATCGTCAACACGATGATCAGACAGATGAGCGTTTTCACGTCGGAAGTGACGCGCGTGGCGCGCGAAGTCGGTACCGACGGCAAGTTGGGCGGCCAGGCGGTGGTACCCGGTGCAACAGGCACTTGGCGCGATCTGACGGATAGCGTTAATTCGATGGCGGGTAACCTAACCGGCCAAGTCCGCAACATTGCCGACGTGGCAACCGCCATCGCGAACGGCGACTTATCCCGCAAGATTACCGTGAACGTGCGCGGCGAAATTCTGCAGCTGAAAGAAGCCATCAACACAATGGTGGATCAACTACGCGCCTTCGCATCCGAAGTAACGCGCGTCGCGCGCGAAGTCGGCACCGATGGCAAATTAGGCGGCCAAGCCATCGTGCCCGGTGTCGCGGGCACGTGGAAAGATCTCACCGATTCGGTGAACGCCATGGCGACCAACCTTACTAGCCAAGTGCGCAACATCGCGGAAGTGACCACTGCGGTGGCTCGCGGCGATTTGTCGCGCAAAATCACTGTCGACGTAAAAGGCGAAATCCTCGAATTGAAAAACACCATCAATACGATGGTGGATCAATTGAACGGCTTTGCGGCCGAAGTGACGCGCGTGGCGCGCGAAGTGGGCACCGAAGGAAAATTGGGCGGCCAAGCCACGGTACCCGGCGTCGCCGGCACCTGGAAGGACCTCACCGATAACGTGAATTCCATGGCAGGCAACTTGACCGGCCAAGTGCGCAACATTGCCGAAGTCGCCACGTCGATTGCGAATGGCGATCTCTCGCGGAAAATCACCGTGGACGTGCGTGGTGAAATTCTGCAGTTGAAAGAAACCATGAACACCATGGTGGACCAGCTGCGATCGTTCGCTTCGGAAGTAACACGTGTGGCGCGCGAAGTCGGTACCGAAGGTAAGCTGGGCGGCCAAGCAAACGTCCCGGGTGCCGCGGGTACTTGGAAGGATCTCACGGACAATGTGAATTCGATGGCCAGCAACTTGACCGGCCAAGTTCGTAACATCGCGGAAGTCTCCACCGCCATCGCGCGCGGCGATTTGTCGCGCAAGATTACCGTCGACGTTAAAGGCGAAATTCTCCAATTGAAAGAAGCCATCAACACGATGGTGGATCAATTGAACGCGTTCGCGGCCGAAGTGACTCGTGTGGCCCGCGAAGTCGGCACGGAAGGCAAACTCGGCGGTCAGGCCGACGTAAAAGATGTCAGCGGCGTTTGGAAAGATCTCACCGACAACGTCAATTCGATGGCGCGCAACCTCACGGGTCAAGTGCGAAATATCGCCGACGTGGCGACAGCCATCGCAAATGGCGACTTGTCCCGCAAGATCACGGTGGACGTAAAAGGCGAGATCCTGCGCTTGAAAGAAACCATCAATACGATGGTGGACCAACTTAACGGCTTCGCCGCCGAAGTGACCCGCGTGGCCCGCGAAGTCGGCACCGAAGGCAAACTCGGCGGTCAAGCTGACGTAAAAGACGTCAGCGGCGTGTGGAAAGATCTCACCGACAACGTCAATTCGATGGCGCGCAACCTGACGGGTCAAGTACGCAACATTGCCGAAGTATCTACCGCAATCGCGCGCGGCGATTTGTCGCGCAAGATTACCGTCGACGTGCAAGGCGAAATTCTAGAACTGAAGGAAACCATCAACACGATGGTCGACCAGCTCAACAGCTTTGCTGCCGAAGCGTCGCGCGTGGCGCGCGAAGTCGGCACCGAAGGCAAACTCGGCGGTCAAGCTATCGTGCCGGGTGTCGCCGGCACCTGGAAGGATCTCACCGACAACGTCAATTCGATGGCCAGCAACCTTACCGGCCAAGTGCGCAACATCGCCGAAGTATCCACCGCCATCGCGCGCGGCGACTTGTCACGCAAGATTACCGTCGATGTGCAAGGCGAAATTCTGCAGCTAAAAGAAACCATCAATACGATGGTGGACCAGCTCAATGGCTTCGCCGCCGAAGTAACGCGCGTCGCGCGTGAAGTCGGTACCGAAGGTAAGCTGGGCGGTCAGGCCGTTGTACCGGGCGTCGCAGGTACCTGGAAAGATCTCACCGATAACGTCAACGTGATGGCGAATAACTTAACCGGCCAAGTACGCGGTATCGTTAAAGTCGTTACCGCCGTGGCCGATGGTGACTTGCGTCAACGTCTGACCGTGGAATCGAAGGGCGAAGTCGCCGCACTGGCCGAAACCATCAACTCAATGACCGACACGCTCGCAATCTTCGCCGACCAGGTAACAACCGTAGCGCGCGAAGTGGGCGTCGAAGGCCGCTTGGGCGGTCAAGCAAACGTGCCTGGCGCGGCCGGCACATGGAAAGATCTAACGGGTAACGTGAACTTGCTGGCGGCCAACCTCACCACACAAGTGCGCGCAATCGCGGAAGTCGCGACGGCCGTGACGAAGGGCGATCTTACCCGCTCAATTCAAGTCGACGCGCGCGGTGAGGTGTCCGAACTCAAAGACAACATCAACGCCATGATCGGCAACCTACGCGCCACAACCGAGCGCAATACCGAAACAGACTGGCTCAAGACCAACCTCGCCAGATTCAGCCGCATGATGCAGGGTCAGCGCGATCTGGTGACCGTGGGCCAGATGTTGCTGACCGAACTTGCACCGCTGGTAAATGCACAGCACAGCATCATCTACATCATGGATGCCGATGAACACGGTCCTATTCTTACGCAGCTCGCCGCATATGCGGACTTAAAGACGCAAAATGAACCGCGTCGCTATGCCCTGCATGAAGGCCTAGTCGGACAATGCGCCGCCGACGCGCGCCGGATTCTGCTTGAGGAAATTCCCGCGGATGCGGTGCACGTGCGCAGCGGTCTCATCGAAGCCCGCGCGCGGAATTTGATCGCGCTGCCCGTGTTATTCGAAGGCCAAGTTCGTGCGGTGATCGAGTTGGCCTCTCTGCACCCCTTCACGCAGTCGCAACTTGCCTTCCTAGAGCAACTCACCGGCAGTATCGGCGTGGTGCTCAATACCATCGAAGCGACTATGCGCACCGAAGGGCTATTGAAGCAATCGCAACAGCTGGCGGGTGAGCTGCAAGCGCAACAAAGTGAGTTGCAGCAGACCAACGAAGAGCTGGCCAACAAGGCGCAGCTGCTGGCCGAGCAAAACGCCGAAGTGGAGCGCAAGAACCAAGAGATCGAATTGGCGCGACGCGCAGTGGAAGAAAAGGCCGCGGAGCTGGCGCTCACGTCGCGTTACAAGTCCGAGTTCCTTGCGAACATGTCGCACGAGTTGCGTACGCCACTCAACAGCATTTTGATTCTCGGGCAGCAGTTGGCTGAAAACGCCGACGAAAACCTCTCAACGCGACAAGTGGAGTTCGCCAAGACCATCCACGGCGCCGGCACGGACTTGCTCAACTTGATCAGCGATATTTTGGACTTGTCCAAGATCGAGTCCGGTACGGTAACGGTCGAATCCGAAGAATTGCTTTTCACCCACCTGCGCGAAACTATCGAGCGAAACTTCCGCCATCAAGCCGACGCCAGCGCGCTCTCATTTACCGCGGCGTTCGATTCGCGCTTGGGCCGCCACATCTACACCGACCCGAAACGTTTGCTGCAGGTACTCAAGAACCTGCTGTCCAACGCATTCAAATTTACGGCGGTCGGCAGCATTCGCCTGCATGTCGGCGTTGCTGAAAGCGGCTGGAATCCGGACCACCCCGTACTAAGCCAGGCACAAACTGTCGTGCAGTTTTCCGTGACCGATACCGGCATCGGTATCGCTCCGGAAAAGCAAAAGATTATTTTCGAAGCGTTTCAACAGGCCGACGCGGGAACATCGCGAAAATACGGCGGTACGGGCCTGGGTCTCGCCATCAGCCGCGAACTGGCACATCTATTGGGCGGCGAATTGCGCCTAGTCAGCGTACCGGGCAGCGGCAGTACCTTCACGCTGTACCTGCCGCTCAACTTTATGGGATCGGCATACCGCACGTCGGAAAGTATCAGTGGCGGCAAAGCCAACGCTCCGGCATTCCAGCCTATTGCATTGCCCGCGGCGCGCACCGAGGAATTGATCGACGATCGCGAATCGGTGAGTGCAGACGATCGCGTATTACTGATCATCGAAGACGATCCGCACTATGGAAAGGTTCTCATCAATATGGCACGCGACTGCGATTTCAAAGCTGTTGTGGCGCGCAGCGGCTCCGAAGGCCTGGAGCTTGCCCGCCGTTTTAGACCGACAGCCATCTCGCTAGACGTGTTCCTTCCGGACATGCTCGGTTGGACAGTGCTCAATCAGTTGAAACAAGATCCGGCCACACGCCATATACCGGTGCAAATTCTCACAGTCGAGGAGGAACGTCAGTACAGTCTTGAGCGCGGCGCATTTGCGTTTATGAACAAACCCGTCACTACCGACGGCCTCATGGCGGCATTGAACCGTATCAAAGAGTTCGCCGTACCGCGCATCCGCGAACTGCTGGTCATCGAAGACGACCCTAATGAGCAAATGAGCATCAGTGAACTGATTCGTGCCGATGACGTAAATATCTCGACAGCCGGCACGGGCGAAGAAGCGCTGGGTTTGCTGCGCAGTAGATCCTTCGATTGCATCGTGCTCGATCTACGTCTGCCTGATATGACGGGCTTCGAGCTGATGACCGAGATGCAGAAGGACGCGCGTCTGAGCGAAATTCCCATCGTTGTATTTACCGGCCGAGAGCTTTCGGAGAACGAGGAAGCCGAATTGCGCCAGAAGGCGAAGAGCATCGTGCTCAAAGGAGTCAAGTCACCGGAACGCCTATTGGATGAAACCGCGCTGTTCTTACACCGTGTAGTCACCGATTTGCCGCCCGGCAAACAACGCATGATCGAAGAACTGCATCAAAACGATGAAGTGCTGCTGAAGCAAAAAGTGCTGGTAGTCGACGACGATATCCGCAACATCTTTGCGCTCAACAGTGTCCTCGAACGACGCGGGATGGAGGTGATCAGCGCTACCAACGGCATGGATGCAATCAAACTGGTGGAATCCACCGATGATTTGGCGCTGATATTGATGGACGTGATGATGCCTGAAATGGACGGTTACGAAACCATGCGGCGTATTCGCAGCAACGCAAAATTC
>Ga0315910_10000577_pt1 | contig 36130 bp, 28 predicted proteins | sample EdamamesoilMG_FD_204470 | JGI IMG/M metagenome (GOLD analysis project Ga0315910, IMG submission 204470) | Garden soil microbial communities collected in Santa Monica, California, United States - Edamame soil | ecosystem: Environmental > Terrestrial > Soil > Garden | place: USA: California...
CGCCCGGCGTGGTCGCCAGGTTCTTGCCCACCTGGAACTTGCGTTCGTCGACCTGGCGCGGCATGCCGAAGTTGTTGGTCAGGTCGTCGATGAAATTCTGCAGGCCGTACAGCAGGCTCTTGCCGCGGGTTTCGCTGATCCGCTGCAACGCGCCGGGATTGCCGAGCAGCGTATTGGTGGGCGCGAAGGTTTCCGTGAACAGCTGCAATACGAAGCGCGCGCGTTCGCGGTCTTCGGTGGTGGTGTCGACGCGATCCAGCACGCGATTCAGCATGTCGCGCCACGCGACGAAGCCCTGCATGAGGCGCTTGTAGTAGCCGCTCTTCTGCCAGATGTTGTGACTGAAGCGCCGATCGCGCGCGTCGGGCAGGACCTTCGACCGGCCCATCGCGATTTCCACCAGTTCGCGCGCGAACACCAGGTTCTCCTGGATCAGCACCTGCGGGTTGATGGTCATGAGACGCAGCAGGCGCTTGCCCGCGGCTAACAACTCTTCGCGGTCGAGACCGAGTAGAGGATTGGCGCCGAGGATTTCCTCCGCGGCGTCGGTCGCGGCCTCGTGTTCGAGTTCCGGCTGTCCAGCGTTATCGGCCGGCGCGAAGCCATCTTTAGCGCCATTTTCCGGGCGCGATTCGTTCGCCGCCTCGGTGGCAACCGGCTTGATTTCCGTCACATTTTCCCGCGACTGGCGGGATCGTTTGGCTGCCATTGGCCCCTCGCTGGCGATCCGCTCTTGTTATATGTGATCTGTTTCCCAGTGGCGACAGGGTCGGCGTGACCCTAGTCACGTGGCCTAGGCCTCTCGATTCCTATTATGCATCGCAACCAGGCGCCCAAAACCCAGAAACGTCATGGGTTTGACGCTCATCCGCAATCGGTCGCGGGTGAGCACAAGGGGTTGCCAGTACGAGAGAGGAGTCTTGATGTCGAGGTCAACGCGGCTTTGGGTCGCGGCAGGAATGTTTTCGCTGTGCGGAGCGTGGGTTGAACGGGCCTACGCCGTAGGCGTTGCTGCCGGCACCAATATCGACAACACAGCGCAGGTGACCTATTCGGTCGGCTCGGTGAGCGCGACCGCGACCTCGAACACCACCAGCGTCACGGTCGCCGAAATCGTCGATACGGTCGTGACCCTGCAGACGCCGAGCGTGCCGGTGGTGCCGGGCGCGGTGCAGCAGGAGATGGTCTTCCGGCTCACGAATACCGGCAACGGCCCGGAGACTTTCCAGCTGCAGATGACCAGCGCCCTCGGCGGCGACGACTTCGACCCGACCGCGGCCGTGCCGCCTATCTACTTCGACACCGACGGAAGCGGCGATCTCTCGCCCGGCGACGTGCCGTACACCGCCGGCAGCAACGACCCCGTGCTGGCCGCGGACGCGTTCGTGACCGTGCTCGTGGTCAATGACATTCCGACCGGCGTCAGTGATGGCAACCGCGGCTTCTCGCGGCTGACCGCCACCGCGCGTACCGGCAGCGGCGCTCCCGGCGCCACCTTCGCCAGCCAGGGTGCCAATGGCACCGACGCCGTGGTCGGCACCACCGGCGGTGAGGACGAGGCGACCGGCCAGTACCTGGTGGCGAGCATCGCGCTGAACGCCGTCAAGTCGCAGGCGGTGGTCGACCAGTTCGGCGGCGCGCGCCCGATCCCGGGAGCGCGCATCAACTACACCATCGTGGTGAGCGCCACCGGCAGCGGCACGGCCGCGGCCTCGGTGTTCAACGACGCCATCCCGGCCAACACCACCTACGCGCCCGGCACCCTGCAGCTCAACAGCGTCGCGCTGTCGGATGCAGCCGATGCCGATGCCGGAGATTTCTCGACCGTGCCCGCCGCGCGCGTCCGCGTGCAGCTCGGCAACCTCACACAGGCGAGCGGATCCCAGACGATCCAGTTCGCCGTGACCATCAATTGAAGTGGGAAGCATCGAAGTGAAGGAGACACACATGATCCAGGGGACAGTGAAGTTCATCGCCGCCGCCGTCATCGCCTGCGCATTGCAGGTGCCGGCATTCGCGCAGACCAATTGCGTCGAACTCAAGACGACGGGCGAAGTGGAAAAGGAAGTCGTCAACGACAAGGGCGAGAAGAGCAAGGTGCTGGTCGCCGCGGCCGACAGCAAGGTGGTCCCGGGTACCGAGGTCATCTGGACCGTCACGGCCAGCAACGTCTGCAAGCAGCCCTCGGACAAGGTGGTCATCACCAACCCGGTGCCCGAGCACATGACGCTGGTGCCCGGCTCGGTGGTGGGCGTCGGCGCCGACGTCACCTATTCGGTCGACGGCAGGACTTTCGCGCCCGCCGGCAAGCTCATGGTCAGCGAGAACGGTGCGACCCGCGCCGCGCGTGCCGAGGAATACCGGCACGTCCGCTGGGAATTCAAGAACCCCATGCCGCCTGGCTCGAGCGCCTTCGGGCGATTCCGCGCCACGCTCAACTGATTTTTTTCCAAGAGAGTAGAGAGGAGTACCCATGATTTCGGTCTTAAAGCAAATGCGGCGAGTCGCTCTTGCCGCGGTTGCGTTGGGGTCGATCGGCTTGTCGGGCACGGCGTTCGCTCAGAACACCGCGTCAGGCACGTCGATCAACAACACCGCAACCGTCAACTACAGCGTGAACTCGATCGCGCAGACGCCCATCAGCGCGAGCGCCACGTTCGTGGTGGACACGGTGGTCAACGTCAACGTGACCGGTGGCACCAGCGTCAACGTGACGCCGGGGCAGACCGCCGCGGTGACGGTGTTCACGGTGACCAACACCAGCAACATCACGTCCAACTTCACCCTGACGCCGAGCAACCAGACGGGCGACAACTTCGATGTCGCCAACATCGCGGTGCGCGTCGACGCCAACGCCAACGGCACCTACGAACCGGCGACTGACACCGGGACGGCGATCACCGGCCTGGTGCGCAATGGCTCGGTCACGGTGTTCATCCTGGGTGACATCCCGGGTTCGGCGACCAACACGCAAACGGCCATTGACCGGCTGACGGCGAATGCCATCAACCCGCTCACCAGCCTCGCGTGGGTCAACGACACGAGCGCCGACGTGGCGGGCACCGTGCAGATCGTGGTGCAGAACAACTCGGCATTCGCGCAGGACACCTACACGGTGGCCACCGCGACGCTGGGTGTCACCAAGAGCAGCTCGGTGATCAGCGACCCGGTGAACAACACGACCAACCCCAAGGCCATCCCGGGCGCGGTCATGCAGTACGCCATCGCGATCGCCAATACGGGTTCGCAGGCTGCGACGCTGCAGTCGATCAGCGATCCGATCCCGGCCAACACGGCGTTCCTGGCGGGCCAGTTCACTGGCACGACCGACGTCAGCATCCAGGTGGGCGCCGCTCCGGCGACGTTCTGCGTGGCAGAAGCTGGCGGTACCGACACCAATGCTGACGGTTGCGTACGCACCGGCGGCGGCGCGCTGTCGGTGGGCGCTCCGGCGATCACTTCGGTTGCGGCGGGCTCCACGGTCACCGTGCGTTTCCAAGTGACCATCCAGTAATCGGACGGAAAGCACACCACCAGCATCATGATGTGCAATCCGGCGGGTAAGCGGGCCTGGAGCCCGAAGGGACGACCCAAGTCCCACGCCCGCAACAACGGGTACTCTCACGCAGAGGGCGGGGTAGCAGCTAGCTACCCCGCCTTCGGCGCGTTTATGGGCCGCGTAAACGCGTTGCTCAGGGTTGCGTTGTTATTTGCTGCATGTCTCACTGTGGCGAATGTTTCCGTGGCGCAGGTCACGGCGCCCGGTACGGTGGTCAGGAACGTCGGCAGCGTCCAGTACGACGCGGCGCCGGGCACGACGCGCACCGTGCAGTCGAACGAGGTGGCGCTGGCCGTGCAGCCGGCGCCGTCACGTTCGTCGATCACGCTGGCGCGCTACGCCGGTTCGAGTCCGAGCTCGTCGACCGCCGGTCCGACCCAGTGTCTCGCGGGCGGCAGCTTCACGGCGCTGGCCCCGCCGGCGCCCCAGGGCGTCGGCTCGCTCGATCCGACGACGCCGATCCCGTTGTTGCCCACGACCATCGCGCACGCGGGTGACCCGATCTTCGTGCGGGTCGTGGACCTGGACCGCAACCGCGATGCCGGCGTCATCGAGACCGTGGACGTGCGCGTGACGGCGTCCGCCACGGGGGATTCCGAGGTGTTGCGATTGTCGGAAACCGGCCCCGACACGGGCGTGTTCGTGGGTTATGTGCCGACGCAGGCCAGCGCGGCCGCGAACGACTGCGCGTTGCAGGTCGAACGCAACGCGGAGCTGGATGCGAGTTACGTTGATCCGATCGACTCCACCGACGCGGCGCAGGCCGATGCGCTGGTGGATCCCTTCGGCCTGGTGTTCGATTCGCAGACCGGCCAGCCCGTCGATGGCGCGCGTGTGCGTCTCATGGATGCGGGCACGGGCCTGCCCGCGGTCGTGTTTGGCGACGACGGCGTCAGCCGCTACCCGAGCGAGATGGTGACCGGCCAGGCGGTGACCGACCAGGGCGGCACCCAGTACCAGCTGCCGCCGGGAGTGTTCCGCTTCCCGCTGGTGACGCCGGGCAACTACCGCCTCGAAGTGCTGCCCCCCGGCAGCTATGTATTCCCTTCGCAGCGCACGATCACCGATCTGCAGACGCTGCCCAACGCGCCGTTCCGGCTACAGCCGGGTTCCTTCGGCCAGAATTTCGTGGTCACCGCGGCGCCGGCCGTCGCGGTGGACCTGCCGCTCGATGCGAGTGAAAGCGCGCTGGTGCTGCGCAAGACCGTCGGTCAGCAACTCGCGACCACGGGCGACTTCGTGCAGTACACGCTCACGCTGCAGAACACCAGCCAGTCCGGGCCCATCCTCGATACCCAGGTCATCGACCGCTTCCCGGCGGGTGCGCGCTACCGCGCCGGATCGATGCATCTCAACGGCACACGCATCGCCGATCCCGCGCTTGCGGCCGATGGCACCAGCTTCACGTACACGCATCCGAGCCTGGCCGCTGGCGACACCCTCACGCTGCGCTACGTGCTCGAATTCACCGTGGCCATGCGCGGCATGACGGACGCCATCAACACCGCGCAGGCCGTGGCTCCCGGCAACGTGCTGTCGAACCAGGCGCGCGCGCTGGTGCGCATGAACAACGAACTGTTCTCGCAGAAGGGTTTCATCGTCGGCCGCGTGTTTGAAGGCACCTGCGACAGCGACGGCCGCAAGGATGGCGGCATCGGCAACGTGCGCGTCTATCTCGAGGACGGCCGCTACGGCGTCACCGACGAAAACGGCAACTTCCATTTCGATGATCTCGCGCCGGGTACGCACACCGTGCAGCTCGACCCGCTGACGCTGCCGGAATACCTGGAGCTCGCGCCGTGCACGGATCGCATGGGGCATGCCGGCCGCAGCTATTCGCAGTTCGCCGAGCTCAAGCCGGGCACGCTGTGGCGCAGTGACTTCGTGCTGCGTCAGAAGAAGGCCCCGGTGGGCAATGTCGACTTCGCGTTCACCTCGGCATTGCCGCAGGGCGCCAACGACGAGGGCCTCGCCAATCACGAGGCCGTGCTCAATGTGAATGGTGTGGCTTCCGGCAACACGCGCGTGGTCGTGATGCTGCCGGACGGCTTCGAATACGTGGCCGGCAGCGCCACGGTCGATGGCGCGCAGGTGAGCGATTCGCCCGAATCAGTGACCGGCGCCGGCGCCGCCGTGGTCAGCGCGGCCGACGGCGTGATGACCACGCGCTTCGGTGAACTCGAGCCGGGGTCGTCGCGCACGCTGCGCTTCCAGACCCGCGCGTTGCCCAGTGCGGGTGGCGAGCTGACGCTGCGGGCCCTGGCGGTGTTCGACTCACCGTCCAAGTCGGGCATGCGCAGCCAGACGGTCGAGACCCACATGACGCGCGGCGCCGCGCGTTATGGCCGCTCGCAGTTCACCTTCACGCCGCGCTTCGACGTGCTCAAGACCGAGCTGTCGCCGGCGGACGAGCGCGCGCTGCGCGACCTGATCAACACCTGGCGCGGTGCGCGCGAAATTTCCATTCATGCCGTCGGGCACTCGGACGCGCAGCCCATCTCGGGACGCAACCGTCGCGTGTTCGCCGACAACTATGCGCTGTCACAGGCGCGCGCCCAGGCCGTTGCGGACTACCTGGCGATGTCGCTGGCGGTGCCGGCGGCGCGCGTGCACGTCGAAGGCCGCGGCGCCGATGAGCCCGTGGCCATGGGCAAGGACGCCGCGAGCTACGCGGCGAATCGTCGCGTCGAGATCGTGATCGAAGGCGCGCGCTTCGAGGCGAACGCGCCGCTCGAGCTCGGCGCCGCCGGCGGCAAATCCGAAAGCATCGCCACGGAGGGCTTGATCCTGCGTGGCCCGTCGACCACTGCGAAGCGGCCGTCGCGCAGCGCCGCGCTGGTCGACAAGCTCGGCATGGGTGTGGTCGTCGACGTCGAATCGCTCAAGCCGGGTTTGAGCTGGCTGGCGCCGCTGGCCGATTCGACCCCGCCGATTTCCGTCACCAAGGTGGCGATCCAGCACCTGCCGGGGCAGACGGTCGAGCTCAGCGTGAATGGCCGGCCGGTGGACAAGTTGTCCTTCGACGGCGTGGCCGTGAATGTCGCGAACACCGTGGCGGTGAGCCGCTGGCGTGCCGTGGACCTGATCGACGGGGACAACCGGCTCGAGGCGCGCGTGCTCGACGAGAACGGCAGGCAGGTGTGGAGCGCGCAGCGCACCGTGCACTTCGGCGGGAGTCCGGTACGCGCGGAGCTGGTCAAGGCCAGCTCGAAGCTGATCGCCGACGGTCGCAGCATCCCGGTGATCGCGCTGCGCATGTTCGACAAGTCCGGCAAGCCGGCGCGCACCGGCACGCTGGCGGCTTTCCGCGTCGATGCGCCGTATCGCTCGATGTGGGAAGTCGACCAGCTCAATGACAACCAGATCCTCACCGGCCCGCGCGAGCCGCAGGTCGAAGTGCAGTCAGACGGGCTTGCGTTGATTGAACTGGAGCCCACCACCACGACCGGCTACGTGATGCTCCACCTGCGCTACAACGAGCGCCAGGACGAAGAGTTCAAGGTGTGGCTGGAGCCGGCCGCTCGCGACTGGATCCTGGTCGGCATCGCCGAGGGTACCGCGGCCTACAACAGCATCTCCGGCAACATGGAAACCGCTGCCGCGGCCGACCGTGAAGAAGGCTTCGAGCAGGACGGGCGTGTGGCGTTCTTCGCCAAGGGTCGCATCAAGGGCGATTTCCTGCTGACCATGGCCTACGACTCGGCGCGTGAGAAGCAGGACGCGCGCGACTCCATCCGCGGCACGGTCGAGCCCGACAAGTACTACATGCTTTACGGCGACGGCACCGAGCAGCGCTTCGAGGCGGCCTCGCAGAGCAAGCTGTACCTCAAGATCGAGCGCCGCCAGTTCGTGGCGCTGTTCGGCGATTACGACACCGGCTTCACGGTCACCGAGCTCACGCGTTACAACCGCAGTCTCTCCGGCCTGCGCACCGACTACGCCGGCGAGCGGGTGCAGGTGTCCGGCTTCGCGGCGCGCACCGACACCGGGCTGGTGCAGGACGAGCTGCGGGGCGACGGCACCGCCGGTCTCTACCACCTGTCGCGTTCGCCCATCGTCATCGGCAGCGACAAGCTGCGGATCGAAGTGCGTGATCGCTTCGAGATCACGCGAGTGCTCGAGAGCCGCGAGCTGTCGCGCTTCATCGACTATGACCTGGACTACGAGCGCGGCACGGTGTTCTTCAAGGAGCCGGTGCAGAGCCGCGACCAGGATCTGAACCAGGTGTTCATCGTGGTCGACTACGAAGTGCGCAGCGGCGGCGAGGACGAAACCGCGGCCGGTGTGCGCGTCGCCGGCAAGTTCGACGGCGACAAGCTCGAGATCGGCGCCAGTGCGGTGTACGAGGGCGCCCAGGCGGGTGACACGCACATCATCGGCACCGATCTGACCTGGCAGGCATCCGCCGGCACCCGCGTGCACGCCGAGGTGGCGCAGTCGCAGTCCGACGATCCGCTGCGTCCCGACTCCTCCACGGCCTGGATGCTCGAAGGCACGCATGTGTCCGAACGCTTCGAGGCACGGGGCTGGGCGCGCGAGGTCGAGGGTGGCTTCGGCGTCGGCCAGCAGCTCACCGCCGACACCGGCACGCGCAGCGTCGGCGTCGATGCCCGCTACAAGATCAAGGACGACGTGCTGGTGAGCGGCGAAGTGCAGCACCAGCAGGTGCTCAGCAGCGATGCCACGCGCCTGCTCGCCAGCGCCGACGTGCGCCTGCAGCGCGAAACCTGGACCGCGGGCATCGGCGGGCGCCATGTCGCCGACGTGGATGCAAGCGGTGACGATCGCGTCTCCGACCAGCTCTACGCGACCGGCAGCGTCGACCTGTGGGACAGCCGCATCACCCTGCGTGGTGAAGCCGACGCCACGCTCGCCGGCAACGACGCCAGCGTCGACTATCCGGCGCGCGCGCTGCTCGGGCTCGACTACCACCTTTCGGGCGACACCATTTTCTACGCCGAGTACGAGCACGCCGACGGCGACCAGATCGCGGCGGATACCACGCGCGTCGGCATGCGCACCCGCCCCTGGGAGCGCACGCAGGTGAACTCGAGCATCAACACCCAGGGCACCGAGTACGGCCCGCGTACCTTCGCGAACTTCGGCCTGACGCAGGGCTTCGTGTTCGGCGAGCATTGGGCGTTCGACGTGGGCGTCGACCAGAGCAACACCCTGCGCGGTCCGGACCTGGAGCCGCTGAACCCGAATGCGCCGCTCGCCTCCGGCACGCTCACCGACGACTTCTTCGCCGCTTTCCTCGGCGCCTCGTACCACCAGGAACTGTGGCAGATGACCAGCCGACTCGAGCATCGCAACTCCGACAGCGAGGAGCGCTGGAGCTCGACCACCGGCTGGTACCGCGAGCCGGTCGAGGGTCACGCGATGTCGGTGTCCCTGCAGGCCTTCGACAGCGAAGCATCGATGGGTGATTCGACCTCCGTGGTCGGCCGCTTCGCCTGGGCGTTCCGCCCGGATTCGAGCCGCTGGATCGTGTTCGATCGCCTCGAGGCCAAGTACGACGAACAGTCGAGCCTCGGCGGCGTGTTCGAATCCTCGCGCCTGGTCAACAACCTGCACGCCAACTGGCAGATGAACCCGAAACTGCAGCTCGGCCTGCAGTACGGCGTGCGCTACGTGTCCAGCACCTTCGAAGACGAGAAGTACGACGGCATCTCGGACATCGGCGGCTTCGACCTGCGTCGCCAGCTCAATCGCCGCTTCGATGTCGGCGTGCACGCGGCCGTGCTGCACTCGTGGGAATCGGACCTGATGGACTACTCGTCGGGATTCGACGTGGGCATGACGTTCGCGAAGAACATCTGGATTTCCCTGGGCTACAACTTCGCCGGCTTCCGCGACGACGATTTCTCGGCCAGCCGCCACACGGCGCAGGGCCCGTACCTGTCGATCCGCATCAAGGCTGACCAGGATACTTTCAAGGATTTGAATCTCGACAGCCTGCGCCCGTCGCGCTAGCGTGAGTCGATGATGGATCTGGACGAGGTCTTCGGGCCACAGGGCCCGCTCAAGCGTTCGTTGCCGGGTTTCACGCCGCGGCGCTCGCAGCTGGCGATGGCGACGCGCGTCGAACGCGCGCTGGCGAATCGCGCGCCGCTGGTGGTGGAAGCGGGCACCGGCACGGGCAAGACCTTCGCGTACCTCGTGCCGGCGCTGCTGTCTGGCAAGCGCGTGCTGATCTCCACGGGCACGCGCACGCTGCAGGACCAACTGTTCAACAAGGACCTGCCGCTGCTGGCCGGCGCCATCGGCGTGCCGGCGCGCGTGGCGTTGCTCAAGGGCCGCTCCAACTACCTGTGCAGCTACCGCTTCGAGCAGATCGGCGGGCAGCGCAGTCTCGCCGGCCAGCGCGACCGCACGCTGGCGCGCGTCGAGCTCTGGGCCCGCAGCACGCGCAGCGGCGATCTCGCCGAGGTGCCGGGGCTGAGCGACGCGCATCCGCTGTGGCCGCAGATCACCTCGACGCGTGAGAATTGCCTGGGTGCGCGCTGCGCGCAGATCGGCCGCTGCCACGTGGTGGACGCGCGCCGCAAGGCCATCGAGTCGGACATCGTCATCGTGAACCACCACCTGCTGCTCGCGGATCTCGCGCTGAAGGAAGACGGCTTCGGCGACCTGCTGGGCGCGGCGGACGCGGTCATCATCGACGAGGCCCACCAGGTGCCGGATCTTGCGACGCAGTTCTTCGGCGCGCGCTTTGGCAGCCGGCAGGTGGAACTGCTGGTGCGGGATGCGCGCCAGGAGCTGGCGTTGCACGGCTCGGGTGCGGCGCTGGGGGAGGAGTGCGGGGCGATCGAACGCCATCTCGCCGCCATGGCGGAAATCCTGCGCGGCGCGCCGCGACAGGACTGGCTGGCGGCCGATACCCCACTCGCCGACGCGGCGGCGGACCTCGAGCGGGCGCTGCGCGCGCTCGGCGCGGGGCTCAACGAACAGGGGCGCGAGCCGGGCATCGCGCAGGCGGCCGCGCGTGCCACCGAGCTCGCCGGGCGGCTCGGCGAGATCACGCAGGCCGAGGAACACGAGGGCGCGCGCAGCGTGGAGCTCACGCAGCGCGGATTCTCCTTGAGCCTGCTGCCCTTCGACGTGGCGGAACGCTTCGCCACGCTCACCGGCAGCACGCGTGCCGCCTGGGTCTTCACCTCGGCCACCCTCTCGGTCAGCGAGGACTTCACGCACTTCACTTCGCGGCTGGGGCTCGCCGAGGCCGAGACCCTCGCCATCCCCAGTCCCTTCGATTTCGAGTCGCAGGCGCTGCTCTATCTACCGGCGCAACTGCCGGATCCGGCCTCGCCGGCGCACACCGAGGCGGTGATCGACGCCGCGGTTCCGCTGATCGAAGCCTCGGCCGGGGGCGCGTTCGTGCTGTTCACCAGTCACCGCGCGCTGCAACGCGCGGCCGGGCTGTTGCGCGCGCGCTGGACCGAGCTCGGCGAATTTCCGCTGCTGGTGCAGGGCGAGGCGCCGCGCGAGCAGTTGCTGCGCGCGTTCCGCGAGTCCGGCAATGCCGTGTTGCTCGGCACCGCGAGTTTCTGGGAGGGCGTCGACGTGAAAGGCGACGCATTGCGGCTGGTCATCATCGAGAAGCTGCCATTCGCCTCTCCCGACGATGCGCTGACGCGCGCGCGCATCGAGCATCTCAAGTCGACGGGCGGGAATGCCTTCCGCGAGTATCAGCTGCCGGAGGCGGCGCTGGCGCTCAAGCAGGGTGTGGGCCGGCTGATCCGCAGCGAGACGGATCGCGGCGTGGTGGTCATCTGCGACCCGCGACTGGTCGACAAACCCTACGGGCGCGTGTTTCGCGCCAGCCTCCCGCCGATGCCGGTGACGCGCGTGTCGCTGGAGGCGGAAAAATTCCTGCGGCGCATCGGCGGATTACCCGCGGTCGCGGGCGTCGTGGCATGAAGGTCCTGGCCCTCGATACCGCGACCGAGGCCTGCTCGGTGTCGCTCGCATTCGGAGCGCAGCAGCTCGACCGCTTTGCCGAACTGGGGCGCGGTCACGCGGAAAGCCTGCTGCCGATGATCGACGAGTTGCTGGCGGAGGCGGGTGTCAGTCTGCGCGCGCTGGATGCCATCGCATTCGGCCGAGGGCCCGGGGCCTTCACCGGGGTCCGCCTGGCGGCGAGCGTGGCGCAGGGTCTGGCCTTCGGCGCCGACCTCGGCGTGGTGCCGGTTTCCGATCTCGCCGCGGTCGCGCAACGCGCCGCCGGAATCCACCCCGAGGCCGAACGATTGCTCACGGTCAACGATGCGCGCATGCAGGAGGTTTACTGGGCCGAATTCTCGCGCGGGCCGTGTGTAGAGGCTTCAGGACCCGAGCAGGTCAGCGCCGCCAGCGAGGTGGTGCTCCCTCAGGCAGGCCGCTGGGTCGCGGCGGGCCGGGGCCTCAAGGCCGCTCCCGCGTTGGCCGAGCGTTGCCGCCAGGCCGGGGCGATGGTCCTCGACGACCTGCTGCCGCGGGCCAGCGAGATCCTCGCCCTGGCGCGGCCGCGCATCGCGGCCGGCCAATTGCTGCCTCCGGAGCTCGCATTACCTGTTTATGTCAGGGACCGCGTCATTAGCTCCGCGCTGTAATCAATCTGCAATAGACTCCCGCTGTAATCCGCACGCCACAAAATCGTCACCTGTGCTGCCGTGTCAGGAACCATGTCCGCGAAACAGATTCTGGTCGTTGAGGATGAGCGCCCAATTCGCGAAATGATCGCATTCGGATTGCGACGGGCGGGATTCGAAGTGCGCGAAGCCGCCGATGCGCGCTCGGGACGGGCCGAGGTCGCCAACAAGTTGCCCGACCTGTTGCTGGTCGATTGGATGTTGCCCGACACCAGCGGCCTCGAATTCACCCGTGCTCTCAAGCGCGATCGCGAAACCCGCGAGTTGCCCGTCATCATGCTGACCGCGCGTGCCGAGGAAGGTGACAAGGTCGCCGGTCTCGAGGGCGGCGCGGACGATTACATCACCAAGCCGTTCTCGCCTCGCGAGCTGCTGGCGCGCATCAACGCGGTGCTGCGCCGTGCGATGCCTGCCGAAGGATCGGAACGCATCGACATCGAGGGACTGGTGCTCGACCAGAGCAGCCAGCGCGTGAGCTCGGGTGAACGTACCGTGGCGCTCGGTCCCACCGAGTACCGCATGCTGGCCTTTTTCATGACTCACCCGGAACGCGTGTACACACGCGAGCAACTGCTCGATCGCGTGTGGGGCGGAAACGTGTACGTCGAAGAGCGCACCATCGACGTGCACATCCGGCGGTTGCGCAAGGCGCTGGAAGAATTCGGCTACGACCGGCTGATCCAGACCGTGCGCGGGTCTGGCTATCGGTTCTCGGCCCGACCTCTCTGAGATGAATTCCGGCGCCTCCGCCTTTCTATACGTTGCATTGCGGCTTCTCGCGGCGCTGGCGCTGGGAGCAACCTTGGGCTGGTTCGCCGGATCCATCTGGGCGGGTGTCAGCGGGGCGCTCGCCTTGTACCTCGCGTGGAACCTCTGGCAGCTGCGCGAATTATGGTTCTGGCTGCAGCATCGCAGCGTCGCCGATCCGCCGCACGCCGCGGGATTGTGGGGTGACGTGGTCGCGCAGGTGGTGCGCCTGCATCGACGCAAGCGTTTCCACAAGGAACGACTCACGCGACTGTTTCGCGAGTTGCGCCGCTCGACCGCCGCCATGCCCGACGGCGTCATCATGCTCGACCCGCAGGGCGAAATCGTCTGGTTCAACCGCAAGGCCGGCGAGTTGCTCGACCTGTCGCGGCGCGCGGATCTCGGTTTGCGCATCGACAACCTGGTGCGCCATCCGGATTTCGTGCGTTACCTGCGCAGCGGGCACTACGCCTTGCCTGCCGTCGTGCGGCTCGACACTCCGGTGGAGCGGCACATCGCCTTCCAGCTCATTTCATATGGCGAAGATCAGCGGCTGCTGATGCTGCGCGACGTCACCCGCGAGGTGCGCCTGGAGCAGATGCGCAAGGACTTCGTGGCCAATGCTTCGCACGAACTGCGTTCGCCGCTGACCGTGGTGGCCGGCTATCTCGAGACTTTCGGCGCGGATCCGGGGCTCGGTGAACTCGCCGGGCCGATCGCGGAGATGCGCCGCCAGACCGACCGCATGACCCGGATCATCGAGGACCTGCTCGCGCTGTCGCGCTTCGAGGCAAACGAGGGACCGATCAAGGGCACGGCCATTGACGTCGCCGCGATGGCAGCGCTGCTGCGCAAGGACGTGCTGGCTCGTCCCACGCATCCGCGCGAAGTCGAGGTGGTGATCGAATCTTCCGCCCACCTGCTGGGCGACGAGGCCATGGTGCAATCGGCCTTCTCCAACCTGGTGGACAACGCCGCCAAGTACACGCCGCCCGAAGGATCGATGCAGATCCGCTGGTGGACAGACGGGGAAGGCGGGCATTTTTCGGTGCGCGACACCGGCCCGGGAATCCCGGCCGAACACCTGCCGCGCCTCACCGAACGTTTCTACCGCGTCGATCCGGGCCGCTCGCGCGAAACCGGCGGATCGGGTCTCGGGCTCGCCATCGTCAAGCACGCCCTGCATCGCCACGGCGCGCGCCTCGAGATCGACAGCATCGAGGGACGTGGCAGCACCTTCATCTGCCACTTCCCGCCCGATCGCGTGCTCGAGAGCCGCATCGCGGCGACCGCGTGAATCCGGGCGTCATGAATCCGTCACGCGGCACTAACAAACTTCGCGACGCCACCCGGCGCCGCGTATCCTGAGGTTGCCATGGAAACCGCCGATCTTTCCCACCACATCTCGCGTCGCTTCAACGAAGACCTGGAGCGCGTGCGCAACAAGGTGATGACCATGGGAGGCATGGTCGAGCAGCAGCTCGCCAACGCCGTCACCGCGCTGGTCGAGGGCGACAGCAACCTGGGCGTGCAGGTGGCGCGCGACGACTTCAAGGTCAATGGCATGGAAGTGTCCATCGACGAGGAGTGCCAGAAGATCCTGGCGACGCGCGCCCCGGCGGCCGGCGACCTGCGTGTCATCGTATCCATCATCAAGACCATCACCGATCTCGAGCGCATCGGCGACGAGGGCGAGAAGATCGGCTACATCGCCTCGCGGCTCGCAACCATGGAGCGTCCCGCCGACAAGTACCGGGAGATCAAGCACCTCGGCCGCATCGTCTCGGAAATGGTGCACCACGCCCTCGATGCATTCGCGCGCATGGATGCCGAGGCCGCGCTGCGCGTGGCGCGCCAGGATCGCGTGGTCGACGAGGAATACGAGTCCATCCAGCGGCAGTGCATCACGTTCATGATGGAAGATCCGCGCAGCATCCGCCGCGCGCTCGACGTCATGTGGATCGTGCGCGCGCTGGAGCGCATCGGCGACCACGCCAAGAACATCTGCGAATACGTGATCTACATGGTGCACGGCAAGGATGTGCGCCATACGCGGCTCGAGGACGTGGAGCGCGACCTGCGCGGCCGTTCGGGCACGACCACCTAAGGTCCTACGTCTCGTAACCCTTTGGTCGGATTGCGGGCATCCGCCCGCGGCGAAACCATGGCGCGTCTTAATGCAGCGGAGTGCGCGCATGGTTACCGAACCGCTAGCCCCGGCGGCGAACGATCCCTACGCCCAGTACTACGTGGTTAAGAAGGGCGATTCCCTCTCGAAGATCGCCGAGGAGTTCTACGGGGACAAGATGTTGTACCCGAAGATCTTCGAAGCGAACCGCGACCAGTTGAGCGACCCCAACAAGATCAAACCGGGTCAGAAGCTGCGTATTCCCTGACCCATCCCCCAGGAAGGAGTCCCCATGCGTAGTTTGAATGCACGCTGGATTTTCATTGCCGTGGCGCTGCTGGCCGTCGGCTGCGCGAACCAGAAGGAACCCGCCGAGAAGGCGCTGGCGCAGATCGACTCGTCGGTCGCGGCGTTGCGCGACGATGCGGCGCGTTACGCCGCGGACGAACTGCAGAGCGTCGAGGCCACGCTGTCGAGCCTCAAGGAGAAGCTCGGCAAGGGTGACTACAAGGCAGTGCTCGCCGAAGCGCCGCAGGTCACCGCCGCGGTGAATTCACTCAAGGAAACCGTTGCGACGAAGAAGGCTGAAGCCGAGGCGGCGATGGCCGCGGCCACCACCGAGTGGAATGCCCTGAGCGCCGATGTACCGAAGATGGTCGACGCCATCCAGAGCCGCGTCGACATCCTGAGCAAGTCGAGCAAGCTGCCGAAGAACGTTTCGCAGGATGCTTTCAACGCCGCCAAGTCGGGCCTGGAGTCGATGAAGGCCACCTGGGGTGAGGCGTCCGCGGCGTTTGCCGCAGGAGATGCGACCACCGCCGTGGCCAAGGCGAACAGCGTCAAGCAACAGGGCAACGAAGTGCTGCAACAACTCGGGATGAAGTCGGGCTGAGAATCGCGCCCGGGTCGCCCGGACCACGTCGGTCAGGTCGCCAGGGCCACCAGCAGCGCGATCAGCAGCAACGCGGAGATGACTTGCCAGAAGCGCGTCGGATCACGTTCGTAGAGCGGAGTCCGCGCCACGGACACGGGCGCGGCGCGCAGCGATCCGTGCTCGAGCTCGAAGGCGAATTCCACGGCATCGGCGAAGCGCGCCGCCGGTTCGAGGGCGACCGCGCGGGCGAGGACGTGGTCGAGCCAGGCGGGCAGGTCGGGTCGATGCTTCGCGAGCGGCGTCATGCGCGAAAAGCGGGGTTGTGAGAACGCGGGAATCTCGCCGTACGGATACGCGCCTCCGGCGAACACGCGATAGATCGTGACACCCAGCGCGAAGATGTCCGACGCCTCGCCGGCGCTCGCGCCGCCGAACAGCTCGGGCGCCATGTAGCTCGGCGTACCGGGCGAAACGGCTTCCTCCGCGTCCTCGAGCTGCGGCAGCCGCGCGACGCCGAGATCGATCAGCTTCAGGCCGCCATCGGGCTGCAGGATCACGTTCTCCGGCTTGATGTCCCGGTGCACGATGCCGGCGCGATGCAGGGCCGCGACCGCCTTGGCCAGCTTGATGGCGATGTCGAGGCCGGCGGCGAGCGTGACCGCGGGCCGGCGCAGCAGTCGCTGCTCCAGCGTCTCGCCCGAGTAGTTTGGTAACACGCCGTAGACGCAGGTGCGCCGCTCCGCGGGCGGTTCGATCGCCTCGGTGACGAACGGGCTGCGCACGTGGCTCGCGATCCAGGTCTCGCGCAGCAGGGCCGTGCGCAGCATCTCGTCGAGTCCGGGCCGCGACTTCGGAAACTTGAGGATAACGGTGCGGCGCTCGACATTGTCGGTGGCGCGGAACACGCGCGTGTAGGGGCCGTCGCTCAAGAGCTCGGTCAGTGCGTAATCGTCCACCACCTCGCCGGCCGCGGGCGGGGTGCGCAGCGGGCGGTCGGCGAATGCCAGCTCGAGATCCGCGTATTGCGTGGCGGGCAGCGCGAGCACGTCGAGGACGATGGCGGTGGCGTTGTCGGCGTCGACGGTGGCCGCGGCCTCGCTCACCAGCTGGAACGCGGTCTCGCGCGGTGCGGCGCGTCGGGACAACACGGCATGGATGTGTTGCTGGGAGAGCGCGCCATGCACGCCATCGCTGCACAGCAGGTAGCGATCGTGCACACGCGCGCTGTCGGCACCGTGATCGACGCGCAGCACGTCCTGTGCACCGACCGCGCGCGTGAGCGCGTGGCTGGTGCCCGGCGCGCCCAGGGTGTGATCGTGGGTCAGCAGGGTGAGGCGCTCGTCGCGCAATCTGTAAACCCGCGAATCTCCAACGTGGAGCACATGGGCCCGCCTGCCGCACAACACTAGTGCACTGAGCGTGCAGGCCATGCCGTTCAGGTCCGCGTCGGTCCGCCCGACGGCGTGGATCCAGCGGTTGACCGCGTCCGCGGCGCGGGCACCAATCCGTGCGGTGCCCAGGGTGGCGGCCTGGCCCAGCGCCGCATCGATGAAGCCGCGGACCGCGAGCTCCGCCGCCACGCGGCCGCCGCGCGCACCGCCCATGCCGTCGGCCAAGGCCGCGATCACGCCGGTAGCTAGCCGCTCGGCGGCATTTCCGAGGTAACAGGCGGCGTAGTCCTCGTTGCTGGCGCGGCCGCCCACGTGGGTGTGTTCACCCACCCCGACCAGCAGGCCGGTATGGGCGGTTCCCGGCAACTCGCGGCTCACGAGGGCCTCCGGTGGGCACCCCGGGCAGCTGGTCCGCTTATTGCACGTCCCCGGGCGCGCAATGCGCTTTGTTCATCCGGCATTACGAGGGGACTCAAAGAAGTGATCAATCGGGACTTTCTCAAGGCGGGACATCTTCCGACGCTGCTGGCCGCGTTCTTCTACTTTGACATGAGCTTCATGGTTTGGGTGATGCTCGGCCCGCTCGCGGTGCAGATGTCGGCGGACCTGAACCTGAGTCCGGCGCAGAAAGGCTTCATGGTGGCGGTGCCGGTGCTGGCCGGTGCGCTGCTGCGCGTGGTCAACGGTGTGCTCGTGGATCGGCTCAAGCCGAGGCGCGCGGGCATCATCGGGCAGGTCGTGGTCATCGTCGGGCTGGTCACGGCATGGTTGGTCGGCATTCAAAGTTATCACGCGGCCTTGTGGCTGGGACTCATCCTCGGCGTCGCTGGCGCTTCATTCGCGGTCGCCTTGCCGCTGGCCTCACGCTGGTATCCGCCGCAGTACCAGGGAACCGCGCTCGGCATCGCCGGCGCGGGCAATTCGGGCACGGTGTTCGCGGCGTTGCTGGCGCCGGGGCTGGCCGCATGGATCGGCTGGCAGAACGTCATCGGGCTCGCCGCGGTGCCGCTCGTGGTCGCGCTCGTCGTCTATCTTCTCGCCGCGCGCGACGCGCCTTCCGCGCCGCCGCCCAAGACCTGGCTCGAGTACCTGGCGGTGCTCAAGATCAGTGACGCGTGGTGGTTCATGTTCTTCTACGCGGTGACCTTCGGCGGCTTCGTGGGCCTGGCTTCGTCGCTCAGCATCTACTTCAACAGCGAGTACGGACTCAACGCGGTGCACGCCGGCTACTTCACCGCGGGCTGCGTGTTCGCCGGTTCACTGGTGCGCCCCATCGGCGGCGCGCTCGCGGATCGCATCGGCGGCATCCGCGCCTTGAGCATCATGTATGGCATCGCGGCGACGATGCTGGTGCTGGTGAGCTTCCGGCCCGAAAGCGCGGGTGCGGCGCTCACCTTGTTCGTGCTCGCGATGCTCGCATTCGGCATGGGCAACGGCTCGGTGTTCCAGCTCGTGCCGCAACGCTTTCGGCACGAGATCGGCGTGATGACCGGTCTGGTGGGCATGACCGGTGGCGTCGGCGGCTTCTTCCTCGCCTCGAGTCTTGGCATGTCGAAGCAACTCACCGGGAGTTACCAGGCGGGATTGCTGTTGTTCGCCGCGCTCGCCGTGGTGGCGCTGGTGGGACTCACCGGCATCAAGCATCGCTGGCGCACCACCTGGGGCGCGATCGGAGCCACCACCGCGCGCATCTAGGAATGTTCCGGGACCCCGTCGCCAGGGCGGCTCCTGCTAGACTCCGCGGCCATGTTCGACCGCAGGCAGAAGATCAACCTGGCCGGCGCCGCCATCTGCGCCGCGATGATGGGTTACGCGCTTTACGCGGAAAAGGTGCTGAACTTCGTGCCCTGTCCGCTGTGCATGTTCCAGCGCGTGTGCATCGTGACGCTCGGCATCGTGTTCCTCGTCGCCGGGCTGCATCGCGCCCGACGCGCCGGGAGCATCGTCTACGCCGTGCTGATCTTCGTCGCCGCCGGCGCCACCACCTGGGTGGCCGGGCGCCACGTGTGGATTCAACACCAACCCTACGGCACCGTGCCTTCCTGCGGCGCGCCGCTCGATGCACTGGTGGAGATGTTTCCGCTGCTGGAGGTCATCAAGCGCGTGATGACCGGAGGCGGTGAGTGTGGCGTGATCGACTGGACCTTCGCCGGCCTGTCGATGCCCGAGTGGGTGCTCGGCATGGCAGTGCTGCTCGGCGTGGTCGGCATCGCCAACAACCTGGTGCGTACACCGCGGCCGGTTTGAGCCATGGCCGACCTGTCCAAGTTTCCCATCACGCGCAAGTGGCCGGCGCGACATCCTGATCGCATCCAGCTCTATTCCTTGCCGACGCCGAACGGCGTCAAGATTTCCATCATGCTCGAGGAGACCGGGCTGGCGTATGAGCCGCACCTGGTGAACTTCGATACCCACGACCAGCAATCTCCCGAATTCGCCTCGTTGAATCCGAACCGGAAGATTCCGGCCATCATCGATCCGGAGGGACCGGACGGTGTGCCGCTGCCGCTGTTCGAGTCCGGCGCCATCCTGCAGTACCTCGCGGACAAATCCGGAAAGTTCACGCCGCGCGCGGCCGGCGCGCGCTACCAGTGCCTGCAGTGGGTGTTCTTCCAGGTGAGTGGCATAGGGCCGATGTTCGGGCAGCTCGGTTTCTTCCACAAATTCGCCGGGCGCGAATGGGAAGACAAGCGGCCGCGCGACCGTTACGCGGCCGAGTCGCGTCGCCTGCTCGGGGTGGTCAACGAGCGCCTCGCGAGCCGCGCCTGGATCATGGGCGATGAATACAGCATCGCTGACATCGCGATCTTTCCGATGGTGCGCAACGTGATCGGGTTCTATGCCGCGGGCGAGCTCGTCGGCATCCAGGATTTTCCGCACGTGCTGCGCGGGCTCGATGCGTTTGTCGCACGGCCCGCGGTGATCCGCGGGCTGGCGATACCGGCGCGACCGGCCGGATGAAAGGTTTCGGTACGCGGGCGGACTAGAAGAACAGGCCGCCCAGCCACCACGCGAGCGCGGCGATGCCCGCCGACGCCGGGATGGTGACGATCCACGCGATCACGATGTTGCCCGCGACGCCCCAGCGCACCGCGGAAGTTCCGCGCGTGGTGCCGACGCCGATGATGGCGCCTGTGATGGTGTGCGTGGTCGAAACGGGAATGCCGAAATGCGTGGCCATGAACAGCGTGACGGAGCCGGCGCACTCGGCGGCGAATCCGCCCACGGGTTTCAACTTCGTGATGCGCTGGCCCATGGTTTTCACGATGCGCCAGCCACCGAACATGGTGCCGATGCCGATGGCCAGGAAGCAGCTCATCACCACCCAGGTGGGCAGGTGATCCTGGGTGGTGGCGCCATTGGCGATCAGCAGCAGCCAGATGATGCCCATGGTTTTCTGGGCATCGTTGCCGCCGTGACCCATGCTGTAGGCCGCCGAAGACACGAGCTGCAGTCGCCGGAACCACTTGTCCACGCGACGCGGCGTCTGGCGGAAGCAAAGCCACGACACGATCAGCATGAGCGTGGCGCCAAAGGCCATGCCGAGCAACGGCGCGATGAAGATGAACGACGCGGTCTTGAGGATGCCGGGCCAAAGCAGCGGTTGCATGCCGGCCTTGATCAGCGCCGCGCCGATCATGCCGCCGATCAGCGCATGCGAAGAGCTTGAGGGAATGCCGTAGTACCAGGTGATGAGGTTCCACGAAATCGCGCCGATGAGGGCGCCGAATATCACGCGGTTGTCGACGAAGCTGGGATCGATGATGCCCTTGCCGACCGTTGCCGCCACCGACAGGTGAAACACGGCCCACGCGAGCACGTTGAAAAATGCCGCCCACACCACCGCCTGCCAGGGCTTGAGCACTCCGGTGGAAACCACGGTCGCGATCGAATTGGCCGCGTCATGAAAGCCATTCATGAAATCGAAAGCCAGCGCCAGCAGCACCAGCAAGATCAGCGTCACCGAGAACGCGCCGAGGTCCATCAAGATGTGGCCATCAGGCGTTTTCGAGAACGACGCTTTCGATCACGTTGGCGACGTCCTGGCACTTGTCGGTCGCCGACTCGAGCGATTCGTACACCGCCTTGAGCTTGATGAGCTGGCGCGTGTCGGTCTCATTGCGGAACAACTCGGAGATCGCGCTGCGCATCACCTTGTCCGCTTCGGATTCGAGCTTGTCGATTTCCTGGCAGATCTTGAGGATGGCGGGCGCGTCGGCCATCGACGCCATGAGGCCGACCGCCGACTGCACGCGCTCCGCGCAACGCAGCAGCAATTCGGCCAGCAGCGTGGCTTCCGGGGTGACCTTCTGGATGTCGTACAGCACCAGTGATTCGCCCGTGTCCTGGATCAGGTCGAGCACGTCATCCATGCGGGAAATCAGGCGGTGGATATCGTCGCGATCGAAAGGCGTCACGAAGGTGGTGTGCAGCAGCTGCACGGTTTCGTGCGTGATGCGGTCGGCGCCGTGCTCCGCGTCTTCGATGGTCTTGATGCCGGCGGCGCGGTCTTTCAGGTTGTCGTAGTGCTTGAGCACGTCGGCCAGCGCCAGCGCGCCGTCGACGATGAGCTTGGCGTGCCCGTCGAAGAGACTGAAGAATCGCCCCTCGCGAGGCATGAGACGCGCGATGAAGTTCATTGAATCCGCCGACCCCTTCGTACTGGTCTTGTTTTCTGGGCGCGGAGTGTAGAGGGTCGGGCCGCCGCTGTCACAGTAACGTCATCCGGGGCGGCGGATGAGGGTCAGGCCAGCATTTCCCTCAAGGCATTCAGATAGATGCGATGCAACCGGTCGATGTCGTCGACCTGTACCTGTTCGTTGACCTTGTGAATGGTCGCATTGATCACGCCAAGCTCGACCACCTGGGCGCCGAGCGGGGCGATGAAGCGGCCGTCCGAGGTGCCGCCGCCGGTGGAGAACTTGGGCTTGAGGCCGGTCTCCGCGTGGATCGCGCGTGTCACACCTTCCGAGAGCGCGCCGGGCGAGGTGTAGAACGGCTCGCCCGAGATGTACCACTCGAGCGTGTAACGCACGCCGTGTTTCTTCAGGATGCCCTCGACGATGGACTTGAGTCCGTCGATGGTCTGCACGGGTGAATAGCGCAGGTTGAAGCGCGCCTTGAGTTCGCCAGGGATGACGTTCGGTGCGCCGGTGCCGGCGTTGAAATTCGAAATCTGGAAACTGGTGGGCTGGAAGTGCTCGTTGCCCTGGTCCCAGACGCGCGCCGTGAGCTCGGCCAGGGCGGGCGCGAAGGTGTGCACCGGATTCTCAGCGAGCTGCGGATAGGCGATGTGGCCCTGCACACCGTGAACCGTGAGCCGGCCGCTGAGCGAACCGCGGCGCCCGATCTTGATGGTGTCGCCGAGCGCGTTTTCGCTCGACGGTTCGCCGACGATGCACCAGTCGATTTTCTGGCCGCGCTCGCGCAGGGTTTCCACCACCTTCTTGGTGCCGTCGACCGACGGGCCTTCCTCGTCACTGGTGATGAGATAGGCAATCGTGCCCTTGTGCTTCGGGTGCGTGCGCACGAACTCTTCCGTGGCGGTGATCATGGCCGCCAGCGCGCTTTTCATGTCCGCGGCGCCGCGCCCGAAGAGCACCCCGTCGCGCACCGCAGGCTTGAACGGATCGCTGTGCCATTCCTCCAGCGGACCCGTAGGGACCACGTCGGTATGTCCCGCGAAACATAACACCGGACCGCCGCTGCCCCGTGTCGCCCAGAAGTTGTCGACGTTGCCGTAGCGCAGGTTTTCCACCTGGAAACCCACGTCCGCCAGGCGACGGGTCATGACTTCCTGGCAGCCCTGGTCGACGGGGGTCACGGAGTTGCGGGAGATCAGATCGAGGGTGAGATCGAGCGTGGCTGACATCGGTGCGCGTTATACGGAACCCGCCCCCGTGCAGCAAGGAGTTTTGTGACGGATAGATGAAGTGGCCCCAAGTGAAATATTGCCGCAACAGTCCAGTCATAAATTGCCGCGCGTCACAACCGGAGGCAACACAAAGTGACTCGCAAATCCGTCATCTCTTCACTCACGGCCGCTCTCATCTGCGCCTTGAGTGCCCATGCGCACGCCCAGGCGGCGCGCGATTCCATCAGCATCGTGGGGTCGTCCACGGTCTATCCCTTCACCACCACGGTCGCCGAGCAATTTGGACGCGCCGGCAAGTTCAAGACGCCCAAGGTCGAAAGCACCGGAACCGGTGGTGGCCTCAAGCTGTTCTGCAATGGCGTGGGTCCCCAGTTCCCCGACGTCGCCAATGCCTCGCGCCGCATCCGTCCGGCCGAGCTGCAGACCTGCGCCCAGAACGGCGTCAAGGATGTCATCGAGGTCAAGGTGGGCTATGACGGCATCGTCATCGCCGAAAACAAGACGGGTTCGTCACTGAGCATCACGCGCAAGGACGTGTACCTGGCGCTCGCCAAGAATGTCCCGGACCCGGCCAACCCCAGCACGCTGATTCCGAATCCGTACCGCACCTGGAAGGACGTCAACAAGTCGTTGCCGGCCACCAAGATCGAAGTGCTCGGCCCGCCGCCGACGTCCGGTACGCGCGATTCGTTCGCCGAGCTGTACATGGAAGCCGGCTGCCGCACGTTTGCCTGGCTGGATGCACTGCGCTCACAGGATGAGCCGCGCTTCAAGCGCGCCTGCGACACCATGCGCGAAGACGGCGGCTATATCGAAGCGGGCGAGAACGACAACCTGATCGTGCAGAAGCTCACCGCCAACAAGGACGCGGTCGGAATCTTCGGTTACAGCTTCCTCGAGGAGAACCTCGACAAGCTCAAGGGCGCCGTGGTCGACGGCGTGTCGCCGACGTTCGAGACCGTCTCCTCGGGCAAGTACCCCGCGTCGCGTCCGCTCTTCATCTACGTGAAGAAGGCGCATATCGGCGTGATCCCGGGCATCAGCGAGTTCATCGCCGAATACACCAGCGATAAAGCCCTGGGCGAGGAGGGATACCTCGCGGAGAAAGGGCTGATTCCGCCGACAAAGTCCGAGATCGGGAAGATCCGCGACGACGCGAAGGCTCTCAAGCCGTTGCGCCTTTAACTGCAGACCGGCGGGCGCGCGAAGTACCCCCTCGCTTCGCCGCCTGCCGGAACCTGCGCAAGACACCTGTCATACCCATAAGTCAGAGAACATCCCATGACACGCAAACTAGTTTCCCTGGCGGTCTCCGGCGTACTTGCCGCGGCCGCGGGTCTCGCACCAGCCCCGGCTTTCGCGGCGGACGACGCGGAAATCGCGGCACTGAAGGAGCAGCTCGCTGCACTCTCGGCCAAGATCGAGGCGCTCGAGAAGTCCCAGACGCAGACCAAGAAGACCGTCGACGAAACACAGGCCACTGCCGACAAGACCGCAGACGTGGTCGCGCAAAGGCAGGCGGCCCTGTCGTTCTCCGGTGACCTGCGTTACCGCAACGAGACCTTCGACGTTCAATACGTGGAGCGCAATCGCAGCCGCGACCGCATCCGCGCTCGCTTCAATGCGAATTTCCGCGTGAACGACACCATCAACGGCCGCATCGGGCTGTCGACCGGCGATCTCGATCCGCGCTCCGGCAACCAGACGCTGACCGACCAGAACGCCCGCAAGACCTTTGGTCTCGATACGGCCTACGTCTCATGGGCGCCGACCACGAAGCTCAAGATCACCGCCGGCAAGCAGCCTTACTCCTGGACGCGCACCGGCTCGCTCTTCTATGACAACGACGTCAACCCGGAAGGCCTGTCGGTGAACTACACCACAGGCAATTTCTTCGCCGGCGCGTTCTACGACTGGCTGGCCGAGCGTGCGCTGTCGTTCAGCAACGTGACCACCGGCACCAACACCGACTCCATCATGTTCGGAGGCCAGCTCGGTTACCGCTGGCCGATCTCCGATTCGGTGCGCATGACTCTCGCCGGCACCTACATGGATTACCAGGGTGTGCAGGGCTACAACCCGTTCTTCGGCGGCAGCTCCTTCGGCAACACCACGACCACCAGCACCGGGGTCTGCAGCCGCACGCTGGCGGCCGGGACGGCCTGCTTGCTGTCGGACTTCAACGTGATCGAGGGTTCGGCGGACCTGACGGCGTCGGTTGCCGGCAAGCCGCTGCGCGTGTTCGTCGACTACGCGCAGAACACCGAGGCGGAGGTCAACACCACGGCCCAGAAGAAGCTGGACACGGCGATGGCCTTCGGCGCGTTCTACGGCGCTGCGTCGGCGACCAAGGGAAGCTGGGAGTTCGGCGTGCTCTACCAGCAGGTCGAGAAGGATGCGCTGTTCGGCCAGCTGCTCGATTCGGACTTCGGCGATGGCAACACCGACACGCAGGGCTACGTGGTGCGCGGTGCATACACCTTCGCCCGCAACTGGACGGTGAACGCCACGTTGTTCATCAACGAGCTGGCGAATGACGTTCCGCAGACGGTGACGGTCTTCAATGAAGACACGCCGGCGCTCTACGACACGCGCAATATCACGGGAGTTTTCGATCGTGATTACAAGCGCTTGCAGGTGGATTTGAACTTCCGGTTCTAAGTCCAGTGGCCGGGCGGAACGGAGACCGCCCGGCCTCTTTCACAAAGCTGTAACAAACGTTGCCCAGAGTGGCCGCCTCGGCGGCCCACGGCCCCAGGACCAACAAAACTACATGACTCCGGCGGCCTTACTTCTCGCGCTCGTCATTCTTTCGGTGGGCGCTTTCTGGATCGGCAAGTCGCGTTCGCTCGCCCTGGTGGGCGGAGCCCGCGGCATCCGTAACCTGCATTCCCTTCCCAGTCATTACGGCTTCATGACGGCGCTCTGGTGCGCGCTGCCCGCGCTCGCCGTGATGATGATCTGGCTCGCCTTCCAGGACACCATCATCCTGCGGCTGGTCAGCGATCACCTGGCCGTCAACGGTCAGCCGCTGGCGCCGAGCGACCTGGCGCTGGCGCTCAATGACATCCGCAACCTCGTCGCGGGCAACGTGCCAGCGAGCGCGGTCAGCGAGCCGGTGCGCGCCGCGGCCGCGGAGTACGCGCAGCTGCGCGGCACCAGCCGCATGGCGCTCACGGTGCTGGTGCTGGTCATGGTCGTCGGCATCGGGATCGTCGTGCGCGGACGCATCACGCCGGAGATGCGCGCGCGTAACCGCGTGGAACAGGTGATCGAGTGGTTGTTGATCGCCTGCTCGACCATCGCGGTGTTCACCACCATCGGCATCGTCGCCTCGGTGGCCTTCGAGGCCTTCCGCTTCTTCCAGCACGTCAACGTGTTCGATTTCCTGTTCGGAACTTCGTGGAGCCCGCAGATGGCCATCCGCGCCGACCAGGTCGGATCGTCGGGATCCTTCGGTGCCGTGCCGCTGTTCGCCGGTACCGCGCTGATCTCGGTGATCGCCATGGTCATCGCCGTGCCCATCGGCCTGTATTCGGCTATCTACCTGGCCGAATACGCGCATCCGAGGTTTCGCACCTGGGCGAAGCCGTTGCTCGAAGTGCTCGCCGGCGTGCCCACGGTGGTGTACGGCTTCTTCGCGGCGCTGACCATCGGTCCGGCGTTGCGCGGCTGGGGTGAATCGCTGGGGCTCAGTGTCGCCTCGGAGAGCGCGCTCGCCGCCGGCTTCGTCATGGGCATCATGATCATCCCGTTCGTCTCCTCGCTGGCGGACGACATGATCAGCGCCGTTCCGCAGAGCCTGCGCGACGGCGCGTACGCGCTCGGCGCGACGCGTTCCGAAACCATCAAGCAGGTGGTGCTGCGCGCGGCGCTGCCCGGCATCGTCGGTGGCGTGCTGCTGGCGGTATCGCGGGCCATCGGCGAAACCATGATCGTGGTGATGGCCGCGGGCCTCGCCGCCAATCTCACCGCCAATCCGCTCGAAGCCGTCACCACCGTGACGGTGCAGATCGTCACCCTGCTGGTGGGCGACCAGGAGTTCGACAGTCCCAAGACTCTGGCCGCATTCGCGCTCGGCCTGGTGCTGTTCCTCGTGACCCTGGCGCTCAACGTGCTCGCGCTGCACATCGTGCGCAAATACCGGGAGCAGTATGAATAGCCCGCGCCGCACTCCGAAGGAAACGCAGGCCATCGTGGAGCGCAGCCTGAATCGCCGCTACTGGGCCGAACGCCGCTTCCGCGCGTACGGCTTCGCCGCTGTCACCGCCGGCATGGCCTTCCTCGTCTACCTGTTCTTCGTCATCTTCTCCAACGGCCTGGGCGCCTTCCGCCAGACGCAGATACGGGTCGACCTCTACTTCGATCCGGCCGTCATCGATCCGGCCGGCACGCGCAAGATCGACGACCTGCGGGCGGCTGACTACCAGGCGCTGATCCGCAGCGCGCTCAAGGCGAAATTTCCCGACGTCGAAGGCCGCGCCGCCTCGCGCGAACTTTCGCGCTTGGTCAGCGGCAGCGCCTCGTTCGCGTTGCAGAAACGCGTGATCGCGGATCCGGCGGTGATCGGCACGCGTGAAACCCTGTGGCTGCTCGCAGGCGATGCCGTGGACCTGTTCATGAAGGGGCAGGTGGATCGCGCGCTTCCCGAGGCGGAGCGCCCGCTCAGCGACTCGCAGATCGGCTGGCTCGACAAGCTCAAGTCGGAAGATGCGCTGGCGCTGCGCTTCAACAAGACCTTCCTGAGCAACGGCGATTCGCGTGAACCCGAGAACGCGGGCATCTGGGGCGCCGTGGCCGGTTCGTTCTACACCTTGCTGCTGACGCTGCTGCTGTCATTCCCGATCGGCGTCGCGGCGGCCATCTACCTCGAGGAGTTCGCGCGCAAGAACCGCTGGACCGACGTCATCGAGGTGAACATCAACAACCTCGCCGCGGTGCCCTCCATCGTGTTCGGCCTGCTGGGCCTCGCCGTGTTCATCGGCTTCTTCGGCCTGCCGCGTTCCGCGCCGCTGGTGGGCGCCATGGTGCTCACGTTATTGACGCTTCCGACCATCATCATCGCGTCGCGCGCCGCACTGAAGTCCGTGCCGCCGTCGATCCGCGAGGCGGCGCTTGGCATGGGCGCCTCGAAGATCCAGATGGTCATGCACCACGTGTTGCCGCTGGCGATGCCCGGAATGCTGACCGGCACCATCATCGGCATGGCGCGCGCGCTGGGTGAATCCGCACCGCTGCTGATGATCGGCATGGTGGCCTTCATCGTGGACATCCCGAAGGGCATCACCGACCCGTCCACGGTGTTGCCGGTGCAGGTGTACCTGTGGTCGGACAGTCCCGAGCGCGGCTTCGTCGAGAAGACCTCGGGCGCAATCATCGTGCTGCTCGCGTTCCTCGTGTTGATGAACACGACGGCAGTCATCCTCCGCAAACGATTCGAACGACGTTGGTGAAATCATGGAAACGGCAGTGGAATTGGAACGCGCAGGCATCAACCTGAAACCGAGCGGCCGGATGCCGGACGGCGAAGTCGCGCTCGCGCCGATCGAGTCGGGCAAGACCGTCGGCAACATCGAGGTCGAGGACCCGATCTTCCGCTGCCGCGACGTCGACGTTTACTACGGCGCCAAACACGCCATCAAGAAGGTCGGCATCGATGTCGCCAAGAGCCAGGTGCTCGCCATGATCGGCCCGTCGGGCTGCGGCAAGTCGACGTTCCTGCGCTGTCTGAATCGCATGAACGACACTATCGAGGGCGCGCGCGTCGAAGGATCGATCCTGCTCGACGGCAGGGACATCCACGACAAGAAGCAGGACGTGGTGCAACTGCGTGCCCGCGTCGGCATGGTGTTCCAGAAGCCGAACCCGTTTCCCAAGTCCATTTACGAGAACGTGGCTTACGGGCCGCGCATCCATGGCCTGGCCGCCGACCGGGTCGAACTCGACGAAATCGTGCACAACTCGCTGCAGCGTGCGGGGCTCTGGGAAGAGGTGAAGGACCGGCTGCAGAATCCGGGCACTTCGCTCTCCGGTGGCCAGCAACAGCGCCTGTGCATCGCGCGCACCATTGCCGTGAACCCGGAAGTCATCCTCATGGACGAGCCGTGCAGCGCTCTCGACCCGATCGCCACCGCACGCATCGAGGACCTCATGGAAGAGCTGCGGCAGAGTTACGCCATCGTCATCGTCACCCATTCGATGCAGCAGGCGGCGCGCGTGTCGCAGCGCACAGCCTATTTCCACCTCGGCGATCTCATCGAGGTCGGCGAGACCGATCGCATCTTCACCAACCCGCGCCACAAGCTCACCGAGGACTACATCACCGGACGCTTTGGCTGACGCAGAATTCCTGACATGGCATTGAGTCTCGAAGGCCACACCGCGCGCGCATTCGACGGCGACCTTTCGGCGCTGCACATCCAGGCCGTGGCCATGGGTGCGCTGGTCATCGAGCAGGTGCAGGTCGCGGTCAATGCCTATTCGAGCTGGGATCGCACCGCCGCCACCCTGGTGCTGGAGCGTGAACGACGGGTCAACCTGTACGACGCCGAGATCGAAGAAGCCGCGCTGCAGCTGATCGCGCGGCGCCAGCCGATGGCCCAGGACCTGCGCGCGGTGTTCGCCATCGACAAGGTGGTGACCGAACTGGAGCGGGCGGCGGACGAGGCGAAGAAACTGGCGTTGGCCGTGCTCGCGGAATCAGAGATCCACGGCTTTCGTCCCGGCGCGGCCACCGCGCGCGAGGCGCGCCAACTCGGACGCCTCGCGGTGGTCATGACGCGCACCGCGCTCGAGGCGTTCGATCACCTGGATCCGACGGCAGCCGCGGCCGTGGTGGAACAGGACCAGGAGATGGACGCCGAGTACGCGGCGGCCCTGCGCCGCATCCTCACGCGTGCCATGGAAGATGCGCGCCAGGTGCAGGCGGCCATCGAAGCCGCGTTCATCATGCGTTCGCTGGAGCGTATCGGGGACCACGCGCGGAACATTGCCCGTCACGTGGGGTTCATCGGCGGGGATTTCGATCCCACCGCCACCGGCGTCATTCCGCCGCCGATTTCCGTCAAGAGCTGATTCAGTCCGCGCGCAGCAGCTCGTTGATCGAGGTCTTGGCGCGCGTCTGCGCGTCGACGCGCTTGACGATGACGGCGCAGTACAACGAGTACTTGCCGTCGGAAGAGGGCATCGAGCCCGACACCACCACGGAACCCGCCGGCACGCGCCCCTGCAGGACCTGGCCGGTGGCGCGGTCGTAGATCTTGGTGCTCTGGCCGATGAACACGCCCATGGAGATCACCGAGCCTTCCTCGACGATCACGCCTTCGACCACCTCCGAGCGCGCGCCGATGAAGCAGTTGTCTTCGATGATGGTGGGCGCGGCCTGCAGCGGTTCGAGCACGCCGCCGATGCCGACGCCACCCGACAGGTGCACGTTCTTGCCGATCTGCGCGCAGGAGCCGACCGTCGCCCAGGTGTCGACCATCGTGCCGCTGTCGACATACGCGCCGATGTTCACGTAGCTCGGCATCAACACGACATTGGGTGCGACGTAGGAACCGCGGCGCGCCACCGCGGGCGGGACCACGCGTGCGCCGCCGCTGCGCAGCGCCTCGCCTTCGTCGGCCTGCGAGCGCCTGGCGTACTTGAGCGGCACCTTGTCGAAGAAGCGCGTGTAGCCGGCGTCGATGATCTCGTTGTCGTGCGTGCGGAAGTACAGCAACACGGCCTTCTTGAGCCACGGGTTGACGCTCCACGCGCCATTCTTCTTCTCGGCGACGCGCGCCGTTCCCGAGTCGAGCAGCTCGATGCATTCCTCGATGGCATGGCGCAGGGCCGGCGGCGCGTTCTTGGCGTTGATGTCCGCGCGGCGATCGAAATGTTCGTCGATGGTCGCGGCCAGGGTGATCAGGTCGGTCACTTATTGTTTCTCCAGGAAACTGCGGATGCGGTGCGCGGCGGTCACACATTCGTCGACGGGCGCCACCAGCGAAATGCGTACCCGCCGCCGGCCGGGATTGCCCGTGGCGGTGTCACGCGCCAGGTAGCTGCCCGGCAGGATGGTCAGGTTCTGCGTTGCGAACAACTCGCGCGTGAAAGCCTCGTCGTCGCGCTGCACGTCGGGCCACAGGTAGAAACCACCATCCGGTTCGAATACGTCGAGCACCGGGCCCAGTATGGGCAGTACCCGGGCGTATTTTTCGCGGTACAGCGCCCGATTCGCCGCGGCGTGGGCGTCGTCGTTCCAGGCGGTGATGGACGCGAGTTGCGTCGGCACCGGCATGGCGCAGCCGTGATAGGTGCGGTAGAGCAGGTAGGGCTTGATGAGCGCGGGATCACCGGCCACGAAGCCCGAGCGCAGACCGGGCACGCTCGAACGCTTGGACAGCGAGTGGAACACCACGCAGCGCTGGTACGTGTCGTGCCCCGCGGCGCGCGCGGCTTCGAGCAGCGAGGGCGGTGGCGCGCCATCGTCGCGATACAGCTCCGCGTAACACTCGTCCGAGGCGATCACGAAGTCGTAGCGCTCGGCGAGCACCAGTGCCTGCCGCAGCGAGTCGAGCGACAACACGGCGCCGGTGGGATTGCCGGGACTGCAGAGGAACAGGACCTGGCAGCGTTTCCACACTTCGGGCGGCACGGCGTCGAAGTCCGGCTGGAATCGATTGACCGCGAAGGTATTGATGAAATACGGCTCCGCGCCCGCGAGCAGCGCCGCGCCTTCATAGATCTGGTAGAACGGGTTCGGCATCGCGACCACGGGTTTCGCGGCTCCCGAACGCTCCGCGACCATCGCCTGCACGAACGAGAACAAGGCTTCGCGCGTGCCGTTGACTGGCAACACCATGGTCTCGGGATCCACGCGCACCTTGAAACGCCGCCCGATCCAGTTCGCGCAGGCGGCGCGCATCTCCGCGAGCCCCACGGTCACCGGGTAGCTGTCGAGTTTGCCGATGTTCTGCCGCAGCGATTCGAGCACGAAGGGCGGAGGCGCATGCTTGGGTTCGCCGATCGACATGGCGACGTGCGCGAGATTCGCGGGCGGAGCGGCGCCGGCCTTCAGACGCGCCAGACGTTCGAAAGGGTAGGCGGCCAGCAGTTCGAGGCGCGGGTTCACGCGGCGGCGCGGCGATCGAGTGCGCCGGACAGCTTCTGCTGCAGTCGCACGGCCGCCTGCTCGTCGAGCGGCGACCCGGACAACGACGCCAGGTAGAACACGTCCTCGGCGCGTTCGCCGACGGTCATGATCTTGGCGGCCAGCAGGTCGACGCGTTCTTCCATGAGCACCTTGCCCACGTCGCACAGCAGGCCGGGCCGGTCGCCCGCCACCAGTTCCAGCACCGAACGCTTGTTGCGTTCGTCCACCGTCACGGCGATCTGCGTGGCGGTGCGGAACATGCGCGCCTGGCGGGGCACGCGGCGCGTGACGGTGACCGGCGCGTCTTCCGGGTGCTGCAACGCGCGCCACAACGCACGTTCGATTTCGCCGATGCGCTCGCTGTCGGTGATGGGTGCGCCGTCTTCCTCGAGCACGTGGTAGAGGTCGAGACTGAAACCATCACCGGTCGGCGTGATGCGCGCGTCGACGATATTGAGACCCAGCTGGTCGAGCACCGCGGTGGTGATGGCGAAGCTGTTGTAGCGATGCGGCGCGAACGCGAGGATGGCCGTGGTGCCGCGCTCGCTGCTCGACTGCACCGCGACCAGCGGATCTTCGCTGCCGGGCTCGCGATCGGCCAGCAGTTGCGTGTGCCAGGCGACTTCCTCGGGCGTGTGCCGCAGGAAGTAGGCCGGCGTGAGCCGCTCCCACGCGGCGGTGATCTCGGGGGCGGTGATGCGCCCCGAGGCGGCCAGCAGCTTGCGTGCGCCGTCCTGCGTCTCGCGCATCAACTCGTCGGTGTCGATGGGGCTCTCGAGTCCGCGGCGCAGCGCGCGTTTCACGCGCTCGTAGAACTCGTGGAACAGCGAGGCCTTCCAGGAGTTCCACAACTTGGGGTTGGTGCCGCGCACGTCGGCGCTGGTCAGCACATATAGATAGTCGAGGTGCGCCTCGTCGCCGACGCGGCGCGCGAATCCGTTGATGACCTCGGGATCGGAGATGTCCTGCTTCTGCGCGGTGACCGAGAGCTCGAGGTGGTTGCCCACCAGCCAGGACACCAGGCGCGCGTCGTAACGCGACAACCCCTGCTCGAGGCAGAACGATTCGGCATCCACCGCGCCGAGCTGCGAGTGGTCGCCGCCGCGACCCTTGGCGATGTCGTGGAACAGGGCGGCGAGATAGGCGATCTCGGGCTTCGGCAGCGTCTGCATGATGGCCGAGAGCTGTGGCAGCTCGTGGTCGTACTTGCTCAACGCGAGGCGACGCAGGTTGCTGAGCACGAACAGCGTATGCGCGTCGACGGTATACGCATGGAACAGGTCGTACTGCATGCGGCCGACGATGCGGCCGAACGCCGGTATGTAGCGGCCCAGCACCCCGTAGGTGTTCATGCGGCGCAGCTCGTGGGTCACGCCCGCCGGAGCGCGCAGGATTTCGAGGAACAGCCGGTGGTTGCGCGGGTTCTGGCGGAATTCCTCGTCGATGAGCCACAGGTTCTTGTTGATGGCGCGGATGGTCGAGGCGCGTACGCCCTTCACCTCCGGGTTCTGCTGCAGCAAGACGAAGATTTCCAGCAGCGCCGACGGCGTGCGCGCGAACAGCTCTTCGTTCACCGCTTCGAGATAATCGTTGCGCACCTGAAAGCGCGGATTAAGCGGTCGCGGTGGCGAGGTCTCGGTGAGGATCGCCTCGCGGAACAGCTGCAGCAGCAGTTCGTTGAGCAACGAGACGTCCATGACGGTGCGGTAGTAACGCTGCATGAACTGCTCGACCGCGAGCGTGAAGGTGGCGTCTTCGTAACCGAAGAGTTGCGCCAGCTTGATCTGGTGATCGAACAGCAGCCGGTCTTCGCGCCGATGGGTCAGCACGTGCAGGCCGAAGCGCACCTTCCACAGGAAGGACTGCGCCTGCTTGAGCTTGCGCAACTCCGACAGCGACAGGAATCCGTGCGTGCGCAACTCGTCGAGCGAGCTCGCGCCGAAGTGACGCTTCGCCACCCAGGCGATGGTCTGGATGTCGCGCAATCCACCCGGACCCGTCTTCACGTTGGGCTCGAGGTTGTACGCCGTGTCATTGGCCTTGAGGTGCCGGTCCTGCTGCTCGGCCACCTTGGCCTCGAAGTAGGCTTTCACCGGCCAGACGCGTTCCGCGGACACCGCGTCGCGCATCTCGCCCAGCAGCTCGGCGTTGCCCGCGAGCAGCCGCGATTCCACCAGCGTGGTCATGACGCCGACGTCGGCGGCGCTCTCTTCCATGCATTCGGGCACGGTGCGCACGCTGTGGCCGACTTCGAGATTGATGTCCCAGAGGAACGTGACCAGGCGTTCGACCACGCCGCGGCCCGCGTCGTCGGGTGCCGCCGGCACCAGCACCAGGATGTCGATGTCGGAATGCGGGTGCAGCTCGCCGCGGCCGTAGCCACCCACGGCCGCGAGCGTCCACTGCTCGTAGCCCTGCGGCAGCTGCGAGAGCCACACCTCGCGCAGGATGGCGTCGATGAGCTCGGCGCGCGCATGGACCAGCGTCTCGACCGATTCGTCGGCGCGGAAGCGCTCGACCAGCTCGGCGTGCGCCTCCCGCAGTTCGACGCGGAACGCTTCCGGCGCATGCGCCGCGGCCGCGAGTCGCCCGGGCAGGTGGGCGAGCCTCGGCCAGGGTGCACTGCGGATGGCGGACGAGTCCGCCGCCTCGATGTCCTCGTCTAGTGAGGCCATCTAGTTAGGCCGGTCTTTGGCGCTGAGCGTCAGGACCTCGTAGCCGTCCGGCGTCACCAGGATGGTGTGCTCCCATTGCGCCGACAGGGAATGATCCTTGGTGACCACGGTCCAGCCGTCACCCAGCAGTCGCACGTGGCGCTTGCCGGCGTTCACCATCGGCTCGATGGTGAAGGTCATGCCGGGCTTGAGTTCGTCGCCGGTGCCGGGCTCCCCGTAGTGCAGTACCTGCGGATCCTCGTGGTACACGCGGCCAATGCCGTGTCCGCAGTACTCGCGTACCACGGAGAAGTTGCGCTCTTCGACGAAGGTCTGGATGGCGTGGCCGATGTCGCCGAGGCGCGCGCCCGGCTGCACCTGTTGAATGCCGCGCCACATGGCTTCGAAGCAGGTCTCGGTGAGACGCTGCGCCGGCAGGTTCGGCTTGCCGACGAAATACATGCGACTGGTGTCGCCGTGGAAGCCGTCGCGAATGACGGTCACGTCGATGTTCACGATGTCGCCCGTCTTGAGCACCTTGTCGTTGGGAATGCCGTGGCACACCACGTGGTTCACGGACGCGCAGATGGTCTTGGGGAAACCCCGATAGTTCACATTGGCCGGGATGGACTTCTGGACGTCCACGATGAACCGGTTGCAGAGCCGATCCAGCTCCTCGGTCGTGACCCCGGGCTTCACGTACTCACCGATCATGTCCAAAACGTCGGCCGCGAGGCGTCCCGCCACGCGCATTTTTTCCTGTTCGGCCGGGGACTTAATGGTGATGTGGCGGCTCACGAGGGAGTCCATCGCGTGTACCTTCGTAAGGCATTGTTTTGACGGGGGAGGGATGGTATAAAGCGCGGCCTTTTTTGGCAATGAAACTCATCTTTTAACCCACACGCGCAACCTTCCGGTCTGCCTCTCCAGGCAATCGGCATAACGAGTGGCAGGGTGTTCTGGGGATCTTTCTCCGCAAGAGAAGACCTCCGAATAACCACTCGGGCGGCGCGGAGGCTCAACCCATCAAGGAGAATTTGATGTCCGGCGTGTCAATGCGACAGATGCTGGAAGCGGGCGTCCATTTCGGACACCAGACCCGCTTCTGGAACCCGAAGATGGCTCCATTCATT
>Ga0315910_10000578_pt1 | contig 36118 bp, 30 predicted proteins | sample EdamamesoilMG_FD_204470 | JGI IMG/M metagenome (GOLD analysis project Ga0315910, IMG submission 204470) | Garden soil microbial communities collected in Santa Monica, California, United States - Edamame soil | ecosystem: Environmental > Terrestrial > Soil > Garden | place: USA: California...
TGAACCCCTGGAACACGAAACCAATGTAATGACGCCTGAGCAGCGCGTGCTGGTCGCGATCGAGTCCGCCGACGTCGACCCCGTGAAACAGATACTGGCCAGAAGTCGGGGCGTCGAGACAGCCGATGATGTTCATGGCCGTCGACTTCCCCGATCCGCTGGCGCCCATGATGCCTACGAATTCGCCGGTCTTGATGCTGAGGCTGACGCTGTCGAGCGCACGCACTTCGGCGTCGCCCTTGCCGTAGATTTTGCTCAGCTGGACGAACTCGACGACATTCGTGGACGCTTCGGCGTCGCGGGTCATGGGGCGCGGTCGCTTTCCACGTCCACCACCACGCGATCGCCGGGCTTGAGGGCTTTCGAAGACACGGCGCTCTTCAGGCCATCACTCGCGAGCACGGACACCGAAGCTTGCTTCAGTTGGCCCGGCGCCTGCTCCACGAACACGTGCTCTGCGGGCTCGGCCTTCTGCTTCGCCGGGCTCGCCCCCGCGCCTGAACCGCCGCCGGGACGGCCGCGATAGCCCATCATGGGGAAAAACGAGGGACCCCCGCGGCTCGCGCTCGGCTCTGCCGGGGGCTCGAACCTGAGAGCGCGGTTCTCGACCAGGAGGTTTCCGCTGAGTTTGCGCGTGACGATGGTGGCCGTGGCGGTCATGCCCGGCCTCAAGAGCATGTCCTTGTTGTCGACGGACAAGACGGCCGCATACGTGACCACGGTCGCCTCTGCCTTCGGCATGTTGTGCAGTTGCACGAGCGTGGACTTGAACTCTCGATCAGGGTAGGCATCCACGACGAAGCTGGCGGTCTGTCCCTCCTTGACCTTGCCGATGTCGGCCTCGTCGACCTCCACATCGAGTTCGAGCGACGTCAGATCGCGTGCCAGCGTAAAGAGCACCGGGGTTTGAAAGCCGGCGGTGACCGTTTGTCCCGGCTCCACGGCGCGCATCAACACGATCCCGGCAATGGGAGCACGGATGATGGCTTTCTGAAGCGACGTCTCGGCGGACGAAAGCCCGGCTCTCGCCACCGTGATCTGGGCGTTGGCGCTCGAGACGTTGGCTTTGGCGCGTTCCAGCGTCGCTTCGCCCGTTTCGACCTCTTCTCGCGAAGCCAGCTGGCGGTCACCGAGCGCGCGGAGCCGCGCCATCTTGAGCTCCGCCTCGGAGAGCGTTGCTTTGGCACTGGCAACGTTGGCTTGCGCGCTGCCGAGCTGGGCGCGCGCCTCTTGCACCCTCGCGCTCAGCTGCTCGGGATCGATCTCGGCCAACACTTGGCCGGCTTCGACTCGATCGTTCACGTCGACGAGCACACGAGTGAGCCTACCGGTGACCTCCGCGCCGAGCTCCACGGCGTCCACCGGGCTCAGCGTGCCGGTCGCCGTGACCGTCTCTGCCAGGTCGCCGACTTTGGCGGTTACCGTCGAGAAGCGTACGATGGGAGGCGTGTTAGCCGCGCGGCGCCAGTACCAGAACCCAGCGCCAGCGACCGCAAGCACGAGCCCGAGCGCGATCAGGCTCCCGAGCTTCCGCTGTGTGCGGCCGCTCTGGACGAGCCTGAGGACTTCGTCTTTGTGTGGGGGCGGCCGGACGGAATCGGAGGGCGCTTCTGAACGGGGCGCTGCGGGTGGGGGCGCTGCGGGTGGATCGCCTAGTGGTGCAACGGTGGGCATCGACCCTCCTTCGACGAGTGGTCGAGGCCCTTCCCTACGCCCCCCTCCAAAAAAATGTTAGTCCAGCGTAGGGGAGCAGGCCTCCCCGTCGTCCTAGCAGCGTGGAGTCGAGCGGAGAGCCCTTTTGCCTGATCTCGAAGCAGCCGCGGCCCGGGTCGCGGCCGGTGACGTCCAGGCCTTCGGCGAAATTGTCGAAGGAACCAGCCGCGAGCTGGTGCGGCTGGCGGCGCGCCTCTCGGGGTCTTTGCCGGATGGGGAGGATGTCGTGCAAGATGCGTACGTGAGGGCATTCCGAGCGCTGGTCGCTGGACGCTTCGACGGCAGATCGAGCGTCAAGACCTGGCTCTACCAAATCGTCACCCACCGAGCGATCGACGGCTTGCGATCGACGGCGCGGAGCCCCATGCCGCTGGGTCACCTCGACGAGCTACCCACACCAGCTGGCGCCACCCCCGAGGCGCACCTGGCCCTCGTCGAGCTCGGCGAATGGCTCGAGGTGCTGCCGGCGGAGCAGCGGGCAGTCGTCGTGCTCAAGTCGGTGGAAGGGTTCAGCTCCAAAGAGACGGCCGAGATCCTCGGTTGTAGCGAAGGTGCGGTCGAGCAGCGCTTGGTGCGAGCTCGCGCCACGCTCAGGGCACGCAGGGGGACGACATGACATCACGAACCGACGAAGACTACGAGGCTCGCGCTGTACGGCTTGGCGAGTCGACCGAGCGCCTCGGACCGAGTCCGGGGTTCCACGCGCGCGTGCTTGCCGCGATAGCCCGCGAGCCCGTGGGGTGGTGGTCGGTCGTGACACCGCTCGCGGGGCGCGTGCTGCCGGTGCTGATGGTTTTAGCGCTGCTCGCGACCGCCGCGGCCTGGCACGCCGCTTCCGGGGCGCAGCAAGCACTGGCAGTCCCTTACGGCAGCGTCGAGGTGGAATGGTGATCGGGCCGCGTCCGCGTGGCTACGCGATCGTGCTGGGCACCTTCGTGCTGGGTAGCCTGTGCGGCGCTGGGGTCGGCTACGCCGTCTCGCAGCGCTCGCTGGGCGCGCTCTTGTCAGAAGATCGCAGCGAAGCGCGGGATCTGCGGCGTCTCGAAGCGTTCACGCGGGAGCTCGATCTCAGCGGCGACCAGCGCGAACGAGTGCGTATCATCGTCGAGCGCCATCGACCGGAGCGCGAGCGCCAGACCCGGCGCATGTTCGACGAGTGCGGTCAGCCCTTGCTGCGCGTCAAGGACGCCATGGACGCCGAGATCCGCGCGACACTGACGCCGGATCAGCAGCGTCGTTTCGACGAGATGCGCGAGCGGCGGGCCAAGTTCTTCCGCGGCGACAAGTAGCCGTTCGCCTGGGTCGCTCGCCTACTCGCGCAACGCAGCGGCGACCAATCTACGTCGGCCCACGCCTCGTTCGGCAACTGCTCCGACAGGCTAGCGCTTCAGCTCGAGCAGACAGTTGCCGGCTGCGCGGTGGGTGACGGCGTCGCCCGCTCCGCGTGTCCGCACCCGCACTTCGCAGTCGCCGAACAGTGTCGTTTCGATCTCGGTGGTGCCGTGGCGCTCGAGCAAGACGAACGCTGCGAGCGGGGCCCGTGCTTCGATCTCGAGTTCGAGCTTGCCCGTCGAAACTTGGGCGGTGAACGTGCGACGGGCGTTGGGCCCCGCAGCGTCCTCGCTGACATGGACACGGCGGGCGTGCCTGATGCCATTCAGCCGATGTGTCACGCCACGATAGCGGAAGACGACTGTTCCCATCCACGAGTTCAGGATGCGGACTCCGGCGAGCTCGAGCCTCAGATCGGTACCTTCGAATTCGAGCGCGGAGATCAGGATCCAGCGCGCCTCCGCGAGGTTCTTCACCGAATACCACGAGTAGCCGAGCGGCAAGTCTCCGAAGCTCACGCCGAGCACGCTGGCTTGGGTCAGACGCCCGTACCGCGAATGAAAGTCGGGCACGCTCGGCATGAGCGCGGCCCCCCACGCTGGACCGAAGCCGTGGCTCTCGCCTTCGAGAGCGAAGCGGATTTCGTATTCGATGCCAGGGATCTGGCTCGTGGCGGAGGTTTCGCCCAGGCTCGGCGCGCTCCCGGAAAGAGCCTCTCGTTTCGAGCCCGCGCGCCTGACGTCGATCGGGGACTCAGCGCGGGCGATCGTGCAAGAGCCCGCGGTGCACGACAACAGCCGCAGCTGCGTGCGATCGAACTCTTCGATGCGATCCAGCAAAAAGCCGCGCGTGCCGTCGCTCACATAGATGTACCGGAATTGGTGCACCCTCACACCCTAAGGCACCGCTCGGCCGGCGTCGAGTCGCAGCGGGACGCTGGAGCGGCGTGCGCTTGGCTCAGCGCGCGAGCGAGCGCTGCACGGCCTGCCAGTCCATCGCGATCGGCAGTGGGCTCGGTTGAGTGGCGGTCAACGCCTTCAGTGAGGCGATGCGCTCCTCGAGGTCGGGATGAGTCGAGAGGAACTCGGGGGGATCGCCGCCCTGCTCGGCGGCGCTGGCCGCTAGCTTCTCGAACATCGACAGCATGGGGCGGGCGTCGATGCGGGCGGCTGCGAGCCGCGCGACTGCTTCGCGGTCGGCTTCGCGCTCGTTGTCGCGCGAGAATTTGAGCTCGGTGTACTTCGCGGCGCTGCTGGCCAAGTATTCTTCGGCGCCCCCGCGCAGGAGCGCCGCCACGATGAGACTGAGACCCATGCTCTTCAAGAGCGCGCGTAGGCCGTGGCGCAGTTCGCTGTGGGCCACCTCGTGTGCCAGCACACCCGCTAGCTCTTCTGGGGACTCGGCTGCCCGAATCAGGCCAGCGTGAACGACGACGATGCCGCCAGGAGCCGCGAAAGCGTTCAGCTCGGGGCTGTCGGCGACGAACCAGCGGTAGCGATAGGACGGCGTCTGGAGCAGGCGTTCGCCGATGCTCTCGACGGCCTGGACGGCGGGACCTTGCTCGGTGATGGGCACGGCCGCGCGCGCTTGGGCGAGCACGAGCTCGCCGAGCTGGCTCTCGTGTTCGCGCGAGACGCTCTGGCTGAGCCGCGCGCTGAGTGGCTCGAGCAGAGCGAACCCCAGCGCGACCATGCCGAGCGCCATGCCGATGGCGATGCCGAACCCCAGCCACGCCCAGCGAAACCGACGCACGAGGCGCGAGTGCGCTTTGCGCGTCTCGTTGAGCGGCTCCCGATAGGGGACGGGCGCCGCTTGGAGCAAACGGTCGATCTCACCGGGCGCGTGCACCGAGAAGGTGAACACGCCTTCTGCCGTCGTCCAAGAGAGCTGGATCTGGTCCGCGTCCAGCCCGCGCGCGTCGATCTCGAGCCGTTCGGCGACGTGTTCGGCGCCCGCGTGCCGCACGCAGAGCGCGCTCCCGTGCCACTCTGCCGTGCCGGGTTGCCCGGGCCCCGGAAGCCCGGGGCCAAACAGACGTCCGTCGAACACCTGACTCATTCGTCGCTCAAGATGCCTCCCAGGACGCCTGCTCCTAGCAACGAGCCTTGGCCGACCGAGCTGCCGCCGGCCGCGGGTGCTGCCAGCACGATGCGGTTCGCCAGCCGCGAGAGCGGCAGCGACTGCAGCCACACTTGCCCGGGGCCTTGGAGCACGGCGTAGAAAAAGCCCTCGCCACCGAACAAGGCAGACTTGATCTTGCCGACGAACTGGATGTCGAAGTCCACCGAAGGCTGAAACGCGACGACGCAACCCGTGTCGACACGCAGCACCTCACCCGGCCGTAGGGTTTTCTCGACCAACGTGCCGCCCGCGTGCACGAATGCCATCCCGTCCCCATCGAGCTTCTGCATGATGAAGCCTTCGCCGCCGAATAGACCCACGCCGAGCCGCTTCTGAAAGGCGATGCCGAGCGACACGCCCTTGGCGGCGCACAGGAACGAGTCTTTCTGACAGATCAGCGTGCCGCCAAGCTCGGCGAGGTTGACTGGAATGATCTTGCCTGGGTAGGGCGCGGCGAAAGCGACGCGGCGTTTGCCGTTGCCTTCGTTGTGAAACACGGTCGTGAACAGACCTTCACCCGTGACCAGGCGTTTGCCCGCTCCGAGCAGTTTCGAGAAAAAGCCGCCTTGTTGTTGCGAGCCATCGCCGAAGACAGTGTCCATCTGGATGCCGTCTTGCATGTACATCATGCCGCCGGCTTCACCCACGGCGGCCTCGCCCGGGTCGAGCTCGACCTCGACGTACTGCATGTCGGAGCCGAAAATTTCGTAGTCAACAACGTCCATTGCCATAACGATCCTCCATCATCGAATGCGTGTTAAGCGCCGAGCGCTGTGTATGATTCCCAGTAAACGTCTTACGGGACGCGATTTTCGAAGTCGGTCACCCGGCTCTTGGTAGGTGCACGACGAAGCGGCTCCCCGTGCCTTGCTGCGAGGTAAAATCGACGCTGCCACCGTGGGCTTCGACGATGCGCTTGGCGAGCGCCAACCCCAGCCCCACGCCCCCGGTGGCGCGGGCACGGCTCCTGTCGGTACGATAGAATGGCTCGAAAATGCGCGGTTTGTCCGCGTCTCCGATGCCCATGCCGCGGTCGACCACCGTGATGTCGAGGCCGCTCGAGCTCGGCGCGGCGCCGAGTTCGACGGGAGTATCGGTCTCCGAGAACTTGGCGGCGTTGTCGATCAAGTTGTCGAGCGCGCGCCGGACCAGCATGGGGTCGACGCACACCTCGGGCAAGTCGTCGCCGTAAGCACACTGGAGCTCCCGTTCCGGGTGTTTCTTGCGGAAACGCGAGGCCGAGGCTTCCAGCACCTGGTAGCCGGGGACACGCTCGCAATGCAGCGGCGGCAGCCCTTCTGGAGTGCTCGTTTGCCCGAGATCGAGCCGCGTCGTAGTCATCACGTCGTCGATCAGCTGTTCGAGCTCTAGCAACTCTTCACCGATGTCGTCGAGGTGGGCACTCACTCGCTGCGTATCTCCATCGCGTACCAGATCGAGCGCGAGGCGGATGCGCGACAGTGGCGTGCGTAGTTCGTGCGATACGTTGGCCAAGAGCTCTAGCTCGGCTCTGCGCAGCACCGCCAAGCGGTCCGCCATTTCGTCGAAGGCTCGTGCGAGGTCGCCGATTTCATCGCGGCGCCGCCAAGGACCTGCTCGCAACGCGAAGTTGCCGCGCCCGAAGGCGCGCGTCAGGTGCGCGAGCCGTTCGACGGGTAGCGCGATCGAACGAGCCAGTGGGACAGCGAGCAGCGTGAGCACCAGCAGCGCCACCGCGAACTCTCCCAGCGCCAGGCCGAAAGGAGAGGCTTCCGGGTAGCGGATCAGCACGTAGTTGGTGAAGCTGCCTGCCGCATCCCGGATTGCGACGCCCCCGCTGCCGCCTTGAAAGCGGGTTCCGGCAGCAAGCAGCTCTGCTAGTTTCGGCGCCGCCAAAGGTTCGGGCGGGACGCTGGCGCTCGACAGCAGCAACTTCCCCGCTGGATCGAACAGGGAAACCTCGATGCCGACGCGCTGGCGCAAGTCGGCGAGCTCGGCCTGCACGCGCTCGGGCTCGTGCTGAATTGCGGCGATGTGCCACGCGATCCACGTGGTGCTGGGTCGGATCGGGACCTCGTACGCCGGCTGCAGCACGTAGCGCCCCACGGCGAGGCTCACACTCGCGGAGAGCAGCAGCATCAGCACGCCATACAGATAGACTCGCCAGAGCAGTCTGCGCTTCTGGGGCACTGCGCCCGAAATGGATGGGGCGCTCACTTCGCGTCACCCACCAGCATGTAGCCCGAGCCTCGAATCGTCTTCAGCAACTTGGGCTGTCGCGAATCATCACCCAACTTGTGGCGCAAGCGCGAGATGCGCACGTCGATCGAGCGATCGAAAACTTCGTCCGCGCCACCTTTTGCGAGGTCCAGCAGCCGTTCGCGCGAGAGCACGCGGCCAGCGTGTTCCGCGAGCGCGCGGAGCAGCGCGAACTCGTACGACGTGAGAGCGAGTTCACGGCCCTCGAGCGTGGCGGTGCAGCTCTGGACATCCAGCGTCAGGTTTCCCGCGGAGAGCAGCGCCTGCGGCCCGGCGCGCCCGCGCGCTCGCCGCACCAGCGCGTGAATCCTGGCCAGCAGCTCTCGCGCCGAAAACGGTTTCGTCACGTAGTCGTCCGCACCCAGCTCGAGCCCGAGCACCCGGTCGGCCACTTCCACGCGTGCCGTCACCACGATGATGGGCACGTGCGAGCGCCGACGAATGCTACGGCAAACCTCGAAACCATCGGTGTTCGGCAGCATCAAATCGAGCACGACGACATCGTAGTCGGGGCGCTCGGCGCTCTCGAGGGCGGCTTCCCCGTCAGCCACCCAGTCCACGCTGAGCCCGTAGTTCTCCAGGTACTCTCGCGTGAGGATGGCGATCTTGCGGTCGTCTTCGACCAAGAGTACTCGCAGCGTCGGTGGATCCATCGTGCCGTTGCCGCAGAATACACCCGAAAGTTGGCGTCCGCTTGGCCGACACATTCCTACACAATTCGGACAGAGTGCAGCAAGGCCCCTGCCTGTACCCTGGTGCTACCGTGACCAAGATGTCGATGCGCCCAAGGTGTGAGCACCCCCGCGAGGGGAAGCAGAGAAAGCTCCGTGCTCGCCCGGGAGTGGGCCTCTTGGGACTAGGATTGGTGTTGCTCTCGGCCGTGGGGTGCGAACGCGGTGGCGGCGCTCCGGAACGAGCTCAAGCGCCGGTTCCGGTCAGCGTGGAAGCTGTCGTGCGCGCCGACGTGCCCGTAGAGGTGCGCGCCATCGGTACCGTCGAGGCGGTCTCCACGGTCGCGATCGTACCGCAGGTGACCGGTCGCGTGATGAGCATCGAGTTCGCGGAAGGTGCGTCGGTGAAGAAGAACGACGCGCTCTTCACCATCGACACACGACCGTACAGTGCCACGCTGGCGGCGGCTCAGGCCGAGCTCCAGAAGAGCCAGGCCTTGGCCGAGGAAGCCAGCGTCGAGGCGCAGCGCTACCAGGCGCTCGTCAAGGAAGGCCTGGCGACAGCCCAGGAGGCGGCGCGGCGCGAGGCTGACAAGAAATCCACCGCCGCCTCGGTCGAGGCCGCCGAGGCCCAGATCGTAAGCGCGCGCCTGAACGTACAGTTTGCCACCATTCGCTCGCCCATCGACGGGCGCACGGGTCGGGTGATCGTGCATCCGGGCAACGTCGTGCGCGCGGGCGATACCGAGCCCATGGTGGTCGTGCGCAGCCTCACGCCCGTCAAAGTCAGGTTCACGATCAGCGAAGATCTGCTGCCTCGCCTGCGCGACCGGGTCAAGGTAGCTTCGCTACCCGTGCGTGCCACTCCTCGCGGTGGTGGCGCGCGTACGTCCGTGGGTGAGTTGAGTTTCATCGACAACAGCGTCGATGTGACTACGGGCATGTTGACGCTCAAGGCCACGTTCCCCAATCAAGACGAGGCGCTGTGGCCAGGTTCGTTCGTCGACGTCGTGCTCGTGCTCGATGAAGAGCACGGAGCGATCGTTGCGCCCGAGGCTGCAGTGGCCGAAGGACAACAAGGCCCCTACGCCTTCGTGATCGATGGCGAAAACAAGGCGCGCCTGCGGCGGGTCACGCTCAAGCGCCGCACCGAATCGCGCGCCATCGTCGCGTCGGGGTTGGCTCCCGGCGATCGCGTCGTGGTGGACGGGCTGGTGCGCTTGAAAGAGGGCACCGGCGTGTCCATCAAGCCAGACGCGCCGATCAAAGCGGAACACGCCGCCGCGAGCGGGTCGGGGTCGTGAACATTTCCTACCCCTTCATCGTGCGCCCGATCGCGACGTCGCTCGTGATGCTGGCGCTCCTGGTGTTCGGGCTGATGGCTTACGCGCGCCTGCCCGTGAGCCCGCTGCCCGACGTCGATTTTCCGACGATCCAGGTCTCGGCCAACTTGCCAGGCGCTAGTGCAGAGACGATCGCGGCTTCCGTGGCCACTCCGCTCGAGAACGAATTCTCCGCCATCGACGGCTTGGATTCGATGACCTCGCAGAGCTCGACCGGCACGACCAACATCACGCTGCAGTTCGATCTGCGGCGCGATCTCGATACTGCAGCGCAAGACGTACAAAGCGCGATATCGCGGGCGCTGCCGCGGCTCCCCCGCGATATGTCGGTGCCGCCGAGCTACCGTAAGGTAAACCCCGCGGATCAGGCCATCGTGCTGCTCTCGGTCAGCTCGAGCACGCTGCCTTTGTACGTGGTCAACGAATATGCCGAGACGCGCCTGGCGCAAAGCCTCTCGACCGTGCGCGGGGTGGCGCAGGTGCAGGTATTCGGGCCACAGAAGTACGCCGTCAGGATCCAGGTGGATCCGGCCCGCCTCGCGGCCCGAGACGTGGGGCTCGACGAGGTCGCGCGAGCCATTCAGGACTCCAACGTCAACCTCCCCACCGGCACGCTGTACAGCGGCAGCAAAGCCTTCACGATCGAGGCCGACGGGCAGCTCGCCGAGGCGAAAGGGTATCGGCCGATCACGGTCGCCTATCGCAACGGGGCTCCGGTGCGCGTCAGTGACGTGGGGCGAGTGGTCGACAGTGTCGAGAACGACAAGACCGCGGCGTGGCGCGGGAATCCCGAGCGCATCGAACGCGCCGTGGTGCTCGGTATTCGCAAGCAGCCCGGGTCCAACACCGTCGAAGTGGCCAAGGAAGTGCTCGCGCTGCTGCCCAAGTTTCGCGAGGAGATTCCGCCCGCCATCGAGGTCAACGTCCTGTTCGATCGATCGACGACCGTGGAGGAGGCCGTCCACGACGTGGAGCTCACCTTGCTCTTGACGCTCGGGCTCGTGGTGCTCGTGATCTTCCTGTTCTTGCGCAGGCTTTCGGCCACGCTGATCCCCAGCCTCTCGATGCCGCTCGCGGTGCTGGCGACGTTCGCAGTGATGTACCTGTGCGGCTTTACGTCGAACAATCTCACGCTGATGGCGCTCACGCTGAGCGTGGGCTTCGTCGTCGACGACTCGATCGTGGTGCTCGAAAATATCGTGCGCCACATGGAACAGGGGAAAACGCCGCTCCAAGCGGCGCTCGATGGCTCCCGAGAGATCGGCTTCACGGTGCTCTCGATGACGATCTCGCTGGCAGCCGTCTTCATCCCGTTCCTGTTCATGGGGGGCATCGTTGGCAGTCTGTTCCGTGAGTTCTCCGTGACCATCGCCGTCGCGATCTTGGTCTCGGGTTTCGTGTCCTTGACCCTGACGCCCATGCTCGCGGCGCGCATGCGACCGCCCAGCCATGCCCGCCCGCCAGGGCGCATCTCGCGCGCGATCGAACGCGGCTTCGACGCGATGCTCGCCGTCTACGATCGTACCTTGCGCTGGACGCTCCGCCGGCGTCGCTGGACTTTCGCCTTCACGCTCGTGACCCTCGCCGCCACGGCCTGGTTGTTCATGAAGATTCCGAAAGGGTTTTTTCCGACCGAGGACGTCGATCAGCTGATGGTCGAGAGCGAGGCCGTGCAGGGCATTTCGTATCAGGAGGTCGTAAAACAGCAAGAAAAGGTCGCCCGCATCGTGCAGAGCGACCCCGACGTGGCGGCGTTCATGTCTTCGGTCGGGGCGCGAGGTTCGCGCGGGGGCACGAACCTCGGCAACATGTACGTGCGCCTCACGCCGCGCGCCGAGCGCACGCGCAGCGCTGACCAGGTAGCGGCAGACTTGAAGCGCAAGCTCGGCGACGTCCCCGGCATGCGCACTTTCGTGCGGCTGCCGCCCCCCATCCGGATCGGCGGCAACCAGACCAAGAGCGAGTACCAGCTGAGCTTGCAGTCGAGCGACATCGAGACGCTCTACGAACTTGCGCCCAAGCTCGAGGCCGAGCTCAAGAAGTCCGAACATCTGACGGACGTGACGAGCGACCTGCAGCTGGAGAATCCCACGCTCGAGGTGAACATCAACCGCGATCGTGCGGCCGCCTTGGGGCTATCGCCGGCGGGTATCGAAGATGCCCTATACAGCGCGTACGGGTCGCGGCAGGTGTCGACGATCCTCGCCAGCAATGCGAGCTACCAGGTGATCCTCGAGCTCGACCCGCGCACGCAGCAGGACGCCGAGTCTCTCGAGCAACTCTACCTCAGGTCGCAGACCGGGACGCTGGTGCCTATCAGCGCCGTGTCGTCGCTCAGCCACAGCGTCGGCCCGCTGACGGTCACGCACGCGGGCCAGCTGCCGGCCGTGACGCTATCGTTCAACGTGGCGCCTGGTCATTCCCTGGGGGATGCCGTCGCCACGGTACAGGCGAGCGCCGACCGGCTGCTACCCGCCAGTATTTCCACGAAATTTCAGGGTGCTGCCGAGGCGTTTCAAGCGTCGTTCCAGGGCCTGGGGCTGCTGCTCATCGTCTCCGTCTTCGTCATCTACCTGGTGCTCGGGATCCTGTACGAGAGCCTGACGCACCCGATCACGATCCTGTCGGCGTTGCCCTTCGCCGGTGTCGGCGCGCTGCTCACGTTGATGGCCTTCGGCGTCGATCTGAACGTCTACTCGTTCGTCGGCATCATCCTGCTCGTGGGGCTCGTCAAGAAGAACGGCATCATGATGGTCGACGTTGCCATCGAGAACCGGAAGGAGGGGCTCTCGGCGGAGCGAGCCATCCACGACGCCTGCCTAGTCCGCTTCAGGCCCATCATGATGACCACCATGGCGGCGCTGTTCGGCACTTTGCCCATCGCGCTCGGGCTCGGCGCTGGGGCAGAATCGCGCCAGCCACTCGGTCTGGCCGTAGTCGGTGGGCTGCTGTTTTCTCAGTTGCTCACGCTGTACGTCACGCCGGTGTTGTTCATCTACCTCGAACGGCTCAGCGCTTGGGCCCGGCGCGGCCGTGCAGGCGACGCACTCGAGTCACAGCCGGCGACCGCTGAGTAGACCCAGCGATCGCCTGCTGCCCTGGCGCGACGCGGTATCAGCCAATCAGTGCGGGGAGGCGGCGGCCGCGTTGCCGGTGCCAGTCGCCGCTTCCGGCTCGGACTGGATGCGCATCTTGTAGAAGCTGCGCCAGACGAACACGAGGGCCACCCCGATGAAGACGACGGCGCACAGTATGCTGACTTGAGGATCCAGATCGAGCGCTACCTGCAGCGCCAGCATGCCGAACAGGGTGGTGAACTTGATAATGGGGTTCATCGCCACCGACGACGTGTCCTTGAAGGGGTCGCCCACGGTGTCGCCGACCACGCAGGCGTCGTGCAGCGGAGTGCCCTTTTGTTGCAGCTCGACTTCGACGATCTTCTTGGCGTTGTCCCAGGCGCCGCCCGCGTTGGCCAGGAACATGGCCTGGTACAAGCCGAACAGGGCGATCGAGATCAGGTAGCCGATGAAGAAGAACGGCTCGACGCAGGCGAGACCGAGCGTGGCGAAGAACACGGCGAGGAAGATGTTGAACATGCCGCGCTGCGCGTAGGTGGTGCAGATGTCGACGACCTTCTTGCTGTCTTCGATCGACGCTGACTCGGCGCTTTCGATCTTGATGTTGGCTTTGATGTACTGCACCGCGCGATACGCGCCCGTGACCACTGCCTGCGTCGAGGCGCCGGTGAACCAGTAGATCACCGCGCCGCCCACCACCAGGCCGAGCATGAACGGCGGATGCAGCAAGCTCAGGTGCGACAGGTTTTCGGTGAGGCCATGGGTCAAGAGCACGATGATCGAAAAGATCATAGTGGTGGCGCCCACGACGGCAGTGCCGATCAACACCGGCTTCGCCGTCGCTTTGAAGGTGTTTCCGGCGCCGTCGTTTTCTTCGAGCAGATGCTTGGCCTTCGAGAAATCGGGCTTGAACCCGAATTCTTTCTCGATCTGCTTGTCGATGTCCGGGAGCGTTTCGATCAGGCTGAGCTCGTAGACGGACTGCGCGTTGTCGGTCACCGGCCCGTAGGAGTCCACCGCGATGGTGACCGGGCCCATGCCGAGGAAGCCGAACGCCACCAAACCGAACGCGAAGATGGACTCGGCGAGCATCAGCGCTCCGAGCCCCTCCTTGCTCACGAGGTACGCTGCCGCCATCAAACCGACCATGGCGATGCCGAGCCAGAAGGCGCTGAAGTTACCCGCGGTGAGGCCGCTCAGGATGTTCAGGGATGCACCGCCTTCTTTGGACGAATCCACCACTTCTTGCACGTGACTCGACTTGGTCGAGGTGAACACCTTGACGCATTCGGGAATCACCGCGCCCGCCAGCGTGCCGATGCTGATGATCAGGCTCAACTTCCACCAGATGGTCCCGTCACCCATGTCTGCGATGAGCAGGTGCGAGGTCAGGAAGGTGAGGGCGACGGAAACGCCCGAGGTGATCCAGACTAGCCAGGTGAGGGGTGACTCGAAGTCGACCGGTCCTGCTTTAAAACGACCGGCCTGGATGGCCTCGTTCACGAAGTAGGACACGCCGCTCGCGAAGATCATCACCACACGGATCGCGAACAACCAGACCAAGAGCTGGACCTTCACCGCTTCGTCGTTGACCGCGAGCAGGATGAACGAGATCAGCGCGACGCCCGTGACGCCGTAGGTCTCGAAGCCGTCGGCGCTCGGACCCACGGAGTCACCCGCGTTGTCGCCCGTGCAGTCCGCGATCACGCCGGGGTTACGCGCGTCGTCTTCTTTGATTTTGAAGACGATCTTCATCAGGTCCGAGCCGATGTCGGCGATCTTGGTGAAGATGCCGCCGGCGATACGCAAGGCCGAGGCGCCCAGTGACTCGCCGATGGCGAACCCGATGAAGCAAGCGCCGGCGTAGTCGCCCGGGATCATCAACAGGATGATCAGCATCAGTACCAGCTCGACGCTGATCAGCATCATGCCGATGCTCATGCCGGCCTTGAGTGGGATTTGGTACACCGGCATCGGCTTGGCGGTGAGCGACGCGAATGCGGTGCGCGAGTTCGCGTAGGTGTTGATGCGGATGCCGTACCAGGCAACGCCGTAGCTGCCGGCGATACCCACCAAGCTGAAGGCGAGGATGATGAGCACCTTCGTGACCTCGAGCCCTTCGAGGACACCGAAATACACGACCATGATCGCGCCGATGAACAGCTCGAGCAGCAGCAAGAACTTGCCCTGACGCAGCAGGTACGTCTTGCAGGTTTCCCAGATGATGTTGCTCACGCTCGCCATCGAGGCATGCACGGGCAACGCGCGCACCTGGTTCAGCGTGACGACTCCGAACACGGCACCGAGCAGGCTGAGCACCAGGCCGTAGGTGAGCAGCGTCGAACCGGACAACCCGAGCATGTGCACGCCGTCGAGCGGGGGCAGCACGAGGCTGGCCTCGCCTCCCGCGTGCACGTCGACCTTAGCGGGCTCCGTTTGCGCGAATGCCGCACTGGGCAAGAGCGCGGCCATGAGGGTGACAAGGTAGGCGACGGAGCGTGATGGTGCGATGGGTCGCATCGGAGTTGTGGCTTTATGGTGCATGGTTCTCCCGATCTCGGGGCGTATGGACAACGGAATGAAACGAATGTACCGACCCCTTTGGGCGAAGCCCCCCGGGTCGATGCTCTAGCTGAATCAGATGTCGATGGCCGCCGTGATCGGCGACGGGCTACGTGCGGATGGTTTCACGTTGGGGGCGCGCGGGCCCTCGCTGGCGAACCCACCGGCTCGAAGCCTGGAGGTGTCGCGCCGGTCCGTACCACGGCCCCCGCCGCAGGACCAAATACGAAACGCACAGCCCCCGTCCCCCCGCCCTTGGTGACGTCCCAGGCTGCGAGCTCGATCGCTACGGCGAGGCATGGTCGTCAAGCAGCAAGGCGCGAAGAACACACACCAATTGGTTAGCGCCCTCGTCATGTTCGCGCGGGAGTGTGCATCAAGTCGCACGCGCAGCGCAATGCACCCGCGAGTGAGGTAGGGGGGTGCAGAGTTTGCGTGGGAGCGAACTCGCCCCAGGGCGGAGAACGCGGTCGTGGCTAGGGCACGAGGAGGGCGAGCCTTCCGTTGGCAACGTTACCGAAGCCTCCGAGAGCGCGGGCTCCGCGGCCGGGTTTTCGCGGGGCCGGGCAGGTTGTGGCTGTTCCGGATGCGGCCGAAACGCTAACGTCATTCCGCTCTGGTGCGGGACTGAAACCATGAAGGCTCATGTGTTCTCGTGGATCTTGTGGCTCGCCGCTGTCGCGGCGGGTTGCTCGCGCCCGCCCTCGGAAGCCGACACAAATCGCGCCCTTGGGCCGGTGCGCCTCGCCGTGGCGTCGAACTTTGCCGGCACGGCGGAGCAACTGGCGCGTGCCTTCGAGCAGCAGCATCCGGGGGCGAAGGTCGAAGTCAGCGCCGGCGCGAGCGGCAAGCTCTACGCGCAGATCAGCCATGGCGCGCCCTTCCACATCTTCCTCTCCGCGGACGTCGAACGCCCGCAGAAGCTGGCAAGCGAGGGCCACGCGGTCGCGAGCAGTCGCGTGCACTACGCGCTCGGCCGGCTCGTCTTGGTGGGGTCCGCGATGAAAGCGGGGTTGGACGGTGCGAGCGTGCTCAAGCAGGGCAATTTCAAGCATCTCTCCATCGCCAACCCGAAGACGGCGCCCTACGGTGTCGCCGCTCAGCAGGTGCTCACCAAATTGGGCTTGTGGGAACAGCTCGAGCCGCGCCTGGTGCGCGGCGAAAACATTACCCAAGCCTATCAGTTCGTCACGTCGGGCGGAGCGGAGCTGGGGTTCGTCGCGCTGTCCTCGGTGCTGAAGGACAAGGGCCCGCGCTGGGAGGTACCACCCGCGTTCCACGCACCGATCCAGCAAGACGCGGTGCTGCTCACCCCGGGCACCAAGCATGCTCTCGCCGACGACTTCATGGCATTTCTCGAGAGCGCCGAGGCCAAGACCATGATCCGAGCCGCGGGCTACGGCACGGAGTAACACGTGCAGCCGGCGGCATTTGCGAGCGACGGGCAAGCGGTGTTGCTCACGCTGCGCCTTGCTGGCGTCGTGACGCTCGCGCTCCTTGGCATTGGCACGCCGCTGGCTCTGTGGCTCGCCTTCGGTCGGTCACGGCTGCGCGTCGTGGTCGAGGCGATCGTCGCGCTGCCGCTCGTGCTGCCGCCCACGGTGCTCGGCTTTTACCTGTTGGTGTTGCTCGGCCCGCGTGGCCCCGTCGGTGGCTGCTGGGAGGCGCTGGGCGGGGAGCGGTTGGTGTTTTCGTTCACTGGGCTCGTCATCGGGTCGGTGGTGTATTCGCTGCCGTTCGTGGTGCAGCCGCTGGCGAACGGGTTTCGATCCATCGATCGCCGCGTGCTCGAGGCGGCGGCGACGTTGGGTGCGCGGCGCTTCGACCGCTTTCTGACGGTGATACTGCCGCTATCGCGCAATGGGCTGCTCACGGCGGTGACCCTTGGCTTTGCCCACACGGTCGGCGAGTTCGGTGTGGTGCTGATGCTCGGTGGCAACATCCCGGGTCGTACGCAGGTGCTGTCGATTGCCGTCTACGACCATGTCGAGGCCATCGAGTACGGCCAAGCCCACGTGCTCAGCGCTGGCATGCTCGCGTTTTCCTTCACCGTTTTACTCGGCGTGTATCTGACGACGCGACGTTTCGACGTCGTTGGTCCTTGAGGACAGCCCTTGTCTACGCTCGAGATTGCGATTCGGGGGCGGCGCGGTTCGTTCGAGCTCGCGGTCGAGTTCGAAGCGCCTCTGACGGGGGTGACCGCTATCTTCGGGCGCTCCGGCTCGGGCAAGACGACGTTGCTGCGTGCGCTGGCGGGGCTCGAGCGCATGCGCGGCCGAGTCGTGGTCGGAGGCAGGGTCTGGCAAGACGCGGGTCGTTTCCTGCCGCCGGAAGAGCGGCTGGTGGGGTACGTCTTTCAAGAGGCGGCGTTGCTGCCGCACCTGAGCGTGCGAGGCAATCTCGCTTATGCGCGAAAGCGAGCAAAAAGCCAGCGCGTGAGCCCGCCTCAGGTCGTCGACTGGCTCGGCTTGCACGACCTGCTCGATCGGATGCCGTCGCAGCTGTCAGGCGGCGAACGCCAGCGGGCCGCGCTCGCGCGCGCGCTCGTGCGGAGCCCAGAGCTGTTGTTGATGGACGAGCCGCTCGCGTCGCTCGACCTGTCCGCGCGCGACGCCATCCTCGGTCACCTCGAGCGGTTGCACGATGAACTCGCGGTTCCGGTGCTGTACGTGACCCACGCCACCGATGAGGTCGCGCGGCTCGCCGATCGCGTGGCGTGGATCGATCAAGGGCGCGTGCGCAGCGTGGCGGCTCCGGAAGTACTGTTCGCAGAGCTCGAGATGGGTGCAGCGCTCGGCGACGACGCCGCTGCGTTCGTGCCCGCTCGAGTGCTTCGCCACGATGACACCTATCACTTGTCCGAGCTCGAGACTGCCTGGGGCGTCCTGTTCGTCCCGCGTCTGACGGCAGTCGTGGGCGCCCCGGCGCGGATCCGGATCCGTGCGCGTGACGTCAGCATTGCCTTGGGCCGCGAGCACAAGACCAGCATCCTCAACGTGTTCGCTGCACGCGTCGGCGAGCTCTTGCCGGTGAGCGCCGCCGAAGTGCTCGTGCGCTTGTGCTGCCCGGCTGCTCCCGAGCAGGCGGTGTTGGCCCGCGTGACCAAGAAATCTGCGGATGCGATGGGTCTTGGCGACGGGCTCGAGGTGTACGCCTGTGTGAAGGGCGTGAGCGTCCGTTGATGCGAACCCTTCGCTGCGTCCTAGTCATCTGACTAGCTCGCGGGCTGCTCATCTGACTAGCTCGCGGGCTGCTCATCTGACTAGCTCGCGGGCTGCTCATCTGAATACTGAGCAATTGTCGCTGATTATCAGTGAGCCCTGTATATTGTGTTGACTGGCATCGAGGACCCCAATATGTTGGTGTTCGTGCTGGTGCCCTGGCCGCATGGTCAGGGCGAATAGGGAACCCGGTGAAAATCCGGGACTGCCCCGCAGCGGTGAGTGAGAACGAAGCCCGCGTTTTGCACTGGTCCTTTCGAGGACTGGGAAGCCGTGGGTGGTAGGTGAGCGGCGATTGGCCGCAGTGCTCGCGAGTCCGAAGACCTGCCCGCACCTGACCCTGGAGAAACAACCGCGGTCAGTTCGATCCGAAATGCCTCGTGGGAGGTGGTGGATCTGGTCAGCTCGCGGCTGGGCGTTCGCCCTTCGTGTTCGCTCGGCCCGATCGATCCGTCCTGCGAGGTTCACGAGCCACCCGAGGGGGTGGCGGAGAGGAGAACCGATGCTGAGCGAAATCATTCCCGAGGACTCCAGGACCCTTCGGCACCCGCCGCCGGGGGCTTTCGAAGCCGCTTCCGGCAGCGCAGGGCGCGCCTTACTGCCCGAAACTTCCATGCGTGTGACCAAGCGCAACGGCCAGCAGGAGCCCGTCGATGTCACCAAGATCGTGAGAGCGGTGAGTCGGTGTTCGATCGGGCTCATGTCCGTCGACCCGCTGCGCGTGGCGACCAAGACCATTAGTGGTCTCTACGACGGAGCGACGACGCAGGAGCTGGATCAGCTTTCGATTCAGACCGCCGCCTCGCTGATCGTGGAGGAGCCCGAGTACGCCAAGCTGGCTGCGCGTCTGCTCGGCACGACCATCGACAAGGAAGTGAGAAATCAGGGGATCTATGCGCTTTCGCAGGCGATCGGCACGGGTCACAGCTTGGGGCTGATTCACGATCGCTTAGCGTGCTTCGTCGCAGAAAACTCGCGCAAGCTCAACGACGCCGTTCGGCCGGAGCGCGACCAAGAGTTCGAATATTTCGGCCTCCGGACTCTCTACGATCGGTACTTGCTCCGGCACCCGACCACGCGTTTGGTCATCGAAACGCCACAGCAATTCTTCATGCGGGTTGCCTGCGCCCTCGCGGAGAGTGTTCCCGAAGCTCTCGAACTCTACGAACTGTTCTCGACGCTCCAGTACTTGCCGAGTTCGCCCACGTTGTTCAACGCAGGGACGCGCCGCGAGCAGCTATCGAGTTGCTTCTTGCTCGATTCGCCCGTCGATCACCTCGAGGCCATTTATCAGCGGTACTCCGACGTGGCGATGCTCTCCAAGTTCTCCGGAGGCATCGGGCTTGCCTACCATCGCGTGCGTTCCCGAGGCTCGTTGATCGAGAGTACGAATGGGCACTCGAACGGCATCGTGCCCTGGCTCAGGACGTTGGACTCGTCGGTAGCCGCCGTGAATCAAGGCGGCAAGCGCAAGGGCGCCTGCGCGGTCTACCTCGAGAGCTGGCACGCCGACATCGAGGAGTTCCTCGAGCTGCGCGACAACACCGGCGAAGAAGCTCGCCGTACTCACAACCTGAACCTCGCGAACTGGGTCTCCGATCTGTTCATGAAACGCGTCGAAGCAGATGCGGAATGGACCTTGTTCGACCCGAAGCTCGTGCCCGAATTGTCGGACCTCTACGGCGCAGAGTTCGAGCGACACTACGAAGCGGCAGAGCTGGCCGGTCTGGGGGCGAGAAGGGTCCGGGCGCGCGATCTCTACGCCCGCATGATGCGAACCCTAGCCGAGACGGGCAATGGCTGGATGACCTTCAAGGACAAATCCAACCGTGCCTGCAATCAGACCGCGCTTGCCGGTCAAGTCGTGCATCTGTCCAACCTATGCACCGAGATTCTGGAAGTGACCTCGCCCGATGAGGTCGCGGTGTGCAACCTCGGGTCCATCAACCTGGCGCGGCACGTCGCCTTCGGGGTCGACGGGCAAGCGTCTTTCGATTTCGAGAAGTTGGCGCGTACGGTCAGCGCTGCCGTGCGCCAGCTCGACCGCGTGATCGACCTGAACTACTACCCGATCGCAAAGGCGGAGGCGTCGAACCGACGCTGGCGGCCGGTGGGGCTTGGTTTCATGGGCCTTCAGGACGTCTTCTTTCAGCTGAGGTTACCCTTCGACGCTCCGGAAGCTCGCCGCTTGTCTCTGCGCATCTCGGAGGAGATCTACTTCCACGCGCTCTCTACCTCCGCCGACTTGGCGGAGCTGAAAGGGAGTCACTCGAGTTTTCGTGACACCCGCGCCGCGCGCGGCGAGCTGCAGTATCACGCCTGGGGTGTCGAGCCAGAATCCCGCGAGCGCTGGGCACTGTTGGAGCAGCGCATCCAGCGCACGGGGCTCAGAAACTCCCTGCTCTGTGCGATCGCGCCGACGGCGACCATCGCTTCGATCGCAGGCTGCTACGAATGCATCGAGCCCCAGGTGTCCAACCTGTTCAAGCGAGAAACCCTCTCCGGCGATTTCGTGCAAGTGAATCGCTACCTGGTCTCGGAGCTGAAAGCGCTCGGCCTCTGGACGGCGGAAATGCGTGGGCGCTTGAAGCTCGCCGAAGGCTCGGTTCAGAGCTTCGTGGACCTACCCAGCGAGCTCCAAGCCATCTATCGAACCGCCTGGGAGATCCCGATGCGTTCGCTGATCGACATGGCCCGCGATCGCGGGGCGTACATCGACCAGAGCCAGTCGCTCAACCTGTTCGTCGAAAGCCCCAACATCGGGCAGCTCTCGTCGATGTACTTCTACGCCTGGAAACAGGGACTGAAGACCACGTACTACCTGCGCTCACGGCCCGCGACCCGCATTGCCAAAGCAACCGTCGAGAGCCCCGTCCCGCCAGCGCCTGCTACCGACGACTGCGCGGGCGATCCGCGCGGCGAGCGCGGCTGGACGCCAGAGCCGCCGCGCGTGGCACCCCGGCGTACCCAGGATGCCCCGCCCGCCGCAGCATCCGGAGCCGAGGCGGTCAGCTGCTCGCTCGAGAACCCCGAGACTTGTGAGGCTTGCCAATGAGCGCCGTGGTTCGCCCAGCGAGGCTGCTCGACCCAGGCCTGTGCCTCACGCTGCGTCCGCTCGCATATCCGCGTTTCTTCGAGATGTACAAGAGCGCGATTCGCAACACCTGGACCGTCGAGGAGGTCGATTTCGGCACCGACGTCGGCGACCTGCGTTCGAAGATGAGCCCTCAGGAGCGCCACCTGGTCCAGCGCTTGGTCGCATTCTTTGCCACCGGCGACAGCATCGTCGCGAACAATCTGGTGCTGTGTCTGTACAAGCACATCAACGCACCCGAAGCGCGCATGTACCTGTCGCGGCAACTCTACGAAGAGGCGCTCCACGTGCAATTTTACCTGACGTTGCTCGACACTTACGTGCCGGATCCCGAAGAGCGTCACCGGGCCTTCGCTGCCGTCGAGAACATCCCTTCGATTCGCCAGAAGGCAGAGTTTTGCCTGCGTTGGATGGATCAGGTCCAAGCGCTCGATCGTCTCGCGTCTCGCGGCGACCGCAGGCAGTTTGTGTTGAATCTGATCTGCTTCGCCGCGTGCGTGGAAGGCTTGTTCTTTTTTGGCGCGTTCGCGTACGTGTATTTCTTGCGATCGCGTGGGCTGCTCCACGGGCTCGCCGCCGGGACCAATTGGGTATTTCGCGACGAGAGTGCGCACATGGCGTTCGCGTTCGAGGTAGTGAACACGGTGCGACGCGAAGAGCCCGAGCTGTTCGACGCGGAGCTCGAAGCACAAGTAGCCAGGATGCTCGACGAGGCGATCGCGTGCGAGACCCAGTTTGCCGAAGATCTGCTGGGCCGAGGCGTCCCGGGTCTTTCGGTCGTCCAGGTTCGCCAGTACCTCGAATACTGCGCCGACCAACGCCTCACCACGCTCGGCTTCGCCAAACGCTACCAGGCGAAGAACCCGTTCGGGTTCCTCGACCTGCAGGACGTTCAGGAGGTCACCAACTTCTTCGAGCGGCGCGTGTCGGCCTACCAGGTGGGGGTGACAGGCAACGTCGTCCTCGACGGCGCATTCTAGGTACTGGGCGCCCGCGCGACCCACAGTGGGCTCGAACTGGGCGCCCACGCGACCCACAGTGGGTTCGAACTGGGCGCCCACGCGACCCACAGTGGGTCTCCGAAATCAGACTCAGCTAGCTGCGCGGTCGTTGTCCTTGGCTTTGGTGTCGCTTTCCGCCTCATCCTTCGAGCTCTTGCTTGCTTCGATGGAAGGGGGCTTCTGCTCCTCGTCGTCGTTCAGGCCTTTCTTGAAGTTCTTCATGCCTTCGCCGAGACCCTTGCCGACCTCCGAGAGCTTCTTGGGGCCGAAGATGAGCAAGACCACCAAGAGTACGATGAGCCAGTGCCAGATACTGAATGATCCCATGTTGGTTCCTAGATGTAGAAGCCGTAGACGAGATTGAGGACGAATGGAACCAGGAGCCATGGCAGCGGCTTCATGCTGCTATCGGACTGGATTTTTGCTTCGTTCGCCGCGTTGCGGCAGCCTCGGGGCAGACCGTTGATGCTTCTGCCCGCGCGAACGTCGCGCCGGCAATCCGCCCTGCAACGAGCCAGGTGCGTGAGTGAGTGGGGGGTTGAAAGGGGGCTGACGCCGCTAGCTTGGATCTGAGGAAGTCGGCTCGCAAGCAGGAGCTGGGGTCCGTCCACCTCTGGCAGGCTCCTGCGGGCGAATTCTTGGTGAAGGACCCGGCCCAGGGTCTGAACGTCAGGCGGATGCTGGCGTGCGTCGTTCCTAGTGTAACCTTTGCCGCCCCCGTCTCCAGGAAACCACTTCCCGTCCACGATGCAGCAGAGCAGGCCCCACGACTCAAGCCTCAGGACAGGTATCACAGCGCTCGGCGTCGTCTTCGGGGACATCGGCACCAGTCCTTTGTATGCGATGCGCGAGTGCTTTCACCCGAACCACGGCTTGACGGTATCGTGGGCGAGCACGCTGGGCGTCTGTTCGCTGATCGTCTGGGCCCTGATCTTGATCGTGACGTTGAAATACGTCGCCTACGTGCTGCGGGCGGATGACAAGGGCGAAGGCGGTGTACTCGCGCTGTTGAACCTGGCTCGGGCCGCCGTGCAGGCGGCGGGTAAGTCCACGACTTTCGTGGTGACCGCGGGGCTTTTGGGCGCGGCTCTCTTGTACTCCGACGGCATGATCACCCCGGCGATCTCTGTGCTCAGCGCAGTCGAGGGTCTGGGGACCCTGTCGGATGGTCTGGCTCCTGCGGTGGTGCCGGCGACGGTGCTGATCCTGCTGAGCCTGTTCTTGTTGCAACGCCAGGGCACGCGCCGCGTGGGGCTGATCTTCGGACCGGTGATGCTCGTCTGGTTCGTCACGCTGGCGGCGCTCGGTGTCAGCCAGATCTTGCGGCACCCGGACATTCTGGCCGCGGTGAGCCCCGTGCACGCATTCAACTTCCTGCGCGATCACGGGAAGCTGAGCTTCATCGTGCTGGGCGCGGTCTTCCTTGTGGTGACCGGTTCGGAATCCATGTTCGCCGATCTGGGCCACTTCGGTCGCGGCACGATTCGGACGGCTTGGCTGTTCGTGGTGCTGCCCGCGCTGACGTTGAACTACCTGGGCCAGGGCGCGCTTTTGCTCGCCGAACCCGACGCGCGCGACGATGTGTTCTTTCGCATGGCCCCCGATTGGGCCTTGGTGCCTTTGATCGTGCTTTCTACGTTTGCCACCGTGGTTGCTTCGCAGGCGCTGATCTCGGGCGCGTTTTCGCTGATGCGTCAGGCCACCATGTTGGGGTTTTGGCCGCGCGTGAGCATCCGCCACACGTCGGCATCGGCGATGGGACAGATCTACGTGCCCGCCATCAACTGGCTGTTGATGTTCGGCGCCATGGGTCTCGTGCTGGGCTTTGGCAGTTCGTCTGCGCTCGCGAGCGTGTACGGCCTCGCTGTCAGCGCCACGATGCTGATCACCACGTTTTTGGCCTACGCAGTGGCGCGCTACGTGTGGCGCGTGCATTGGCTTCTGGCGATCGGTGTGACGCTGTGTTTGGTCACGATCGAGGCGGCCTTCGTGGGGGCCAACTCCTTGAAGATTTTGGACGGCGGCTGGTTTTCGCTGGTGATAGCGGCCGGTTTCTTCGCTCTGATGACCACCTGGCGGCGCGGGCAGCAGCTGATGGGCGCGCGCCGGGCCCAAGAGGTGATTCCGCTGCAGGACTTCTTCGAAGTGATGCGCATCGAAATGCCCGCGCGCGTGCCGGGTACGGCCGTGTTCTTGGCGATCGACGCCGAGGGTGCGCCGCTGACGCTGATGCAGAATTTCGAGCACAATCGCGTAGTGCATCGCTCGGTGATCATCCTGAGTGTGGTGGTCGAGCCGCACCCGCGCGTACCGGTCGGGCAACGCGTCCAGGTCGAAAAGCTCTCTGATGGCTTCTACCGCGTGCGAGCCCGCTACGGCTTCATGCAGCAGCCCGACATCCCCGCGGCGCTTGCGTTGCTCGAGGAGCCCGAGGTCGTGCCGCAGCACACGACCTACTTCGTGGGGCGCACCACGTTTCTCGCGGAGACGGCCCCAGGCATGTCGCGCTGGCGTATTCGCTTGTACGGGGCCATGGCGCGCAATGCCGCGAGTGCCACCGACTTCATGCGGCTGCCGGTCGATCGCGTCATGGAGCTCGGGACCGCCGTCGAGATTTGAGCTTTGAGTTTCGCGTGGTGCGGACGCCCTCGAATCAGGAAGCGTCGAGGCCGAACACGTCCTGTCGAGCTTGCTCGCTGATGGCCACGACCGCCGGGTGCTTCACCTTGCGCTCCGCCGAAATGGCGTAAAAACTTTCACGCACGTCGGTGGCGCGCCCCAGTGTCTCCACGTTGTACTGCGCCATGACTTCGGTCGCGATCACCGTGGGTGCTGGGAAGATACCCACGCCGTCCGCTCCGAAGACGTTCAGCAGCGCGCTATCGGCGAACTCGGCGACTATGTTTGGCTTCACCCCCAGTTTGTCGAACCAGTGGTTCAACGCGCGGCGCAAGGTGAGACTCTTCAGGGGCAAGAGCACCGGCGCGCCGTTGAGCGACTCGGGGAAACCGGGACCGAAGTTCTTGGCCAAGGGGGCGGTAGCGAAAAAGCTGACGGTCGTCTCTCCGAGCAAGTGGTTGAACACGCGGAAGGTGCTGCCCGCCGGTACGGGTGCGTCCGAGATGACGACATCGAGCGCGTGCTGCGCCAGATCTGCGAGCAGCTTGTCGTACGAATCCTCGTAGCAGACCAAGCGAACGGGCACGGGTAGGCTGAGCGCAGGCTGCAAGAGTCGCTTGACGACGAGCTTCGGGACCACGTCTGCCACGCCCACGTCCAGTTGCAGCGCTTGTCCCGCGCGACCCTTGACGGTGTCGACCAGTTCGCGACCCAGCGTGAAGATCTCTTCGGCGTAGCGGTAGACGGTCTTGCCTGTCTCGGTCAGAGCCAGATTGCGCCCCGATTTCATGAAGAGCTTCTCGCCTAGCTCTTCTTCGAGCGCGCGAATTTGAGCGCTCAAGGTGGGGTGCGACAGCCGCAGCACCTTCCCTGCGGCGACCAGGCTGCCCTCTCGCGCCACGACCCAGAAGTAGAGGAGGTGGTGGTAGTTCAGCCAATCCATCAGGCGGGCGAGTATAGGGCGTCAAACCTACGCGGGACAGGGCAAGCTTGCTAATCTGTCGCTTGGAGCAACAGGTTCAGTTCTACTTTCGTCATGGTCGAACCCCTGTTTGGAGCCTAATCATCCAGGATGCCGGCACAGGCCGGCAGCTCTCGGCTGTCCCATGCCCCTCGAATCCGTCGGATCCCCCACACTCTGGCTTGCATTCATCGCGTTCGTGTTCGCCATGTTGGCGCTCGACCTGGGGGTCTTGCACCGGCGACCCCACGAAATCAGCCTGAAAGAATCCGCGGTGTGGAGCGCCATTTGGGTGGCGTTGTCCATGGTGTTCAACGTCTGCGTCTACCTGTGGTTCGGCGCCGACAAGGCGCTTGAGTTCTTTACCGGCTACGTGCTCGAGAAGGCGCTCTCCGTCGACAACTTGTTCGTGTTCGTGGTGGTGTTCGGGGCGTTTTCGATCCCGCCCCTCTATCAGCACCGGGTGTTGTTCTGGGGCGTGCTCGGTGCGCTCGTGATGCGCGCCGTGTTCATCTTTGCCGGGGCTGCTTTCCTGCAGCGCTTCCATTGGGCGATCTACGTTTTTGGCTCGATTCTGGCGATCACCGGCATCCGGCTATTGATTCAGCGAGATCAGGAATCGCATCCCGAAAACACTCCGCTGGTGCGCTGGCTGAAGCGGATTTTGCCGGTGACCTACGAGAACGCGGACGGCAAGTTCATGCTGGTGAAGGACGGCAAGCGCTTCGTCACCCCCTTGTTGCTGGCGTTGGTCGCCGTCGAGGTCACCGACTTGATCTTCGCCGTGGACTCCATCCCTGCGGTGTTTGCGGTCACCACCGACCCGTTCATCGTGTTCACCTCGAACATCTTCGCAATCCTAGGCTTGAGGTCGCTGTACTTCTTGCTGGCCGGGGTGATCACGAAGTTCGTGTACTTGAAGCTCGGTCTCTCGTTGGTGTTGATCTTCGTCGGCGCGAAGATGCTCCTGATGGGGGTCTACAAGCTGCCCATCGTCCTGTCGCTGGCAGTCATCGTTGCCATCTTGGGCGTCTCGATCGTGGCCTCGCTGATCAAGACCCGCGGCTCCGAATCGGAGCCCGCCCCGCAACCGCTAGACGGCTAGCTGTTCGGCAGCACCGTCTGCGCGGGTGGCGCGGAATCGTTGCCGCATCGTCCGGGTGGCGTGGCTCGGCTAGGCTTCTCGGTGAAATGCGCGCGCTCTCGATCGCGGCCTTGGCCCTCGTTGCCTGCTCGGGCGACCCGGCGCGCGACAGCGCGAACCAGGCTTCTGGCACGACGTCGAGTTCGACGCTTCAAAGCACCAACGGGTCCGCCACGAACGCGACCACGGTCGCGGTTACGGCTAGTGCGGGGCCGCTGAACACGAGCGACGCCACGTCGAGCAGCGCGGCAACTCTCACCGGCAGCGGCGGCAGCGGCGGGTACCCGAGCGACACGGTGAGCGACACCTCGGCAACCACGACAGGCGCTGCCGGCGCGTCGACCGGCGGTGCGACGAGCAGTACCAGTTCGGGTAGCGTGACCGGCGGTGGTGGCGGCAGCGAACCGGGCGAAATCGTCGAGGCCCTCGACATCGCCGAGGTCTGGTCAGGCCATCCCGTGGAATTTTCATTGTACACCCGCGGCGATCGGCAGTTCGTTGCGTTCTACGATGCGGAGCGGCGCATGACGGTGGCAGCGCGCACGCTTGGAGAAACCACGTGGGAAACCCGGACGCTCCCGAGCACGCTCGGATGGGACAGCCACAACTACGTGACGCTCTCGCTCGACGAAGTCGGGCACGTGCACGTCGCTGGCAACATGCACAACGTCCCCTTGATCTACTTTCGTACGACGAGCCCGTTCGACGTCGCGAGTTTGACGCAAGTCTCGAGCATGGTTGGCTCGAACGAGACGAGCGCGACGTACCCGGAGTTTTTCAGCGGCCCCGAGGGGAACCTGATCTTCGCCTACCGCGACGGCGGCAGCGGGGACGGCAACCACATCTTCAACGCCTACGATGCGGAGGCAGGCGCCTGGCGCAGGCTCTTGGATACTCCGCTCACCGACGGTCAGAATCTGTACAACGCCTACCCCGTGGGTCCGATCCAGGGGCCTGACGACTATTGGCATTTGGTTTGGGTTTGGCGAGACACACCCGACGCTTCGACGAACCACGACCTCAGCTACGCGCGCACGCTCGACCTGGTTGATTGGGAGAGCGCGGCGGGCGAGCCCGTGAACCTACCGATCACGCTGGCCACGGGCGACATCGTCGACGCGGTGCCTGCGGGTGGCGGTATGATCAACAACAACACCAAGGTCGGGTTCGACGCGCAAAACCGACCGATTGTCGCGTATCACAAGTATGACGCTGACGGGAACACGCAGCTCTACAACGCGCGCTTCGAGGACGGCGCTTGGGTGAGCCATCGAACCACGAGTTGGGACTATCGCTGGGACTTCGGCGGGGGAGGGACCTTGGTGTTCGAGATCGAGGTCGAGCCCGTCGTTGCTGCCGAGGACGGTACGCTGACTCAGCGCTATTACCACGCCCGCTACGGTGGCTACGGCGCTCTGCTCCTGAATCCAGACACGCTCGAAGCCGAAGCCGAGATCGACCCGCCGCTGCCCTATCCGCGCGAGCTCGACACGCCGGAATCGTCGACGCCGAACATGGTCACGCGTTGGCAGGAAGACGACGGTGCGCCCGTGGAGCCCGGTGTGGTTTACCTGCTGCGCTGGGAGACGCTGCCGAGCAATCGCGACGAACCGCGCGCTACGATTCCGCCGCCAACGACGTTGCGTGTGTATGGTTTCACTACCTCGCACGAGTAGGAGGGCGCTGTTCAAGTGTAGAGCCATCGCGCAGCTCTCCCTACATTCACCGGCGTCGCAAGCTCGGCTACACTGCATACTGGCCGATGTCTTACCCAGCCGCCGCGCCCGCCGTGTTGCTGTTGCTCTGGGGAGCTGCTTGCAACACCTACGATTCGAGTCTGCTCGAAGTCGGCGTCCGCGAAACCGCGGCTGCTGGAGGTAGCGGCGGAACTGCCAGCACGGGTAGCGCTGACGACACCCCGAGTAGCTCTGACTCAGACGCCACGTTGGTAGGCGGAGCCACGAGTGGCAACCCCGCAGCGACGTCGGGTGTTGCGACGACGACTGGCGCGACCGAGGCCGCGGGTGGCAGCGGTGGTACCAGCGCGACAGGCGGCTCGGGAGGTGGCGCCGCAGGTGCCGATGGTACTCCGAGCGCGGTGACCGAGACCACCGGTGGCGGGAGTGGCGGGAGCGCTGGGAACGGCGCGAGCGCTGGCAACGGCGGTAGCAGCGGTTGTGACGCGGAGGACTGCTGCCCAGACAACCCGGACAAGCTCGAACCAGGTCCTTGCGGTTGCGAGACACCCGACAACGATACGGACGCGGACGGAACTCCGGATTGCATCGATCTGTGCCCGGAGGATGCCGTGAAGACGGAGCCTGGCGAATGCGGCTGCGGCTTTCGCGACGACGACACGTCAGGGGGCGTCGGCTGCCTGGGTCTCCGCAATGGACTCGCGCATCGCTACTCGTTCTCCGGCGAGGGCACCCAAGCTCTGGACACTCAGGGTGAGGCCAACGCCGAGGTCGTGGGCACCGCGCTCGACGGCAGCGGGGCCGTCTCGCTGGCTGCGGGTGACGTTGCGCAGTACGTCGAGGTGCCGTCAGGCTTGGTTTCCGCGCTCGCGAACGCTTCGCTCGAGGCGTGGTTCGTTTGGGAGGGTGGTCCCCAGTGGGTGCGGCTGATCGACTTCGGCAGCACGGTCGAGGGGACTCCCGGCGAGCCCGGCACCGGTGACAGCTTCCTCACGATGACCCCGAATGGCGCTTTGGGGCCCTCGTATCCCTACGCAGCGTTCAATCCGTCGGGGACGGATGCCGAAGTGTTTTGTTCCGGTACGGGCGCGCTGACCACAGGCGTGCCGCACCATGTGGCAATCACGCTCGACACCCAAAGCGACGCGCTGACGCTATACATCGACGGCATGCTCGAGTGCGCCAAGGCGTTGCCCTTGGAACTCGCGGTGATCGACGACGTGAACTGTTGGCTCGGGCGTTCGCAGTTCGCTACCGACGTCGGATTCTCAGGAAGCATCGACGAGTTTCGGATCTACGACGTCGCGTTGACCGCGTCGCAGGTGGCGCTCAGCTACCACGCCGGCCCGGATCCCGAGTTCTTGTGAGGAGCGACGCCCGCGATCCAAGCAGCCTGAGCTCGCGCAGCGAGGGGGGCCTGGATCGCGGGTCGCGACGCCTCGCAGACTACTCCTTGTCCGCGGCGATCTCCTGTTCGAGCGCGTCGAGCTGACCTTCGAGGTTGTCCTCGTCGATCTTCTGCGCTGCTTCTTCTTCGAAATCTTCCTTCACGGGCAGGTCTGCTTGCTCGAGGGCAGTCTCGCTGAGCTCGGCGGCCTTGGCCGGTTGCGCCTCAGGCGTCTGCTCCGCCTCCTGCTTTTTGCATGCGCTCAGCGCCAAGGCACTGGCGAGTATCAGCCACAAATGGCGCTTCATGGCGTAGCTCCCTTGTCGGATTTCTCGGCTTTTTCGGGCTTGTCGGGCTTGTCGATCTTCTCTGCTTTGTGATGCTCGACCCATGCCTCGTGGCGCGTCTGCTCCTTCGCGAGCAACTTGTCGATGCGGGCCACGAGATCGTCGCGTTCGCCGGCCTGAGCGAGCTCGCGAGCTCGCTCGAGCATGGCGATGCGTCGCGCATGCTTGATGAATTCGGCGCGCGCCGGCGGATTCTTGTCGGCACCCGGGAACGCGTGGAGCGCCAGTCGCTTCGACGCCTTCCGGCGTTCGGCTCTGTCCTTGGTCCGATCGGCGTACTTCTGCTTCAGCGCGTCGAAGCGTGCCTGAATCTCCTTGATCTTCGTGAGCTCCGACTTCTCTGCGTCGCTGAGAGTGCCGGCCTTTTCTTTCTCGCCGAGCTCCGCGAAGCGCGCCTGGCGTGCTTCACGCCGCGCCATGTGCATGGCGTGGACCTTCCGGAGCTGCTCGAGCTGAGCTTTTTCTTGGTCGGTGAGAGTGCCGGCCTTTTCTTTCTCCACGAGCTCTGCAAAGCGCTGCCCAGGCATGCCCATGGGGCCCATGCCGTGCATGCCGTGCATCCCGGGTCCGGCCGAGCCGGCACCTGCGGGTCCTTCGCCCATTGGACCTCTTCCCGGCATTCCGGGGGGCCCGTGACCGGGCATTCCCGGTGGCCCGTGCCCGGGCGTCCCCATCGGCCCACCCGGCAGGGGACCCGGCCTCGGGGATGGGCGGGCGTCAGGTTTGGCGGCCCCTGGCGCCGCTGGCGCAGGCTTGCCGCCTGGCGGTTCAGCCCAGCTCGCGCCACCCAGAGTGGTGGCCAAACCGACCACCCCTGTCGCTAACAAAAGTCTGCCGCATCTCATAGTAATGTCTCCTCTCGGACGTTACCCGCGCGCGATTTCCGTGTGCCGGCTCTTCGTCCTAGGCGCGAGCGTACCCGAACTGAGTGGTAGCGTCACGCCAAACCTATGAACTCAAATTGAGGCAGCCTGACACGGGGACGCACAGACCCTCTGGTGTCCGAGATGCCCACCCAGCGTGCTCGGCTTTGCTTGTGAGCGCTGCCCCCCCCGAGCGCCGGCGCCGCTCCACCAAGGCTCCGCGCCGGCGGCGCTGGGAGGGGACCCCAGGCGATGGAGGCACCGTTGGCACCGCCTCGACGAGAGGTGTGGGTCAGCCCCGCCGAACGGGTGGGTTCATCAAACGATAACATCGATTGATCGGCTGGCCGCAGCGCAGCGGCGCGTAGATTCTCGCGGCATGCACGAGGCACGCGCGCTGTGCGGCGTGCGGCGGGTCGTGCCTCGCGGGCGGGCTGCGGAAGACTCGACTGCGCCGGCGGGTGTCGAGTGGCACCGGGTGTGCGCGGCAGCGCGAGTCTCAGAGGACTGGACACTAGGTCGCGCCAGATCGGAATAGTCCCGAGTTCCTAGACTCGCCCGCGGTACACACGGCGGTGAGCCGCGCTGACTTTCTTTAGCGCGTGCGCGGCGCGCACTTTTGGGCAAGGGTACGTGACTCATGAACCAGCCTGCTTCTTGCATTTTGGGACGAACGCGGCCGCGTCGCGTGCATCACTGGTACCTAGTTGCCGGCCTGGGCCTGTTCGGCTCGAGTGCCTGTTCCGGATCCCACAGCAACACCGTGTCCGACGACAGCACGGTGACCACGGGCGCGGGCACGACTACCGGGGCGGCCACCGCGCAAACGAGCAACGCCACCACGCTGGGCAACTCCACGACGGGTGGTGCAAGCACGACCTCCGGGACGACCGGCTCTCCAGCGACCACCAGCAGCGCCTCGGCAAGCGGTTCCACGACGAGCGCCGGCACCACGAGTACGAGCTCGGCCTCGAGTACGAGCTCGAGTTCGACGTCACCCGACACTACTGGCGGAACGACCACCGGTGCCGGCGGTGCCGGTGCGACGACGACCGGCGGTTCTACGACCACGAGTGGCGACACCGGACAATGCCCGGACGACGCCACGTTCTGTTCGGGGTTCGACACGAGCGAGCTGCCCGAGGGGGCGGTATACAAGCTGAACGGCGACCCGGCGACGCCCTGGACGAGCGACTTCGAGGTCGACACCGTCGTTTTCAATACGCCGCCGTCCGCGCTCCGCGTTCGCCCCAACACCGAAGGCAGCGGAGCCTACAAGATGCTCGCGGTTCCCACGCCTGGTGCTGCCTTCTGGGTGCGCTTCTATCTGCGGAGCGACGTGGATCTGGGGCACTCCGATCACAACGTCTACGCGGCGGCTGCTGGGAGCGACAACCCGAACGATTCGACGTACATCGAGTTTGCCGAAGACGTTGGGCTCGCCTTCAACTCACACGACGTCGTGCGCTGGCCCGAGGGCTTCGGCCGTCTCGAAGCGGGTGGCACGAATCCGTTCACCCTGCCCAAGGACGAGTGGCACTGCATCGAGATTTCGTACGACGGGGCGGCGCGGGTTCAGCAGCTATACGTGAACGACGCGCTGCAGATCGATGCGCAGGGTTACCCTGAGGGCACCAACGCCTTCACCACCTTCAAGTTCGGTTACAATTCGTTGCACGGCACCACGCGCAACACCTGGTACGATGACGTAGCGGTCGCGCCAGGCCGCATCGGCTGTTACTAACGTCGGCTGGGCCGGACAACCTGCGCTGGCGCTGGCGCCGCAGTCATTTCTGCCGGGCGTCGAGGGCTTTCACCAAGCGCTTCGGCGCTTGCGCCCGGTAGCTCTCTTCGATCCATGCTTTCAGAAACGCCACGGGAGGTTGGTCCGCGGCGGTAAACGTCGCCGTGACCCAGCCGCTTTTACCCAGCCCGTACTCGGTCGGTGTCGAGAATGGCAGCCCCAGCGCCTCGTGGCACGACTGGGGTAGCTTGCAAGAAATGCTGAGCGGCCCCTCGTCGGTCAGATAGGCGAACGTCTTGTCGCGCACGGCGAGATCGGCGTGCCCCGGCCACGGACTCTTGGTGTGCGCTTCGGGGAGCGCGAGCCCGAAGGCGCGGAGTTCGGCGAGCGCTCGCACGTGGGCGGCGAGGCCGCCCCGCGTCGTGCGAGGAGCTTTTGCTTTGGAGGGAGCTTTTGCTTTGGAGGGAGCTTTTGCTTTGGAGGGAGCTTTTGCTTTGGAGGGAGCTTTTGCTTTGGAGGGAGCTTTTGGCTTGGAGGGAGCTTTTGGCTTGGAGGGAGCTTTCCGTGTCTGAGCTGCCATTGTTCGGTCCCGCTGCGAGGGGTGGTGTCTCAGCAGGGATACTAGTCTCCTTACGGGCCGGCGGCGAGCACGTAGCCCACGCCCCGCACCGTGCCGATGCACTTGCCGAAACCGCGTTCGGCTGCACCGAGTTTCTTGCGCAGTCGCGCGATGTGCACGTCGACCGTGCGTTCGCCGACGGGCGCATGCTGGCGTCCCACGAGGCTGAGCAGGCTGGTGCGTCGCACGACGCGTCCGGCGCGGCGCACCAGGGCCACGAGCAGGTCGAACTCGAGTGGGGTGAGCGCGACGCGCTGTGGACCCACCTGCGCGAGACCGGTCGAAAGGTCGAGCGCGAGCGGTCCTGCGCGGAGGCCCTCTCCCGTGACTGGCGAGTGGCGCCGCCTCAGGATCGCTCTGAGGCGCGCCAAGAGCTCGCGCGGGCTCACCGGTTTCGAGAGTGAATCATCCGCTCCAGTGTCCAACCAATCGGCGCGCACCGCGGCGGTGTTGCGGGCCGTGAGCACGATGACAGGCACGTTGCTCTTTTCGCGCAGTCGGTGGAGCAACTCTCGGGCGTCGAGACCCGATGCGTCGGCGTTCACGATGCCTGCGTCGTAGACGCCTCCGAGCAGGCGTTGCAATCCCACGCTGCCGTCGGGCACGTGTTCGCAGCTCACGGCATTGTCGAGCAGGTAGGTCGAGAGGCCTCCCAAGGTCTTGTCACCATCGATCACCAGCACCTCTGCCATCACCGAACGCGCGGGGGCGCCGAGCTTGCGATCGGAAGGGGAAGGGAGGAGGGTGCCCCGTGTCGACCGGACAGTTCGGTGGTCGGCGTTGGGGGCGGGAGCTCCGCGCGATTCGAAGGTCATGTGATATATCCCCGGAAAACTCGAATTGACTTAGACGAAGTGCGAGGCGCGGCGTTTGGTGGTCGAAACAGATGTCGGTGCGCCCTGTTGCCTCTCCTCAGAGACGAGGCACGGCTAGCGACTGTGACTGCCGGGTGACGAGCGGGTTCCCGAACTTCTCCGGGTTCGAGGTGCTTTCTGCTTCCAGATGCTTTCCGATCGAGGGAGGGCCTACTGAGCGGCCAGTGGGCCTGGCGGTCAGTCGTCACAGGAATTTTGGTGGTGTTTCCACCACGCTCGGGCTTCGACGGCTCCCCAGCTTCCCATGGCATCACAGTGCTCGAGCGCCTGCACCAACGCCCGGGCAGTGGCGGGCCGCTCGTTGGGGTTTTTGGCGAGGCACGCCAGAATCAAACGCTCCAGATCGGCGGGTACGGGGGCGTGGACGGAGGGCGCCCGCGGCGGGGTGTGCAGGTGGTGGGCGCAGACCTCGACCGCGTTCCGCCCGCTGAAAGGTGTCTTGCCGGTCACCAGAAAGTAGGCGACTGCTCCCACACCGTAGATGTCCGCTCGCTCGTCGACTTGGTCGGGGGTGCTGATCGCTTCGGGCGACAGAAACAGGGGCGTTCCGACGAGCATGTGGGCGCCACTCACGGCGGGGTCGCTCGCGCGAGTGACTTCGCGCACCAGACCGAAGTCGAGCAGTTTGACGAGGTCTGGCGGGTGAGCATGGGCGCAGACGTAAACGTTGGCAGGTTTGATGTCGCGATGAACCAACCCGCGTGCATGTGCTGCTTCGAGCGCCGCACCGAGTTGGCGCAACACGTGGATGGCGCGCCCTGCGGGCAGCGGGCCGTGGCGCGTCACCAGCTCTTCGAGCGTGAGCCCGTTCAGCAGCTCCATTGCGTAGTACGAGACACCGTCGGCGGTGCGCCCGCAATCGTAGATGGTGACGGTGTTGGGATGGCTCACGCGCGCGGCCAGGCGCCCCTCCCGTTCGAAGCGCCGCTGCCGCATCTGGCTGCACTGATCGCTTTGGCAACGCCCTCCCGCTAGCAGTTTGATTGCGAGCGGGGTGGGCGAATCCGCACGGCGCGCGCGGTACACGACGCCTTGACCACCTTCGCCAATCTTGCGCTCGAGCGCGTAAGGCCCCAGGCGGCGCGGCGGAGCGCTGCGGGACCCGCGTCCAACTCCGAGCGACCATGAGACGCTGGACCACAGCTTGCGCGTGAAAGCGCCGGCAGGAGCCAGCCGCATCACGGAACGCTGCGCGGTTCGAAGCAGCGTAAGCGCCCCCGCACCAGCGAGCCCCAAGCACACCACCAGAGCTGCGAGATCGCTCGGTGCGAGAGTCAGCGCGGCGAAGGTGGTAGGGGTCATGGCAAGGCATCCGAGAGCAGCGCCCTTTTGGGCAGCTATGAACACGTCGATCCACGCGCTCGAAAATCGACACGTGGTGCCCCTTTTTTTGAGATTTGTTCGCAACTACGCGAAATTCAACGCTGAGCGGGCGTGGCTGCACTGCGGGATGCCGCACAAACCCGTCTGGACGGGTCGGCTTGGGCAG
>Ga0315910_10000579_pt1 | contig 36116 bp, 37 predicted proteins | sample EdamamesoilMG_FD_204470 | JGI IMG/M metagenome (GOLD analysis project Ga0315910, IMG submission 204470) | Garden soil microbial communities collected in Santa Monica, California, United States - Edamame soil | ecosystem: Environmental > Terrestrial > Soil > Garden | place: USA: California...
TCGAGCGAGACGTCGCGAATGGCTTCGGATGCGGGCTTTCGCGACCGAGAGGACCGGAGCTGACCATTCACCTGGTCAGCGAGGACTCGCAGGGAGGGAAAGGCCGCAGACGAGGTCTGTCGCAGCGTGGGAGCCGAGGGCTTCATGAATCAGCTGGGCTGAGGCCCGGAAGGCCCCGTGTGCTATGGTGTCGGCGCGTGAGAGGCCCGGGCGGCCGCTCCGGCCCTCGGGCCGGGGAGGAAAGTCCGGGCTCCTCGGGTCAGGGTGGTTGCTAGCGGCAACCGGTCGCGAGGCCAGGGAAAGTGCCACAGAGAACAGACCGCCTGTGCGAGCCTCGTGCTCGCACCGGCAAGGGTGAAACGGTGCGGTAAGAGCGCACCGCGGTCCTGGTGACAGGGCTGGCAGGGCAAACCCCACCCGGAGAAAGACCAAATAGGGGAGCGGGTGACGACCCCACCGAGCGCTCCCGGGTAGGTCGTTCGAGGTCGGGCGCGAGCCCGGTCCCAGAGAAATGGCCGCCCCTCGCCGCGAGGCGAGGACAGAACCCGGCTTACAGGGCCTCTCACGCACTCCCAGCCCCCTTCTGGGGCCCCCTCCGAGGTGGCTCTGGTCCGGGCTGAGCGCCTGCTTCGGGAGCGTCCACCCACAATCCCTTGTGCCCCCCTGGCCGAATGACAACTAGGCCTTGACAGATCGCGGATCCGGGAGAGAATCTCCCGCTTCAATTTCCGGCCGGGGACCCCGGCCGGCCCCCCCGATTCCATGGAGTTCGTCTTCGTCACCCCCAGGGAGGTGGCGTTCCCCACCTGCACCCCCCAGGGGTTCCAGCCCTTCGCTGGCCCTGCGGAGGCCGAGCGGTTCCTGGACCGGGTACGCGCCGAGGGTTTCTTCGTCGAGCGTGCGCGCGCCGAGCGCACCCCGGCCTGGAAGCAGCTCATCCCCTACTGCGTGGTCGCGGCCGAGGAGCGCGTGCTGCTGATGAAGCGCCGCGCCAAGGGCGGCGAGGCGCGCCTGCACGGGAAGCTCTCGATCGGAGTCGGCGGACACATCAACCCGATCGACGGCGCGGAAGTGAGCGGGAGCGAGCTCGTGTCGCGCGCCGCGCGCCGCGAGATCGAGGAAGAGCTCGAAGTTCGGGGTGAGTACGGACTCGCCTTGAGCGGTTACCTGAACGACGACTCGAATCCCGTCGGCGCCGTGCACCTCGGGCTCGTGTTCACCGCGAATCTGCCCCGTGCGCCCCGCATTCGCGAAGAAGACGTGCTAGAAGGACACATGGCCACCCCGGGAGAGCTGCGCGAGATCCAGCGCGGATCCGCGCGCGGAGAGAGCCTCGAGACCTGGAGCAGCCTGCTGATCCCTCACCTCGACCGCCTCCTCTGCGTAGAAGACGTCCGCCACCACGTCACCACCACCTGAGCCCATGACGACCAGCGCCAAGAAGAATCGCGTCGATCCCGAGAGGCTCTACGACATGCTGCTCTCGGCGCGCACGGCGGAGGTCTGCACCGTCCATTTCAAGGACGGCCGCGTGATGCGCGGTGCACTGGTCTTCAACCAGTTCAAGGGCACGGGTCGGATCATCAACGTCGACGACGAGGTCTCGATCGACTTTCGCGTCGACGAGCTGCGCGATCTGAAGTTCTGAGCACGACCGATCGCGCTCCGGTCGAACCGCTCAGCCGCGCGGCGGCTTCCCCTGGTGGGCGGAGGGGGGATAGTCCGGCATGTCGTGCTCGAGGTCGACGTGGACCGCGTCCGCCACGCGGTTGATGTAGTTGAAGTAGGCCGTGACCTGGATGGCCTCGTGCACGCCCTCGTCGGTCAACCCGGCCCGACGCAGGGTCTCCACGTCCTCGGCGGTCATGTGCGCGGGCTTCAGCGTGAGCTTCTCGGCGTAGGCGCACAGGGCCTGGTCCACCTCCGGGAGCTCGGCCTCGTGCCAGTCGCGGGCCAGGCGCGCCAGCCAGGCCTCGCGCTCGGCTCCGTCGAGGTCGTGGACCTCGGCCCGGAGGTCCGCCAGGTGCGCGTGCAGTCAGTAGTGGCAGTCGTTCGCCCGGCTGACGACGACCGCCAGCATCTCGCGCTGGCGCCGCCCCAGGGCGCCGGGCGCGAGCATGACGCGCTGGTACAGGGCCAGCGAGGCCTCCAGTGTCTCTGGAGCCAGGCTCATCGCGCGCACGATCTGGAAGACACGCCCGGCGCGGCGCACCGCCGCGTCGTAGATGCGCCCGAGCGTGCCGCGCGCCTCCGTCAGGCCGATCGTGCGGATCCACATCGTCAGCGTCCTCCTTGGGGGCCGAGGCTCTCGATCGCGCGCCGCTCGGGCGCGGTGCGCGCTCGGGGATAGTAGGCGGCCAGGGCCAGTCGCGCGGAGTGGTCGCCGATGCCCACGAGGGCGTCCACCGCGGCCCGACGCAGGTGGAAGGACGGCTCCTCGAGCAGGGTGGCCAGGAAGCGCGAGCTCTCGGTCCGCTCGCGCACTTGCCGTCCGAGGCCGAGGACGGCCACGGCGCGCGCCGTGGGCGCGAAGCTCCGATCGGCGGCGATGCGCCGCAGCTCGCCCGGGACGCGCGGGTCGGGCAGCTCGGCGAAGCCGGCGAGCAGCAGCGTGGCCAGCGCGTCGTGCGGGGACTGCTGCTCCAGGGCGACCGTGTAGAACTCGAAGGCACGCGTCGGGTCGGCGTGGGCGAGCAGGCTCGCCGCCGCAGACATCACCTGGTAGCTCGGGCCGGCGTAGAAGGCCTCCTCGGCCAGGCTCGAGAGCCCCGCGTCGGGTCCCAGGGCACACAGGGCCCGCAGCGCCGCCGCGCGCACGCGCACGGCCTCGTCGCCCAGGGCCGCACGGCACAGGGCCTCGCGCGCCCCGTCCGCGCTCAGGCCGGCCAGCGCGGTGGCGGCGTCGGCCCGCACCCAGGCCGAGCCGTCCGAGGCCAGGCGCGCGAGCAGCTCGGCCACCGCCTCGGAGGCCCCGCTCACCCGGACGGCGCCGCCGAAGCGCCCCAGGGCCGCGGCCGCCTCGCGCCGCGCGTTCACGTCGCCGCACAGGCGCGCCAGCGCCAGCCACTCCTCGAGTGGCCTGTCCTCGCGCACGACCTTGGGGATCCAGCCGTGGGCATCGAAGCGCACGTAGAGCGGACGCTCGGGCGCGGGCAGCTCGAAGCGCTCGCGGCGCTCGTCCAGCTCGAGCCGCACGGTGCGCGCGCCCGCGCCATCGCGCAGCTCGACCTCGACCGGTGCGACGAAGACCTCCGGCGTGCCCCCCACCGGCTCCTGGATCTGCTCGACCGCCAGGCGCACGGCCTCGGCGCCCTCGTCCCACTCCCAGGCCACCGCGAACTCGGGGAAGCCCGGACGCAGGAACCACTGCTCGAAGAAGAGCGCCAGGTCGCGCCCCGAGCTCCGCTCGAGCGCCCGGCGCAAGTCGTCGGTCACGACCGAACGCCCGCGGCTCGCGGCCGCGTAGGCCCGGATCCCGGCGCGGAAGTCGGCCTCGCCCAGCACGAAGCGCAGGAGGTGCAGGCGCACGGCCGCGCCCTGGTACGGGCGCGCGTCGAACACGTCGTCCGGTTCCTTCCACACGTTCCACACGATCGGGCGGCGCGCCGCGCCGACGTCCGCGGCCAGGTAGGCCCGCTGCACCTCGTGCAGCTCGGCGCGGAACTCGTCCACGCCGCGCGAGGCCTCCAGGTAGAGCAGCGTCAGGTACGTGGCGAAGCCCTCGTTCAGCCACAGGTGCGACCAGTCGGCGCAGGTGAAGAGGTTGCCGAACCACTGGTGGGCCGCCTCGTGCGCCACGAGGTGCACCGGCGAGACGTCGCGATGCCCGCGCTCGTCCGACAGGAGTAGCGGCGTCATCGTGGTGGCGGTGATGTTCTCCATCCCGCCCCAGGGGAAGTTGTCGGCCGCCGCCTGGCTGTACTTGGCGAACGGATAGGGCAGGTCCGTGAGCTCGGCGAGGAAGGCCAGGATCTCGTCCGTTTCGCCGAAGGTCGGGCCCAGCCACTCGGCCAGGTGCGGCTCGGCCGCGAAGTAGAGCGGCACGTCGCCGGCCCGGCCCTCCTCGACCACCATCTCGCCGGCCACCAGGCCCAGGAGGTAGGTCGGGTGCGGGAAGTCCATGCGCCAGTGCTCGTGCTTGCGGCCGCCGTCCGGATCGCTGGACACCAGCGTGCCCGAGGCGAGCGAGCGCCAGTCCGCCGGGAGGTCGAGCAGGAGCTCGCTCGTGGCGCGCTCGCCGGGCTCGTCGAAGCACGGGAACCAGCCGCGGCTCTCCTGCGACTGCCCGTGGGAGAAGACCATCGTCGGCCCGCTGCCGTCGGGGCGCTCGCCCGAGAACCATAGACCGCGCTCGGGCCGGCCGGCGTAGCGGATGCGGAGCTCCGTCCGCTGGCCGCCCGCGAGCGGCTCCGGCAGGCGCACGCGCAGGCCGCCCGGCGGCCGCTCGAAGGCCAGCGCACGCCCGGCGTCGTCGCGCACGTCCTGCACCTCGAGCCCCGCCAGGTCGAGCTCGACCCAGCGCAGGTCGGCCTGCTCCGGCAGGGCCGCCAGGCTCACGCGGCACTCCCCACGGATCGCGCGCTCCTCCGGCAGGAGTGCGAGATCGATGCGGTAGGCGAGCACGTCGAACGGGCACGGGCGCGGCGCGTGCGCGCGCGCCTCGGGGAAGGCCTCGGCCGGGCGCGTCCCCCGGCTGGCCACGCAGGCAAGGGCGAGGGCGGCGAGCAGAAGGGCCGGGCCGAGGAGCCTGCGCGCACGCATGGGGCGCGGATGCTAGCCGATCGTCCGATCGGCTACCGATTCCGCCGTCGGCGTGACCGCAGCGGGTCACCGGGCGGGCTCGAGCCCGCCCGGTGACCCGCTGCGCGGATTCCCGGATCCGGCGCAATCGTTCCACTGGGCGCGCACGTCTTCTGCTCCTCGCCCTCCGCCGCCGCAGCCCACGCCGTATGCTCCCCGCGCTCCCCATGGACTTCCTGCTCGAATGCCTCGGCTTCCCGCCCAGCACGGATCTCGCCGCGCTGGCCGCGCGCATCCGGCGCGAGGGCGAGCCCGTGGCCCTGCGCGGGCCGCGCGGCGAGCACCTGCGCATGCCCTTCCCCGGGCGCCTGGAGGTGCGCCTGGACCGCGAGGAGGGCGCCGCGCACGACTCGCTCTGGCCCTGCTTCGAGTCCACGCGGCGGCTGCGCGTCGCGGTGGAGCACCTCGAACCCATGCCGGACTCGCCCTTCGACGTGCTGCTCACCGGCCGCGCGAACCCGCCGCTCCCGGGCGACCCCGAGGGCACGCGCTCCGAGGACGAGTTCCCCTTGGCGGCGTGCCTGTGGGACGCGCGCAAGCTGCCGCACCGCCTGCCGCGGGGCCACGTGCTGGCCGTGAGCCTGGCGGGCTTCGCGCTCGACGTCGGCCACGTCGGCCCGGAGCCCGAGGGCGAGGCGCGCGGCGACGGGAGGATCCTGCGCCCGCTCGCGGGCGAGGACGCGCCCGGCGGCTGCATGGAGCTCTCGCTCGTCGTGCAGGCGATCCACCACCTGGAGAACCCGATCACACGCGAGCGCATCGAGCTGGTCGAGGTCGCGGCGCCCGGACGTCCCCTCGACCTCTTCCTCTCGCGCTGGCAGCTCGCGGCCCAGGGCCTGCCGGCGCCACGGCCGGGCTGGCGCCTGGAGGGCACCTTCCTGCTGACCGGGCGCGTGGCGGGTGGTCTCCCCGTGCGACGCACGGAACTCTGACGCGCCCGCCGCGGGCGGCGCGGCCGCTCCGGCAGCCTCCCGGTGCGCCCCCCCTGCGCCGTCGTTGCCGCCCCTCCCGCGAGTCCGTACCCTCGTCGCCTTCGCGAGCGTGATCGGACCCTGAGAACCTCCTGACCCTGAACGGGAGAGGGCATGTCCCAAGACAAGCAGCAGTGGGGAACCCGCCTGGGCGTGATCCTGGCGGTCTCCGGATCGGCCGTCGGGCTGGGGAACTTCCTGCGCTTCCCCGGCCAGGCGGCGGCGAACGGCGGTGGGGCCTTCATGATCCCCTACTTCTGCGCGCTGCTCTTCCTGGGCATCCCGATCGGATGGGCGGAGTGGACGATGGGGCGCCACGGTGGGCGGCGCGGCCTCCACTCCTCGCCGGCGATCCTCGGTGCGGTAGGTGGCGGCCGAGCGACGCGCTACCTGGGCGTGATCGGGATCCTGATCCCCCTGGCGGTCTCGTTCTACTACACCTACATCGAGGCCTGGTGCCTGATGTACTGCTGGAACTTCCTGTCCGGCGGGCTCGGCATCGACGTGGCCGCGCCGATCGCGGAGCAGACCCGGGTCGCAGCCCAGTTCTACGACGACCACACCGGCCGGATCCACAACGGGGTGCTGGCGGGCGACTCCTACCAGACGCTCGTCTGCTGGCTGCTCACCTTCTCGGTGAACATCTTCCTGGTCTACCGCGGCATCTCGAAGGGCATCGAGAAGTTCTGCTCGTGGGCGATGCCGGCCATGGCGGTGTGCGCGGTCATCGTGCTCGTGCGCGTGCTGACCCTGGGCACTCCCGACCCGGCGTTGCCCGAGCAGTCCGTGCTCAACGGCCTCGGCTACATGTGGAACCCGGACTTCTCCGCGTTGAAGAACCCCCAGACCTGGCTGGCGGCGGCCGGCCAGATCTTCTTCAGCCTCTCGGTGGGCTTCGGCGTGATCATCAACTACGCCTCCTACATGAAGCGCCGCGACGACGTGGTGCTCTCGGGGCTGACGGCCTCGGCCACGAACGAGCTGTTCGAGGTCGGCTTCGGCGGCCTGATCACGCTGACGGCCGCCTTCGTCTTCCTCGGCGCCTCCGGCATGGCGGGCGCGGTCGCGGGCGGCACCTTCGGCCTGGGGTTCACGACCCTGCCGGTGGTCTTCGCGCACATGGGCACCTTCGGCAACGCGGTCGGCGCGATCTGGTTCTTCATGCTGTTCCTGGCGGCGATCACGAGCTCGATCTCGATGTACCAGCCGTCGCTCGCGTTCTTCCAGGAGTCGCTGGGCTGGACCCGCAAGGGCGCCACGACCCTGATGGTGTCGATCTGCGTCGTCGGCTCGTTCCTGGTGATGTACTACAGCCGCGCCAGCATCTTCTGGACCACGATCGACGACTGGGTCGGGACCTTCCTGATCTTCATCCTGGCGATGGTCGAGATCATCTGCTTCAGCTGGGTCTTCGGCATCGAGCGTGGCTGGCGCGAGGCCCACGACGGCGCGCGCATCCGCATCCCGGCCTTCTACAAGTTCGTGATGCAGTACGTGGCGCCGCTCTACCTCCTGGTCGTGTTCGCGGCCTTCTCGGTCCAGAACCTGCCGGCCTGGGTCCAGGCGGTGCTGGACGAGCCGCTCCGTCAGGGCGCCATCCTCCTGATCCTCGGCGTCGGCTCGCTCCTGATCGTGTGCACCTGGATCGGAGAGAAGCGCTGGCGTGCGGCCGGCCTGGACATCGATGGCAAGCAGCCGCTCGCCGGCGAGGCCGCGGCCCCGAAAGGAGCCACCTCGTGACCCCCCTCGGCTGGATCTTCATGTTCGCGTCCCTGGGCTTCGTGTGGGGCCTGACCCTGTGGTGCTACCGGAAGATCCTCGCGGCGCCCGAGCCCCCCGCCGAGGAAGTCGAGCACTTCCACAGCGCCTGATCCGTTTCCCTGCACCATGACCGCCACCGCGACCCGTCCGATCACCCCCATCGACCTCGCCGCCGAGCGCGCCGAGCTCGGCCCCGCCCTCGACGACGCGGTCCTGCGCACGCTCGCCTCCGGCAAGTACGTGCTCGGCCCGGAGGTCGAGAAGCTCGAGCAGGACTTCGCGCGCCTGCACGGCGCGAAGCACGGCATCGGCCTCGCCACCGGAACGGATGCCCTGTGGCTGGGACTCCTCGCACTCGGGGTCGAGCCCGGCGACCACGTGGTCACGACGCCCTTCACCTTCTTCGCCTCGGCCGCCGCGATCGCCCTGGTCGGCGCGAAGCCGGTGCTGGCGGACGTCGATCCCGAGACGGCCCTGCTCGACCCGGCCGCGGCCGAGCACGCGCTCGACGCGCGCACGACCTGCCTCCTGCCGGTGCACCTCTACGGGCAGCTGGCCGACGTGCGCGCCTTCCGGGCCCTGGCCGACCGGCGCGGCCTGCGCCTGCTGGAGGACGGAGCCCAGGCCCATGGTGCGCGCCGCGACGGCGAGGCCTGCGGGACGCTGGGCGACGCCGGCACGTTCTCGTTCTACGTGACGAAGAACCTGGGCGCGGCGGGCGAGGGCGGGCTGGTCCTGACCCAGCGCGACGACGTGGCCCTGGCCCTGCGACGCCTGCGCGACCACGGCTCGCCGCAGAAGTACGTGCACGCGCGCATCGGCACGAACTCGCGCCTGCAGGCCCTGCAGGCCGCGATCCTGAACGTGAAGCTGCCGCACCTCGAGCGCTGGAACGCGCGCCGCCGCGAGCTCGCGGCGCGCTACGACGCGGCCTTCGCCGGCAGCCGCACGGTCGTGCCCCTCGCCCGGGCCCCGGGCGCGACCCACGCCTACCACCAGTACACGGTGCGCATCCGCGGCGGCCGCACGCGTGACCAGGTGCTCGCGGGCCTGGCGGAGCAGCAGATCTTCGCCGCCGTGCACTACCCGACGCCGGTCCACCTGCAGGAGGCCGCGCGGCCCTGGGGCTACGGACCCGGCGACTTCCCGCACGCCGAGGCGCTCGCGCGCGAGGTGCTGTGCCTGCCGATCCACCCGTTCCTCGCGCCGAGCGAGGTCGAGCGCGTGGCGGAGCGCGTCCTGGCGCTCGCACGGGAGTAATCCTTTCCCTTCGGAAGGCGTCGGGGCCAGGGCCGATAAGGCCTGCCCCGTGTCCGCCTCGAGCCCCGATCCCACCCAGCCGGCCGCCCCGGACGAGTCCCTGCGGCGGCCGCTCCTGGGGCTGGCCAGCCAGGTCCTGTTCCCGCTCGACGTGGCCTCGCTGGACGCCTTCGCGCCCGAGGACCTGCGCGCCCTGGCGCGCATGAACGCGCTCGACGGCCAGGTCGTGGCGGTGCCGCTGCGCGCCCCGCCCGGCGAGGGGAACCCGCCCGGGGAGCGCTACCACCCGGTCGGCACGCTGGCGCGCGTGCTCTCGCGCACGGCCCTGGCGGGCGGCGGCCTGCGGCTCTCGCTGCAGGGCCTGCGGCGCGTGGCCCTGGGCCCGGTCGAGCCGGGCGAGGGCTGCTACTGGTCGGCCTGCACACGCGTCGAGCCGCCGTGGGACGATGCGGCCCAGCGCATGCACGAGCGCGGGCGCCTCGCGAGCCTGCTGACGGCCCTGGCCGAGTCCGACGAGACGACCTCGGGCGAGCTGGCGGGCATGATCGCGCTCTACGGCGAGGACGACGAGCGCATCACGGACCTCCTGGCGGCGCTCCTGCCCCTGGCGCAACGCGAGCGCGCCTGGCTCCTGTGCGAGCCCTCGCCGCTGGCGCGCGCGCGGCAGCTCGTACGCCACCTGGAGAGCGCCCTGGTCCGCGCACGCGCCGCCAGCGCCCTCGACGGGCGCGTGGCCGAGCGCCTGCGGCGGCGCTTCCTGCGCGCCAAGCTGGCCGAGCTCAAGGTCGAGCTGGGCGAGCCCTCGGCCCAGGAGCTCGAGGTCGCGCGCCTGGAGGAGCGCATCGCCTCGGTGCCGCTCTCGGCCGAGGCGCGTCAAGCCGCGCAACGGGAGCTCGAGCACCTGCGCCGCGCGGCCAGCTCCTCGCCCGGCGCCGCCCGGCGGCGCGCCTACCTCGAGTGGATGCTCGACCTGCCCTGGGAGCCGCCCGCGCCCCCCGGTGAGGACATCGAGTTCGAGCGCGTGGCCGAGCGCCTCTCCGAGAGCCACACGGGGCTGGCGGACGTCAAGCGCCGCATCGCCGAGTTCCTGGCGGTACGCCAGCTCGGCGGCGGTGCGCGCGGCACGGTGCTGTGCTTCCTCGGCCCGCCGGGCACGGGCAAGTCGAGCATGGGCCGCGCCGTGGCCGGGGCCCTGGGGCGTCCGCTGCTCTCGATCCCGGTCGGCACGATCACGCACGAGCGCGAGCTGGTGGGCCTGCCGCACGAGCGCTCGAGCGGCGCGCCGGGCGCGATCCTGGCCGGGCTGCACCGCCTCGGAAAGGCCGATCCGGTGATCCTGCTCGACGAGATCGACAAGCTCTCCTTCGGCGGCGAGGGGCACGCGGCCGGGGCGCTCCTGTCCCTGCTCGATCCCGAGCAGAACGGCGAGTTCCTCGACCAGTACCTGGGCGTCCCCTTCGACCTCTCGCACTGCCTGTTCCTGGCCACCGCCACGGACGCCGCCCCGATCCCCGAGGCCCTGCTCGACCGCATGGAGACGATCGAGTTCGCCGGCTACAGCGAGCCGGAGAAGTTCGAGATCGCGAAGAAGCACCTCCTGCGCCGCGCGCGCGAGTACGCCGGGCTCACGGCGCGTCAGCTCAACGTCACGGCCGGCGCGCTGCGCGCCCTGATCCGCGGCTACACCGAGGAGGCCGGCGTGCGCCAGCTCCAGCGGCACCTGATCGCGCTGGCCCGCAAGGCCGCGGTCGAGGCCGTGCGCGGTGGCGCGCCGCTGCGCGTGCGCAAGGCCGACCTGACGGTGCACCTCGGGCCGCGCACGGTCGAGGAGGACCTGCGCGTGCGGCGTCCGGCGATCGGCGTCACGACCGGCCTGGCCTGGACCTCGGCCGGGGGCTCGCTGCTCCCGATCGAGGTCATCTCCATGCCCGGGGTCGGTCGGCTGACCCTGACGGGCTCCCTGGGGGAGGTGCTGCGCGAATCGGTGCAGACCGCGGTATCCTACGTGCGGACCTTCTGCTCCCACCTCGGGCTCGAGGCCGACGTGCTGGACAACATCGACCTGCACTTGCACCTGCCGGCGGCCGCCACGCCGAAGGACGGCCCCTCGGCCGGCGTGGCGATCGCGGTGGCGATCGTGTCGCTGCTGACGCGCACCCCGGCGCGGCACGACGTGGCCATGACCGGCGAGATGTCTCTGCTGGGCCAGATCCTGGGCGTGGGCGGGATCCGCGAGAAGCTGCTGGCCGCGATCCGCGCGGGCGTGCCGGAGGTGATCCTGCCGCGCCGCAACGCCGAGGACTGCCTGCGCCTCGACCCCGAGATCCGCCGCCGCGTGCGCATCGCGCTGATCGACGACGTGCGCGAGGCCTTCGACATCGCGCTCTCCGCGCCCGCCGCCTACGAGCCCGCGCTGACGCTCGAGAGCAGCCCACGGCGCCGCTCGGCGCGGGGGAAGCGCAATGCCGGCTGAGCAGGCCGGCGGGGTCCGGCGGCACGCGCTCGGCGTCGCGGCGACCCTGCTCGCGCTCGCCTGTCTGAGCCTGGACGCGGAAGCGCAGCGGGGCGGTCGCGGCGGCCGCGGCGCGAAGGGCGGCGGGCGTCCGGGAAGCCCGGCGCGCGGAGCCGGTGAGGCTAAGCCGGCCCCCGAGGAGAAGGAGTTCCTGCCGGGCTTCGACGAGGCCCCCAAGGCGCCGGCCAGGCCCGCCCCCAAGCCCGCCAGCAAGCCGGCCCAGCCGCCGCCGCTCGATCCGATGGCGGAGGCGGCCGCGATCACGGGCCTGGCGGACCGCCAGGCGCGCCAGGCCGAGGCCGAGGAGCGCCTGATCGCCGAGCACTTCCGCCTGTGCGACCTGGACGCGAACGGCTGGCTGTCCCTGCGCGAGGCCGAGAGCACCCTGGCCCTGGACCGCGGCGAGTACCGGCGCATCGACGCGAACCAGGATGGCCGCCTGGATGCGGGCGAGTTCTCGCGCGAGCGGCACTCCCTGTTCGCGCGCCTCGGGGCCCTGCCGGAGGCCGGTCCGCCGCTCGATGAGCGCGAGCCGCTGCCGGCCCCGGAGGTGGACGCCGTGCCCCTGGCCGCGGCGCCGGCGCCGACCGCCGGCACCGGACTGCGCTCCGAGTTCGGAGCGATGACGGTCAAGCCCGGGCCTTTCCTGAAGCGCTACGACCGCGACGCGAGCGGCGGCCTGAACGACGTGGAGCTCGAGCTGGCCCTGCAGGAGAGCGAGCTCTCCTACTCGGCCGCCCAGGCGCTCGAGGTGCTGGACCGCAACGACTCGGGCCAGCTCGAGGGCGCCGAGCTGCTGCCCCTCGCCTGGCTCGTCTCGAAGGCACACCCTCCCGCCCCGCCGCCGCCGCCGAGCGAGCCGGTCGCCAGCAGCGCGGCCCCGCTCCTGGACGCCCCGCCGGCCGAGGTCGCGCCGGGTCCGGGCCGCGGGAACCACTTCGCACGGCTCGATCCGAGTCGCGACGGGCTCATCGACGAGTCCGACCTGCGCGCGCTGCAGGCCCCGGCCCGGCTCGATCTGCGCCTGCGGGTGGTGCTCTCGGCCATGGACCGGGACGGCGACGGTCGGCTGGCGGAGGACGAGTTCCGCGCGGCGCTGGGCGACCTTCCGCGCTGACCGCCGCCTCAGGTGTAGTAGGGCTCCAGGAGCTCCGTGCGCGGTCCGCCCTCGGGATCGGCGAGGGCGAAGCGCGCGCGGGTGTGGCCCTTGAGGGTCACGCCTGCGCAGCGACCGTCGCGCGCGACGATGTAGAACTGGATGTCGAAGGCCGGACGGCCGTCGGGCCCGAGCAGGGCCGGCTGCCAGCGCGCCTGGCGCTCGGTCTGGCGCACGATCCGGCCCAGGACCTCCATTCCGGCATCCTTGGGCGCCTTGCCGCCACGCATCAGCTCGACGATCATCGCGCTCCCGCAGGCCAGGATCGAGGCCTCGCCGCGTCCGGTCGCGCCGGCGCTGCCGGACTCGGCGTCGCAGTAGAGGCCGGCCCCGACGATGGCCGAGTCCCCCACTCGTCCCGGGATCTTGAAGCCGAGGCCCGAGGTCGAGGTGGCGCAGGCCAGGTTCCCGTCGAGCGCCAGCACCGAGCAGTGGATCGTGCCGTGGCGCTCGAAGCGGGTCGGTAGCGCGGCGCGCTTCTCGCTCGGCGGCGGCGCCGGCGGCAGCCGATCGTCCTGGTCCGAGAGCCCCTCCTTCCAGCGCAGCCAGCGCTCGCGCGTCGCCTCCGTCAGGAGCTCGACGTGCGGGAAGCCGTGCATGCGCGCGAAGCGGTAGGCGCCCTCGCCGAAGATCTGGCAGTGGTCCGTGCGCTCCATCACGAGCCGCGCGACCTCAATCGGGTGCAGGATGTTCTCGATTGCCGCGACCGCGCCCGAGTTGTGCGTGCGCCCGTCCATGCAGGCCGCGTCGAGCTGCACGACGCCCTCCTCGTTCGGGATCCCGCCCAGGCCGACGCTGGTGTCCTCGGGATCGGCCTCGGCCACCTTGCAGACCGCCACGGCCGCGTCGAGCGGCGCGCCACCGGCCAGCAGGCCCGCGTAGGTCGCGCGCATGCCCGGCAGCGCGTTCTCGCTGCCCACCATGACCGGACGGGCGCCCTGGTGCGGCGGGACCACACGGACCTCGCTGGGCGCCACACAGGCGGCCGAGAAGGCCGCGGCGCCGCCGACCAGCTCGCGGCGGGAGAGGTGGGACGGGTGGGACATGGGTCAGGGTCCGGGCGGCTACTTGCGGGTCTTCGGGATCTTCTCGTCGATCCCGAGGCAGTGGTTGCGCAGCCACTCGCGTGTTCCGAAGCACCACTCCTCCCAGCGCTCGGCCTGCTCGGAGTCCTTGAACTCCGTGGCCTTGGAGACGCGCAGGTTCTGCTCGCGGTCGAGCGAGTGCAGGTAGCGGGCCAGGTCGTCCGCCGAAGGCGAGCACAGCGCCAGGCCGGTCGAGAGCAGGGCCACCGCCGTGCGCCGGATCTCGCCCGGGTCGACGAACGGCAGGCGGTCGAGGCTGGTGTGGTAGGTGAAGTCGGTGAAGTGCCAGAACAGCACGGCCGGGACGCCGCGCTGGATGAACTTGTCGTGGTCGCTGCCGCCCTCCCAGGGATGCTCGGCCGTGTCCCAGGTGCCGCCCTCGAGCATGGATACGTCGGCCATCGCGCAGCGCGCGATCAGGGCCAGGCCGTTGGGCACGATGTCGGCCGGATCGACCTGTCCCGCACCCCACTCGGTGTGGAAGTCCGGATCCAGGACCTTCAGCGCGCCCGGGTCGTAGTTGCGCTCCAGCAGCGCGATCGCGCCCGTCTCCTTGGACTGGCCCGTCATGTCCGAGGAGATCCCGGCGATCGGGCGCATGTCGGTCGAGTCGAGCCAGCTCTCGCTCTGGCGGAACTCGTCACCCCACAGGAAGACCAGGGAGCGGTCCGGCCAGGGGAGCTTCTCGGCGCGCAGGGCCTCGACCAGCACGCGCACGCTCTCCAGCAGGCCGGCCACGCCCGAGGCGTTGTCGTTGGCGCCCGGCTCCTGCACGTGGCTGACCATGGCCACGGCCTCGTTCGGCTCCCGTGCGCCGCGGATCACCGCCATCAGCGTGCGCAACGGCCGCTTCTCGGTCTTGACCTTGGCCTGGATCTCCAGGCGCACCTTGGCGCCGCGCTTGCGCGCGCGCTCGACGGCGGCCTCGATGGCCTCCTTGCTGCGCGCCGAGATCTGCACGACCGGGAAGCGCGTCCCGGCCGGAAGGGTGGTGAACTGGACCGCATCCAGGTGCCGCTTGGCCCCGGTCTTGTCCTCGTTGAAGGGGTAGAGCGAGGCCGAGACGATCGCGGCCGCACCGCCGTTGCGAGCGCGCATCATGACCTGCTCGGCGGGCACGTCGGTGACCAGCACCATGCCCTGGCGCAGGTCCGGCAGGCGCAGCGCGACCTCGGCCTTGAGGTCCGCCGCGGGCGCGTTGACCGGCAGGATGACGCGGTCGACGTCCTCCGACTTGGTGAAGGCGTGCAGCACGCGCGGCTCCTCGCCGTCGACGTGCAGGACGATCCGGCCCGCGAGCGGCGTCCAGGCCTCGGGGACGTCCCCGACCTCCAGGAAGTCGACCTGGAGGCGCGTGTCGTCGCCGTCGAAGCCGAGCTCGCGCAGCTCGCGGTCGAGGCGCGCCAGGACCTCGTCGTAGCCCTCGTTGGCGGGGGCGCGGTAGAAGCGGTCGATGAAGTTCACCAGCTCCATCGCGCGGTGCGGGCGGAAGCCCTCGTGCAGGACCTTGGCGAAGCGTGCCGGTCCGGTCTGCGCCAGGTCGACCGCCGGGCCGGTGTGCCACTCCTGGATCCCGGCTGCCGGATCGGTGGCCTGCATCAGGGAGCGCAGCTCCGACTCGATACCCCGGCAGGCCGCCAGGCCGACCCAGGCCAGCGCGAGAGCGAACGGACGATTCATCGAGACCCCTTCACGGTCCGAGGTAGCGATCGAGGAACAGCGCCAGGCGATCGCGCGCCTCGCGCGGGATCCGCCCCGGCTCCGTCAATATCGCGTACCGGAGCGCGTCCTGGCAAGCGCAGGTCGGCGCCTGCGCCAGGCGCGGGACGAGCGTGGCGAGGACGGTGCGGGCGTGGGCCACGTTGGCCGCCATGACCGCCAGGATCGCCTCGACCGTGACGTCGGCCGTGTGCCAGCAGTCGTAGTCCGTGGCCATGGCCAGGGTGGCGTAGCACAGCTCGGCCTCGCGGGCCAGGCGCGCCTCCTGCAGGTTCGTCATGCCGATCACGTCCGCGCCCCAGCTCCGGTAGAGGCGCGACTCGGCGCGCGTCGAGAACTGCGGGCCCTCCATGTTCACGTAGGTGCCGCCCGCGTGTACGCGCACGCCGCACTCGCGCGCGGCGCTCACCAGGGCGCCGCGCAGGTCGGCGCAGGTCGGGTCGGCGAAGAGCACGTGCGCCACGACGCCGCGCTCGAAGAAGGTGTCGGGGCGGTGGCGCGTGCGGTCGATGAACTGGTCCACGGCCACGAAGTCGCCCGGGGGGATGTCCTCGCGCAGCGAGCCCACGGCCGAGACCGAGACGATGCGCGTCGCCCCCAGGGCCTTGAAGCCCCACACGTTGGCGCGCGAGTTGATCTCGGTCGGGCTGATGCGGTGCCCGCGCCCGTGGCGCGGCAGGAAGACCAGCTTCACGCCGCCGAGGCGCCCGACCAGGTAGGCGTCCGAGGGCGCCCCGAAGGGCGTGGCGAGCTCGACCTGCTCGAGGTCGCTCAGCCCCTCCAGCGCGTACAGCCCCGAGCCGCCGATCACGCCGACCGTCACCTCCGCCGTCATGCGTCGTGCCTCCGTGTGCCACCGTCGCGCTCGTCCCGCGCACGCCGGCCCGCGCCCGGCCCCGGCCGCGGAGCCCCTTCACGGGCCTCCCGCTCCGGGCGCTCCACGCGCGCGGCCTCGCGCTCGCGGCGCTCTCCCACGGCCTCGGCGAAAAGGCGCTTGACCACCAGGGTGGCGTAGCCGCCGCGCGGCAGCTCGAAGCGCACGCGCACCGCCGAGAGCCCGCGGTTCAGGTTGTCGGGCTCGCTCGGGCGCACGCGCAGGTGCGCCGGGCGCAGCACGACCTCGCGCTCCTCGCCCTTGAGGTGGAAGCCGGGCACGTCGGCCGCCATGCGCTCCGGCGGCAGCTCCTCCTCGGCCAGGACCTTCTCGAACAGCGCGCGCTCGCGCGGGTCGTCCACGTCCGCCAGGCGCTCGCCGGGCAGGCGCAGCGTGCCGCGCGCGGCCAGCGTGGCCGGCGGCGCGGCGCGGCAGGCAACCAGGGGCCCCTCCTCGCACTCGAGCAGCACGCGCTCCTCGACCGGGAGCTCGGCACGCAGCCACTCGACCAGGGCGCGGTTCCACAGGTGCGACTGCCAGGCGTAGAGGTGGATCAGCTTGAGGCGCGTGGAGACGTGCTGGAACGCGCCCGCGAAGTCGTCCGGGTGCCGGGCGAGGTGCTCGAAGACCGAGTGGTGCGCGCCGAAGCGTCCGGCCACGTCGCGGCACTCGCGCCAGTCGCCCCAGTGGCGCGCCAGGCCCTCCTTGAAGCGCCGGTGGCGCTCGTCGTCGCGCGGGCTGGGCGCGCCGAGCAGGCGCCGCAGGGCCTCGCCCGTCTGACCCAGGCACAGGCCCTTGTAGATCCAGCCCTGGCCGTGGGTCAGGTTGCCGAAGCGCTGGTCGTCGAAGTAGTTCGGCACGCCGTGCTCGCGCACGACCGGCAGGTTCACGCGCAGGCGGTGCAGGTCGCCGCGCCCGAGCGCGCGCACGGTCAGCTCGAAGGCGTTGCCCAGGCTGTCCTCGCTGGTGAGCGGCGTCTCCGCGAAGCCGGCCGGCTCGACCTTGAGCTCGCCCGTCGCCAGGTGCACCTCGCGCCCGCGCGCCAGGCTCATGTACTGGATCGTCAGGCCCTGGCGGTCCTTGAGGCCCGCCATCTTGACCTCGCCCGGCTCGACGCCGGCCGCCTCGGCCAGCGCGCGCGCGGCCTCGTCGCTGGTCAGCTTGCGCTTCGTCACGCGGTAGACGCGGTGCTCGCCCGCCTCCGCCAGGTAGTCGCGCCGCAGGAGCTCGCGCACGCGGAAGTCCCCGATCCTCTGCTTGAGTCTCATGCGGGCCAGGCCCTCACCTTGCCGAGCTGCTTCAGGAGCTGCGCCAGGTCCTTGGGCAGCGGGGCCTCGACGCGGATCACGCGCGTGGGCTCGGAGGGCGAGGGCACCTCGATCGCGGCCGCGTGCAGCGTCAGGCGCGGGGCCAGGGCGCGCTCCGGGCGCCCGCGCTTGGCGCGGTAGCCGGCCTTGACCTCCGAGAGGAAGAGCTGGTCGCGGCGCCCGTAGAGCGGGTCGACCGCCAGCGGGAAGCCGATCGCCGCCAGGTGCACGCGGATCTGGTGCGTGCGCCCGGTCTGCGGCCGGCAGGCGAGCCAGGTGAAGCCGCGGAAGCGCTGCAGGACCGAGATGCGCGTGCGCGCCGGCTTGCCGGCCTGCTCGTCGACCACCATGCGGCCGCTGCGGCGCTCGTCCGGCCCGAGCGCCAGGTCGATCTCGAGCTCGCCCCCGTCCTCCAGCGGGTGTTCGCCCTCGACCAGGGCCCAGTAGGTCTTGCGCACGCGCTCGTGCTCGAAGGCCGCGCGCAGCGCGCGCTCGGCCTCCAGGTGCTTGGCGACGATCAGGACGCCCGAGGTGTCCTTGTCCAGGCGGTGCACGGCGCGCAGGCGCAGGTCGAGCGGTGTACCCTCGCCCTCGCCTACGCCCTCGTCCTCGGCGCCGGAGCGAGCGCGCGCCAGCGCCAGCAGCGCCCCGGCCAGCGAGGCGGCACTGCGCGCCCAGCGCTCCGGCTCGACCGCCAGCCCGGCCGGCTTGTCGACCGCCAGCAGGTCCTCGTCCTCGTGCAGGATCGGAAGCTCGGCCTCGGGCGCGACCGGCACCGGCGGAGGCTCGGCCTCGTCGAGGTCCACCAGCAGCACCTGGTCGGCGCGCAGGCGCTGCGAGGGACTGGCGCGCATGCCGTCGATCAGGATCAGGCCGTCGCGCACGGCGCGGCGCAGGAAGCCCTTGTTGAACTCGGGGAAGTGGAGGCACAGGAACTCGTCCAGCTCCAGCCCGGAGCGCTCCAGGGGCACGACGATCGTCTCGGTCACGTGCGCGCCTCCTGGACCCGGGCCGAGGCCCGTGCCGCGAGCACCCCGACGTAGGGCAGGTTGCGGTAGCGTCCGGCGTGGTCGAGCCCGTAGCCGACGACGAAGGCGTCCTCGATGCGGAAGCCGACGTGGTCGGCCTCGAAGGCGAGCGCGCGGCGCGCGGGCTTGTCGAGCAGCACACAGGTGCGCACGTCGCGCGCCCCACGCGCGGCGAGCTCGCGCACCAGGGCCGCCAGCGTGCGCCCGCTGTCGAGGATGTCGTCGACCACCAGGACGCGCCGTCCCTGCACCTCGTCCGGGGTCGGGAGCCCGGTCAGCGCGGGTGGCCCGCCGGTCGTGCCCGTGCCGTAGCTCCGGGCGCGGGCCGTGGTTAGGCGCAGCGGGATGGGCAGGCGGCGGATCAGGTCGGCCACGAACACCAGCGAACCGTCGAGCACGGCCACCAGCAACGGCTCGTCGGCACGATACTCGCGCGCGATCTCGGCCGCGACCCGTTCGACCCCGGCGCGGAGCTCGGCCTCGCCCAGGAGGATGCGCTCGATTTCGTCGTGCACGCGTCGATGGGGTTGGGACGGGGTGTCCGGACGGCGCCCGGCCGGAGCGGCATCCGGCGAGCTCGCGGTTCGTCGGCCCCGCGGCGGCGGGCGCCTTTTGCGCGCCGCGGCCTTGATGCAGGTGTCGGCGATGCTACAGTCGCCGACGCCGCGGGAAAAGAGCGTTTCGCGCGAGCGGGAGCCGGGAATCGCACTGGCGAATTCGAACGGGCTCTGCGCGCGCGCGCGTCGCTCTCCCGCTGACCGATCGAGCCCGATTCTCCAGGAGTCGAGCGCCCGCTCCGCCCGCGCGAGATCCACGGCGAGCGCGACGATTCACGCGTCCACTCCGGCCATGAACTGGTGAACATGCAAGTCATCGCCCCGTCCGACATGCCGCGCTCCTATCAACGCCGCTCCACCTCCGAACGACTGGCCGAACTCGAGCAGAAGGTCTCCGCGCTGAAGGCCAGGCAGGCCACGCGCGAGAAGAAGGGTGACCCCGTCCTGCGCGAGATCCAGAAGCTGCAGAAGCGCCTCAAGCAATTCATCCAGACCGCCCACGACCACCAGCGTCCCGACATCGCCAACGGTGCGATGGGCTTCAAGGCCATGCTCGACCGGATCCTGGCCGCGGAGATGGGCGCGCTGGTCGAGGAAGCGCCGCGCGACGAAGACGAGGAGGCGTGAGCCCCCGCGGGGACGCCGGGGACGGTGCTCCGGCCCCGGGGCTCCCGCTGCGCGCGGAGTCGCGCGTCGTCCTGCGCGGGGCGATCTTCGACGTCGTCTCGGCCCAGGTGACATTGCCCTCCGGCATCGAGCAGGATCTGCTGGTCGTCGAGCACCCCGGCGCGGTGGCGATCGCGCCCGTGACCGACTCGGGCGAGCTGGTGCTCGTGCGCCAGTACCGCCACGCCGCGCGCGAGGTGCTGCTCGAGCTCCCGGCCGGGCGCCTGGAGCCGGGCGAGGAACCGCTCGCGGCTGCACGTCGCGAGCTGGCCGAGGAGACCGGGCGGCGCGCGCGGCGCTGGCGCGCGCTCGCCACCTTCCTGCCGGCCCCGGGCTTCTGCTCGGAGCGCATCCACCTCTTCGAGGCGCGCGAGCTCGAAACGGTGCCGCAGCGCCTCGATCCGGACGAGGACCTGGAAGTCGTCCTGCTCCGGCCGGAGCGAGTGCTCGAACAGGCGTGCGACGCGAAGACGCTGCTGGCGGCGAGCTGGCTGCTCATGGGGCGCTGACCGGCACCAGCGCGGACAGGGACGCGAAGCCTCCCTGGGCCCGCAGGACGCGCGCCGACCCGCCCCGCGCGCGGACCTCGAGCAGCGCGCCCGGAGCCATGAGCAGGACGCCCTCGGCCGTGGCCGCCGCCGCACTCCAGGGCCCCTGCGCGAGGACCAGGACCGGCTCGTCGTCGCTCTCCAGCCCGTGACGCCAGAGCTCGTCGCCGGCCACGAGCCAGACCCGCGCACGCTCCGGATCTGCGGCCAGCGCGACGCCCGCCGCGCTGGCCAGCACGCCGCGCAGGAGCCTCAGGCCCGCGCCGCGCAGCTCGAGCCGCGGCGCGGCCCCGCCCGCGAGCAGCCACCAGGTCCCGCGCTCTGGACCGGGCGTGAGCACACGCACTCCGCCCGGCACCTCCGCCTCGGCGCGCAGTGCGCCGCTGGGCCCGAGCTCGACCAGGCGTCCGCCTGGCCCGCCGACCAGGACGGCCCCCCCGTCGCTGGCGAGCACCTGCGCGTCCGGGAACGCGCCGAGGAGCAGCGCGCCTCCGTCGCGCGCGAGCGTCCACAGGAGCCGCGGACCCTTCGCGCGTCCCTCCAGGACGAGCAGCCCCTCCCCTGCCGCGGGCGCGAGCGCGAGGATCGAGCCCGTCGCGGACCAGAGCAGCCGCGGCGCGCCGCGCTCGAGCGCGAAGAGCTCGCCCCCCTCACCCTCCGTGGCGAGCCAGGTGCGCCCCGCGTGCGTCAGGGCCCGCTCCACCCCGGGCAGGCTCACGCGCGCGCGCACGATCAGCTCCGCGTCGAGCGAGAGGACGCACCCGGCCCCGCGGTCGACCGCCCACCAGGCCGGGTCGGGGGCCGCGCCGCAGGCGACGGGCCACGGAGCGGCCAGCGCTCCGAGGAGCAGGGCTGTACGGGCCGCGCGCATGCGCCCGGGGACTCGCCCACGCCGCGCCCGGTTTCACCCGACCCGTGAACTCTGGCCGCCTCAGGAGGGCTCGTCGGTCCAGCGCAGCTTGCCCTCGGGGGCGAAGCGCGTGCCCCCGGCCGCGCCCTTGCGGAAGGCGCGCACCACGACCAGCGTGAACCCCCCCAGCACGAGCAGGATCGTGGCGAGCATGTAGTAGATGCTCAGGTTGAAGCCCCGACCGAGGCCTCCGGGCTGGGCGGCGACCGCCGTCCCGCAGCCCTCTCACCCGAAGGCGGAGGGCGCCCAGGCCACGCAGGCGAGCAGCACGAGGGCGAAGAGGAGCGTTCGCAGGCTGGTCACGGCCGTCATGCTACCCCGGGGCGGGCGGGTTCCAGTGGTAGAGCACGAGGTAGACCAGGATCCCCGTCACCGAGACGTAGAACCACACCGGCCAGGTGATGCGCGCGATGCGCCGGTGGCGCTCCCAGTCCTGGCGCCGGGCGCGCAGCAGGGTGACGACCACGAGCGGCACGTTGGCGGCGGCCAGGACCACGTGCGAGATCAGCAGCACGAGGTAGGCGGGACGCGTCCAGCCCGTGCCGTGGTACTTCGTGGGCCCGAGCTCGGGCTGCACGACGAAGTGGTAGTAGACGTAGCCCGCCAGGAAGGCGGCGCCGAAGACGGTCGCGCCGAGCATCGCGCGCGCGTGGGCCACGCGCCGGCCGCGCTTGATCAGGATCAGCCCGAGCACGAGGCACAGGCAGCAGCCGGCGTTCAGGCTGGCGTTGAGAGCCGGGAGCGGCGAGCTCACCGCGGAGCCTCCGGGACCGGCTCGCCGGCGAGGTGGAGCATGCGGCGCTTCAGCTTCTCGAGCTGGACCTGGTCCGTGCCCGTGTACCAGCCGCGCCGGTTCCCGCGTCGGTCGACGGCCAGGAGGCGCACGTCGTGGGTCACCTGCTCGCCGGGCGGCGCCTCGTCGGCGGCGCGCGCGACCGCCAGGTAGAGACCCGCGCGCACGAGGGCATGGGCGTCCGCCTCGGAGCCCGTCAGGAGCAGCCAGCGCTCGGGATCGGCGTGCATGCGCTCGGCGTAGCGCGCGAGCACTTCCGGAGTGTCGAGCTCGGGGTCCACGCTCACGACCACGAGACGGCAGTCGGTCCCGGCCAGCTCGCCCTGCAGCCACTCGAGCCCGCGCGCGATCGAGGGGCAGGGCCCCGTGCAGGTCGTGAAGAGCGCGCCCAGGACGAGCGGCCGGCCGAGGAGGCTCGCGCGCGTGACCTCGCGCCCGCGCTGGTCGACCAGGCGGAAGTCCGGCAGCGCGCCGAACTCGGCCGGATCGGCGGGGGCCACGTCCGTGCGCGGCCCGTCGCTGCCGGCCCCGGCGACGGGCTCCCCTCCTCCGCAGGCGGCGCCGAGCGCGAGCGCGCCGAGCGCGAGTCCGGAACGGAGGAGCACGGTCCCGTCAGTGCCCGGCCCCGTCCGCCGCGGGCTTGTGCCAGAGCTGGTGCATGTCCTCGACGATGGCGCCCGTCTTCGGATCGAGCTTCGAGCCCACCGGGTGGATCAGGTTCGTCTCCTTGTCGGCCACGTCCGGCATCACGTAGCCGAAGATCACCAGCACCAGGAAGGGCGTGGGCAGGATCAGGCTCTTCACGACCCAGCCCTCGAACTTGAGGTGCATGAAGTACACCGCGATCAGCCAGCCCTTGTAGGCGGCGAAGAAGAGCAACCCGCCCCACAGCATCGGCCGGTTCCAGCCGAAGTGCTTGCCGGCCAGGCCCCAGCCGACCTCCAGCGCGGTCAGGACGAACAGGTAGATGAACACCTTGTTCTCGCTGAAGTGCGAGACCCCGCCGTGATCGTCGTGTCCGGAGGCGACCGCGTGATCGTGGTGCGACATGGGATGGAGGTCCTAGAAGAGGTAGACGATCGTGAACAGGAGCACCCAGACCAGGTCGACGAAGTGCCAGTAGAGGCCCGCCAGCTCGACGCCGATGTTGTTCTTGGCCGTGTACTTGCCGCGCAGCACGCGCTGGAGCACCCAGACGTTCCAGATGACCCCCACGACCACGTGCGTGCCGTGGAAGCCGGTCATGGCGTAGAAGGTCGACCAGAAGATGTCGACGTGCGGCAGGGCCCCGTGGTGGTAGAGCTCGATGTACTCGTAGACCTGCACGCCGACGAAGGCCGAGCCGATCAGGATCGTGGCCAGCAGCCAGCGCGCCGCCTTGCCCATCTCGCCCTTCTTGGCCGAGAACACGGCCTTGACCATGGTCCACGAGCTCATGATCAGGATGAACGTGTTCCCCGCGGTGATGTCGACCGCCAGGCGCTCGCTCGGATCGGGCCAGTTCCCGGCCGCCGAGCGCAGCACGATGTAGGCCCCGATCAGGCCGCTGAAGAACATGATCTCGGTCGCCAGGAACAGCCAGATCGCGAACTTCTGGCGCTCGACCGGGGGCCCGCTGTCGTAGTCGTAGATCGGATGGTGGGGCGCGGGCGCGTCCACCGCGGGATCGTAGGCGGCGAGAGCTTGGCTCATGGCTGGAGCAGGGCTTGGGACACGGCCGGGTCGAACAGGACGGCCGAGAAGACGAGCGGCAGGTAGGCGAGCGAGACGAGGAGCAGCGTGCGCGCGGTGGTGCGCGTCTCGCGCCAGGCGAAGGCGGCCGAGCTGGCGGCGTAGGCCAGGCCCAGCACGAGCGCCGCGACGGTGTAGACCGGCCCCGCGTCGCCGCGCACGCCGGGCAGGAGCGAGATCGGCAGGAGCAGCAGGCTGTAGGCCAGGGCCTGGCGCCCGGCCAGCCCCTCGGCACCCGGCAGGCACGGCAGCATGCGCAGGCCGGCGCGGCGGTAGTCCTCGCGGTACAGCCAGGCGATCGCGAAGAAGTGCGGGAACTGCCAGGCGAAGACGAGCGCGAAGAGGAGCCAGCCCCAGGGTCCCGGGCGTCCGGCCAGGGCCACGAACCCGAGCAGCGGCGGCATGGCGCCCGGCACCGCTCCGACCACCGTGTTCAGGCTCGTGTAGCGCTTCAGCGGGGTGTAGACGAGCGCATAGACCGCCAGCGTCGAGAGCGCCAGCAGCGCCGAGAGCGGCTGGAAGGCGAGCGCGAGCCCCACGACGCCCAGCGTCCCGAGGAGCGCACCGAACAGGACCGCGTCGCGGACCGACAGGCGCCCGGCGGCCAGCGGCCGGTTCCAGGTGCGCGGCATCAAGCGGTCGGTGTCGCGCTCGAGGACCTGGTTGAAGACGCTCGAGCTCGCCCCCACCAGGCCGACGAGCAGCGCCGCCACGAGCACGCGCCCGAGCTCGGCCTCGGGGCCGGCTCCGAGCAGCGCCCCGGTGAAGGCCGCGAACAGGACGAAGGCCGAGATGCGCGGGCGCACCAGGACCAGGAGATCGTCGAGCGTGCGCGCGCGCGCGCCCGCGGCTCCGGCCGCGAGGGGCTTGCGGCTCAACGCGCGGCCTCCGGACGCGCCAGGCGCGCGCTCCACAGGGCGATCACGGTCAGCGCGGCGAGCAGCACCGCGCCGCCGAGCACGTGGGCGATCGAGAGCCCCCACTCCGCGGGCCCGATCGCGCCGGGCCGGAAGCCGGCCCAGGCCAGGCCGCCGAGCACGAGCTGGACGAGCAGCACGACCGGCAGCGCCCGCAGGGAGAGCGCGAGGCTCGCCGGCAGGGGTCCGGCGGCGCGCAGGGACGTCGCACGGCGCAGGAGCGCCGCGGCGCTCGCCAGGACCACCAGCGCGCCGAGCCCGTGCAGGAGGAAGCGCAGGCCCTCGCTCGCCACGGGCACCGGACGCAGGCCGTGGCGGTACCAGGCGCCGAGCGCGACCTGGGCCAAGGTCCCGAGCCAGGCGACGCGCGCCGCGCGCGCGAGGGTCACGCGCTCGGCCCGAGCCCCGACCGGCGCGGGCTCGGCGCGCCACTCGCCCGAGACCAGGACCACGTTCGCCACCAGGACCGCGAACACGAGCTGCGCCAGCGCCCCGTGCAGGAAGGCGAGCTGCGAGTCGTCCGCGAGCACCCGCATCCCGCCCAGGGCGCCCTGGACGCACACGGCGCCGAGCGCGAGGAACGCGCTCCGGCGTGCGCTCGCCCCGGCCTCGCCCAGCCACGTGGCCACGACGCAGGCCAGCGCGCACAGCCCGACCAGGACCCCGAACAGGCGGTGGGTGTGCTCGACGAAGGTGGCCGTGTCGCGGAACCACTTCTCGGCCGGGAAGAACAGGAGGAAGTGCCCCTCGGCGATCAGCCAGCCATCCACCGCCATGCCGGCGCCGAGCGTCGTCACCGAGCCGCCGAAGAGCACCAGCGGAACCGCGGCCAGGGCCGCGCCGAGCGCCCAGCGGCGCGGCCAGGGGCCGGACGCGGGCTCGACGCTCTCCAGGGCCAGGGTGACGCTCACGGGCTCGTTCGGGCTAGACGTGGGCGCGCTGCGTCTGCGGGACGAAGTCCCTGGGCGCGTCGGGCACGCCGTACTCGTAGGGCCCGTGGTACACGGCCAGCTGCCGGTCGAAGTTGCCGTGGCCCGGCGGCGAGGGCGTCTCCCACTCGAGCGAGCAGGCGTTCCAGGGGTTCCGGCCGACGCGCCGGCCCCAGATCATGCTGCCGAAGAAGTTCACGACGAAGAACACCTGCCAGGCGAGCAGCGCGAACGCGCACCAGGAGATGAACTGGTTGATCGGCTGCAAGTGCGCGTAGGTGGCGTAGTCGTAGGGGTCGGCCGTGCGCCGCATCAGGCCCGCCAGGCCCAGCTGGTGCATCATGTAGAAGACACCGTTCAGCGTGATGAACGTGCCGACGAAGTGGATCACGCCGAGTTTCTCGCTCATCGCGCGCCCGAACATCTTCGGGAACCAGTGATAGATGGCGGCGAAGATCGCCATCATCGAGCCGGCGAAGACGACGTAGTGGAAGTGCGCCACGACGATGTAGGTGTCGTGGATGTAGATGTCGACCGGGGTCGAGGCCATCCAGATGCCGGAGAGGCCGCCGATGATGAACATCGACACGAAGGCGATGGCGAACAGCATCGCGCTCGTCAGGTGGATGCGGGCGCCCCACAGCGTCCCCAGCCAGTTGAAGACCTTCACCGCCGAGGGCAGCGCGATCATGATCGTGGCCGTCATGAACACCAGGCCCACGGCCGGGTTCATGCCGGACATGAACATGTGGTGGCCCCACACGATGAAGCCCAGGCCCGCGATGCCGGCCATCGAGTAGGCCATCGGCTTGTAGCCGAAGATCGGCTTGCGCGCGTGCACGGACAGGATGTCCGAGACGAAGCCCATCGCCGGCAGGACCAGGATGTAGACGGCCGGGTGGCTGTAGAACCAGAAGAGGTGCTGCCACAGGAGCGGGTGGCCGCCGGCCGCGTTCCCGAGCGTCTCGGGGCTGGTGTTGTTGATGATCGTCCCGGTCGGCGTGAAGAAGCCCGCGTCGAAGACGCGGTCGAAGAGCTGCATGAAGCTCGCCGCGGTCAGCACCGGCAGCGCGAAGAGCTGCAGGAGCGCCGCGATCATCAGGCCCCAGATCGAGAGCGGCAGGCGGAAGAACGTCATGCCCGGCGCGCGCATCTTGACGATGGTCGTCACGTAGTTGACGGCCCCCATCATCGAGCTGACGCCCACGAAGGTCAGCGAGAGCAGCCACCAGTTCTGGCCCCAGTTCGAGCCCGGCGCCGCGGCCTCGATGGTCGAGAGCGGCGGATAGCTGGTCCAGCCGGCGGCCGGCCCGCCGCCCTCGGCCCCGAAGGAGAGCAGGATGCAGGCGATGCCCGGCCACCAGAACCAGTACCCGAGCATGTTCAGGCGCGGGAAGGCCATGTCCGGCGCGCCGATCATCAGCGGGATCAGGTAGTTCCCGAAGGTGCCGGTCAGCAGCGGGATGATCACGAAGAAGATCATCAGCGTCCCGTGCATCGTGAAGAGCATCGTGTAGCCCTCCGGAGTCGTGACGCCGCCCGTCGCCGGGAAGAGCAGGCGCCCCAGCACGGGCATCTCGGTCCACGGGTAGGCCAGCTGCCAGCGGATGGCCATGGCCATCAGGCCGCCGAGCAGCAGCATCACGAGACCCGTGAACAGGAACTGCAACCCGATGACCTTGTGGTCGGTCGAGAAGACATACTTGCGCACGAAACCGAGCTCGTGGTGCTCGTGCGTCGTATGGACCGTGCCCGGCGGATCGATGCCGAGCGGCCTCGCGGGGTGGGCGGGGGCGTGCGCGTGACTCATGTGCGGGTCGTGGCTCTCCGAATCTGCTGGATCAGTCGGTCGCGTACAGGGCGGCGCGCTTCGCGGCGAGCCATGCGTCGAACTCGTCCTTCGGCAGGACGTGGATCTTGCCGGCCATCTTGTAGTGGCCCCAGCCGCACAGCTCGGCGCAGATGAGGTCGTAGGAGCCCGGCTCGGTGGCCTCGAACCAGACGGGGATCTCCATGCCGGGCACGGCGTCCTGCTTCAGGCGGAAGGTCGGCACGAAGAAGCTGTGCAGGACGTCGCGGCTCTTGAGCCGCAGGACGACCTTGGTGTCCTCGGGCACGGTGATGTCGTAGGGCACCTCGATCACGTCGGCACCGGTGAAGTTGCCCTGCGCGTCGGGATAGCGCACGCGCCAGTCGAACTGGCTCGCGTACACCTCCATCAGCGGCTTCTCCCTCGTGTAGGGCCCGTCCTCGGGGAAGTTCATCTTCACCGTGGTCCAGGCCTCCATCTGCGAGATGGCCACGATCACCAGCAGGACGGCCGGGATCGCGGTCCAGACCATCTCCAGCTTGTGGTTGCCGTGCGTGAAGATCGCGCGCGTCGGGTCCTTCTTGCTGTAGCGGAAGACGAACCACACCAGCAGCGCCTCGGTGCCGACGAAGGTCACCGTGACCATCCACAGGATGAGGTAGAAGAGCTTGTCGATGCTGCCGCCGTAGGAGCTGACCATCGGCGGGAACCACAGGCCCCAGCGGTCGGCCTCGGTGAAGGTCCACACCCCGAGCACGGGCACGGCGAGCAGGAGCAGCGTCACGACGACGCGCAGCAGGAAGTGCTTGAGCGCGGCCATGGCCTAGTGCCCCCCTCCCAGGTCACCGCCGTGCCCGCCGCCGTGCTGGGCGACGGCGGGCGTGTGCGTCGCGAGCGAGCGCACGAAGAACACCAGGTCCCAGATGTCGTCCTCGGTCATCGTGCGCTGCTGGCCGTTCTCGGTGATGGTCATGCCGATGTGCTCCGGCATGGGCGTGCCGTTGATGCCCGCGTAGATGCGGCGGAAGAGGTCGATCGGGCGCCGGCCGAAGCGGTACACGCCACGCGTCAGGTCGCGCGGCGCGATCGGGCGGCCCCAGTCGTCGGTCGACTGCTTGGGATCGTTGACCGAGGGCCCGTCGCCGCGTCCGCCCTCGCCGTGACAGCTCACGCAGTTGGCCCCGCCCTTGTCGCCCGGGGTGGTGAACAGCGCGCGGCCGTGGGCGATGCGCTCGGGCGTGCTCGCCGGAATCGTCCCGTCGAAGGCGATGAGCTGCTCCGGCGCGGCGCGCCACTTCGACACCACGTCGAGGTAGTTCTCCTGCACGTTGGCGAAGTTCAGGCCCTCGTCGGGCTCGTAGAACGAGGCCAGCAGGATCTCGGTCTCGCCGCGGATCGAGAGCAGCCGCACGTAGTCGACCAGCCCGTGGAGCTGGGCGTCGCTGAAGCGCCGGAAGGAGGGCATGGCCGTCGTGTAGATGCCCTCCGCCAGGATGCGGAAGAGGTCCTCGTGGCGCGGACGCGCCTTGCCCTTGAGGGCCGTGAACTTGAACTTGCCCGGGCGGTAGTCGCGCGGGCGCGGCTCGAGGAAGGCGCTGGTCGAGCCGTTGCCGCCGCCCTCGGCCCCGTGGCAGTGGTAGCACTGGTTGCGGTACAGGGCCGCCGAGGCGCGCAGCGAGGGGTAGTACTCGGCGAAGAGCGCGACGCCCTCGCTCTTCAGGCCGGCGGCGTCGTCAGACTTCTCGGCCTTCAGCTCCTCCCACCAGCCCCACAGGTCGTCGGCGTGGCGCGGGCGCACGACGGCATCGAAGCGCCCGGCCTCGATCGCCGCGATCTGCGCGGCGAAGGTCGTGCGGTTGCTGGCCTCGAGGCTGGTCCGCAGCGCGTCGTCGTTCTTGACCAGGTCCTCGCCCCAGTAGTTCGGATCGAAGCCGCCCTCGACCCACTCCGGCTCGGCCAGGAAGCGCGGGCTCGCGGCCGTGCCGAACAGCATCTCCAGCGCGCCCGCGAGCTGCGCCTGGGCCCCGGGGTCGCGCGCCAGGTCCTGGTTCTGCTCGATCACGGGCCGGTTCAGCGCGTAGGAGAGCTCCTCGGCGCCGGGGTGGAACTCGCACGCCACGACGGGGAACGAGAGGGCGGCCGCGAGGGCGGCGGCCCGTCGGTTGCGGCACTGGATCATGCCTGGGGGGGCTCGCTGGGGCGGCTCGGACCCGTCGCGCGGGGTCGAGCGCCGGAAGAGGGGGCAGGGGGGTGCGCCGCGCGGACGCGAATCAAGCGAGGCAGTGTGCCGGGACGGGTCGCCAAGTCAAGCCGAGGCGGCCTTCCCGGAGCCTTCCGGCCTCATCCCCCGCCATCGAGCGGAGGCGCCGTCGATGCGAGGGCCGCGGTGAGCCGGCTGGTGGCCCACTCGACCAGCCCGATCACGATCCCGGCGAGCGCCCCGAGCCAGACCAGGCCGCGCGCATCGGCGCTGGCACCCGCCGGCATCAGGAGGGCGATCGGCAGCGGCCCCGCCAGCAGCCCGGCCAGCGGATAGGCTCCCGGAGGGACGCGGAAGATGCGCAGGCCCCCCCCCACGACCACCCCGTAGAGCCAGCCGATCACGAAGCCCGGCAGGCCGGTCCCGTCCGGCTGGGCCGCGACCACCATGGCCCCCAGGCACCCGCCGGTGAGACCCGAAGGGATGCGGATCCACTCGACCAGGCGGCGTCCGGCGCTCTTCATCCGACCCATGCAGGCACTCCGTTCCTCACGAGACCCAGCGCGAGAGCTGCCCCAGCCCCGCGCGCACGTCGGCCCAGCTCGGCAGGTGCTCGAGCAGGGGCTCGAGCTCGATCGGCGTCGGCCGCGCGGGCAGCCCCGCGCCCGTCGGTGCCAGCCACAGGCGCAGCCCCAGCAGGAGCCCGGCGGCCACGGCCGCGGCGACCAGCGGGGCCGGAAGGCGCCGCGCGCGCGGGCTCGGAGCGCGCGCGAGGGAGCGACGCAGCTCCGCGGCCAGGCGCGCGGCCTCGGCCTCGACGCCCGACGTGAGCGCGCGCGGCAGGAGCGCGAGCAGCCGCAGGTGCTCGCGCTCCTCGGCCTGGCAGGCGCCACAGGCCTCGAGGTGCCCGCGGTCGCGCGCCTCCTCGAGCGACGCCAGGTCCCCGTCGTGGAGCCGCGCCAGCCGCTCCCGAACGCGCTCGCAGGCCACGCTCGTCGCCGCGCTCACCGGGGGCTCCTCGCGCGGCGCGCCAGCGCCTCGCGCAAGCGCTTCAGGCCCTGGTAGAAGCTCGCGCGCGAGGCCTCCTCGGTGATCCCGAGCTGCGCGGCGATCTCGGCGTGCCCGAGCTCGTGGTTGACCCTCAAGTCGAGCACCTGGCGCTGGCGCGCCGGCAGGGCGGACATGTGGCGCCGCAGGGCGACGAGCTCCTCGTCGCGCTCGAGATCCTGGCCGACCTCCACCGGCGCCCCCGCAGCCTCCGGATCCAGCTCCTGCGCCGCGTGGCGGCGCCGGCGCGCGCGCGCCAGGTTGAGAGCGATCGTGACGAGCCAGGCACGCACGCGGGCGGGCTCGCGCAGGCGTCCAAGGTGCTGGTGGGCGCGCAGCCAGGTGTCCTGGAAGACCTCGCGCGCGTCCTCGCGGTTCCCGAGGGTCGCGAGCAGGGTCGCGAGCAGGGCCGCGGAGTGACGCTCGAGCAGGGCATGGAAGGCTTCGCGCTCCCCCGCCAGCGCCCGCGCGACCAGCTCGGAATCGTGCACGGAGGGAGTTCCGGGGCCTGGATCCACGGCAGGGGCGGACGTGAAACGAAAAACGGCCGGAGGAGCGCCTCCGGACCGCGCGGGCCGGCGCTGCGGCCGGGAGAGCCTATGATTCCGGCCCCATGGAGCGCTCCGCACTGCTCGAGCTCCACCAGGCGCGCGGGGTGCGCCTGGCGGCGCGCCCCGAGGCCCCCGCGCTGGCCGCGCCGCTCCTCTTCGGCGACGTGCCGGCCGAGTATCGCGCCGGACGCGAGGGCTGCGCCCTCCTCGACGCGAGCGACCGCGGCCTCGTGCGCGTGGGCGGTCCCGAGGCGAGCGACTTCCTGCACCGCCTGCTGGCGAACCACGTCAAGCCCCTGGCCGCGGGCAGCGGCAACGCCAACCTGCTGCTCACCTCCAAGGGCAAGGTGCAGTTCGCCTTCGAGCTGGAGCGGCACCCCGAGGGCTTCGAGCTCTCGACCCCGCCCGGGCGCGGGGCGGCCCTGGCGGCGGCGCTGGAGCGCTATCACTTCGCGGAGAAGCTCACGCTGGCGGACGCGAGCGCCGAGCATGCACCGCTCGAGTGCCTTGGGCCGGGAACCGCGGAGGTGCTCGCCCGTCTCGTCGGACCGAGGCTCGAGCTGGCCCCGTTCCACTGGGTCGAGCTCGACTGGAACGGCACCTCGCTGCGCGTCCAGCGCCTCGGCCACGGCTCGCTGCGGCTCGACGCGGGCCCGCTCGGCGCCGCGCGACTGTGGGACGCGCTGCGCGCGGTCGGCGCGACGCCGGCCGGGCTCGTGGCGCGCGACTGCCTGCGCGTCGAGGCCGGACGTGCCCTCTTCGGCGTGGACGTGGACGAGAACGTCTATCCGCAGGAGGCCGGTCTCGAGGCCGCCTTCGCGCTCGACAAGGGCTGCTACGTCGGGCAGGAGGTGGTGGCCAAGATCGACACCTACGGCGGGCTCAACAAGCGCCTGCTGACGCTCGCGGTCGAGCACCCCGACCCGGTCGCGCGCGGGACGCCGCTGGTGCGCGTCGAGGATGGCCAGCGCCGCGAGCTCGGCCTGGTGACCTCGTGGGCCTACTCCTTCGCGCTCGACACGGGCCTCGTGCTGGCCTACGTCAAGCGCCAGCACCAGGCGCCGGGCACCGTCTTCGAGCTGGGCACGAGCGGCGCGCGAGCGACGGTCGTGCCGCCGCCGGGTTGATTCACTTCTTCTTCGCCGGCGGCGGGAGCGGAGCGAAGTCCGGCGGCGTGCCGCAGTAGCCGTCGAGCACGACGTCGATCCCGATGTCGATCAGCCCGTCCTCGCCCCCGACCGGCAGCGTGCCCTGGATGCGCACGGCCACGCCGGTCTTCTTCTCGGCCCACAGCTGGATCGAGCCCTTGATGCCGAAGACGCCCGAGAAGCGCTTCTCCTTCTCCGCGTCCACGGCCTCGCCCGGGTAGGGCTTGGGGTCGAGCACGACCTGCACGACGTCGAAGGTGCCGGCGCCGGTCTCCATGCGCTGCTCCGTGCCGCGCCGCAGCTCGAGCAGCCACAGCCGGTCGGAGTCGATCAGCGGGAAGGAGAGGGAATCGTGCTGCTCGCGGATCAGGGTGCGCACCATGAAGATCGCGGTCAGCATGTCGATCGTGCCCTCGGGCACCGACCGCAGCCGCTCGGGCCGCCAGATGCGCGTGCCGGCGGGTGCGCCCTTCGAGGTGTCGCCGCGGTAACTCGAGGTGGGCCGCCCGTCGCGGGCCCCCAGCATGACCTCGCGCCGGCGCAGGCCGCGACGCGTCTCCGAGCGCTGCTGGTAGTAGATGCGCGGCCAGTCCTGGGGCAGGAGGCGCGTCTCCAGGGCGGACTCGAGGTCGAAGCCCAGGTAGCTGCCCTTGGCCTCGAGCTGGATCGCGGCGGCCTCGCCGGCGCGCTCCACGGCGCCGGCGAGCATCAGCGGCACCTCCTGCTCGGCCACCGTGCAGGTCTGGTTGACCTTGCCGACGTCGGACTCCCACAGCGTGAGGTCGATCCCGACCTGGTAGATCAGGCGCTCCTCGCGCGGCAGCGCGACCGAGACCTTGCCCGGGGCAGGCGTGAACAGGAAGGGCGCGGGCGTGGGCTGCGCGGGCGCCGAAGCATCCTGGAAACCCGCCTGCACGAGGCTCGCCTCGGCGCAGGGCTGCACCCCGACGGCCAGCGCGAGGAGCACGGTCAGCGAGACGAGCCGAGGCCACGCGATTCCGGGTCGCTTCATCGATGTCGCGCCTGTGCGCCTTTCCATGGTGCGGGACGCCGCCAGGGACGCCAGACCCCGACGGTACGAATCCGACCGGGGCGGCGCGAGGGGGCGCCGGAGGCCGGCCTGGGCTCGGGGTTCGGCCGCGGCGCGGATAGGCTCGTGCCCCGGGAAGAAGCGCGCCTCGCCGCGCGTCCCGTCCCGCCCGCATGTCTGCCACACATACCCTGGGTGCCCTGGCACTGGCGCTCCTCGTGGGCCCGGCCATCCTTGCCTGCAAGAGCACGGCGACGAAGGTCCCTGTGAATCTCGCCAAGGCCGAGCCCTACGTCCCGCTGCCGGACCGGGAGCCGGATCCGCTCGGGTACTTCCTGGCCGAGTTCGACGAGTCGCTGCATCAGTGGAGCGAGCTCAAGCTGGTGGCGGGCAACCTGCGTGAGCAGAGCACGCTGCAGGCGCTCGAGCAGTCGATGCACGACCGGGCCCGGAAGCGCCGCGACGAGCTGCTCGCGACCCTCGAGACGGGTGCGCCCCTCAACCGGCGCATCGCCGCCGCGGCCCTGGGCTTCACCAGAGATCCGACCGTCCTCGGACCGCTGCTGGCCACGCTCGACGAGCCCGATCCCGAGCTCGTGCAGAAGGCCCTGCTCGGCATCGGGATCCTGGCCCAGCCGGAGACGCCGCCCGAGGCCCTGCGGAGTCCGCTGCTCGACGCACCCGACGAGTGGACGCGCAACAACGCGGCCTTCGCCCTGCTCGCCGTGGCCAGCGCCGGCGCGAGCTCGCCCGAGCTGGCGCGCACCTGCCGCAGCGGCCTGATCGATCCCTCGCCGGGCGTCCGGGCCCAGTGCGCCAGCGCCCTGGGAGTCCTGGCCGACGCCGAGGCGGTCCCGGCCCTGAGCGGGCTCCTGCAGGACGAGGCCAACCTGGTCGCGCTGGCGGCCTCGGTGTCCCTGGCCCGCATCGGGCAGGAGCACCCCGAGCAGAAGGGCAGCGTGGCGCGCGCCCTGGCGGGTGCGCTGGAGCCGGCCCGGGCCGAGCGCCGCACGCAGCTCCTCGGCGCGCTGCGCTGGCTCGCGCGCACGGACTTCGGCGAGAACGCACGCCCCTGGCTCGAGTGGGCGCACAAGATGCCGTGACGCCAGAGGCTATCCCAGAACCCGTCACGAGCATCTTCCGCCGTCCTCCGCCGCCTGGCGTCGTTGCTCCTCCTTGGCGTATCGCCATGGATGCGCGGTCGTCGTCGCGCCTAGCCAGTCGGCGGATGCTGGCGGAATCTGCTCACCACGGGCTCCGGGACAGCCTCTAGCGCGGGCCGGTCCCGGCCGGCGTCCGTGGTAGGGTGCCGGGGATGCGCGCGCGCACCTCGGCCAAGGCTTCGCGCTTCACCGAGTCGGTGATCCGCGAGATGTCGCGCCTGTGCGCGCGCGAGGGCGGCGTCAACCTCGCCCAGGGCTTCCCGGACTTCCCCGCGCCGCTGCCGATGAAGGAGGCGGCCAAGCGCGCGATCGACGCCGACAAGAACCAGTACGCCGTCACCTGGGGCGCGCCGGCCCTGCGCCAGGCGATCGCGCGGCGCGTGGCGGCCTACAACGGCATCCCGGTCGATCCGGAGCGCGAGGTGACCGTCTGCTGCGGCGCCACCGAGGCGATGATCGCCGCGCTCCTCGCCACGCTCGATCCGGGCGACGAGGTCGTGATCTTCACGCCCTTCTACGAGAACTACGGGCCGGACTGCTTGCTCTCGGGGGCCGTGCCGCGCTGGGTCCCGCTGCACCCGCCGGAGTGGCGCTTCGACCCGGACGAGCTGGCCCGCGCCTTCGGGCCGCGCACGCGCGCGATCGTCGTCAACACGCCGCACAACCCGACCGGCAAGGTCTTCGAGCGCGCGGAGCTGGAGACGATCGCGGAGCTGTGCCGCCGGCACGACGCGCTGGCGATCACCGACGAGATCTACGAGTACATCCTGTACGACGGCGCGCGGCACGTCTCGCTCGCGACCCTGCCCGGCATGGCCGAGCGCACGATCACGATCAGCGGGCTCTCCAAGACCTGGAGCGCGACCGGCTGGCGCATCGGCTGGGCCGTGACCGTGCCCGAGCTCACCCTGGCAATCCGCAAGGTGCACGACTTCCTGACCGTTGGCGCGCCCGCGCCCCTGCAGGAGGCGGCGGCCGAGGCGCTCGGCAGCGGGCCGGAGTACTTCGCCGAGCTGGCGCGCGCCTACGAGGAGCGCCGCGCGCTGCTGGTCGGCGCCCTCGAGGAGCTCGGGCTCGAGGTCCACCGTCCGCGCGGGGCCTACTACGTGATGACCGGCATCGAGCGCTTCCAGCGCGCCGGCGAGGACGACACGGCCTTCGCGCTCCGGCTCCTGCAGGGCGGTGGCGTGGCCACGGTACCGGGCTCGAGCTTCTTCCCGGACCCGGTCGCGGGGCACGGGCTGATCCGCTTCTGCTTCGCCAAGCGCCTGGAAACCCTGCAGCGGGCGGCCGAGATCCTGGGGCAGCGCCTGCGATGATCGCCGCCCTCCTGCTCGCCTGGCCGGTCTTCCAGGCGCCCACGCCGCACGGGCCCGAGCCCGGCCCGCGCGCGGCGCAGGCCGGCCTGGCGGGCTTCCAGGCGGTCTCGCGCATCGACTTCGGCACGACCTCGAACCGCCTGACGGCGGCCTACTCGTTCCCCGACCGCGCGCGCTGGCACTTCGAGAGCTACGCGTCGCGCGCACGCTCCGAGCACCAGTACTTCTACCGCCTGGGCGAGACCGTGCGGGGCTTCGACGGCCAGCCCTCGCGCGAGCTGGCGGCCGCGGAGCGCGACGCGGTCGTGCGCCAGATGGAGCTGC